>JACCEE012111853.1_pt1 | contig 11689 bp, 16 predicted proteins | sample 7449931 | NCBI WGS metagenome assembly JACCEE01 (sample SAMN15323457, study PRJNA562643) | freshwater metagenome | isolation source: river surface water | place: USA:Blue River Watershed | collected 2017-08-19 | reverse complement strand
TCATAGCGCCGTTCAGGTGGCACGACCTGCTCCATAGCCGCAGTGGCGAAACCAGTTTTTCGCATCGTCGGACGTGATCACCCTCTTCATCCCGATGCCGATGGCGTCGTTCAGCGTAGCTCAGGAGAGTACGGGGGAAGGTAGACGGGCTTCGCCCCGTACTTCGCAAGGATGGACACGACGCGTGGATCCTTGTGCGCGCCGGCATTGTCCATCACGATGAGGTCGCCGCTCTTCAGGTGCGGACCGAGCACCTCGTCGAGGAACACCGCGAAGACATCACCGTCCGTGCCGCCCTCGATGGTCATGGTGGCCACGAGCCCATCGAGATTCAGGCCGCCGAGGATGGTCGTTACCGTACCGCGGTTCCGGGGCACGGTGTCCGTCGTGCGCTGGCCCACGGGAGCACGCGCGTACTCCCGGGTCATGGCGATGTGCGAGCCCGCTTCGTCGATGAAGAAGAGGCGAGAGGTCGCTACCTCTCGCTGCCAGGCTCGCCAGCGCGCACGAAGATCCCCAATATGCGGGGCCTCGGCTTCTCGGGCGACGAGCTGCTTTTTTTTCGAGACCAGCCCAACAGGTTGATGGCGCGGCTGATGGTCGGCGCGCTGACCGAGATGCCTGTCCGCGCTTCCATGCGCTCCGCGAGCTCTACGTTCGTCGCGTCGGGCGTCTCTCTCATTAGCTCCTCGAGCACCTCCAGGTTCGCGTGCTCGATCTTCGGTGCGGGGCCTCGCGGGTAGTCCATGACCGGAGCCACCGACCCCGTCTCGCGGTCGCGTCGTACCCAGCGGCGCAGCGTCGCCTCTCCGATCCCGAAGAGGGTCGCGACCTCCGCCTGCGTGCCCTCTCCCCGCTTGTACGCCGCCAGCGCGCGTTCCCGAAGGTCCATCGACAGGGGCTTGCCCATCTCGCTCACCGTTGTGTTTCGGCTGATCACACGTTTAAACGCCGAGATCAACCCAAATGAACGGCGCTATCAATGGTCGAACTTCCCGACGATCATGCGCCCACGAACCGGCATCATCCTCCCCCATCCTCCCCCATCCGCGCCCGCGACTCCTACCGGCCGCGCCCCGGCCGCGCTCACCGGAAGCATCGGACGCCGTCTCTCGCGCACCATCCGCGCGTCGACCACGCCCGGAGCGTCCATCGTCCGCACCCCGATCCGCTGCCGGGACGCGCCGACCGCGCCGCTAGGAAGCGCCATCCGCGACGGCTCGCCCCGCGCTTCCGCGTCAGCCGCGCCCCAGCCAACGCCATCCGCGTCATCGAGGACCGGGGCGACACCCGGTCGGCGATCCGCCTGCCGCCGGGATCGACGGGGAAGCTCCCACGGATCCCTCGCGCGGTCGGCGTCGGCAGCGTAAAGATCGCTGGCGCCCCCGCCGGCCCCGGGGGAGGCCGCACACAGAACGAGGTCCCCGCATCGCTGGCCCGTAGGTTCGACGACAAGAACGCCTCCACCGGATTCCAGGACAAGCCCTGAGCGTGAAAGCCGCAATGATCCCAGCCGACCCCGCAAACCCCGAGCAGCGCGCCCGACGCCAGATCGACGCCATGCTTGCGGCGGCCGGCTGGGATGTGCAGGACCGCGCCGCGATGAACCTCGCCGCGGCCCCCGGCGTCGCGATCCGCGAGTTCCAGACCGGCGCCGGCCCCGCGGACTACCTGCTTTTTCTCCGCAACCAGCTCGTGGGCGTCGTCGAGGCCAAGAAGGTCGGCGTCACGCTGTCGACCGTCGCGGCGCAGACCCGCGACTACGCCGCCAAGGCCCCGAAGCCCCTGCAGGTGCCCGTCCGCCCGCTGCCCTTCCTCTACGAGAGCACCGGCGTTGAGACGTGGTTAACCAGAGGCCTCGACCCCGACCCCACCGCCCGCCGCGTGTTCTCCTTCCACCGGCCCGAGGCGCTGCGCGCCTGGCTCGACGCCGAGTTGGACCGCCGCGCCGCCAAGCCGGGCGCGCCCCCGGCCCCCACGCTCAAGGGCCGTATGCGGCTGGCCGCGCCGCTGAACACGGCCGGCATGTGGCCGGCGCAGATCCGCGCCGTCCGGAACCTCGAGGCCAGCTTCCGCGAGGGCAGGCCCCGCGCGCTCGTGCAGATGGCGACGGGCTCGGGCAAGACCTTCACGGCGATCTCGGCCATCACCCGGCTGGTGAAGGAGGGCGGCGCGAAGCGGGTGCTCTTCCTCGTGGACCGGGCCAACCTCGGCCGCCAGGCACTCAAGGAGTTCCAGGCCTACACCACCCCCGACGACGGCCGGAAGTTCACCGAGCTCTACAACGTCACGAACCTCACCCACAACAAGTTCGAGCCGGTCAACAAGGTCGTGATCACCACGATCCAGCGGCTCTACTCCATCCTGCGGGGCGAGGAGTCCTTCGACGAGGAGCAGGAGGAGGGCTCGGCCTTCACGGGCAGCGGCTCGGCGCTGGTCCGAGAGCCGCCCCCCGTCGCCTACAACCCGCTTCTCCCTCCCGAGTTCTTCGACGTGGTGGTGGTGGACGAGTGCCACCGCTCCATCTACGCATTGTGGCGCCAGGTGCTCGAATACTTCGACGCGAGCCTCATCGGGCTCACCGCCACGCCCGCGAAGCACACCTACGCCTTCTTCCACAAGAACATCGTCAGCGAGTACACCCACACCCACGCGGTGCGCGACCGGGTGAACGTGCCTTTTCAGGTCTACGAGATCCACACCTGCGTCACCGAGGGCGGGGCGATGGTGGTGGCCGAGCCCGACACGGTGGTCGGCAAGCGCGACCGGCTCACCCGCGAGGTGCGCTGGGAGGCCCTGGACGAAGACCTCCGCTACACCGCCTCCCATGTGGACCGCAGCGTGGTGGTGCCCGACCAGATGTCAGTGCCGCCACGGCCCTCGATGCGCTGCGCGGGGTCGAGATCGTGCAGGGCGTCACCCGGCTGTGCGCGATGAACCTGCTGCTCCACAACGTCGGCCCGACGCCCCAGGAACTCGCGACGCTGCGCCAGAGGCTGATCGCCGAGGGCAAGAGCCCCGAGGCGGCCGACGCCGAGGTCGACCGCCGCCTGCCCGTCCGCACCGACGACGGCCTGCGCGAGCTCGGCGGCGACCGCTTCGACGTCGTGCTCACCAACCGGCCCTTTGGCCGAAAGTCCAGCATCCTCGTGGTGGGCGAGGACGGCGACACTGACCGCGAGTGCATCACCTACGAGCGCGAGGACTTCTGGGCGAGCACGACGAACAAGCAGCTCAACTTCGTCCAGCACGTCAAGTCGCTGCTCAAGATGCACGGCCGCGCCGCCGTCGTCGTGCCCGACAACGTGCTGTTCGAGGGAGGGGCCGGCGAGACGATCCGCCGCAAGCTGCTCGCGGAGTGCGACGTCCACACCCTGCTGCGCCTGCCCACCGGCATCTTCTACGCCCAGGGCGTCAAGGCGAACGTCCTGTTCTTCGACCGCAAGCCCGCGAGCCCGAACCCGTGGACGCGCAAGCTGTGGGTCTACGACCTTCGGACCAACCAGCACTTCACGCTGAAGACCAACCCGATGAAGCGCGCGGACCTCGACCCGTTCGTGGCGCTCTACAAGACCGGGGCGCTTCACGAGCGGCAGCCGACGTGGAGCGAGGCGACGCAGGACGGCCGCTGGCGGGCCTACGACTACGACGAGCTCGTCAACCGCGACAAGTGCAGCCTGGACCTGTTCTGGCTGAAGGACGAGAGCCTGCTCGACGCGGAGAACCTGCCCGAGCCGGATGTGATCGCGCAGGAGATCGCCGAGGATCTGCGGGTGGCGCTGGAGCAGATCGAGAAGATCCTCGTGGACCTGGGAGCAAAAAGGTAGCCCACTATCCTAGGTTTCTTTGCCAAAGGACCGCTTTCACGCGCCTCGGGGAACGGCCACGGACGGCGCAAACAACTATGTCGAGGTCTGAGCGGTGCATATCAACCGAGTTGTCATCAAGAACTACCGTGCCATTCGCAGCGCCTCGGTAGAGTTCCACAAGGGCCTCAACGTCATTGTCGGCGGCAACGAGGTCGGGAAGTCGACGCTCCTTGAGGCGATTAACGCAGCCCTGTCCGGTCAAATCGGCGGTCGCAGCATCCGCTACCAACTGCATCCCTACCTGTTCAACCAGCAGGTTGCGGAGGAGTACGCAGCCGCAATCTCGGGCGGCCTCAAAGCGCCGCCGCCTGAGATTGTGGTCGAGGTCTACTTCGACGACCACGATGAACTCGTGAGGCTGAAGGGTAGCATCAACTCCCGGAAGGAAGACGCGCCGGGCGTCACGCTCCGCATCAAGCTCGATCCGGCCTGTGCTGACGACTTCGCGGAGTACGTCGCAGCGCCAGACAGGAGCGCGCTGATGCCGATCGAGTTTTTCGAGATCGAGTGGCTGTCGTTCGCTAACGAGCCTCTTTCGGCGCGTCGGATCCCTTTCAAGTGCCAGCTTATCGAACCGACCTCGATGGACGCCCATCGGGGGACCGGACGGTACCTCTCCGCCGTGGTTGGTGAGCATCTTTCGAGGAAGGAGCAGATCGACCTTTCGCTCGCCTACCGTTCGATGAAGCTGGCGTTTGAGAAGCACGAATCGGTCGGCAAGATCAACGACGTCCTCGCCGGTCGTCAGGGACATCTGACCGAGAAGAAGCTCTCTGTCGCAATGGACATGATGCGGGCAAGCGATTGGGATCAGGGGGTAACACCACTTCTCGACAACATTCCCTTCGAGTTGGTCGGGAAGGGCGAGCAGTCTGCCGCACGGATCTGGCTGGCTGTCGATGCTGCCAATCATGCTGATCTGGTGATGGTGGAGGAGCCCGAGAACCACCTCTCCTACGTCCGCCTCAACGCCTTGATCGCGAGGATGGTGAAGCAGGTGGGTGACCGCCAGTTGATCGTCACGACCCACAGCAGCTTCGTCGTCAACAAGCTCGGCCTTGCCGGAGTGCTGCTGTTCAACACCAGCCAGTCCATCCGGTTGACCGACCTCGACGCATCGACCACCGACTTCTTCCGCCGACTCCCCGGTCACGACACCCTTCGGCTCGTCCTCGCTTCGAAAGTCATCTTGGTAGAAGGACCATCGGACGAACTCGTGGTCCAGAGGGCCTACTGGGACAAGAACAAGCGGCGCCCGATCGAGGACGGGGTGGATGTGCTCTGCGTCCGCTCGCTCGCGTTCAAGCGCTACCTCGATATCGCCGTTGCTGTGGGGAAGCGGGTCGCCGTGGTCACAGACAACGACGGGAGCAAGGTCAGGACGGAGGCTCGGTACAGCAGCTACGTCACCAAGCCGATGGTGAAGGTCAGCGTGTCCGACGAGGCGCACGGAAAGACGCTCGAACCCCAACTCGTAGCCGCGAACGACCTAACGACGCTCTGCTCGGTGCTGGGTCGCCCGTTCACCGACAAGGCTGCAGCGCTCGACTGGATGCTCGACCACAAGACCGAGGCGGCCATCGCGATCCATGACAGCGCGTGCGCGCTCAACTACCCGGGGTACATCGAAGATGCGCTCAACTGGTAGAGTCATTCTGGCTGCCGCAGGCTCCGGCAAGACGACCTGGATTGCAGAGCGCGTCGGCGAACGGCCGACACAGCGCGCCGCCGTCACGACGTTCACCGTGTTGAACTCCGACCGCATCGGGGATCGGTTGTATCAGACGGCAGGCCGCATCCCGGTCGGAGTCCGGGTCCGAACTTGGTTCAGCTTCCTCCTTGACGACCTTGTGCGGCCCTATCAGAACCTCGCGGGCAAGGATGCTCGTGTCACAGGCATCCACCTCGCGAGCGGCCAGTCGGCGCCGTTCGCGAAGAAGGCGACCGGGGCCTACTGGTTCGACGGGGACGACCGGGTGTACAACGACAAGATCTCCGAGTTCGCGCTGCGCTGCGACGACCTAAGTAGCGGCGCCGTGATGCGGAGGCTCGCACGGCTCTACGGCCACATTTACGTGGATGAGGTTCAGGATCTCGCCGGCTACGACCTCGAACTGATGGAACGGATTCTCAAGGTTGGCATACCCGTCACGATGGTCGGCGATCCCCGACAGGCCACGTTCAACACGAACCACGCCTCCAAGAATAGGCAGTTTCGGGGAGCGGCGATCGAGCAGCGACTGCGAGCCTGGGAGCGGGCCGGGCTCTGCGAGATCATCGAACACTGCCACAGCTACCGCTGCGCTCCGGAAATCTGTCAGGTCGCTGACCGTCTGTACCCGAACTACCATCCGATTGAATCTCGGAACGCAGAACGAACCGGACACGACGGAGTATTCCTCGTCTCCCCCGCTCACGTTGAAGCGTACTTGGCTCGGTACGAACCGGTCGTCCTTCGACATGACAGCAGGTGCGAGGACTACTCCAGACCGGCCCTCAACTTCGGCGCGTCGAAGGGCCTTGAGTTCGCCAGGGTGCTCGTGGTTCCCACCGGTCCAGTCCGCAAGTGGCTGACGACGGGAGACGCCCAGCACGTCGAGAGTGGCCGTGCGAAGCTGTACGTCGCTACCACAAGAGCGAAGCACAGCGTGGCCTTTGTTCACGACGGCGCGGAGGGCCACCCCACCCTCATGGCGCGGTGGACACCATGAAGCTGAACCCCATCGCGCCCGCGCCACGCGGCCAGCAGGAAGTGCTTCCGACCACCGTTCAGGCCTCGCCTTATGGACCCCGCGCCACGACCACCGGGCGTCACCGCCCCAGGCCGACTTCTGGACCCCCTGCCGCTCGCGCCAACCGAGCCCCCCGGTGTCCCGATGAACGCCCCTGTCCTCCTCACCTGGCTCGCCACGCGCAACGACCCCTACGAGCGGGTCAAGAGCGGCGGGCCGTTCCGCGAGACACCGGCGGGGCCCGTTCCGGGTCCGACGCTGACGCTGCTGACCGACCCAGCATCGCCGTACGCCAACCGCATCACCGATGTGGTGGTGCTCCGGGAGCTCGTGGTCCACCTCTCCCCCGGTTCAGCGGCATGTTGTCCGCTAACTTGTGGACGTTCACCCGCGCGATGAGGCCGTTCCCGGAAGCGGACACGACGCGCTCGGCAAAGCGCTCGACCACCGCGGCCATCTTCACGCCGCCAGCGGGCGTCCCCACGCCAGCGTCCGACACAGAACGGCGCATCTGCACCGACTCCTTCGCTCACGAGGCGTCGCGGCGGGACCGTCAACGGCCTGTACCCGCCCGACACGCAGGGCCCCTGAAGGAAGCAGCTCACCGCGCGCGACACAAACCGCCCGCAATCAACCACCCCGCGCACGAAGTAGGCGCTCCAGCGGGACACCGAGCGCAGCCGACAGACGCACCACGGTCTGCATGGACGGCACGTGCCTCCCGGCCTCGACGCGATGGACGTTCGGCGAGGCCATGTCGGCGTGCCGGGCGAGCTCAGCGATCGACCAGCCTCGCCGCTCACGCTCCGCGCGGACACGCTGGGCGATCCGCTCCCCCAGGTCCTGACCCGACGGCGCGCGCCGGGCGTCGACTCGACGCCGGTAGTCCCCGTCGTGGAGGTAGCGTGGGAACTCGGCGGAGAACGATGTCGTGGAGCCATCGTCCAGGACGACCTCGACGCCCCGCCGGGCCTCGTCCACACCCCACGCGACGACCTGCCGGGTGCCGATGTCCGAGAACTCCGCCAAGGCGAGGTCCTCCGACGAGAAGTCCTGGTAGACGATGTGGAACGCCTGGTGTTCGGCGTCGTAGGTGCAAAGCAGGATGTCCGGCACCGATGGTACGCCGACACGTCGGCTGTGCGCCCGCGTACCCAGCCCGACCGCCAAGCCATGGGCAAGTGTCTGCCGCGCGTGGGGGACGTCGAGTGAGAGGGCTGCGATCATGCGGAGCGTGGTTCCTCGTCGGCCTTCGGGGTGGGCGGACGCTCGACGCTGGCCAGCACGGACTCCGCTTCGAGCGCGCGCTGTTCGGCCGAGTAGGCGCGCCCGCGCAACTGCTCGATCTCGTGGCGCTGCTGGGCGAGGAGCCGGGTCTGCTCCTCGTTGGAGCGCAACGCCAACGTCAGCTGCGATTCGATGTTGTGGTAGGCCTGCTGCCAGTCCTGGACGAGGCGCTGGAGCGCCTCCACCGACCGCTGGAGCTTGGTGTTGTCGCCCGCCTGCTTGAGGTTCCCGAGGATGCTGGCGATGAGCGCAGCTCCGCCCGCTGCCATCAGCGCTTCGTCGTCGTTCTTCTGCTTCGCCATGCTTCCCTCACTCGATCAGGCCTGCATCACGCATCGCCTGCAGGACTCGGCCCTTGTGACGGCCGATGGTTTCATCCATGAACTCGCCGCTCTCCAGGTCGTAGCGGTCGAGCAACTTGCCGTCCCGAAAGATGTGGACGTGCGGGGGCGGGTGGTCGTTGGCGTACATCCGGAAGGTGTAGCCACCGCTCTTCCATGTGGGCACCGGTTCGATCTCTCATGCATGATAGTATCACATCCGGTGACGGGCGGCGTCGGAACTCCTGAAGGCCATCGCATTCTTGACCGCGGTGAGCACGGCACGCGGCGCTGTAGGCCTGCGTCGGCTGCCGCGCGCCGGGCCGCCGCGAGCACCTCGGGAGCCCTCGCAGGGCGAACCAGACCCTGGGGCCACCCTCCGCGCGTCGGCGGTGTTGCTCGCGATGAAGGGCAACCCGCGGGCGCGCGCCTCCGCCTCACGCGAGGGGCTCCTGGCGGCGCTGTGCGGCTACCCCACGGCTGTGGTGACGCCGCTCACGTTCGGCCGGGTGGCCGAGCCCCCTAGCTCTGCGGGGTCGAGGATCCGCTCCCACCTCCATGCCGGCGCCGACGGCCTCACCGTCCGCTGCGAGGCAGGGGCGCGTTGGTTCTCAAGGCGCCAGCGATACCGGTGCCCGTCGCCCTCCTGCGGCTGCGAACGCGCTGCGCGCATCACGGTCGTTCGAGGTCGCGCCCCACGTGAGGGTTCGCCGCGATCGCGTCGGAGGTCGCGGCCAGAGTGGCCACCTACGGGACGTCCGGACGCGGGGCCCTCACCCTACCATGCGCACCGCAAGCTCCCGACACGCCGCCGCATCCACGAGCCCCTCCACCCAGCGAGGCGGGAGCGCGGCAGCGCCCACCCAGGCGCCGAGGAGGCCGCCCGTGATCGCCCCGTTGGTGTCGGCGTCGCCGCCGGCGTGCACCACCGCGAGGATGCCTTCCTCGAAGTCGCCGGCATGCGCGAGGGCCGAGATCCCCGCGGCGAGGGCGAGGCCGACGTAGCCCATTCGGTTCTCCTCTCCGTTGCGGGTGCCTTCGTCCAGGTCGAGCTCATCTGGTGGAAGGGCCCGCGCACGTGCGATCCATGATCGCGTCTCCTCGAGCTCCGCCGTCGCCTCCAGGCCGCGCAGGACATCCTCGCGCGGCGCACCGGCGACGAGCCGTGCCACGGCCCAGCCCACGACCCGGCAGGCGTCGACGCAGCGCGGGTCCGCATGGCTCACGAGGCTCGTCCGCGCGGCGAGGTCCGCTGCCGCGCGGGCGTCGTGCCAGGATGCCACCCCCACGGGAGTGAGGCGCATGAGGCTCCCGTTCGACGCCGCCCGCCCGTGGCTCCGTCCGTACACCTCGCGCGCGACGCCCACCGGGTCGATGGTGAAACGAGGGTGACAGAGCACGCGGACGGTCAGCTTGCCCATGCCCCGCGGGTCGCGCTTCACCCAGAGGTCGAGGGCGTGGGCGAAGTCCGCCTCGAGGGTCGGCGCGGCGGGGAGAGCATCCCGCAGGTCGGCGAGCACGCCAGCGAGCGCGAGCATCTGTCCCGTGTCGTCGGTGGCCTCGCCGGGCTTCCACTTGCTCCGGTGCGGGTCGCGGACGATCTGCCCGTAGTCGTGGAGCCCGCCGGGGTACCAGGCGCGCACGCGCTCCCGCGAGAGGAACTCGGTCCCGAGACCGAGGGCATCACCGATGGCGTGTCCGAGGAGCGCCCCTCTCGCGCGGTCGAGATGCGACGAGGTCACCTCAGCCGCGGCGCGCTCCGGGGGAGGCGTTGCGGAGGGGGGTGGACCCCCCTCCGCCCCAAGAGCATCGAAGGGACCGGACACGGGACGGTGCGACATGCGGGCTCCAGCCTCGTCGCCGACCGAGGCCGGCGCGAAACTCTTACTCCACCACCACGGGGACGAGCGTCGTGTTCCCACCCCTGGCGAGGCGCTCCGCGAGGACACGCTTCATGCTGCGGGCGGAGCTCCGCGGCGCGCTGAACGTCACGGTCTTCCCGTCGGTCATCGTGAGCACGATGTGCCCGCGAAAGAGGCCGATGCTCGACGAGAAGGTGTCGATGTCCGTGTACTTGAACCCGTAGGTGTCTTCGCGGAAGATGCCGCGCGTCTCGCAGACGATGGAGGACTCGTTCAGGGTGATGGTCCCGCGCGTGAACAGTCCGGCGCCCTCGGGCTTTCCGCGGAAGGTCGCGGTGTCACCGGCGAGGGCATGGCTGACCGTGAGGACGAGGGCGAGGAGGATGTGCATGAGAGGCCTCCGGGTGGGGAGAAAGAGGACGTCGCACCGGCGCCGGTCCGGATGCGGGGAGGTGCGGGTCCGGGGCGCATGCGTGGTCGTGGCTCGCGGCGAGTCCCGGTGAAGGTCTCGCCAGCTTGCTGGTAACGTCGCAAGCGCAGAGTGTTCGCGGCGCCCCCGCGCGGTGTCTGCCTACTTGCGCTTGCAGACGCCGTTCTGCTCCATCGTGACGATGTCAGCAGCCCCGATCGAGATCTTAGAGCCCTCGGGGGTGCGACCCGAGACGAGCTTGTCGGTCGTCGCGACCTCGCCGCAGAGCTTCACGGTGCCGTTCTGGCGGGTCGTGATCGTGGTCATCGGGAGCGCGTGGGCGCACGCGGTGGCGAGCGGGATCAGGACGAGCAGGGCGGTGGACACAGGACGCATGGACGGATCTCCGGTTGCCCCGACCGACGTGGCGGAGCCGAGAGGTGTCTAGCGCGATGCAAGCCATTACCGCAACGTGTTTTTGGCGCATGGCGTGGCGCGATCGGGTCGGCGACGAGCAGGCATGTCCCGTCGTCCGAAAGACCCAGCCCTGCTCGCCCGCTTCGGAGCGCGCGTGCGCCAGATCCGAGAAGCGGGAGGGATGACGCAGCAGCGCGTCGCCGACCTCCTCTCGATGCGCGCGGCGACCGTGAGCCAGATCGAGGTGGGCGACATGTCTCCGACCCTCACCTCGATCGCCGCGCTCGCGCGGGTCCTTCACGTGCCGCTGGCCAGCCTGTTCACCTTCGAGGGAGAGCCCGCGAGCGCCGACCCAGCGTCCGCCGAGGAGAGGGAACTGCTCGACGCCTGGCGGAAGTTGCCCGAGGCGCGGCGTCGATTGCTGTTGGAGCTGGTGCGGGATCTGGGGGGATAGCGGTGACGATGCGGCTACGGGCCTGCGCGTGTGGTAGGCGTGGTGCGGCCGCGTTGTCGGGGATGAAGTGCTGACGCCCGGGCGATTGGCGATGAGGCGCTCAAACTGCGTGCGTTACGGTGGGTCGTCAATCAACGATGGGGCGTTTGGACCGCCAAAGGGGTCATCGGCGCGCTATCGGGTGCGGGTGGAGGCGGAGGGGGTGAGGAGGCCGAAACCGCGCGGCAGAGCTCGGTTGTGGGGCTAGCGTCGAGAAACAGCGGCGACCGTGCTCCCCCGCAGCTGGAGGCGCGATAAGCGGTTCGCCACGACCACGACACTTCCAGCCGAGGCTTCACG
>JACCEE012589216.1_pt1 | contig 11691 bp, 11 predicted proteins | sample 7449931 | NCBI WGS metagenome assembly JACCEE01 (sample SAMN15323457, study PRJNA562643) | freshwater metagenome | isolation source: river surface water | place: USA:Blue River Watershed | collected 2017-08-19 | reverse complement strand
GGCATTCCAAGGTTTCCGCCTGACTGCGAGCAGAAATACCGGCATTGGGAAGGCGGCCAGCCGCTGCTGGACACGCTGTTTGAGCTGGGAGCATCGGACAGGGCAATAGACATGCGGGTGACAATGGAGCGCAGCCCGGACGCTTGGCGGCGGTGGCAGGAGATCAAGGCGGCGCGGCAGGCCGGAAAGAGCAAATCTTCCGTATGAAATGCCCTGCCTGCTCTTGCAAATTGCAGGCAGGTGATTCTATTGTTCATGCGAACAGCAGCGGAGCATTACATTTTCAGGGCATGGATAGGCATTGCGCCAAACCGTGCCGCAATGCGGGAAACAATTTTCGGACACGGAAGGGGTGCGGAGATGACAAAGGCAACGGCTGGCAGGCCGACAGAGTACGATCAGAAGTTCAACAGCCTTGTGGAAGGCATGTTCAGGGGCGGCGTAACGGACAACGAGGTGATAAAGGCATTAGGCGTGGCCCGGTCAACCTTTTATCTGTGGAAGCAGGAGCATGAAGAATTTGCCGCTGCGGTGCGGGCAGGCAAGGACGCTTTCGACAACGGCAGGATGGAAGAGAGCCTGAAGTCCAAAGCGGCGGGCTTTTATGTCCTTGAAGAGGTGATGACGGAAGAGGATGCAGAGGGCAAGCTGCTGAAGAAAGTCACGCGGCGGAAGCAGATGCCGCCCGACACGGCGGCCTTGAAATACTGGCTGGGCAATCGCCAGCCGGGAAGGTGGAGAGAGCAGCCGGAAGAGGTTCCGGCGGAGAGGGAACCTCTTGAAATCCACGTCACGGTGAGCAAGCCGGTCTCAGATGAGGTGCCGGAAGAATACCTGATTGAGGATGAGGGGCAGGAAACCGATTGAAGCGGCGGGGATGCGGTGATAAGATTTAAGCCTGCGTCTCAGTCTATCCAGACTTTTCCCTTTTAACAACCTACAAGAGGTTAAAATGTATCCAGAATTTGTTAAAGAAGCTACAGGTGCGGTAATAGCAGGAGCGAATGTATCGGCATCAGCTTTCGCGGTAGAAAATTTTACGCATTCTCATTTAAACGCTTCGTTATTAACGATGAAATCAGCAAGAAGAATAGAAGAGAATGCTAAGGAACGTCAAGAATATTCGGCTCAAGAATATTCTCAGATGAGAAGTGATTATATTTCTTATTCAGCTTCAAGCATTATTTCTTCTGTTGCTGCTTTAGAGAGTAATATTAACGAGATACTTTTCTTTAAAAATATTGAAGGTGGTCTTTCTGTTATTGAACAATCTATACACAAGGAATCTGATGCTCTATCAAGATATAAGTTTGATTCAAGTAAGAGTGTGCTTGATCAGTTTGAATACAAATCATCAATAATGCCAAAATATCAAATAATAGCTTTTCTGCTTAACGGAGAATTTATCTCTCAAAACAAAAAAATAGAAGATACTGAATACTTAATTGATATAAGAAACGCATTGGTTCACTTCCGGCCAGAGGTAGAAGCAGAGCTGATGGGGCAATATTTTGAACTCAAGAGACATGCTGAAATAAAGAAATCTAAAAAGAATAGATTTTCATATAGTCCATTATTCGGAGAAGAATATGTATCTTTCCGAAACAGCATGATACATGCAGGCAGTGCAGAATGGGCTTACAACACAGCGAAGGATTTTATAGGGTTTTATAACGAAACAATCATGAGCAAGTGGACTAAATAAGCCATTTATGAATGGTGGTAGCATCCTGTAAAACTATTGAATCTGATTGAACAGAACGTCTGGCAGCAGTCCTGCCGCTATCTGCGCCAGACTTAGCATTAAGGTCATCGGCTCAATCGGCGATTCAATGAAGCCGTGTCCAAGGTAGAACGCCCTTGCCTGCTCATCCAGCGCATGGACAAGCAGAGTGCGGATGACCGCATCTTTCAGCAGGCCGGAGCCAATGCCGCAGCCATGCCAGCGTTCATCAACCGCCAGACGGCCCAAAACAGCCACAGGCACGGGTTCAGGCATCTGGCGGCTGATAGCCCATAGAGAAAAAGGGCATCAGCAGGCCCAAAACGTGTCTGAAGCTGCTGCTGGCTTTCTCTCTTTAACGGTGTCCAACCAGCCAACCGGAAAAGCTGCCGACAGATTTGCATATTGCGGGTATAAAAGCGGGTATATTTTCGAGTTTGGATTTATCTTTTTCAATAATCTCAATATATTGGTGGTTTTTCGTGCCTAATTCGGCTCCTGATACAGGAGCCGAACGGTCAGGATAACTTTTCGGAAAATGGGCAAAGAGATGAAGCGAACAAGGCTTGACTGAAAAATGTACCCACTTTTATGCCCGCTTTCTGCGAATCTGTGGATGAGTGTTTTAAGGAGAGGGTACCGGTCGGCTCTGGCCCTGCCAAAGCAGGGCGCATAGAACGAAATCGCTCTTTCGTTATTTTTCGTTTTCTTTCTGTGTACCTCAAAACAGGCTTCCAGCAGTTCAATTCGTCATCCCGTGCGGCTTGCCTTCTTGAATTCCGGGGCTACCTTGAAATTCAGCGGCTCTGTCCTTTCCGGCTTTGCTGCTCCGGGTTTGTTAGCTGATCAAATCAGCGGCAACCGTGCCGTGCCGAAAGTTACTATCTGCATCCTTGATTAGCTGATATTCCTTTCCCTTTCGATCTTCCCAGCCTGGCGCAAGATGAAAGCCCCAATCTACAAAATGCTGGCCAAAGCCGCCTGCATGTGCGCCGTCATCGTTTCGGGTGCGACGTAAAACAATACGTTCCAACTCGCCGCTGAGGGCCAGCATATTGTCTGCCGGATTATGACAGCGCAAGTGCTGGTAGTTAAGGAATATCCGCCGCTGCTCTTCGGAGCAAGGCTCCACAGCTTCACAGATGATCTCCGCCCCGCTTACCTGCCGGTTGCCGCCGATTCGCAGCACGTCGCCTGATTGCAGCAGTTTTTCCAGCGGGCTGTCATAATAGAGAATGCCGGTCAGTTTGTAGTTTCGTGGCTGCACAGTTTCAGTAAGAAAAAGCCTGCCAAGACTGTCCTGTCCCTGCTCCTGACTGCTGCGCACAGTGCCATGCCGGAATATCGTGGGTGACTTTTCCCCCTTGCCGCCGCGCCAATCAAAGACAGTTTTGCCGCCCTGATTCCGGTCAATTTCAGGCAGATATTGGCTGCCGTCCTTCTGCCCCAAAAAAAGATGCCCCAGCCAGCATTGTTGATTCAGCCTCTGCCCAATTTCACCATAGCCACCCGGCCATCTGCCTTCTTTTTTCAGCAGCACAACCAATGCGCCCCAGAGCGTCCAGCCGGGCACATAAGGACGGCAGGGCAAAACAAAACCCCATCTGCCGGAGCCGACAAAGAGGCTGCCGGAGAGCCGGAAGCTGACCTGATGCCACTGCCCGCGCTCACTCATCTTTATTCCTGCGTCTTGGCGTAATATTTGGCGCAGCGCAGCATCTGCATCATATTTTCAATCTCTGCCCAAGCTGTGCCTATGTCCTCTTTGCTTTTTTCGAGACAGTCGGCCAATTCTTTTGTGCGGATGAACTGCCGCTCGCCTTTTTCTCCTTTCAGATCAATCCAAGTATTCAGGCCAGTGATGCCGAGCTGACGCAGCACCGTCATGGCATCGCTGAGTATGGAAATAATATTGCCTTTGTTTTTTGGATCATGCTGATGATATATCTTCTTCCCTAATTCCAGCCGAGCTGGTTCTTGATACGTGAATTCAGCCATTGCCGACCGCCGTGTCAGATAATTCAATCAACAGAGAACCAAGCCCTCTGGTCTGCATTCCGCCAATACCCATGCGAGCAAAGCCTTCCTGAGCCAGCTTGCAAACCTCTATCGGCGCGGCAAAATCACCGTCAATCTTTTTCAAAAATGCCTTTTCCGCAAAAATGCGGCTGCACAGCAGGCTGGCGCGGGGCAGGGCCTCGTAGCTGAATAGAGCACCATTGGCCACGGTGCCAGTGTCCTGATCAACCCGGTTGCAGGTGCGCCGTTCTAAGCAGGTTTCCACCAAGCGGTAAAAATTCTTCTCATCCAACAGAACCGTATTGCTGACAATATGCTGCCAGTAATCCTCGGTCGGAAATTTTAGCTTCGAGTTCCGCAGGGCATCAACCATTTCCTGTACATGCTTATTGTTGCTGCTGTTGGCAATGCCGGAAATGGCCATCCAGCCAACCCGCAAAGTTTTTATTGTTTTTCCAACCGACAGGGCGAAATTACCATCCTCCATCAACAGTTCAGGATATTCTTTCATATCTAACCAAGCAGACGCCCTTCCCGGCGTGGAAAACCAAAGTGTGCCTTGATCAATCAAGGCCGGAAAAAAAGCTAACCGGGCATCGCGGAACCAGACTCGGCCTTCGTGACCAGCAATCTGCTCCATTTGTGTTTTCAAGGACGGAAAACCGAACGTCTGGCAGATCGGGCAGGATGTAATGCCGCAGTAATGCGCACCATCTTGCTGATTCCTTTGCTCCTGCTCTGTAGGCATGTCGCCGGGACATGGTTTGAGCTTTTTCCCCTGCATCTTCAGCTTCCATGCCGCATGAGCACGAAATCCACCTTTTAGAGCTGTGCCGGGAATACGCGGCACCCCGGTTTCGCTTTCCCGGTCAATGGGCAGGTCAACCTCGCCCATAATGTCCTGCCCAACCCCGATATGGAGCGGATCAAGGGTGAACAGTCTGAGCATCTGCCGATCTTCAGCCATTATCCTGCTCCTTGTCATGCACATGTTTCTTTACTGTTTCCGCCAGAAAAACAGCTCCATTCAGGCAGCTTTCTTCCAGCAGCAGGTTTTGCTTCTTTTCCACCAATTCTTTCCAGCCTTCTTGTCCGAAACGGGAAGGCACCTGCCAGAGCAGTTGAATGCTTTGCCGGAGAAAGTTTTGCCGCTCTTCCGCAGTTGCGCCGGGCAGGTCGCTTTCTTGCCAGAGCTTTTCCCGCATCGCCAAGACAGAACGCAGCCCGCGCTGCTGGCTCTCGGAAAGGCGCGATTCCAGCCGTATCAGTTCTTTCAAGCAGGGCCAATAGCCCAGAGGAATATCATGGCAGCGGCTTGGCGGCAGCTCTTCTGAAGGACGGGCCAATTCATCTAAGCTGAACCCAGAATTGATTTCGACAATGGCCAAGCGGTTGTCGGTCATCTGGGCGGTTTCATTTCCCTCCACACTGCCGACAAATTTCCACTTCCAAAAGATGTTGCCGTTTTTTTCTTTCTCTTGGACTTGGATATTAGCATGAAACTGGTCATCACCCTTCATGACATCCAAGATGTTTTGCGGCTGATGCCCCTGTTTCCAAATCATGGGCAGGGGATAGGTGAAGCTGCGCTCCCGATTATCTTTGTCTGTTCGGGTGTCGGTGCGCAGCCGGATTTCATCACAGACAGACAGCTCTGTTTCTTTTGGCTCGCTTTTCAGGCAGCTCTGCCTCAACCGTCTGGCCGCTTCCAGCACCAAATAGATCGGCACACGGAAAGGAAAGATGCACAAGGAAACATGAAAGGGCATCCGGTCGCTGACTCTGCCGAATTCGTTCTTGAACTTTTCGTAAACTGCATCCAATGCTTTGCGTGCCTTAACCGCAGGCAGGATAATCTGCAAATCTTGCGGCGCAAGCAGGATGGTGCGCATCAGGAAAAGGCCACTTTTTTCCTCTTCGCTGTATTTCTGCCCGCAGAGTTTCTGGATTTGACAACACAGGTCTTCCAGAAAAATTTCGGTGCTTCGCCAAATGCGCCGGAAACGACCAAAGCTGTTGTAGCGTTGAAATTTTTTGATTTTCTCATCTGCTATCTTTTGCAGCTCTGCATCCTGATTCCTTTTCTTTACTTTATCCCGCCCAGCATTGTGACAGAAAATCCCAGAATTTTCAGTCTCCGCCAGCCACTGGGCAAGGTTGAAAGAAATGCTTAACAGCACCATCCGGTTGTCGCCAGAAGCCTGTTCCAAGTCTTCAATATTTCCGGTTTCTTCTTTTTCCGTTCGCTGAAGTTTGGTGCGCTCTTCGCAGATGCCGCATTTCCGGTGTTTATTTGCAGGAATTCCTTGCCGCAGACCGCAAACACCGCAGAGATCAAATGATACCGCCCCCGTATCGTCCCGACTATAATTGAAGGCCCGGATTTTCGACCCTTTCCCGTCTGTTCCTCCTGCCATCATGGACAAGGAGGACAAAGAGCGGCTCCAGTCAATGGCATCAGCCAGCCTGTTCAGCTCTTGGTCAATCGGCTGATGACGCAGGCAGATCAGCAGTTCCACGCCAAAGTTGACTTCAACCTTTTGCAGCTCTTCTTTGGCTGTGGCAAAGAGCCAGTCAACAAACTGCTCATCGTCCAGGGCATCCGGCGGCGCGTCTGCCCATTCAGGCTGCGGTGTCTGCTCCTCAAGCCTAACCAGCTTGTCTGTTCCGCCTTTGATCCAGCGTTTGGCTGGTTCGCCCAAAACCGGCACCACGACATGCGCACCGTGCTGGTCTCGGTACACCTCTCCGCCGACGGGATATTTTTCAGAAAACAGGCCAATAAAATGCTGGAGCAGCTTTTTTACTTCGTCCCGAATGGCAGTGATGTCCTTGAGTTCCAAAGCCATCTGGTCGAGCTTGTCCGCATTGACCGCGCAACTGAAGACGGCAAAGGCCGTTTCTTGGCTGGGCGCATCTTTGCACGGTCTTCTGACTGGCAGGCAGTAGGCGGTGTCATCCGGTGCAGCAATGTTCTCAAGCACCACCCTTGCAGCTTGGGCAACTGTCAACGCTGCGGTTGAAATGGAATGATCAGCAAGAGTTATGTCGTTAATTGGTCTTTTGGTGCGAATGACTGTATTGCGGAAAGGCTGCTCAAGTTTTCTTTCAAGTGCCGCTGCCGCCTGCATAGGCTGTTTGTCTTGCCGCAGTGCGGCAACAACATTGTTTATTTCTTCTGTAAAATGACAAGCTGTCTCAGCGCAGCCAAGATCAACAGACTTCTCAAAGCCGAATGGTGTGCTGATTAAAACGATATTGTCCTGCACTGTTTCAGGCGTATGATGCCCAGAATAGCTTTTAACAGCAGCCTCCATCTCGCTTTCATATCCAGTGTCGTTGCCGTCAATTCCTGCAACACCGGAAATAAAAAGAAATAATGCTGAAGAACAACCTGCCTGCTCTATGCAATCTGGCCTATCATGATGATATACAAGGAAATCATAGATGGAATGACAATGAATAGTATTTTTCTGTATGATATAAAATGGCCCATTATTTTCTTGATCGAAATAGGAAGCGTAACAGGATGGTGACGGAAAGGGAATACATTCAGAATCTCTCAGGTCTCCTGCTGTTCGCGTAACAGAATGTTGTTGCCAATATTGAAGATATTCTTCCCGCTTTAAAGATGCCACTCCCGGCTCTTTTGATTTATGATGTTCATCATATTGAGGTGCAGGACGTTCCTTGCCCGGCAGCAGCGACCACAGCAAAAATTGGGCAAAGCTCTTGTCACAATCATGCAGCAGCGCATTCACCCGCACATAGGCGAAAAATCTGCAATGCTTCTCCAACGCCGCGCTGATCTGGTCGTTGCTCATCGGGCTGTCCTCCGATCTCTGATTTTGTCCGTGGCGTTGCTGCGCCGCACTTGAGGGCCGCGTTCCACAGAACAGGCGGTCAGATGAATGCGGCCCCAGATGCCGGACTTGCCGCCGATGGCTGCGCCTTCGGTTTTGACCGCCAAGGCAGCCCGAAGCAAATTCCACAGCACCCGTTCCGCCTCTACCACATTGAAATCACGGCGCGGCAGATAATCAATCACCACTTCGCAGCAGCTTCCTTTTTTCACCACTTCATACGTGATCGGGCCAGGAGAAACCTTGCCGGTCTTCGCGTCTCGCGGCGCAATCAAGGCGGTGCTGGTGCTGTTCAAAGGAAAGAAGGCGTGATGAAATTTCAGCTCGGCCTTGCTGAGTTTTTCTTCTTCCTTGGCATCCTTTGGCTCTGGCCCGAAAAGTCGGTCTATGTCTTTGGCATTTTCTTTTGGCCAGCAGGAGCGAAAAAGCCGCTTCCACGCCCCGGCTTTAGCCATAGGATGGCCAGAAATCCAGTCCCGGCAGAGGTGGTTGTTCAGGGTGGAGTCTTTATCGTTGCCCGCTTCTTTTTCTGCGCCTGCTCGGTCGCGGCCTGAAAAAAAGCACGTTTGCAAGGTGAAGGTGCAGAAGAAGCGGAAGGAACAGCCAGAGATTTCCGGCTCAGGAAGACGGGGCAGCTTTTCCGGCAGGCTGGCATAATCGGGCTGCCAAAGATGAAGATGCTTGTCTTGGGCAGCGGCCTGAAATGTAGTCATGACGGCTTCTCCGGCTTCAGAAGTTTTTCGCAGCAATCATCAAGCCAAGCTGCGGGTGATGATGGGCTGACTATTGGATTGATTCTGCCGTTCTCCCCGGGGCGCACTGCAAAACGCAGTCTAAGCCGCCAGCCGCCATCTCGCTGAACATCAGGATGCGTGACATGAACAAAACCGGCATGATCTTTGCTGCCGAAAAAGCGTTCCTGCTCTTTTTTATTTTGGGGGAATTTCTGCTCCCGCAGCCAGCGGCGGATTTCGTAGCCGATTGGCGGAGTCTGTTTGCCCAGATGCTCTAAGCTGTGAAGATATCGTCCCTGCTTCCAGGGCGGTGCTGCCGAATTGCTGTACTTGTCCCGGTAATATTCTTGAAGAGTATTGCTTAGTTCTTCTGCTTCTTTTTTGCTGAACAAAATATCCTTTGCCGCAAAAACAGGATTGTTTTCCGGCAGGCTGATCTTCTCCTCCAGTCCTTCACCTTCCACTGCGACCCAGCCCAAGCCATTTTGCGGAGCCGCGCCCAGCCAGCCGTATTGATGCACAAACGCCATCAGGCTGCGCAGCTCATGTTCTAAGGTTGTGCCGTTTTCTTCAAAGATCGGGCTTTCCCTGTCATTGCGGAAGGTGAGTTTGACATTGTGCCACTGATGCGGGGCGTTGCTGTGCGAGCGAGCCGAGCAGGACTGCGGCTCTCCAGGCACCGCATCAGCAATCTCCAATCGAAACGTCTTTTTCCAGTTGGTGGCTCCGAAAAGCCAAATCACCGGCCCGGCCTTATGTAGCTCCTCTCTGAAGCGATTGCTGCCTGCTGGGGAAAGATCAGCGGAACAAGACGGATAAGGCTTCTTTTCCTGCCACGCCTGCATAGCCTTGAGCAGCCAATATTGATAACGGAGACTGCCGAGAATGCCGGTGGCAAGCAGCTCTATGTTCCGATGATCGTGATCACCGGTGACGATGGGCGTGAGGGAGGAGATGCTGTAAGAGAGGGGAATCATGCCAATGATATATAATGACATGATTTAGAATTTGCAAGAATTTTTTTAAAGGAAGAGCTGACGGCGGTTAGTCATAACCCAGGGTACCCCGGAGTGCTACTGTGACATAATCAAAAGTTGCAAGGAGAATACATAACCCAGGGTACCCCGGAGAAGCATTGTGACGGTAATGGTGAAAGTATTAGCGAATAAATAATTATGTCATAACCCAGGGTACCCCGGAGAAGCATTGTGACATAATGCAAACGAGTACGGATATACAAAAATAGTCATAACCCAGGGTACCCCGGAGAAGCATTGTGACAAAAAAAAACGTTGTGGTGAATGCGAGGCTTAGTCATAACCCAGGGTACCCCGGAGAAGCATTGTGACATTTAATTTATAAGTTGTCAAATCCTCAAAAGAGAGTCATAACCCAGGGTACCCCGGAGAAGCATTGTGACTAATCTGCTGAAAATTCCCAAGGAGCGAATGGGTCATAACCCAGGGTACCCCGGAGAAGCATTGTGACAGATGCCTTATCTCTAGTTAAATGGAGGCAGCAATAAGTCATAACCCAGGGTACCCCGGAGAAGCATTGTGACAAGCAGACATCTGTATAAAGAATCCCAAAATGTCATAACCCAGGGTACCCCGGAGAAGCATTGTGACTCTGCCTGTTTTCTTACTCGGAAATTCAGGGTGTTGTCAAGCGGTTTTTGGAAACCTCCCCTTCGGAGCATGATTTTCACCTCATTCTGGAGGAGGTTTTTTTCAAGTTAGGTTTTGCCAAATATAGACGCATATTCAACATGATGCGGCGACATCGCGCAGCGCTCTGAAATAACAGCAGAATCATCAGATGATAAACGCATAGCCGCTGTCCGGGGATTTCGGTGCTTGGCCAAAATCAATCCGCTCCGATTCCTTGCTCAGATGATAGATGTAAACACATCCTTCCTGAAGATCAAGCTGCTTCAGTTCGGCCAGCATTTTTGCCTTGTCACCTGCGGAAAGCGAGCATTCAAACACGGATTTCTGCACACGGAAGCCATATCCAGCCAATATATCGCTGATTCGGTTCCGTTCCTGCTGGCTGCTGATGTCGTAGGCAACCACGTATTTGCTGAAGCTGCTCACGATTCTTCCTGCACCTCCTCGCGGCCTGTCTGCGCAGAACGCTGATTGTAAAAGAGCAGCCGTTGTTTTCCCATCGCCCAGCGGGCAATTGCGCTGACCTGCGCAACCAAGAGCTGCTTCAGCGTGCCGGGATCGCTGATCAGACGCAGAGACAGCTCCCGCTCAAAATAATCAATGAACTTGCCCGCTGCCAGATGACTGAGACGCACGCCGCCGCCTTCCTCCTGCTCAAAATCTCCGGCCTGAATGATACGCAGATTGAGCAGCCGCAGCACCATCCTGTCCATGCGGCAGCGGAACAGCTCCTGCAAATCCGCTGCCAGCGATTCGTAGCTGTCATGGCTGCTGTGCAAGACACCGAGATAGGGATTCAAGCCCATCGTCCGCAGCAGCACGTTCAATTTGCAGAAAAGCAGGAAGGAGGCAAAATCGAGCAGAGAGTTGTAGGGATCAGCCCGGCAGTGGCAGATTCGCGCTTTGGCTTGGAAAACGCTCTGCCCTTCTTCCTCGCGCACCAAGCTGTTGACTGCCCGGAACACCCGTTTTGCCGCCTCGCCCTCATGCCCCAGCACTTCCTCTCTGCTTTCGCAGCGGCTGAGGGCAGCAAGAGCCTGATCCAAGGCGCGGCAGGTTTCCTGCAATTCCGGCTCCTGCCGCCCTTTGAACCAGACTAAATAATTCTCAATTTTGGCAGTGATGATCTCAACGGCGATGGCAAGCTGTTCCGCTTCGGACAAGGCCGCATGGCGGCGGCTGTGTTCAGCCAGCAGATGAAAATACCCGCGTGAATCTGGTTTCAGGGTGTTGATGTAATATCCGGCAGGCGAGCAGAAGGAGACTGGAATATGCTCCTGCGAGCACCGCTGCAACAGCCGCGTGGAAAGAACGCTGCTGCCAAACAGGACAATACCGCTGATCCGATGCACCGGCAGCCGGGCCAGCAGTTCCTGCCCTTTTTTGACCAGCACGGACTGGCTGTCAATGCCGACAAACACATGCTGCTCTTGCAGGAACAAGGTCTTTTTCAGGGCGGTGTGCTCAACAAATTCCTCATCAATCATCGCCCCGAACTCCAGCCCCAGAAAGGTGAAGCCCATATCCAAGGGCTGAAGCAAGGTTTTCTCTTCCTTCAGTGACAGCTTGAGCGGCTCCAGCAGCAGGCGAATATCTGCCAAAGCCACCGTACCTGCTTCTGCCGAGCGGAGCATGATGACGAAATCATCGCCGTAGCGCACTACGCGATAGCCCATTGCCGC
>JACCEE011100649.1_pt1 | contig 11691 bp, 7 predicted proteins | sample 7449931 | NCBI WGS metagenome assembly JACCEE01 (sample SAMN15323457, study PRJNA562643) | freshwater metagenome | isolation source: river surface water | place: USA:Blue River Watershed | collected 2017-08-19 | reverse complement strand
GTTCTTCCTGTTGCTGGCGAAGTAATTCCTGTTTCCGGATTCTTTCTTCTTCTGCCAAACGTTGCTTTTCAGGATCAACTTTTTCAACAACCTTATTTACTTTGGGAGTTTTAACAGCTACGGTTTTTTCAACATCCTGAGTAACCACTTGTTCTTCAGCCGCTGCATCTTTCAACTTCTTAGCCGGAGGCGGTGGCACAACCAATTTTTCAGAAGCCGATTCAATTGGATTAACACTTGGCTCTCGTTCGCCCGGAGCCGGTTCTTCCATACCCAAACCGGTTTCCGAATCACCAAAATTTACCAAAATACCTTCCTCAGCCGGTACCGGAATCGTATTAATAATGCTGAAATACATCAGAAACAATAAAAGCGCACCATGGGTAACCAATGTCCCAATTAAGCCCGATCTATGTTCTTCAAGGTATTTTATCAACATACAGTAATACTAAATTTTGGTGCAATAAATGTAGCTATAATCCGCATCTGTGCTACTAAAGTTAGTACTATAACGAAAAACCCGTCTAATTATTTTCAGGCAGGTTGTTCATTTAAGATATCCATAAATTCGATGGTAACCGACTTCAGATTGGTAATTGCACCTTTAACGCTGGCAACAAGGATATTGTAAGCCAGATAGGCAATTAATCCAACAAAAAATCCGGCCAGAGTTGTCACCAATGTTTGATAAATGTTGTGCGAAATCAGGGTTAAATCAATTGAATTGCCTGATCCGGCCATTTCATAAAAAGCCTGAATAACACCCACAATTGTACCTAAAATACCAATCATTGGTGCTGCACCAACAACACTGGCCAAAATTGGCAGGCGGCGCTCAAGTCTTGAGATTTCGTGGTTTCCAACATTTTCGATTGCTGTTGTAATATCAGACAGAGAACGACCAACACGTGAAAGCCCCTTCTCAATCATCCGGGAAGTAGGAGTATTTTCCTTGCGACACAAGCTAGAAGCGGAATCAATTTTTCCATCAAGAATATGTACCCGCAAGTCTCTCATCAGTTTCGAATTTATCCGGCCCGCTTTGTAAATAACAATAAAGCGTTCGAAGAAAATAAAAAGGGCCAGGAGTGATAATAAGAGCAGTGGCACCATCACCAAGCTACTCTTGAAGGCTGTCTGCAATAGTTCATTCATCAGCCCACCAGGCTGAACAGTTTCAGCAACGGGCTTTGCAGCCTCGGCTATATTTGTTCCGGCCTGTAATAAAATTGAATTTAACATATATAATTTATTTAAACTAACCTGAATAAAAACGATACTTTCCATTCAAATAGTATGCCTTGCAAATTTACGATTTATTTGAATACAAATTTCCATTGCGGGTTTTGCCCCCTATTCACGTCATATTTAAGGGAATACAAACTTTATAGAAAAACAGCGTTTATGGGATTTTTGTTTCCGAAGCTCTTGAATTCTTCTTTTTGAAGATACTTTTCACTTTTTGCCACAATTCCTCGAAGTCGTTGAAATCTTCGCGATACGATAAACCCACCCCTTGAGTGTATGGTGAAGTCTCGTAAATCAGATTATTATTGGCATGATTGTAGGCTTTTAACTGAAGTTTTCCATTATTGGTCAACTTCACATTAATGTCGGCATCACCCACAAATCCGTTGCTGTTGGCACTGGTTCGCTGCGATGAGTTATTGCCAATATTTCCGTTTATCGAAACCCGGTCGTTAAACATTTGCGTACTTAAAGCCAATTCAATTTCATCATTAGTAATCTGGTTACCAGGCCTATAATTCACACCAATATCAAAATCGTTACTGATTTGCGACAACCAATTACTCAATTGATTGGAGAATAACTCGCTGGCCGTTGAACCCACCACATTATTGCCCGAACCTGAATATGAGCCCCGCAGGTATTCAGGAGTATAAAATTTACCGAGTACCAGCAACGACAGCATTTGTTTGTTCATATCCTCATCTGAACTGATATATTGGCCCACTTCATCGCGAATTCGATCTTCGGTTGTAGGCAGCTCAATATCGAACTTAATATCCGGATTACTTAAATTTTTTGTTAAGTTTATTTTGCAGAGTACCGGAATACGCTGTGTATAATCGGTTTCGCCTTCGGTAGCCGCAAAAAGTTCGCTTAACGAAGCTTTCAATCGATAAATTGCATTCAGATTTATTGTTGCTACTTCCGGGTCGCCGTTCCACTCAATCGTTCCCCCCTGCTGAATATCAAACTTTTTATTAATCACATTTTGCAGGGTAAACAGGTAATCACCCTGCTCAACGGTATATTCACCAAACAAAGCAATATTGAAATCGTTATCGATGGTTAACCTTAAATTTCCTGATCCCTGCGAACGGATAACATCGCCGATTTTTGAGTTATAAATAAGCTGAGCCTTGGCTTCGGGAGTTACTTCAACATCAAGTTTTATCTGCACATCGGAATTACTAACCGGCAACCTGGCCTCGCTTGTCTTTTGCTTAAATCCCCGATTTATAAAACTCAAAAAGTCGTACTCCTGAGCATCGTTTTCATATTCCAGAAAAATATTCATTTCGGTGCCTTTTTCTGTGCGGGCACCACCATCGACCAACACCCGGGCCCCTTTGCCGGTTATACGTACAATACCACTGCCAAACAGCTTGCCGTAGAACTGAGGATTGACCACAGGCGTAGTATTTATTGCCAGAATTTTTCCGCCTTTCTCGGTCTTAAATGTCATATCGTACACCATTTTTGAAAATGTTCGGTGCTGAATAGATCCTGAGAAAATACCGGTATTCCCGTAATCGTCGTGTATTTTTATATCCGGGAAAATGATCTTATCGTTCTGGAAACGAACGGAATCGTTCAAAGTATAATTGGCCTGTAAGTCGCTCAGCATCAATCCAGCATTCGACGCATATAAAGCTCCGTCGTGTTTCATGTGGCCTGCCGGCCCGTGAATCCAAACTTTTCCGGTGGCTTCGCCATGAAAATTGGAGAAACTGCTGCCCATCAAAGGCTGCAAGATCAAAATCGAAAAATGATCAAAATTGGTGTAAACCGACAGGCTGTCCTTACCCGGATTGTATGTTCCAAAGGCATGCAGTGATTCTCGCTCTTTCGACTTCACCTGAAAATCACCAACGATCTCGCGCGCCTCGCGATCCCACCGGCTTTGTATGCTAGCCTGACCCAACGCCTGGCCTAAAAGTCCTAAATCGCCGATTTTCAGATCAGCTAAATATAATGCCTGCCGGTACACATCAAACACCGACAAGACTCCATCCATTTCACCTTTCAAATCAAGATTATTGCCAATTAATCGGTTTAACGACCTGAGATCGACCTGATTAAATATTAAATTTAGTTTATCATTTTCGTTCGGACTTATAGTACCATCAGCAGTAATCGATTGGCTTTTATTTGAAAGGCGAAGTTTATCTATCCTTACAACCGACGAATCGACAGCAACCATTGCCGAATTAATCTGCCATAAACTATCAGCCAGATATATTTTAGTCGGATTTATATCAATCTCGATATGTGGATGGTTTTTGCCCCCGAAAAAGCGCGCTTTTGTATTTACAGATCCGCTGTACGATACCGAACCAAAGTTATTCCACACCAGTTTCGAGTCGACAATATCATCCTGAATATCGGATAACAACGACAAATTGTACACTTTAAACTGATTGCCGATATTCACTTCCTCCACCTTATTGCGCATATTAAAATCAGTTCCTCCATCGAGATTTAAAGAGAATTTGCGCAACAATACCGACTGATAGCTTATTTCAGGGAAGGCTGCTTTTATGGTTAGTGTATTTCGGTTCGAATTAATATTTCCCTCCACCTCACCCGGTTCTACCTTCAAATCGGGCATCAGCACACGGGTAAACCGGTTTACATCTTTCAGGTTTATCCTGAAATCGAAATTATTGTTGGTAAGTTGTTCCGTTTTTTTCAGCCCGGCCGATGGAAGATATTTATTCAAAATAGTAAGAAACGTGTTGTGCAGGTTATGCAGCTGATATTGTCCACGAATGTCGGCATCGAGAAAATCGGACCGGACCTGAAGCACAGGCTCCTGCTCAAAATAAGTCTTCAAATCGAAATCGTTAAACGACAATGAACCGTTTTCATTTTGGTAGCTGCCTTCTTCAACATGGATGGTTCCGGCAAGATTGTCAATATTATTCCCTGTAAAATTGGCCTTCATTGCAAACGAAACTGCTGACTCTTTAAAATTATCAACAAGATTTATCGCCCTCAGATTTGCTTTTTCAACCAACATGTTAAAATTGAAAACCGGCACAGGCACATTTAAATCGAAAGCTCCGTCGAAATGAAATTTCAGGTTTGGATCGTTTGCGTTGAGACTACCATTAAATTGCTTATTCTGAATATCGCCCACCAATTCAATATCTTTATACTCGTAGTTATTTACTGACAGACTATCTATTCGACCTGAAACTGCCGCCGTAAAATCGTGCGAATTCTGATTCAGAATACCTTTTACATCGCCATTAAACGTCACACGATCAAGTAAGTTAGTTTGTGCAAGCTCACTAAGCTGAAAGTTTACGGTTTTCACTTTCCCGTTTATTTTCAGACGTTCGTCTGACAGCGGCACAAACGACAAGTCGGTAGTCAGTACTCCCCATTTCGACCGGAAGGTACCGAAAGCGACAAAATCGCTTAGAAATCCAGTGAAATTACCGTTATACTCAATGATGCCTGCTGACAGCAATGAAGAAGGAATTTTCAATTGGGTAAGTGGGAAGTTATCAGGCAATTTCACCAGACTCAGTTCATTCAGGTCGGCATACGATTGCTTAAGATCGATATGCATATACGTATTGGCAAAATCGGGCAATCCGTTCAAATAGGCATCAAAAGCCAATCGCGTATTCTGGCCTAAACTCAGCGAAATATTTTTCCCTTTCAAATCGGCCAAAGTTCCGGATATTTGTCCCGAAACCTCAATATTTTCATCCATCCCACGCAATTCAGGAACCAATAAACCAACATCTTTAAGACTTACAACCGACTTTTTCAGATCGACATTAATCTTCAGCTTGCTAAAATTATTCTCTGGGCCAATTTTTCGTTTATCGGCCGAAAGATTTGCTTCAGTAATTTCTGAATGAGGGGTTTTTGCATGCAATTTGGTAATAAAAACCGAATCAGGAGTCGACAAGAATCCGGCTGAAAAATCTTCCAAAACAAACTCTTTCTGATCGTTCAATTTAAAATTATCGATCCGGAAAGCAATATTCTGATACTTAACTTCAACATTTGAAACGCCAAACGAAATATCATCGAGTGAAATCTGATGTGTGCCGGCACTATCGTTATAGGCATATCTGACTCGGGCATCAGCAAAATCAAATTTTCCAAGTGAAAAATCATATCCTGAGGTACTGTCGGGTTTGGGGGTCTGCTTATTAAATAAATCGAGTAGGAACTGGTAATTGGGGCGGCCGTTGGCATCCGAATCGATATTGAGCAGTGTTTTCTCCAGCTTTAACTGCCCCAAATGAACAAACCGTTTTTTCACACTAAACGAATCGACGCCTGCCACCAACTCATGGACAAACAATAAAGAATCGTGTTTTTGATCTTCAATCAATACATCCTGCAAAACAATTTCACTAAAAAAAGTTACAGAAACGCCTTTAACAGAAATAGTTGTATTCAGTTTTTCAGAAAGTTTGGCGGCAAGTTTACGGGTAAGATAGGTCTGCACAGCCGGACTCTGTAAAATCAGCCAGGATGAAAAAAGCAGCACAACAACAGTGCCCAGAATGGGTAGCCCTATTTTAAGTGATTTTTTGATAATTTTGTCGCTCCAATTTTTATACAAAATAATACAAATAGCCGAATAAAAACCAGCCTTGATTAGGAATAAACGTAAGTTCAGGCTTTTTTATTGAACCGAATGACTAAAGAGAAAGACATATATATTTTGGGCATCGAATCATCGTGCGACGATACTTCGGCATCGGTAATCCGAAACGGCATTCTGCTATCGAATGTCATTGCCGGTCAAAAAGTACACGAAGCTTATGGTGGTGTGGTGCCCGAACTAGCTAGCCGTGCCCATCAGCAAAACATTGTTCCGGTTATTGATCAGGCCATTAAGCAGGCCGGAATTGGCAACAACGACATTTCGGCGATTGCTTTCACCCGTGGTCCCGGCCTTTTGGGCTCTTTACTCGTAGGCACTTCATTTGCCAAAGGGTTTTCGCTGGCAACCGGTGCTCCGATGATTGAAATCAACCATTTACAAGCCCATGTTTTGGCTCATTTTGTACAGGAAAAGGACGAGCCGTTCGATCCTCCAAAATTTCCGTTTTTGTGTTTATTGGTTTCAGGAGGCAATTCACAGATTATTTTGGTACGCGACTACCTCGATATGGAAGTTATTGGCCAAACCATTGATGATGCAGCCGGCGAAGCATTCGATAAGTGTGCCAAAGTAATGGGGCTTCCCTACCCCGGAGGACCTTTTGTGGATAAACTGGCGAAAGAAGGAAATCCGGATGCCTTCAAATTTTCAAAACCCCGTATCCAGGGACTTGATTATAGCTTCAGTGGGCTGAAAACCAGCTTCCTTTACTTCCTGCGTGACCAATTGAAAGAAAACGAAAATTTTATCGAAGAGCATAAAGCTGATTTATGTGCTTCGCTCCAAAAAACGATCATAGATATTCTGCTTGAAAAACTGATAAAAGCATCAAAGGAAACCGGAATTCGGGAAATTGCCGTTGCCGGAGGTGTTTCGGCCAACTCGTGCCTGAGAAACACATTGATTGAAACCGCAGCAAAACGCCGATGGAAAATGCATATCCCAAAATTTGCTTTCACTACCGACAATGCAGCCATGATTGCCATTACCGGGTACTTCAAATATCAGAAAGGCGAGTTTATTGGCATGGATGCTGTTCCGTTTGCAAGGATGGATATTCGGGTATAGCTTCGACAAGCTCAGCTACCGATTCAAATTATAAGTTCTTTAACATCCACAGGCCGCATCCGAAGTGCTTCGAATTGCCCATCGGAGCAGTCAGGTATTCGAATCCAAACTTAGCATATATCTTCAATGCAAAATGCAGTTCATCAAGTGTTTCGAGGTAGATCTTCGAAAATCCCTGTTCTGTAGCCTGTTGCAGGCATTTCTCAATAAGCGTACGCCCCAGCCCTATTCCGCGCGCTTCGGGCACCAAATACATTTTTACCAGCTCGCAGGTATCGCCGGGTAATCCTTCGGTTGGAAAAATTCCACCGCCACCCAATATCCTACCATCTTCTTCAGCTACAAAATAAGCAGAACGCGGCGTTTGAAACAATTCGAAAAGAGCATCGGTGGTTGGATCAAAAAATACCGTTCCCGGGACCGCTGCGTCAAATTCAGTGAGTGTATTTCTGATAATAACTGCCAAAAACGGATTATCTTCCGGTTTAATTGGCCGAATTGAAATGGATGATAAATCTGACATTTAGTTGATTTCTGAAAAATTCAGACCAAATCTATCAATTTAATCCTTTCCACCATTCAGCAGTTTCCGAAATCTGATTTAAATCGACCGGTTCGCCAATCATTGGATGAACAATTGGCTGATTTACTCGGTGAGCCTCTGTAGTCACTCGTTTTATAGGTTCGTCCCAATCGTGCAACGCCAGTGCAAACTTGCCCCAATGAACCGGCATGAGTGTTTTTGCCTTTAGATCGATAGCAGCCTGAACAGTTTGCTCCGGCATCATGTGTATGTATTTCCACGATTTGTTGTACTGACCACATTCGAGCAAAGCCAGATCGAAAGGCCCGTGCTCAGCGCCTATTTTCACAAAGTGCGTATCGTAACCCGAATCGCCGCCAATAAATATCTTTTTTGACGGAGTTTGCAGAACAAAGGAACACCAAATTGCCTGGTTGCGCTTAAATCCACGTCCGGCGAAATGCCTGCCGGGAGTGGCCGTTACACGAAATCCGGAGTCAAGCAAAGTTGATTCATTCCAGTCCTGCTCCACAATTTTATCCTTGTCAAATCCCCAGTATTCCAGATGTGCAGCAGTGCCTAACCCGGTAATAATCAATCCAACCTTCGATTTTAACTTCAGCACAGTTTTATAATCGAGATGGTCCCAGTGATCGTGAGTTATAAAAAGGTAATCAATCTGCGGAAAATCGTCAGGAATATATACATCACTTCCGTCAAAGCTTTTCACCATAAACGAAAATGGCGAAGCACTTCCTGAAAATACAGGGTCAACCAGCATTTTTTTACCGTCAATTTGCATGAAATACGAGGAATGACCAAACCACACCAGTTGATCGCGCTTCGGGTCAAGCGTTTTAAAACTGGTTTTTACCGATGGTAATTTTTGTGATGGAGATTTTCGTTTGTTTATTTTAAAAATACCGTCGCGAATCATATCAAATTTTGAAACGTCTTCGGCGAAAGTGGGCGTAAAACTCTGGTTCTGGAATTGACCATCGCGGTAATTTGACGATTGGTGAATTCGTTTCAGGCGCGAACCCGACGAATAACTTCCGAAACTGGTCTGATTGATTATTATTAAAGTGATTACTACAATCAACAGAACTACTGAAAGGATTACTAACATTGTTGTTTTCATTTTTCGAGGTTTGCTTTTGCAAGCTGTTTCATATCTTTCATTTCCAAAACCTGGCTTGAATAACCCATGATTGATGCATTAATCATGGCTGCAGCCAAATCTTTCAACGTTATTATCATACCCGGCGCAATCAGTTTCATCAAAATAAAAATTCCTTTCAGGTACTTGTAAGTTTTGTAATACGATTGGCTTGGTCGCAAAGGCAAAAAAGGTTCAATGCCACCGGGACGGAAATTGTAAACCTGCTTAAAAGGCAATTTCATCAAATCGTTCTCAGTTTTACCTTTTACTCTGGCCCACATGGTCCGGCCATTTTCAGTGCTATCGGTTCCTGCTCCCGAAATATAGCAAAAGGTCATCTCCGGATTTTGATTGACCAACAACGACGCAAAATTAAGGGTTAAACTGTAAGTCATTCGGGTATAAGCTTCCTCCTTCATTCCTAACGAACTTACCCCGAGGCAAAAATAACAGGCATCGAAGCCGGTTAATTTCTCCCTGATTGGATTAAAATCGAAAAAATCGCTGTGTACAATCTCAGATAGCTTTGGGTGAGCATAACCTGTCGACTTTCGCGTTACAACAAGCACCTGCTCAATAAGCTGATGATTCAGGCATTCGTACAAAACACCTTCGCCAATCATACCGGTAGCTCCGGTAATTATCACTTTTATTTTATTCATCGAACTCTGCTTTCTGTATTGTTTCTTTAACTGATTGACGAATATAACAAGCGAATATTTTATTGGTTGGCATAAAATTTGAAAACTAAGCGAAAAACAAATCTGCCATGAAACAAATAATTTTACTAACTACAATCGTTATTCTGTTACTTTTTGCGAGTTGTTCAACTCCCAGAGAATTAATTAAACTCCAGCCAAATTCAACCAACACCAGTTGGTTTTATGGTCAGGAGTTTATGGGCGATTCGGTTTTCGGAATCGTTGCAAAAGTTGGTTTTGACGAGATTCAATCACCCTGGTATGCTTTCGATGTTGAAATCACTAACCGGTCGAATATGGATTACCTGGTCGATCCTTCGCAAATATTCATTGTTCCGCTAAACGGTAAAAATGAACCCTTTAATGGTGACACACTGTTTATAGTCGATCCCGAAGCAAAGATCCAGGAACTCGATAAAAAGCTTGCAATTAATAAAGCAAGGCAAAAAAATCAGCTTGGCATCAGCCTTTTGGCTGCCGGAATTGATATTGCTACCGGAGTTGCGGTAATGAGCGATAAAAATCCACGAAACGATAATTTCAGGACCGATTTACTTCCGTTGGCCATTGCTGCCGGAGCCGACAATAAATTTGAAGCCATCGACTTAAACGAATTGCGGGATACCTGGAAGTCGACAACTTTACGGAAAACCACCCTCGAAAAGGGATATTCCATTCACGGTAAAGTATTGGCGCCCATTTTCCCTGATGCCCCATACATTCAGGTAAATATTCCGGTTGACAACGACCTGATCCGGATTAATTTCATGCAAATAAAGTATATTCCCTGAAACGCATAAAAAAGGAAGCTGTCTGCAAAAACCAGGTCAGTGCCAGTTTCTGCAAACAGCTTCCCGAATATTTTTCAATAGAAACTATTTAGTTTCCTGAGGTTTCAGGTGTTTATCCAAAAACGCCAGCATCGATTTGTAGAAATCAAAACGGTTCTCCTCGTTATGGAATCCATGACCTTCATTGTCCTTCACCATATATTCAACCGCTATTCCACGATCTTGCAAAGCTTTTACAATCTGATCCGATTCAGCCTTATTCACACGCGGGTCGTTGGCTCCCTGAGCTACAAAAAGCGGTGCTTTAATTTTATCGACCAAAAACACTGGCGAAACCTCGGCCAGCATCAAACTGTCCGACTTAGGATTTCCGACCATTTCGTAAAGCATATCAAGCATTGGTTTCCAATATGGCGGAATGGTATTCATAAATGTAAACAGGTTTGATACACCCACATAATCAACTCCGGCAGCATATAATTCAGGTGATAACGTTAAGCCGGCAAGCGTAGCATAACCGCCGTAGCTTCCGCCATAAATAGCAACACGCTTCGGATCGGCAATTCCCTGATCGGTGAGCCATTTTACACCATCCGAAATATCATCCTGCATGGTGCGGCCCCATTGTTTAAACGACGACTGCCAGAATGCCTTACCAAAGCCGGTCGATCCTCTGAAATTCATTTGCAAAACTGCATAACCATTATTGGCCAGGAACTGAACCTCCGGATTGAAGCCCCAATAATCGCGAGCCCAAGGACCACCATGAGGATTGATTACCACTGGTAAATTCTTAGCCTCGTAACCTTTTGGCAGAGTCAGATAACCCTGAATAGTCAGTCCATCGCGCGATTTATAGGTAATCGGTTTCATATCGCACAGAAACTTTTCATTCAGCCATGGACTTAAATCAGCCAGTTTCTTCAACTCACCCGAATTTTTATCGAACATGTAATAAGCACCTCTGCTTTTATCGCTGTAAGTGCGCACCATCAATTTATCTTCGGCTTTGTTGGTGCTTCCAACTGCAACCTGGTATCCAACCAGCTTTTCCTGAAGCGTTTTTTTCATGGATTCGGCATCTTTATCAAAGAAATGCTCTTTCTCCATATCCGTAGTCCACGAAACAGACAACAGCTTTTTATCTTTTCTTGAATAATCAATACCCTCGATGTCAGCTTCCTGCGTTTCAAAAAGCACTTCTTTTTCCTTTCCGGTTGTTGGATCGAAAACGACCAATGCTGTTTTATCGCGCCCCAGATTCGAGCCTGAAATCAACATTTTATTATCGAACGTAAACAAGTAAGGCGACATAGTTTCTTTAAAACTGGTAGTCAGCACAGGCTTAAACTGATCCTTTTCGGTATCGCGATACAGAATGGTCTGATTAACTCCATCTGTTGTGGTTGCCAACCGTAATTTTCCCTCATGGTCGGTCATCCATCCCATAATATTCCCGGGATTTTCGGCTAGCTGAGTCATTTCGCCGGATACCACATTCAAACGGTAAGGATCGAAAACCTGTGGATTACGCTTATTCAAACCAATAATTATTTCGC
>JACCEE012078357.1_pt1 | contig 11694 bp, 9 predicted proteins | sample 7449931 | NCBI WGS metagenome assembly JACCEE01 (sample SAMN15323457, study PRJNA562643) | freshwater metagenome | isolation source: river surface water | place: USA:Blue River Watershed | collected 2017-08-19 | reverse complement strand
TCGGAACAGATTTCGACCGCGGGTCTGGAGGCGTCGGGAACCGGCAACATGAAGCTGTCGCTGAACGGAGCGCTCACCATCGGGACCTGGGACGGCGCCAACATCGAGATCGCCGAGGAAGTGGGCGAAGAGAACTGCATCATGTTCGGCCTCAAGACCGACGAGGTGCACGCGCTCCAGGCCAAGGGCTACAAGCCCAACGACTTCATCGACGCGAACGCCGATCTCAAGAGCGTGATCGAGCTGATCGAGAGCGGATTCTTCGCCCCCGAAAAGCACGACCTGTTCAAGCCGATCACCGACCATCTGCGCCACAAGGACACCTACTTGCTGGCGGCCGACTTCGCCGACTACATCCGGGCCCAGAACGAGGCGGCGGCGGGGTACAAGAAGGAAGCCGAATGGACCAAGCGATCGATCCTGAACACGGCCCGCATGGGCAAGTTCAGCTCCGACCGCACGATCCAGCAGTACGCCGACGAGATCTGGGGCGTGCAGCCGGTGGGCCGCAAGGCGGGGTAGCCCTGCGCTGAGAGAACGTGAGGGAATCGGCAATTCAATCCTCCGTTCACCCCCTCGACTCCGCTCGGGACAGGCCTGAGGAGCCCATGCTTGTCCTGAGCTTGTCGAAGGGGAATGGGCGTCTCGACTGCTACGGCTACACGGCTTCGGCAGGGCACCTTCGGTGCCAAGGGTGGATGGAGGATTGCCTCACAGGCTCTGACCTATCCGCATCAGTCCACCGTGGGTGAAAACGCGAACGCCCGGTTCCGACAAGGACCGGGCGTTTTGTCTTGGGCGGCTACGACTTGGTTTCAGGATTGAACTGGAATGCCCCCCTCGTAGCAGGTCAGGCCCGAAGCGATGGACCAGGAGCAGTTCGTGCACCCAGGAGCGTCAATTTTGGGGTTTCCGGGTTCGCCGCCGTTACTCCGTGCACCCTTGCGGATCGAACCGGATCGATTGTTCGCCGTCCTTTGCGGGGTCCAGGATCTGGGCACCTACGGCGCGGGCGCGGGCCAGGGCGGTGGCGGTCGGGTGGCCGTAGTCGTTGTCCAGGCCGTACTGCACGATCGCCCAGCGCGGCGAAGCCTTGCCCAAAAATCGCAGGTGTCCGCTCGTGCGGCTGCCGTGATGTCCAAGTTGCAGAACCTCCACGGGCTGAACGAATTCCGTCGCGGCGAGTTCGCCCAGCGTGTCCAGGTCGCCCGATACGAGCAGGAGCCCTCTGTCGGCTTGCGACACGCGCAGCACCAGGGAACCGTCGTTGTCGTCGCCAAAGATCTTTCCGGAATCCGGCCAGGACGCGTCGACCCGGATGGATCCGGAATGAGTGCGCGACCGGCCATGCCAGATCGTGTCGCACCCCGACGCGGTGCGGCGGCAGGCCCACGCGATGGTCTGCGCGCGCCGAGCCGAATCCAACGAGCCGTGGACCAGGGTCCGCACGGGAAAGGCCGCGAACAACGAATCGAGTCCGCCTCGGTGGTCCAGGTCGGGATGGGTGAGGTAGATCGCTTCGATGGAATCGACCCCCGCGCGCCGCAGCGACTTGGCCAAGGCGCCTTGTCCGGGTGGGCCCGCGTCGAACACGACGGCCTTGCGCGCCACCACGAGCGCGACTCCGTGTCCTTGGCCCACGTACGGAACGAGCAGGGTCGCGCCGGGGAACCGGCAATCGGGTGGCGAGGTGGATGTGCAGCCCGACAAGGCGATCGCGAGGATCGCGACGCACCCATCGAGGCGGGTGGATCGGATCGGGGAGCCCTGAGGATTCGATTTCCGAGTGCAGGCGGACATGATGCGTCGCTCATTGTCCCATAATGCCGGGGTGCGTGGATCCGGCCGCGCCCACGGGGCCCTTTGTTGCAGGGTGGCATTCGGATATGGTAGACCTTAGGGTATGAAATCCCACGCGCAGAGCCTGTTCGGCAAGCTGTTCCTGCATTTGCTGCTGCCCATGTTGCTCGTGATCCTGGCCAGCGGCGTCTTCACCTACGTCTGTTCCACGCGCGCCCTCGCCGTGGCGAACGAAGGACAATATCTGACGTTGCGCAAGGCGCTCGAGGAGCTTGCCGGCACCAGCTACCAGATGACGCAGCAGATGGTGGAATCCAATCTGCGCACGGCGAACGCGATCCTGCTGCCCAAGATCTCCCTCGCCGAAGGAAGCGAGAGGATCGAGGCGGTGGACCAGGTGACCAAGGAGCCGCGAAGCGTCGTTGTGCCTCCCATGAGGTTGGATGGCGCCAGGGCGTTCGGCGACGTGAAGTGGGTGGACAGTCTCACGAACGTCGTGAAGGGGGCCACCACCGTCTTCCAGATGATCCCCGGCGGGATGCTCCGGGTGGCGACCAGCGTTCGCAAGGCCGACGGGAAACGGGCGATCGGGACCTACATCCCCGAACAATCGCCGGTGTACAAGGCCATCGCGGAAGGACGGGAGTATTTCGGACGCGCGTTGGTCGCGGGGCAATGGTACGTGACCGCGTATTCCCCGGTGCGCAAGGATGGCAAGGTGGTGGGGGCGCTGTTCGTGGGGATTCCCCAGGAGAACCTGGACGTGTTGCGCGAGCGGGTGGTTTCGTTCAAGGTGGGGGAGCACGGCTTCGCGCAGATCATCGACACGTCTGGCAAGCAGATCATCCACCCCGACAAGAGGGTGGAAGGCGCGATCCGGAAATCGGCGCACCACCTGGCCATGCTCAAGAACAAGGAAGGCGTGCTGGAAGGGATCCAGGAAAGCGATCTGAACGGACGCAAGGGAGCCGAGGTGGTGTACGCCTACGCGCTGATCCCCGAAATGCAATGGATCGTGACGGCCTGCGCCTACAAGGACGAACTGGACGCGCCGCTGATCCGGATCCGCAACCTGCTGGTGGTGTCGCTGGCGCTCGCGTTGATCTTGGCGATGGGGCTGGGGCTGTTGGTGATGCGCTCGATCGTGGGGCCACTCAACGAATGCGTGCGGATCGCCGACCGGGTCTCGCGCGGCGACACCGGGGTCGAGATCAATGTGGATTCGCGAGACGAGATCGGGAACCTGAAGGCGGCCATGAAGCGCATGGTGGAATCGATCCGCCGCATGAGCGACGACGTTTCCTGTCTGGCGAAGTCGGCGGTGGACGGCGATCTTTCCGCGCGCGCCGACGCGTCGCGCCACCAGGGCGATTTCAGGGGGATCGTGGAAGGCTTCAACGGCGCGCTGGACGCCGTGATCGGGCCGTTGCGGGTGGCTGCGCGCTGCGTCGACCAGATTTCCAAGGGCGAGATCCCTCCGAAGATCTCCGAAACGTACCGTGGCGATCTGGATGCCCTGCGCACGAACCTGAACCAGTGCATTGGAGCGGTGCTGGCGCTGGTGGAGGATTCCCAGGCGCTCGCGCAAGGCGCGGCCCAGGGGAGGCTCGGGGTGCGGACCGACGTTTCCCGTCATCAGGGGGACTTCCGCCGGATCGTCCAGGGGATGAACGAGACGCTGGTCTCGGTGGTGGTGCCGTTCAACGAGGCCGCGTCGGCCTTGGACCGCCTGGCGGAACGCGATCTGACCGCGCGGATGACGGGCGACTACAAGGGGGATTTCGACAACATCAAGGTTTCGTTCAACAAGGCGGCGGGGAACCTGGACGACGCGATGCGCCAGGTGGCCGATGCGGCTGCCCATGTTGCGTCGGCCAGCGGACAGATCGGGGCCGAAAGCCAGTCCCTGGCGCAGGGCGCGAGCGCGCAGGCGGGTTCCTTGGACGCGATCGCCACGAGCCTGGACGGCATGGCGCACATGACGAAGAAGAACGCAGAAAACGCGGACCTGGCCAAGGCCATCGCCGACAAGGCCAGCGAAAACGCGCAGCGCGGCGGGCTTTCCATGGAGCGGATGGGGAATTCCATCCAGCGCATCAAGGCGTCCAGCGACGAGACGGCGAAGATCGTGAAGACGATCGACGAGATCGCCATGCAGACCAATCTGCTGGCGCTCAACGCGGCCGTGGAGGCGGCGCGGGCGGGCGAGGCGGGAAAGGGGTTCGCCGTGGTCGCCGAAGAGGTCCGCGATCTGGCGCAGCGCAGCGCCACCGCGGCGAAGAACACGGCGGAGAAGATCGGCGAATCGGTGGGGAATTCGCACGAAGGCGTGAAGATCGCCGCGGAGGTTTCGGAGGCGTTCGCGGCCATTTCCCAGGGGGTGCGGGAGATGAACGGACTGGTCACCGAGATCGCGGCGGCGTCCAAGGCGCAGTCGCAGGGGCTGGAGGACGTGAACCGCGCCACATCGCAGATGGACAAGATCACCCAGCAGAACGCCGCCAACTCGGAGGAGGGCGCGAGCGAGGCGCAGGAGCTGGGGGCCCAGGCGAAGGAACTGCAGGCGTTGCTTTCCAAGTTCCGGATCGGCGATCGGGTATCCGGGCAGGGCGACGGAAATCGTCACCAGGAACAGGCGACGCTTCCGGTCGCCACGATCGGGGCGTCGTCGCGCAAGGAGCTCTTCGCCGCCAGCAGAAAGCCCAACCGCATCGAGGTCGTTTCGGCTTCGGACGAATGGGACAGCCCCCAGGTGGTGCCGGTCAAGGCCGAGTAGGAAGCCGATCCGGACAGAATCTGGCTGCCGCGACGGACTTGGACCCCGATCCGCGTCGACACGTTCCGCATTCCGGCCGAATCGGACAGACTGATTTCCAGCGACGGGGTCGCGGCGCCCACCGACCTGGTCGCGCGGGATCGGGCCGACCAGCGGGGCGTGTTCGCCGAATTTTCCGACCAGGACCCGATGGTCCGCACCGACCAGTCGTCTTCTTCCACGGCGAATTCCGTCTGGGCCTTGGAATCCACCTTGCCCAGGGAGTCTCGACGGGCGTCAAGTTGGAACAGGATCGCCGATTCCTCCCGCACGGCGCGCCGCACGGAGAGCGTCCCCGCGGTGGTCCCCGTCCAACGCGAGGCCGTACCGTCGTGTTCGAATCCGTTGGGGACGTGGCGCAGGGCGAATCGGGTACGCGTCCGTTCGCGTTCCATCTCCGCGCTGGCGAGCCAGGCCGCGACGATCCCGCGGTCGCGCGTGTCGGCGATGGCCGCTTCGATCCGGTTGCGGACGCCGCCGACCGCGATGGAGGCGGCGCGCGGAGCCAGCGTCGCCGAATCCGTCGAAGAGATCCTGGCGCCGATCGTCACGAACCGGTAGGTTGCCGCGACGGCGCCCGAGCCGCCGTCCCGTCCTCGCGCGTCGCGCTCGAACCTCGCTCGGGAAAGGATCTTCCATGAGCCGGATCCGGCTTCGATGTCGATCCCGTTGGGCGAGCGACCCGATCCGAACAGGAGCCGTCCGGGGAGCGAAGTGTCGGATGCCGCGGCGCCCGGCCGGGAGGAGGCTCCTTCCAGTAGCGCCAGTCGGGTCCAGGGGCGGATGTCGCCCAGGCGCACCGAGAGGTCGTTCGACTTCCACGACAGATTCCGGTTGACCAGTCCGCCGGGAGTGGAATGGCGCCAGGCGAGCGAAAGTCCGGAATCGACGTCGCGTTCGAACGAAACGCTGTGGCGCGAGGTTCCGTCGCGCGTCGTGGCGGCCCAGCGCAGCGACGTGGGAAGCGGGCGGTCCCGTTCCAGGGAATCGTACCAGGAAAGCGAGTCGTCCGAAAGAAGCGTGGTCGCGTCCACCAGCGAATCCGCGGCGGTGGCATCGGCGAGCGCCGCGCCGCTCGAAAGCGCGATGATCGCGAGGACTCGGATCGCGGCGCGAAAAGCGGGATAATGGCGGCGATGGTCTTCCGGCAGCTTCTTCTTGTCGTCCTGGGGTTCGCGTCCGTCGCGCACTCCGAGTGTCCCGTGGTTTCCGAGATCGCGGCGAATCCCTCCACGGGAGAGCCCGAATGGATCGAACTGGCCGATCGATCGGGAATCAAAACAGATCTTGTCGGATGGACGATCGACGACGGTACGATCCGAAGACGCCTCGATTCCACGGCGATCCTTCCCGCGAAGGGGCGTCTGGTCGTCGCGAGCGATTGCGACCGGCTGGCGTCCTGGTACGGGACAAGCTCCATCCCCTGCGCCGAAGCTTCGGCCTGGAACGCATTGGCTGTCGGTTCCGACAGGGTGGTTCTGCGCGACGCGAATGGGGGCGACTGCGATTCGGTCGAGTGGAACGAGTCGAGCTGGGAAGATTGGCCCGAAGGACGCAGCCTCGAACGAATCGATCTCGCGCGGACCGGCAACGATCCGGCCAACTGGATCGCGACTTCCGCGCCCCTGGGCGGCACGCCGGGCTGGGAGGGCGTTCCCGTGCTGGAACCGGTGGGAGCGGGCATCCGCATCGAGATGGTCTCCCGCAAGATCGTTCCGGGCGAATCGCGGGTTTTGGCCCGCGTCCATGCCCCATGGAATCTGCGACTGAAAGCCGAAGTGTTCGATCTGTCCCGCCGCCGGGCGGCGATCCCGCACGATGGACGGATTCCGGCGAACGGCGAACTGGTCTGGAACGGCACCCATGGCGGAAGGATGGTCCTTCCCGGCGTGTACATGCTCCTTCTGGAGATCGGATCCGGGAGCGACGATGTCCAGGCGAGGTCCCGCGAGTGGATCGTGGTGGCCAAGTGAGGACGTGCTGGTCATGGGCGACGCTCGCTTGCGCGATGGTCGCCGACGCCGCGTTCGACGCGCCCGTTCCCTGCGCGGCGGAAGTCGTTTCCGGAGACGGCCAGGTGGCGCGCGCGATGCCGGGCGCGTCCTTGGAATCGAATCCGGCGCTGGCCGCCTCGGGAGGATGGCGCGTGGGTGCGGGATCCACGCATCCGTACGGGATCGAGGCGCTGGATCTTTCCGGATTCTGGGCGGGGCGCGGCAGGGCGGGTTGGGTGCCGGGTTGGCAGGCCCGCTGGAAGCTGCTGCGAGCAGGGGGCGTCTACCGCGAGGACCAGATCGCGATGGACCTGGCGCAGGGTGTCGGGAATTGGCAGGTGGGCGCAGGATGGCGCGGCGGGAGATCCGAGCTCGAGGGTGCGGTTCCCGACTGGATCCACGGCTTCGCGCTGGGGGCCACGTTCGCTCCCAACCGTCTGGTCGCCGTCGGGATCTCGTGGGAGGATCTCACCGCTCTGGCTGTTCCCGATGCCCGGCTGTCCCGGCCTTGGGCCCTGCGCTCGGGCGTGGTCGCCGTTCCGTTCGACACCGCATGGATTTCCCGGGCGGGATGGGAGTACCGCCAACGCGAACCGATCCGCTGGAGCTTCGGACAGGAAATGCGCTGGGGCGTCCTGGCGCTTCGCGCGGGATTCGGCATCCAGCCGTGGGTCGTCGCGTTCGGCGCGGGGGTCCGCTGGAGCGGCATGGGCATCGACTGGGCGCAGGAAGGAGATCCGCGCCTGGGCTGGCAGCAGCATTGGTCGATTTCCGTCGAGAGGTGAGGCGCGTCAGTTGCAGGAGGTCGCGACGGGCGAATCCGATCCGTCGGCGCACCACGATCGGCCCGACGAAGCTTCCAGCGCAGAGGCCGAAGGAACGCGCCGGACGGTGCGCGAGGTGGTGGCGTTGAGGTCGGGCCATCCGTTCTGGCCATCGAAGGCGATGAACTGGTCCAGCAACGAACCTTCGGACGTGCGCAGTTCCCAGAGCGTGCCGGTGGACGACCACGAGACGCTCAAGGAAGATGCGTCGCAGACCAGCGTTGGCACGCCGTGCAGGGGGTGCGTGGCGGAGGCCGTGGCGGCGCAGGTCGCGCGTGACACGATCGCGTCCGATCCTGGTCCCAGTCGCAAGGCGACGGAAAACGTCTCTGTACCGCGGACGATCTTCAGGGCCCCGATCGCCGAATCATTGCCGCGGTTCTCGATGCGGATCCAGTCGCTGGATCCGCTGTCGGACATCGCGCCGATCACGAGGCGGCCCGAGGCGGCCTGGTCGTCGGGGAACAGCGCCACGGCGTCCAATTCGCCGCCCGCCTGGAACTGGGCGGCGAAGGCGATCTGGCCGCGTGCGTCCAGCATCCGGATCTGGAGCGCCTGGTCGGCTTGCGACAGGATCGTGCAGATTGAGTCGGCGAAGTAGAGGGTGTCGCCGGAGGTGTTCCAGGCGCGGATGCGCAGGGTGCCGGTGGATCCCACCACGAGGGAATCCAGGCGCAGCGCGGTGCGTCCCGAGGGACCCCGTGCGGCGCGGATCGTGCGGCGCAGGTCGCCCGAGGTCCAGGAAAGCGAGAGGCTGTCGACAGCGACCGGGGCCGAGGGCACCACCAGTTGCAACCTGCCCAGCAGCGCGCGCAGCTGGAACGACGCTTCGGTCACGCGGGAGCGGACGACTTCCAGGTCGCGAAGGGTGTCGGCGTGCGTGATCAATCCGCGTGCATCGCGGTAGAACAGGGTCGCTTGGTACCCGGCCCCTTCGGGGATCGCCCCGAAGCGCAGGTTGGCGCCCGAGGTTCCGTTCCAGTCGATCGAGTCGCGGAACGATGTCCGTTTGGCGGCATGACGGATTTCGGCAACGATTTCGCCACCCGGTTCGGCGGCGAGGCTTCGTGCGGCCCAGGTGGCGTTCTTCGCCGTCAGAGACACCGCCCCGGTCGAGGATTCCGGGGCGGGCTCTGCGGAGAGGAGAGGCTGGCTGCCGTCTGGGAGGCAGCCAGCCAAATAAGTGGTGAGCGAGATCTGGATAATGAGCGCAGCCAAATGCTTTCGATTCATCGCGGACTCCATATCGGGTGAGGGTGCAACTGAGGGATCAGAACTGGAGTTGCGCGAGTACTTCTTCCTTAATGCACAAGGCGTGCCAATCTATTCCGGCTTCGCCAGGGCTGGAATTTTGAGGGGAATGCAGAGGGGGGCTTGCGCCGGACGCGGATTGCATGGTACACTCCATTCCTTGTAGCTTGAACACCCATATGCAGGAACAAGACAAGATTCGCGCCTTCCTGAAGAAGGTGGGGCGAGGCAAGACCCTGTCCAGGGATCTCGCTCGCGAAGAAGCGAGAGAGGCCATTGCATGCCTGCTGCGGGGCGAATTCACCCCGGCGCAGACCGGTGCGTTCTTGCAGGCGCTGCGGATCAAGGAAACCACCGTCGACGAACTGGTGGGTGCTGCGCAAGGTGCAGCAAGTTTTCGGCAGGGTGGTTTTTCGGTGCAGCCTACCGATACGGATCACCCGTTGGTGGTCAATCTGGCCTTCGATACCGCGCGCAAGGGCGGGGTCGTGTCGCTGGTCGCCCTGGCCTGGCTGCGGTACCGGGGGCTGGTCCATGGCGTCGTGGTCTGGGAATCTCCGACCTTGCACCGCGAGGCCGACGCGATGGGGCGCACCTTGGACGCGATGCGGGTCCAGCCGTGGCTGGCGGCGGCGATCCCGGAAATGGTGGCTGTCCGGGAGCTTTGCCCTCGTTGGCGGGAATTGTCGGGAATCCGACAGGAACTGGGATTCCGCAGCATCCTGAACACGGTGGAAAAACTCCTGCGGCCGTGGGAGACGGCGCCGGTGGTGGTCGGAATCTCGCACGACACCTTTTCCGAGCGTCTGTGCCATGTCCTGAACGAGCTCGGGGCTCCACGCGTGGCTGTCGTGCGCGGTAACCACGGGACTTGCGACTTGGGATTCGGCGAAAAGCCCACCGAGATCCATTTCTTGGCGGATGGCGTCGTCCGGGAGTCGTTCGCGGGTGCCGCCGACTTCCCTTGGAACTCCGACCCTTCGAACCTGCTCGTGTCCTCCTTGGATTCCTGGAAGGAACGGCTCGCCGACGAATCCTCCCCGTTGTGGGGCATGGTCCTGTCGCAGGCCGCGTTCTTCCACTCCGTCGCCACCGGATCTCCGTTGCCGGAATCCGTCACCCTCGTCGCATCGCTCCCGAAAGGTCCCGTCCATGCCTGAAATCGGAAAATCCGCGCCCTCCCTGAAACTGGAAAACCAGGACGGCGCCCTGATCGATCTTTCCAAGCTCGCGGGAAAGTGGGTGGTGGTCTATTTCTATCCCAAGGACTCCACGCCCGGTTGCACCACCGAAGCTTGCGACTTCCGCGACAACTTCGCGCGCCTGGGTGCCAAAGGCGCGGTGGTGCTGGGAATCTCCAAGGATTCGGCCAAGAGCCACGCCAAATTCCGGGAAAAGCAAAGTCTGCCGTTCGACCTGCTCGTGGATTCCGACGGGGCCGTCTGCGAAGCCTGGGGCGTGTGGCGCATGAAGAAGTTCATGGGGCGCGAGGGGATGGGGATCGTGCGCAGCACGTTCCTGGTCGATCCGGCGGGCAAGATCGCGAAGATCTGGAGTCCGGTTTCCGTCAAAGGGCACGTGCAGGAAGTCCTGGACAGCATCTGAGGAAGTGTTTGTGATGATGGTCGAACCATGCAATCACCGCTCATCCTGAGGACCGCTGCGGCACACAAGGCTTGGCGGGGCACCTTCGGTGCCAGCGTAGCGTCTCGAAGGGTGGGCGGTGAACTGGGGGATTGCTCTTCGATAGCTTGATTGCCCTGAAATTGACAGATGACTTCTCCCGCCGCCCTTCGAGACGGCGGCTACGCCACCTCCTCAGGACGAACGGGTATTTAACTAGCCATTGAGTTACAGGCTTTGAGCTGAAGTTCGCAGACGCGCGAACGCCTTCAGAACAAGACGCTGGGTCCCAGCTGCGCGCCGATGCTCCAGCTCAGTCCGCGATGGACTCCGGTCGCCGACACGTGGGGGGCTGCGGATTCGATGCGCACCGGGAATCGCAGGAAGACGTCCCAGGCGCGCGAAAGCTTCTTCGAATCGTACCAGAAATCGGACATGCTGTAGACGACACCGATTTCCATGTCCATTCCCAGATTCAACCCCGCGTTGTCGCCGATGGCGCGGAACGCGGCGAAGGGCGCGCTCGATGCCCACCACCCGAACCGCGAGGTCGCGCGGTGTCCGAATCCGGTTCGGATGGAAAGACCCAGATCGCTCCCGACGTCCTCGATCGGATCGGCCCCGGCGACCGTGTCCAGATAGGCGTTGGTGTTGGTGAGGCTTCCGATCACAGATAATTCGACCGCGCGTGCGGGGTCGTGCCAGGGGATCCAGGTCGATGTGACATCGTAGCGCGTCTGGGTGTAGGACTCGAGTTCGGAAGGGATCCTGCTGGAAAATTCGAGCCCTGCGCCGCCCAGGACCGTCGGGAAGTAATGGAACCATCCTTGGGCCATGATCTGGTTCGGTGCGGTTCCATGTCGATTGTCCACGACCGGACCCGCCCCCAGCACCATGCCGATTCCGATGGAGTCGTAGTTCCTGGCCCAGGAGGTCGGAACGGCCGCGTGGCCGGGACGGAATCCGCACGACAAGACCAGCGCGATCCGAAGGAGGCGAATCGTCGACCGGATGTCCATCACGCGACCATGAGGTGCGATCAGGTGGCGTCTTTGATCGAAAGCTCGGACAGGTCTTTCTTCAGCACGGCCGGGATCGCCTTCAAGGAAAGCGATGTGCTCAAGATGGTGATGCCCATTTCCGTGGCCTTGCGGATTTCCGGTGCCTTCGGCTTCTGGCCGTTGGTGTACAGGATCGCGACGACGTCGGTTTCGCCGCAGACCCGAAGGACCTCCGACGAATCCTGGTTCGTGACGAGCATCACGTTGAAAAGGTCGGCCTCGAGGAGGTCGGCGAATTCGGAACCGATGTAGGCGCTTTCCACCACCGGAAGTTCTTCTTCCGATCCGACGAGGAGTTGCGCGTTCAGGGGACCGCTGAGATGGTC
>JACCEE011058950.1_pt1 | contig 11698 bp, 7 predicted proteins | sample 7449931 | NCBI WGS metagenome assembly JACCEE01 (sample SAMN15323457, study PRJNA562643) | freshwater metagenome | isolation source: river surface water | place: USA:Blue River Watershed | collected 2017-08-19 | reverse complement strand
CGTGGTTTGAAAGTGTCCATGTACATGAAGATTTATTCTTTGCGGCCAACTCAATCGCTTCTTGAGTCGCAATCTTGTAGGCATTTGCTTCAAAAGGAGTCTCTATAAATCGGAAGTCAAAGCACTGACCCAAAGTCTTTGTACTTGCATACAGCGGTAGACGCTCTGGGTGAACAAAAGCTTCTGCCACTGCAACACGAGGTGGGTCGTACTGATTAAAGAGCTTGCGCCACTCTTTGTAGATTGCAAATACTTCATTTCGATCGCCCCAAATACCATTTCCCTTGTTGCCGCGCTCAACAAGTCCTTCGTGGACAGGCATGCTGCGGAATGGCTCTGTTAAGTCTTTAGCTAAACCATGCGCAACATCGATGCGGAATCCATCAACGCCACGATCCGACCAGAACTTGAGGGTCTTGAGGAAATCTTCATGCACCTCTGGGTTCTCCCAGTTGAAGTCTGGTTGTTCAGGTGCGAACCAGTGGAGGAACCATTGATTGTTCTTTCCGCCGAATGTTGATTCATGTGTCCATGATGATGGAGCGAAGTGAGAAACCCAATCTGAAGGTGGAAGTTCGCCATTAGCGCCTTTGCCATCGCGGAAGATGTATCGGTTACGTGCAGCCGATCCCTTTTCAGAAGCGAGGGCCTCTTTAAACCATTCATGCAGATTTGAAGAGTGGTTCGGAACGATATCAACGAAGACGCGGATTCCTTCCTTATGAAGTCCGGCAAGCATTTCATCGAAGTGGGCAAGTGTTCCAAGTTTCGGGTCCACATCGCGATAATCATCAACGTCATAACCACCATCGGCTAACGCTGATGGATAGAAAGGACTCAACCAGACCGCATCAATTGAAAGTGACTTCAAGTAAGGAATACGTGAAGTGATGCCCTTGATATCACCAATGCCATCGCCATTTGAATCAGCGAAGCTTCGTGGGTAGATCTGGTAGATGGCAGCCTGTCGCCACCAATTCTTATCTGCTGAGAGTCCTGTTGTTTTCGACATGCGCGGAACTCTACGGAAGCCGGGGAGTAACCGGTACCCAAACACGCAAAATGTGACGGAAATGAAACTATTTTGCAGATTTGTGCAGGCAAGCCCGGAAATCTCTCCGTACCCTGTACCCATGACGCTGCTTCATATCCTCGACTTGCTATCGACCTTTGTGTTCGCCTTGGTTGGTGCTCGCGTCGCAGCAGATAGAGGCCTTGATTACGGTGGCATCGCATTTATCGCAGGCATCGCATCTGTTTCAGGTGGAACCCTCAGAAATATCTTCCTTGGCCTTCGTCCTATCTGGGTTATTGATCCTTGGATTATCGCCAGCGTTATTGCCGCAGTAGTTATCACTTTAGTTTTTAGACGCGTAACTCATGTAGGTAAAACGCTACTCATTATGGACACCTTTGGTCTAGCAGTTGCGACGATGTCTGGAACTCAGCTTTCATTTGAAATGGACGTGACTTGGTTTGCCGCCATTATTTTGGGTGTCATCACTGCGGTCACGGGCGGCCTTCTACGAGACGTGCTCTGCCAGCTAGAGCCGGTATTACTCCACCGTGAAACCATCGGAACTTGCACCATGATGGGTGCAATTACCTTCGTAGTTCTTCATCAATATAGTTTTGGTGACAATATTTGTGCCATAGTCGGAGGAGCTGTTGTAATCCTTACCCGAGTGATTTCGATTCAATTCGATCTTCACTTACCTAAATTCAAGAAGTAGTTGATCCTGTCATGACCCACAGAGAAATCGAGTTATCGGGTCACACACTCGATATTATTGAAAAAGATTTCATTGGCCTATTCTCCGGTGAGCTCGGGCTTAGTTCGATTCAAGGTGGGCAGACTGCAGCAAATAAAGCTCTAGCTGAATTAGATATCACCAGATATGCAGATCAGCGCTCTGAGGTTCTGCCTATTGAACGTCGCGGCGCAACTGTTCTCTCTCCATACATTCGGCATAATTTACTTACACTCGAGCAGGTGTATCGAGCCGTGAAAGATGCGCCATACAAAGACCGCGAAAAATTTCGTGATGAATTATTTTGGCAGGAATATGCCCGTCATCTTTATGCCAGAGTCGGAGTCCAACTCTTTGAAAACCTTCGCTTTGAAGCCAACTGGAACACCGAGGGCGATGGCTGGAACCGCGATATGCACTGCATCGATCAGGTAGTTCAAGAGTTAGAGAGTGATGGTTGGTTGGTTAACCAAACACGAATGTGGCTTGCTTCTCACTGGACCGTGCGAAATAACCGAGGTTGGCTGCACGGGCAAGAGAGAATGTATCGAGAGTTAATAGATGGCTCTCGTGCTGCAAATCTTTTGGGTTGGCAGTGGACAGCCGGAGCTGGAACTGGAAAACCATATGGATTTGCTCGTTGGCAGGTGGAAAAACGCGCCCCAGGAATTTGTTTCAAATGTCCATTAAAGACAGCATGCCCGATTGAAAACTTTCCAGATGAAGTTTCACTTCATTCATTAGAGAAGAATCTTTTACTCGATTCAGACCTGAATCTGAAACAGACCTCCGGACCATTAGAGCCTGAAATTAGAGGCAGAGCAGATTATGTCTTGCTCACCGTTGATTCACTGGGAGATGCGGACCCAGCCTTGATGGCAAACTCAGACCTACCTGTCGTCTTTGTATTTAACGAAGAAGCTTTGCGAAAATTGCAGCTAAGTTCTAGACGTATCGGTTTTTATCTGGAAACTTTGAAGGATTTAGCAAGCCGAAGAAATCTAAGAGTTTTTATCGGCGACCCGTACAAATTTGCTGAAGAGAACGAGGTCGCTGTGACCTTCGCACCCGTTCCTTCTTTTCGAAAGTTCACCAAGATTGCCCAGCTATATCCATTCCCGTGGCTCAGAAGACCACAGGGAGGATCCGTGAGGAGTTATTCGTCATGGAGAGGGAAAATCGATCCAAGTTCTAAGAAGTATTGAGCGACGGTCTCCTTAGCGCGCCTTAGGCTTCTTGGTAGCTTTTCTGACTGTTGCCTTCTTAGCTTGCGCACGAGGAGCAGCGCTCACTTTAGGTTTGCTAACTTTTTCAGATGCCCGAATTTCAGCCAGGATTCTATCGAAATCAAATTCTAATCCCACTGGATTTTCGATGACAGTATTAGTGCTCTGTAAACCGCGGCGGCGAGCTCTGCGAATGGCATACATGCTCACGAGCGCTGCGGCCACAACTAAGCCAGCTGCACCCAGAATCATGGGAAGTGATTTCACCGCCTTATCGGCTACTTGAGATGCAACTATCTTGTCGATGGAATTACTAGATGCCTCAATGTCGATGGCTGCATCCTTGGCTGCTTGCATGGCTACGTCATTTGCATCTGCCACCGTATTGGCATTATTAACATCATTCTGATGCTTCTTCACAGTAAGAGCTGCCTTTTCGGCTGCAATTTTTGCTTTCTGCGCTTCTACATGTGCCAGAGTGAGTTTGTTTTGAGTCTCAGTCACTTTCGCCTGCGTGGAACGTAATCTCTCAAAGAGATCATTTTTTTCATTGCGAACTTGAGCGAGTTCATTGCGGCTAGCATTTAAGGAATCTTGCATATCTCGAATCTTGATTTGGATAGATTTTCCGGCTGCCACCTTTACTTCGAGATTCGCCTTTACCTTCTCAAATGTCGCGATGAATTTTTCAGCGCTTCTCCTTGCGCTCTCTGCTGCCTTCTTATCAGCGTTATATCGCGCTAACGCTTCATCAGCAATCTTTTTGAGCTTTGCTAGATCTGAGGCGCTAATTGAAGTTTGGAGATTTTCGCCCACATCCGCAGTTGCCCCTGTAAATGGCTTTTCAGTGCTGATGACATTCTTTCCACCAGCTGCCATTTGGTATGCCTCAAGCGCGTTATCAGCAACAACTTTGCTACGAGCAGCCGCAGCTTCTTTCTCATTTGCGATCTTTGCCGCCTCGTCGGCAGCACGCTTAGCATCGTTATATGTGGGAACATAGTTACTGATGTCAACGCGAATCTTCTCATAGCTCTTGATAGCTTGCTGAATTTCAACTTCAGTTTGCTTGATTTCTGTTGCTATCTGTTTCTCAGTTTCAACCTGATTCTGAATTTTCTCCTTGTATTGCACAACTTGGTTAGAAATTGTCTTTAAATCAGTGGCGACGGCCGCTGCTATCTCGGCAGCTCGTGTTGCCTTTGCCTTTGCATCATCAAGAATTTGAGTTGCGGCATCAGCTTTCTCTGTAGAACTTGCTGCTTTCTTGCGGAATTTTTCTGCTGCAGAGGATGCCGAGGCAGCCACTCTGCTGAGGTTCTCTTTAATTTGATCAATAATGCTCTGCGCCTTGGCCTTAGCTGCCTCAATTGCAGCTGCAGCCTTTGCATCAGCGGCAGCGATTTCAGCATCTGCCTTTGCTGCTAAGCGATCAGCTTCTGCCTTTGCATCTTCTGCCTTCTTCTTAGCTGCATCTATTGCAGCTTGATTAGGATCGTCTGCCGCTTTCTTTGCTTCCTCTTCCTTCTTGGCTGCCTCGATAGCTTCAGCTTTTGCCTTATCTTCTGCCGCCTTCTTTACCGCAGCATCTTCAGCTTCTTTCTTTGCTGCAGCAACGAGAAGTGAATATTCCTTATCAGACATTGGTTTTGGTTTTCCGGCAGCTTCAGCCGCTGCTCGCGCTGCCGCTGCATCTGCAGCCGCCTTTGCCGCTGCTGCTGCATCTGCTGCCGCCTTTGCCGCTGCTGCAATCGCCGCGGCTGCATCGGCTGCCGCCTTCTCTGCCAACCGTTGAGCGGCATCGGCTGCAGCTTGGGCTTGTGCGGCAGCTTGTGATCCAGCATCAGATTGTTTATTTGCTTCTTGTAATGAGCTTAGTGCTTCTGCTGCAGCTGCGGCGGAATCGCCCGATGAACTTGCTACGTTTTCAAGTGTTTGTGCTGCAGATGCCAAAGCAGTCGAACGAGCTGCAGCTGCCGCAGATGCCGCATCAGCTGCAGCCTTTGCTGCAGCGACAGCCAAAAGTTCTGCCTGACGAGCTGCATATTCTGCTGCTGCAGCCTTGGCATCATTTTCTAATTTTAATTTATCTTGTGCAGCCTTTACAGCTGCGGCATCGAGTCGAGCTTTCTCAGCAGCCGCTCGTGCTGCTGCATCTGCTGCATCTTGGGCAATTTTGAGCGCCGCCGCCGCTGCTGCATCTGCAGCAGCTTTCTCAGCGTCAGCCGCGGCTTTAGCTGCATCAGCAGCTGCTTTGTCGTCCGCTGCCTTCTTTGCTGCTGCATCAGCAGCTGCTTTGTCGTCCGCTGCCTTCTTTGCTGCTGCATCGGCTGTTGCCTTAGCTGCTGCATCGGCATCACTCTGAGCTTTTGCAGTCAGATATGCACTTCGAAGATCAGAGAGTGAAAGCGCGTACTTTGCACCAGGAATTTCGGGTAGCAACTCTTCACTTCCTTCAGCCGGAATGAAATTGTTAGTTCTCAATAACGTTCCACCGGCTGCTTGATATGCAGCGAGTGCGTCGGCTGTCGTGTTGGCTGATGCGGAAGCTTTCGTTGCAGCAGCGACGGCGGCATTAGCCGCTGCTGTAGCTGCGGCATCTGCTGCAGCCTTTGCAGCCTTTGCTGCATCATCTGCTGCTTTCTTGGCATTTGCTTCTTCTTGAGCTTTTGCGGCAGCTGCATTTTTGGCATCAATTTCAGCTTGCAACGCAGCTTGCTTGGCTTGATATTCACGAAGAGCAGCAGCGGCTAAATCATTTTGACGTTGCACTTCTGCAGCCTGAGCAGCGGCAGCAGCTTGTGCAGCTCGGATTGCCTCTGCAGCAGCTGCTTGCTCAGCAATTAACTTTGCCGCAGCCGCATCTGCCTTCACTTTTGCTGCGGCAATCTCAGCCTTTTTAGCTTCTTCTGCCTTCTTGGCATCTTCCGCGGCTTTTTCAGCATCGAGTTTTGCCTGCGCTGCCTTATCTGCTGCCGCCTTCGCTGCTGCCGCGGCTGCGGCAAATTCAGCTTGTGATTTTGCGGCAGCAACCGAGGCAGCGATTGCATCTTGCTCTTCTTTATCTTTGCGTGCCTTCTCTGCAGCCGCAGCAGCAGCGGCAGCAGCTTCATCTGCCTGCTTCTGTGCAGCCTTCTGCGCTTCGACAACTGGATCTAAACAATCGGGCAGGTCTGGTGGATATGCGGCAGGACCAATGCAATAGACAGCAGCTGGAGCTGAAGTATTTGGCAATTGTGCAAAGAGAAGCGATAACAGAACGGTTGATACCGTCATGATGATCTTTCTCTTTGAGCTCTCGCGATTCACTCTTAACACCCGCCCTTAATGGAAAGTTGCGTTGGAATCACCAGCGGCTGGTCAACAAATGAAATTTTACCTTCGCCCCCAGCGAAGTTGGCTAGTAGTGACTCGCTTGCTTGCGGTTCTAAATCAACATCTGCTACATAGATTGGTCTGCCACGCTCGATGGAGCCCCCACCCAATCCTGCTTGCTTATTCTCACGAGAGGCAGAGACCAGTAATGCATTCGTTGGCCCATAGATAAATAACTTAAATCGATGTTGGCCAGTTACTAGATCTGCAGGCTTACCCTTATCGGCACGCGTTAAGACATATGCTGGCAACCCCTTACCGGAAATCAAAGTGTTGGTGAGTTTGACACGCACTTGGGTCTGTTGGGAGTTTTTACACGACCTAGTTTCAATCACAACATTTTTCTTTAAATAATAATCCAATTTACTGGCATCAATATTTTGAATGACGACTCGGTATTCGTTATTTGCTTCTTTACTCAAGAATCCACCCAAACGAACAGGTGCCAGTTCTTTCTCAGCTGCTGCATCGCGCGAGTACATCAGAATTCGATTTTCGATGAGTCCGCGACGAAGCGCCTTGGCCATGGCGACTTTAGAGAACTGGCCGCTTGAAATCTTTGAGGCTGCAGCGTTCATGATGTCGACGAGATATTGTTTGCGAGCGTTATTATCTTTTTCGTAACGCTTGTATGCTTTTTGAAGGGTTTCGGCAACAACATTCTTGCTGGTGATGACTTCACCAGATTCAAGAGTGATGGGACCAGTTGCTTCCAGAACATAACTCAGGGCGCTTGGATCGACAGCTATGACGCCATCTAATTGTTCGCCAAATTGCTTCTTCCATAGCCCCATCCAGATTTCAGCGCCATATGGGAAATGTGGGGAGAGGTTTGAGTTTTGCAAGATAGCGGGGTTCTTGCCGTAGAGCTTCGTAAATTCAGCAGGAACCTTAACCGGAACATCTTGTAACGAATACAGCACAGCATTTGAACCCGTGCGTATCACGGTGAACCGACTCTTATTCATTTCAACAATTGCAAAGGCTCCGAGAATTCCACCTGTTCCGCGCGCTTCAGCACTGTTCTGAAAGGCAATCATGTAGCGCTTTGGTGCATCGGCACCCGCCAGCCATGAGCTCGCTTTGATGGTTGCAGTTACTTCATCGCGAATGGGTGTGAAATCAAGACCAAAGGCGCCAGTAATCTGTTTCACAACTGGCAGATTAAGATCGGTAAAAATGCGATCTACATCATTTGCAAGATTTGCAGATTGCTTATCTAACGTGGCACGGTCATATTCACCACTAAGTGAAGCGAGATAGTTTTTTGCATGCACTGCCGCAAGGCCAACATGTATACCGAGAGTGAGTAAATAGAGTCCCACTATCGCGGCGAATATCTTTAGGATGCGGCGCTTCATGCTGAGATCACCGTGAATTCATCAGCCATATACGATGCAAGATAAGAATCTGCCAGTCTGCGAGCACGAGAATGTCGAGGTGCTGTAATTAAAACGACAGGTGCACGATTTGCAAGAGTTTGAATCCAGGTGCGCCACGCAGGGGAGAGGAAGTACTTCTCAGGAAAGTCCATCTGACGAGTATGAGTAAGAATCTGCGTGGCGCTTATCTCTGGAATATCGGTGAGTTCCAACTGATCTACATCATAGAAAACTCGTTCCAGACCCAGATCTTCGATTTCATGAATCAGTGGGGCGCGTAAATCAACATCAATCAAGTACGCTCCTGTAGCTATGCGTGCCATCTGGGCGTGTGCAAGTGCAATGCCTAGGTCGCTTACTCCGTGCGATATGACGGCATGAATGTTGTGCACATGGGGGAAACCCTTTGCATCAAGAGCGGCACGCAAGGTGAGTGCGCCGACTTTCCCCAACTCGCGGCTCATGGCATCGGGCAACAACCCCGAAGGGTCGATGGGGATGAAATCCTGGTCTTCCAAAATCTCTTCATAACTTTTTATCTCGCCACTGAAGCCAAGATTTCGAATTGCATCACGATGTGAATTTTCAGCAGTGATCACTAGATCGGCTTGCAAGAGATCGTCGCTGGCGCTGCTGAGCGAGCGAGATTTACTCTGTGTAATCGGGACACCCCAGTTCTGGGCAGTACTGATGACCGATTCCAAAATTGCTGTGCCTTCTATCGCAGTAACTCCCGTGGATGAAATCTGATCCTCTGGAAAATTCCGCTCGAGCACAGCCTGTGCAAAGGGGGAGCGCGCCTGATTCATTCGGCAGACGGTGACTATGCGCATAATCCGGTGATGTCCAGTGAGCTACTGTTGCAACATGAGTCAGGAGAGACGAATCCGTAAGCGCGATCTATTTGGCGCCACCCTGATTCTCTACGTACTTGTTCTCTCAACATTTGTACTCTTTCCTCGTCCAGTGCTCGAAAGTGGTGATCCTTCACAGATATCTGAATTTCTCCAAACTCATGCAAACTTCTTCTACAAGATTCTCTATGCAGATACCCGCGTCGTTGCATTGGGCAACTTCCTGATGCTCACTCCATTTCCGATTATCTATTCATTTATTTTCCCGAAGACTTCTCTTCGAAAGATTTTTCTACTCGGCACTTCACTGTCGACCACATTTGAAATCATCCAGATGGCGATTCCAGGTCGTGTAAGTGACTTTGTAGACTTCCTATCCAACTCCCTTAGCGTCCTTATCGGGTTGGCCATTGTTCGGTTTTTGCGCCGACGGTTTCCCGCTGAGCAAAGGTAAAAACCGACCCCCACCGCTTTGCCCAGGTGACCTTTTCCACGCTCCTGCATAGCCTTTACCCATAAAAGTGTGAATTTTTTGTGAGGCAATGAGGAGGTGCGCATGGAGCTAATCCAGTACTGGCGACTCATTGTTCAAAATCGCATCATCATCGCTGCCAACACAATGGTTGGTCTCATCGTTGCAGCTGCAATAACTTTTACTACGACACCGATGTATGAATCACAGGCACAAATCTTCGTCTCTACCCCTGCATCAACGCTCGACATCTCTGCACTTGCAACAGGATCCTCATTCTCGCAACAGCGCGTTAAATCCTATGCACAAATTGTAAATAGTCCGCTTACCCTGAATCCGGTCATCGATCGCCTCAAACTAAAGATGGATGCAACGGAACTCGGTTCAATGATTACCGCTTCGGCTCCGCTCGATACAGTATTGATCTCGCTCACCGTGACCGATACAAGCCCTAAGCGCGCAGCTGCAATTGCAAATGCCGTGGCAGAACAGTTCGGTATCACTGTAAGCGATCTCGAACTTCACGGAATTGGTGTTGATTCACCAGTTAAAGTTTCTACTGTCAAGGATGCTATCCCTGCTTCATCGCCAGCATCACCTAAGAAGGCAATCAACTTAGCTCTCGGTCTACTTCTTGGTTTTGGTTTAGGAATTGGTCTTGCATCTCTTCGCAAGCTACTTGATAACACGGTAAAGAACGAAGATGATCTACTAGGCACCCCACTTCTTGCTGCAATTGGATTCGATGAGATTGCAGATGAAAAGCCACTCGTTACCCAAATTGGGCGCTATGCAGCGCGTACCGAAGCATTCCGTACGCTTCGTACCAACCTGCAATTCCTTAGCCCAGATGCGCATCCACAAGTCATCGTGATGACATCTGCGCTTCCTAACGAAGGAAAGACAACATCTTCCATCAACCTCGCGCTCTCGCTCGCACAGGCTGGTGCCAAGGTTGTTCTCGTCGAAGCAGATCTGCGTCGCCCAAAGGTGCCGCTCTATCTTGAAATGTCATCTATGTCTGAAGGGTTAAGCGAACTAATCTCTGGCCCAAAGAAGCTGACTCCGCAGGCGATAAAGACATCTCTTAAAGCCTATGAAAACACTGGCTTGAAGGTGCTTCTCTCAGGAAAAGTTCCACCTAATCCGGCAGAACTTTTGAGCTCGAAAAAGTTTGAAGAATTAGTTGCACTACTTCGCAAGCAATTTGAATATGTCATTATCGACTGCCCACCGCTACTACCTGTTACTGATGCTGCCATCGTCTCTGCCAACGCTGATGGCTGCGTACTTGTCGTACACGCTGGTGTTACTAAGAAACCTCACTTCATTGGATCGCGCGATGCAGTGAAGAATGTTGGTTCAGTGATCCTGGGCGTCATCATCAATAAGATTCCTGAATCATCTCTTGAATACGAATACGGATATCGCTACGGATATCCACGCTACTACGGTGCTAACTACCGCCCATATGGCAAGCGTGGTTCAGAGGAAGGTCAATACGCACCGAGCGCCGATGTTCTATCGCGCCAGGCTCTCGAAGAGAACTTCCGCCACATTAAGGGGCAACGCTTTAAGGAAGAGCTCAAGCGACAGGACAATAAGAAGGCTTAGTAAGCGCCTTTGCCTTTAAAGACTGCTCCAATTGTGGAGACGATAATCCACAAGTCGCGAGTGAAGCTCCAGTTGATTAAATAGTTCAAATCCAGTGCAACGCTGGTACGCAGATCCAAATCAGAACGCCCCGAAATCTGCCATGGGCCAGTAATTCCAGGCTTGGCAATGAGGCGACGCTCGTAGATCGAGTTATAGACACTGACTTCACTTGGAAGTGCAGGGCGTGGCCCCACGACCGACATGCTGTTATTAATTACATTGAGGAACTGAGGAAGTTCATCCAATGAATACTTGCGAAGAATTCTTCCAACGGGAGTGACACGGGGATCTTGTTTGTTTTTAAAGAGCACATGGTCATTTGCATGGATATTTTCTACTTCGTCAATAATCTTGTCGGCATCTCTAACCATGGATCTAAATTTGTAGAATTTAAAGGTTCGACCATTTAAGCCAACGCGCTTCTGCGAATAGAAGATAGGCCAGCCGCTGGAGACAAGTACTGCCAGGCCAATTGCGATGAATACCGGACTGAGAAGCACCATCAAGCTGATAGAGAAGACCAGGTCGAAGGTGCGCTTAACAATTCTCCACGGCATCGATATTTCCGACTTTTCGAAGGTGAGAAATGGAATGCCTTCTTGAGGAGAAGGAATCAACCAGTAGCCCAGATTTCCTGAATCAAGCGGAATCCAGTTCACATGGATATCTAAATCTTCACAGTAATGGATAAATTTTGAGAAGTTAGGGTCTGATTCCATTCCGGGAAGAAGTAGAACTTCAGTTATTTTCTTGTATCGCAACAACTTGTCGAATTCCTCAATCCAAGCGCTATTAATTTCTGGGCAGACCAAGCGCGATGCAATTGTGAAACCCAATGTGCGATGTTTAATCAACCAATCACTATGTTCCTCGAGATCAGATTTTTGGCGGCCAACAATCATCATGTTCGACCCAACTCGCTTGCGCAAGATGAGTGGGCGAAGGACAAGCCCATAGATGGTGATACGAACGATGAAGAGAT
>JACCEE010136915.1_pt1 | contig 11699 bp, 9 predicted proteins | sample 7449931 | NCBI WGS metagenome assembly JACCEE01 (sample SAMN15323457, study PRJNA562643) | freshwater metagenome | isolation source: river surface water | place: USA:Blue River Watershed | collected 2017-08-19 | reverse complement strand
TGCATCCCAATGATACCGTGTTATTGCTGATTGATTTGGGGCGGGGTAAAAATCGGCTCGGCGGTTCAGCGTTGGCGCAAGTGTATAATCAAGTGGGAGAATCTGCGCCGGATGTTGACAATGCCGAAGATTTAAAACAGTTTTTCAACGCGATTCAAAGTTTAAATCAGCAAGGTTTATTGACTGCCTATCATGACCGTTCCGATGGCGGTTTGTTTGTCACATTGTGCGAAATGGCTTTTGCCGGACATTGTGGTTTAGACATTCGCTTGCCATTAGAAGGAACTTTGGAAGTTAAAGGCAAGGATATTCTCAGCACCCTGTTTAGTGAAGAATTGGGCGCGGTGATTGAAGTACGACGTAACGATTTGAAAACAGTGCAAGAATGGCTGGAGCAAAATACGCAGTTAGAAATTCATCTCGTTGGAACGCCAAGTCGCCAAAACCTCATCAACGTATATCACCGTGACACTTTGATTTTTAACATGTCGCGCAGTGAGTTACAACAAGTTTGGAGCGAAACCAGTTATCAAATTCGCAAACTCCGTGATAATCCAGAATGCGCCCAACAAGTATATGATAATTTGGCACACGAAGATCGCGGCTTATCGGTTCATCAACCCATTGTTTTACAAGCCCCTGCGGTGATGCAACAGCGTCCCAAATTGGCAATTCTGCGGGAACAAGGCGTTAATGGACATTTAGAAATGGCAGCCGCGTTCACTCATGCTGGATTTGACTGCGTGGATGTGCATACCAACGACATTTTGCAAGGGCGAATCAGCTTGCGCGACTTCAAAGGTTTTGCAGCCTGCGGGGGATTTTCCTACGGTGACGTGATGGGCGGCGGCGGCGGTTGGGCGAACTCAATTTTATATAATTCAAAAGTTTACGACGAATTTGCCGCGTTTTTCCAACGTTCCGACAGTTTTGCCTTGGGCGTGTGTAATGGCTGTCAGATGATGGCACAATTGCGTGATTTAATTCCCGGTGCATCGCAGTGGCCCCTATTTACTCGCAATCATTCGGAACAATTTGAAGCCCGCTTAATCATGGTGGAAGTACCGCATTCGCCCTCACTATTTTTGCAAGATATGGAAGGGGCGCGCTTACCGATTGTGGTTTCTCACGGCGAGGGCAAGGCGCAATTTCCAGATGATCCCAATGCTTTCCCCTTCACACCGGCACAACACGTCGTTGCAAATGGACTGGTTACTTTACGTTATATTAACAATCATGGACAAGTGACTCAAACTTATCCGTATAATCCAAACGGTTCTCCACTGGGCATTGCCGGTTTAACCACGCCAGACGGACGATTTACCATCATGATGCCCCATCCAGAACGTTTGTTTTTACGCCAACAATATTCATGGTTGCCCGACACTTGGCAGCACCGTGAAGGACCTTGGATGCAGATGTTTTGGAATGCACGGCGATGGTTGAAATAACAGCTTGATTTTCAAAATGATAATGACGAGGATGAGACGTGAAAAAATCTATTGCTTTAACTTTACTCTGTGTTTCCCTGCCACTTTTTGCTCAAGAAACACCGCCTCAAGAAGACGCGAAACTGGCACAATATCGCAATGCGATCAAGATGTTAGGCACTACATTGCTCGGTGAAATGAAAACAGCTCTGGCAGCCGGGGGCGGTTTAAAAGCCATTGAAGTTTGCCACAGCAAAGCAGAAGAAATTGCGACAAAAATCTCCAAAGAACATGGTTTTGACGTTGGACGCACCAGTTTGAAGATTCGCAGCGACAAAAATGCTCCAGATGCGTGGGAAAAAGAGCAATTACAAAAGTTTGCCGAACGGAAACACGCCGGTGAAGACCCTGCAAAAATTGAAACGGGTGTCGTCGTGGTCGATGGTAAATCCCGCTATATGAAAGCTATTCCGCTGCAAGATACCTGCTTGGGTTGTCATGGTGAGAATGTTCCGCCTGAATTAGCCGAAAAAATCAAAGCGTTGTATCCTGATGACCAAGCGACTGGTTTTAAAGTGGGTGATATTCGTGGTGCATTTACTATTACGGAAACTGTAAAATAAGATTCAAAACACGGACTGCTCATCCTCGACAGATCGGCAGTCCTCAGAGATTCCGTTAGATTTCTCCCATTAACAAGTCACAAGTCACAGCGGTTTAATTTCAATTCCTTAAAGAGCGATTGTTTTGGACATTTTACAGATTATTGTTTTAGCGGTGGTACAAAGTCTGACCGAATTTTTACCCGTGTCAAGTTCCGCCCACTTAGTGCTCGTGCCAATCATCACCGGCTGGCAAGATCAAGGCATGGTTTTCGATGTCGCATTGCACCTTGGCTCATTGACCGCCGTCATTGCTTACTTTCGGGTTGAATTACAACAATTTGCCGCCGAATGGACACGCTCACTATTCACCCGCCAATTGACCCCAGAAAGTCGGCTGGCATGGGGAATTTTATTGGCGACGATCCCAGCAGGCTTATTTGGTTTAACATTAGAAGTGCTGGAACTAGAAGAAAGTTTTCGGCATCCCCACCTCATCGCCGCGACCGCCATTGGTTTTGGGATTTTATTAGGAGTTGCTGATTTAACTGGAAAACGCCAACGTGACGAGCGAAGTCTAACCCTGCGTGATATTATACTCATCGGATGCGCCCAAGCGATTGCCCTCATTCCAGGCACTTCTCGTTCTGGAATTACCATGACCACCGGGCTATTTTTGGGACTACAACGCAAAGCGGCTGCCCGTTTTTCATTTTTACTCTCAATTCCCGCGATTTTACTCGCCAGTGGAGTGGAAGGATTAAAATTAGTCGTGCATCAAGTGCCCATCGACTGGAACGCCTTATTACTAGGAATGGCAGTTTCCGCGATCAGCGCGTATTTATGTATTTTCTTCTTTTTGCGACTGTTAGAAAAAATTGGCATGTTACCCTTTGTCATCTATCGCATGGGTTTAGGTATCGTCTTGTTGATACTATTTTAAAAGTATGCAAAAATTCTCATTACATTATCGTAAATTCTGGTTGAGTGTCGGTTGGGGCTTGGTCATTTTAATCATTTATTTATCCCTGACCTCGCATCCGCCACACCCCAGCGTTGACCTCCCACTGAGTGATAAAATCGGTCACGCGCTGGCATATTTCACCCTAATGAGTTGGTTTGCCCAGCTATATCAAACTCCGTACTCACGCCTTGTTATCGCACTCTGTTGCATTGCGTTGGGTGGCAGTTTAGAACTTTTACAAGGCTTTAGTGGCATACGAGTTGCTGATTGGTGGGATTTTTTGGCAAATTTCACGGGAGTGCTGCTCGGTTGGAGTGCCGTCAGTTTAAGCCGATTAGGAACACTTATATTTTTGCTGGAACAACAATGGTTTAACTCAGCAACCCACTAACTTTACTATAAAATTATGTGGACACCTTCTCAGTCCCATCATGAAACGTGGAGATTATTATGATCAACATGCAACAATTTGAAATTACCACGCAAGAAATTTATGAAGTGGTTGGCAAAAATCCGTTGGAACCGCGCACACTTTCTAACGAAGATTATGACAGATTGTGGAAAGAAAAATTTGATATCCTCATGTCAGAGCGGGTAGAACGGGTGCTCGGCAAACAGGTCAAATATATCATGTTAAAGGGTTTAGTGGTTGCGCTACTCATCAGCATATTTCTAGTCACAATCACCACACTCTTAGCGACAAATATCATCAGTACAACCAATATTATTGTCAGCTTTGTAGTCTCGTTTATCACCTTGTTTGGATTACTTTTTACCATCTGGGTCGAACGGAAACGGTCACAATTGGCAGATGATTTTAAAAATAAATTGGAATACGAAAGTTTGCGCCACGAATTAAGTAATTACACCGACCACCACACCCGCGCCTATCGTGAACGTTACGACACTTTTTTCTCCACCTCGCCGACTTTGAAAAGTTTACTGCAAGAGATTGAAAGTTATAACCTAATTATCAAAGAACTGTTGCAACGCATTCAATATGCCGAGCGCGAACATCCCGGACAACCGATTGATCCCAAAGATAAAGAAAAATTACTCCAAGCCTTTAAAGTCATTCGTACCGATTTATTGTATGCGTTGCAGATTGAACGAAAGGCGCGGGAAAATCCTTATTTTAGACTCGATTTATTTTGTGTCAATTGCGCTTTATTACAAGAAATGCAAATTAATCAAGCCGTTGCCCACTGCCAATCGTTGATTGATGAAGCATTAAACATGGGTATCCGGGTACAAGATACCATGAAAGTTTTTGTAAAAAAGCCACATATTATCCCAGAAGAATAATTTCAACAGAATCAACGAATTCCTGCAACTTGTAAACTCAGGCTGCGCAATTCGTCCCAAACATTGCCACGTTCTGCACCCTTGATAATGCGGTCGATTTTGGCACTGTGTTTCAAAAAAGCGTGCCATCTGAATAATTTATGTCGTTGCAAAGCCTTATTGATCGGCAAACGGCGATTTTGCCACACGCGAAACTGCCCAAATACCTGCTCTGGAGCTTGACCATTTGCCACCGCATACGCCATTTGCGCTAAGTTACGGATATCTTTATCTAATGCCCATAAAATCAACACCGGTTCACAGCCTTCTCGTTGCAAGCCCTGTAATTGTCGCACGCAACGCGGAATATCTCCCAATAAAACTACATCGACCCAATTAAAAATTTCAAAACGCGCACTGTCCGCCACCGATTCTAATACATGATTGATTTCAATACGTTCGTTCGGATAGAGCAACACTAATTTTTCAATTTCCTGCGCACACGCCAACAAATGTCCCTCAGAACGCTCGGCAATCATTTGCACTGCATCCGGACTGGCTTGTAATCCCACCTGAGTCATGCGCTGAAAAATCCACTCTGGCAATTTCGCAGCTTCAATCGGATACACCTGAATCACCACGCCCGCTTTTTCCAACGCTGTGAACCACTTAGATTTTTGCTTTGCCTGATCCAATTTATCCGCAGTGATGAAAAGTAAAGTATCACGTGGGGGATGTGCGGCATATTCAATCAACGCAGAGCTGCCCGCATCGCCCGGCGATTTATTGCCCAAACGTAATTCAATCAACCGCTTAGTCGCAAATAACGATAAACTGTTCGCCTGTTCACGCAATTCATGCCAACTGAAACCGGTTTCGACCACCAACACGGTGCGTTCCGAAAAGCCCTGTTTACGAGCGAAAGTGCGCAATTTATCGCCACCCTCCATTATTTGCAAAGGTTCATCGCCAAATAGTAAATAAATGCTTTGTAAACCTTGACGTTGCAGATGATTAGTGAGTTGATCAACTTTCAGTTTCATAAAAATCTGTGGAATGAGGAGCGCGTGCAAGAAATTGTTTTAACTACGTTTTACAAATTTCATCAAGCGACGACGTTTTTTAATTTGATGCGGAGTGAGCGTATTTTTGCGCCCCTCGAACGGATTTTCACCTTGTTTAAATTCGAGGCGGATCGGCGTACCTTGTAATTTAAATTTTTCGCGGATGTTGTTGATTAAATAGCGTTTATACGCATCGGGCAGTTCATCGACTTGATTACCGTGAATCATAAAACGCGGCGGATTGTAACCACTCTGATGAATGTAGCGCAATTTAATCCGTCTGCCATGAATCACGGGCGGTGGATTTGCAATTAATAAATGTTCTAATAAATCATTAAGTTGCGAAGTTGGAATTTGAATATTCGCCGCTTGATGGGCTTTTTTAATTGAATCAAACAGATTCCCAACGCCACTGCCATGCAGCGCAGAAATAAAATGAATCTTTGCAAAATCAATAAAATGCAGTTTCCGATCCAGATTGGTTTTCACCTGTTCACGTTCTTCGGTGCGCAAGCCATCCCACTTGTTGACTGCGATAATTAATGCCTTGCCGCTGTCGAGAATTGCGCCCAATAAACCTGCATCTTGATCAGTCATTCCCTCGCGTGCATCCATGAGCATGATAACAATGTGTGCATTGTCAATGGACTGCAAACTTTTGATTACGCTGAATTTTTCAATCATTTCATACACGCGCGCCCGCCGCCGAATTCCAGCCGTGTCGATGAGGACGTATGCTTGTCCATCACGTTCAAATGGAATTGCAATGCTGTCACGCGTGGTACCGGGCTGATCAAAAGTAATGACTCGATCTTCGCCAAGCATCCGATTGACCAGTGTGGACTTGCCGACATTGGGACGACCGATGATGGCGACTTTGATAACCTTCTGTTCTGATTCTTCAACAATTTCAGGCTCTTCCGGAGGCGGCGGGACAATTTCAGCCAAGACTTTTTCCATCATCGACACAATTCCTTGACGATGGGCAGACGAAATGGCATGAATTTTGTCTATTCCTAAACGGTAAAATTCGGCACAGGCAGTTAAAGCATTTAGATTCTCAGTTTTATTGACTGCCAGATAAACTTTAGCGTTAAATTCCCGCAAGTGACGCATAATAAATTCATCCACCGGAGTCAGCCCCGCCCGTCCGTCCACCACAAACAGCACGCCATCCGCTTCTTTAACCGCTTGCAGAGCTTGCTGAGTGACCAAATCCGCCATTGCATCAGATTTATCGTTAAACAAGCCACCTGTGTCGAAAACGAAGTATTCTTGCGCATCCAACCGCCCCCGCCCCAATTGCCGATCACGGGTTAATCCTGCTTCATCTGCCACCAGCGCATCGCGGCTTTGAGTTAAGACATTGAAAAGCGTGGATTTTCCCACATTAGGACGACCAATAATAGCGATAGTAGGCAACATGCTTGTAAAACTCGATGAAAATATGTGAATGGAAAAATGATAATTGTGGCAGATTGTAACAAACATTTCGCTGCAAAGTCTGCACCTTAGAAATACGAACCGCGCCGTCCCCTAAAAATATCTTCTGATGCTAATATTTCCACCCCAAGCTAAAAATACGAGCCCGATTTCTCCATGACCTCGCAAAATTCTCCAAAAAAATCGCTTCGAGACATCATTTACACCAGTTTTCTGACTTCTTCGCTCACGCCGGTTTTCACGGTTGAAATTGTTCTGCTGATTTTATATTTTAGCATCAGCGCGTTTCTCACTCAGATGACCATGAATTTGCTTTTAGAAGAGGCGCAACAAAATACTCAAGAAATTTCGTCTCGTGAAGCCCAAAAAATTAATCTGCAACTCAATGAAATTTCAAGACTTGCGCGCTTCATGCAGGACGAACAACAAGCCTATTTTCAACGCCCAGAAAACTTTTATTTGCCTTTTGAGCCGCCAGAGTTCGCAACGGCTGAAAATGGCGTGTTTTACAAAAAAAATGATAATGGTGGCAGCAGTCTCTACTATTCTGCAAAAACGCCCCAGACTGAAGCCACTAAAAACAAAGCGTTACACACTGAAACTTTTGATCCACTGTTTAAAAATATTGTCACGCATAATCCGAACGTAGTGGCAGCTTATTTCAACAGTTACGACAATATGAACCGGCTTTATCCATTTATTCCCGATGTCGCGCAACAATATGGTGAACATATCACGATGGAGGAGTTTAATTTTTACTATCTTGCTGATACTAAACATAATCCAGATAGAAAAACCGTGTGGACAGATGCGTATCTTGACCCCGCAGGACAGGGTTGGATGATGTCGTGTATCGCGCCAATTTATAATCACGATTTTTTAGAAGGTGTTTCTGGGATTGATGTCACCATCGACAAATTTGTAAAAAATATTCTAAAACTTGACCTGCCTTGGCAAGCCACCGCATTTTTAGTCAGTCAGCAAGGAACGATTCTCGCAATGCCTGAAAAGATTGAAGATTTATTTGGATTGAAAGAACTCAAAGCTCACATTTATGGCAATCAGTTGACCAAAACAGTTGAGAAGCCTGAAGAATATAATTTGCTGAAAAATAAAGATAATTATGTCGTTGAGCAGATTCAACAATTATTTACTTCAAATGCTAAAATTCAGAATTTTTCAATCAATGGGCAAGATTTTTTACTTTCTCAAGCAATTATTCCAGAAACAGGTTGGAGACTCTTGATTTTAGTCGATAAACATCTGATTTTTAATCCAGTGTATGAATTGAAGGAACATACCAAACTGATCGGTTATGTTGTGATCGTTGGAATGATTATCTTCTACATAGTCTTTTTTCTGTATCTGATGCGCAAAAGTTATCTATTGTCCGAGAAAATTGCAAGTCCAATCAGTGAATTAGAAAATTTAACTTCGGAAATGCGCAATAATCTTGAAGAATCTCAGATTCAGCAGATTAATTCTGAAATTCGTGAAGTCGATACGCTGTCGGAAAACTTCAAAACGATGGTGCTGCACTTAAAACTGGTGTTTGCTAATTTGCAAGAATCGCGCGCGACGTTAGAGCAGAAAGTCATTGAACGAACAGCAGAATTGTCTGAGGCACTTAATAATTTGAAGAAAACTCAGCAGGATTTAGTACATTCGGAGAAAATGGCAGCCTTGGGGCAACTTATCGCTGGAATCGCGCATGAAATCAATACGCCGCTGGGAGCAATCAACGCATCCATTGGGAATATTGAAACGGGTTTGAAGATTTCTTTAGAAAATTTGCCAAAGGTATTAAAATTACTCTCTGAGGCGCAGCAACAATTGTTTTTTGAACTTCTTGATGCTGGAATTGCCAGTAAAAATCTATCTTCGCGCGAAGAACGTAAGTTTAAGAAAGAACTTATTGTATGGTTGCAGCAACATCAGATAGAATCTGTGGAAATTGTGGCTTCTCACTTGATTAATTTAGGATTATACGATAATCTCGAATCGTTTTTGCCGCTGCTTTCTGCGCCAGAAACTGAATTTTTACTGAAAACAGCTTATTATTTGGTCAGACAGCACAAAAATAGCGAAAATATTAAGTTAGCCGTTGATCGGGCTGGAAAAATTATTTTCGCACTGAAAAATTATGCACGCATTGATAGCCATTCGGAAATGGTGAAGTTTGATATTGTTGAGACGATAGAAACGGTCTTGCTTTTGTATCATGGTCAGTTAAAACATCACATTGAAGTGATTAAACATTATGCGCCATTGCCATTAATTCCATGTTGCCCTGAAGAACTTAATCAGGTGTGGAGTAATTTGATTTATAATGCAATCTATGCGATGAATAACAAGGGTGTTTTGGAAATCGAAGCGACGCAAAGTGAAGATTTTGTGGTGGTGAAAATTTCTGATCATGGGTGCGGTATTCCTGAAGATATTCAAGCCAAGATTTTTGAACCCTTTTTTACCACCAAGCCACGTGGGGAAGGGACGGGATTGGGTCTGGATATCGTGCGTAAAGTCGTTGAAAAACATCATGGTAAAATTGATGTGATCAGCGGGTGTGGCAAAACAACCTTCACAGTCTCGCTACCAATGACCATAAAAACAGACTGAAGAATAGCTTATGCCTAATAAAGCAATACTGTGCGTGGATGATGAGCAAATTGTGCTTGATTGTTTGAAAGAGCAGATTTTAAACAAGTTTCCGAACAGTTATCTGTGTGAAACTGCCAACAGTGCCGAGGAAGCGTGGGAAGTGATAGGTGAATTGCGCGCTGAGGAAATTACCTTGCTGGTCATTGTCTCGGATTGGTTGATGCCGGGTGTGAAGGGGGATGAATTCTTGATCGATGTTCATAAAAAGTTCCCACAGATTGTCAAAATCATTCTTACTGGACAGGCAGATTATGCGGCAATTCAGCGGGTTCAAGAACAAGCTGATTTATTCCGATGTTTACATAAGCCTTGGAATACTCAGGAACTTTTAACAACTATTAACTCTGGTATTGAGAGGTCTTTAGCACTATATGAAGCAAATGGCGATTTTGTGCGTGGATGATGAAGCCACAATTTTGTATTGTCTGAAGGAGCAATTGCTGGGTCACTTTGAGCAACGTTACATCATCGAAACCGCGGAGAGTGGCGAAGAAGCCTTAGAAGTATTTGAAGAATTACGTGCTAATCACTGCGAAGTTGCGTTGGTGATTTCCGACTGTATCATGCCCGGAATGCAGGGAGATGAACTTTTGATGCGTATTCACGAATTGACTCCAAACACGCTCAATATCCTGCTCACTGGGCAATCGAGCACCCAAGCCGTTGTAAATGCAGTCAATCATGCCAGTTTATATCGCTACATTCCCAAACCTTGGCAGAGGGATGATCTGATCCTGACCATCGAGCAGGCATTACAATCCTATATTAAAGATATTCGCTTAGAAGAACAAAATAGATTATTGCAACAGCAAGCCATTCAATTACAAGAAAATAATCAACGTTTATTGCGTTTGGATCAAGAAAAGAACGAATTTTTAGGAATCGCTGCTCATGATCTTAAAAATCCACTCGCCGGTATTTTGGGAATCGCAGAATTGTTGCAAGAAGAAGTTGATGAATTATCGCAATCAGAATTAGTTGTTTATGCAAAGAAAATTGAACACGCGTCTAAACAAATGTCCAATTTGATTACAAACTTGCTCGATGTCAATCAGATAGAATCTGGAAATGTGAAAGTATTATTGCAACCCACGGATTTACTTCCTATTGTACAGCAACTGTTTCACCAATATTTAGAACGGGCTCAAGCAAAACAGATTGATTTTAAAATGTTCTGTGACGAAACTAGCTATTTTGCCCTGCTTGATCATCTACTCGTCTATCAAGTGTTAGATAATTTAGTTTCTAACGCGATCAAATATTCGCCGCCTCAAAAATCGGTACAAATTCGTTTATATCAAACCGAACGCCAAATTTTTTGTGAAGTACAGGATGAAGGACAGGGATTTACGGAAACAGATCGACAAAAATTATTCGGCAAATTCAGCCGCTTAACTGCAAAACCAACGGGCGGGGAACATTCAACCGGTTTAGGATTATTCATCGTCAAAAAACTTATGGATGCCATGGCAGCCTCGATTTCGTGTGAAAGTGAATTCGGACGTGGTGCAAAATTTATCGCTCAATTTTCGAGCCTTCAATGAAAATAGCACTTTTAATCAACCTTGCAGTGACGGTTTTAAATCGCGATGTCCACCTTAACCATTCGTAGCAAAGTTTTATTGCTATCGCTCACTTTATTCAGTATCCCATACGTGGGTTACGAATATGTGCGAGAGATGGAAAAATATTTACGAAGTAATTTAGAAACTTCGCTGATGGATACTGCGCGCGCCGTTGCCAGCGTGTTAAATGATCGTCCCTCATTATTCAGCCGTAGTTTGGCAGATACGGTGCGCGATGATTCTGCCTTGATTGCATACCCATTAAAAACGCCAATTCGGTTGGACGGGCGATTGGATGATTGGGAAGAATATTTGAATAGGGCGCGGTCGTATGGGGAAAAAGATATTTTACGTGATCAGGGTAATTACACCAAAGAATCTTTATCTTTCAAACACTTGATTGCGAAATATCGTGGCTATTTATACGCACTCTTTATCGTCACCGATGACAAAATTATCTATCGTGATCCGGGCAGTTTATATCCCGACCGCAACGATCACATCCAAATTGTGATGAAAGAACCAGACGGGCAAGTCTATCGCTACGTCATCGCGCCCACCACGCCGGGCTGGGTCAGTGCCTATAAAGTGCAAAATAATGTCAAATCTTTCCCGCCACAATTAGAAACTCGCATTCAAGGCGTGTGGGAAGTGACAAAGGATGGTTATTTATTGGAGTTGCGAAT
>JACCEE012333134.1_pt1 | contig 11701 bp, 17 predicted proteins | sample 7449931 | NCBI WGS metagenome assembly JACCEE01 (sample SAMN15323457, study PRJNA562643) | freshwater metagenome | isolation source: river surface water | place: USA:Blue River Watershed | collected 2017-08-19 | reverse complement strand
GGCGCAGTGCGGACTGCGCTGAGAAGCTGGACCGTCACGTCTAGCTGACGCAGGTTTCGGTCCAGGGTCCTCTCCAGCTGCGCCACGAAGTCAGAGGAGACGCGGTAGTAGCTCGTCTCGCTCTTCTCGATGTATCGCATCGTGAAGTTGCCCACGACCAGCTCATCTCCGTTCGCCTCAGCGTCCCTGATCGCCTCGGACAGGGACTTGCTGCCCGCGAGAGCCGCGGCCATGCTGGGCAGCGAGACCGCCGAGCAGAACACCTGCGTCCTAAATCCTGGGATCCTGCGCTGCGTGTTCGTGGTCTCGCCCGGATCCAGGACCTTCGCGGTCTCTGACGCCATCGAGCCCCTCGTGCCCATGCCCTCCCCGAACTTGTAGGTCGGGCTGTACATCGTCTGGAGGTCTTCTGCCTTCTTGATCGTGTTTTTGCTCGACTGCCGGGGCATCTCTGCCCTCACGTCGAACACAGGGAACTTGCGCGCTGTCTTCGCACCCTCCGACTGCGCAAGATTGTCGATCTTCTCGCGTGTGAGCTCCACGGTGGCGTCGTGCCCAACGCACCGCATGGTCACGCCGAACTGAATGCGCCCGATGTAGTTCTCGTAGAGGAGTCGCTCCGCCTCGCGGTTGTTGGCGATCCTGTTGATCTCAGATGCGCTCACGGACACGTGCCGATTTCCCTCGCGGACGGCGTCCCTGTAGTCCGAGATCGTGCCCTTGACCTGCTTGCCCGTCTGCGTCTGCCTGTCCTGAGTGATCTTCGCGCTGCGGAAATCTCGCAGGCGTCGCTGCGTCTCGATCGCCTGAGTGATGTCCGACGGCGTGACGTCCTTGGCCACATCAGGATACTGCGTCTCGATCCACTTCGTGACCACGGGCACCACAGCGGCGGCGTTCTTGCTGTACCTGCTCGACATAATGTCGAGACCCCGCATGATCACGCTCGTCTTCCTGTCGAAGTGCGCGAACTCGCGGCTTCCCACCTGGTGCGGCTCTGGCCTCTCCGCGCCGAAGTCCTTGGCAAGCTTGATCGCGTGATCCGGGTCGAAGTGCAGGGCCCACGCCGCATTCGCAAGCGGGCTGTGCGGGTTGCTTCGCTCCCTCGCGCCCGTGAGGAGCTTCGACGCGGTCATGCTCTTGGTGTTGACCGAGATGAGCGAGCCGATGAGGATTAGGGCGCTCTGCACGAGAAGCGAGGACGGGAGGCCAGCGCTCTCGAGCATCGCCTGCGCCCTGCCCGCAGGCAGTTGAATGTCAGCGCCCACCGGGAACATGCACTCTGTCGCCGCCGTGTTGAGCAGGACGCTCAGCGCGATGTCGCGCGCTGTCATTCTGCTGTTCGGAAGGGTGATCTTCTGGAGGGCGTCAAAGGAGTCGCGGCTCCCCGAGGCGCGAAGCTCGAGCTCGTCGAGGCCGCGGGAGTTGACCCGCGCCACGCGCGTTCCCTCGGGAGACGTGCTCTTGAAGGGATGGGTGACCTCAATCACGCTCTTTCCCGCGTCCGAGATTCCCATTCCGCCGTGCTCGGGCTTGCCGAGCTCAAACATGATGCGGCCTGTGCCGATGATGAGGGCGGCATTGATCAGCTTGCGCTCCCGCAGAGCCTCCTGCGTGGAGAGCTTCATCCTGCCCTCGAGGACCCTTGTCCGAAGGGACGCGACGAGTCGCTCCACGTAGGCGACGTCGGCCGGAGTGGAGTCTGGGCCGATCTGCCTGATCTTCTCACGGTCTGCAGCGCTGATGCTGTCGCCTGCAAAGATGGGCTCGAATGAGAACACTGTCCGGACAGGCGTCGTCTCGATCGTCGCCAGTGAGGTTGTCGGACCAGCGCTGGTCCTCGCTGCGGCTCCAAAGAGCCTGTCAAGGGCGTCGGCCGGAGTGATGCCTGACCCCTCCGCAGATGACTTTGAGGCGAGAGCAACAAGCTCCTCAAGCCTCTCCTTTCTGTCATCAAGGACGACCTTCATCGCGTCCCTGCCGCGCTTGATCATCGTCTGGCCGGCGGAGATCGTCGACGTTGTCATCGACAGCATCTGGTTGGTGTTGCGCTCCTCCAGGGTGCTCGCCCTCCGCACGTCCTCGGCGGAGCGGATGCCCGGCGACCCGTGTGAGTCAGCGATGACCGAGTCCCGAACGTCGTCGTACACGGACGTGTCGTGCTGCATCACCACGCCGCCGCTGGGATCGCTCTCCGCAGCGCGCTTCCCGGTCACAACGCGCTTGTGGCCCAGGGTGAACGTGAGGTAGAAGGTGTCGCCGATCTGCGCGGCCTCAAGACTGTCCTGGAGACGCTCCATGGCGATGGCAGGGGTCTCATCCCTGCTTCCGCCGCGGCTCTTCTCTCCGGGGGTCCTTGAGCTGCTCGAGCTGCTGTTGCCGACGATCGTTCGATTGCGATAGGTCTCGCGCAGGATGCCGCGCCTGACCCTGTCCCTCACGATCCGCTCGCTCACAATTTTCGCCATTGTTCACCGCACCTGCAGCCCTAACTATCTGCGAGCTGCAGGCAAGGTTAAGGCGCTTAGTCCTGCTGAGGCAGAAGAGATAGCGCAAGGTCGGCGAGTGCAGACGTGTCCTGCTTGCCCCTCCGACCGCGAGGAAAGCGCTTGACCTGCATTCCTAGCTTGCGAAGGTGCGAGGCGCGCATTGAGGCGGAGGTCTTGAGGATGCCCAGCCGATCGGCCGCCTCCTCAAGCGTCGCGGAGTCGTTCCAGATTGCGATGAACTCAGTCGGATCGCTGCCGATCCCAGTGCGGTGCTTCTTCAGCGGCACTCCCCTGCGGCGGAGGTGCGACGCCTTCACTGAGGCGCCGAGCTTGCTGATGCCCATGGCGTCCGCGACGTCGTTCACGCTTGCGGACGTCTGCCACAGACGAACAAACTGCTCCAGCTCCTCGTTGCTCATTCTCATATTTGCTCCTTGAGCGCCTGTGCGCCTAAACAAGATTATAGAATGAGATGATATTGTTTTATAGGACAATATGGAACAGCAAGCGGCGCCGCAGCAAATAGTTAGAGAGGCCGACCGCAATGGAGACTCGATGGTAATCGTAGAGAGCGCAGTCAGGGAGATCGTCAGGAGGCACCTGCTGAACTCCGATGAGCAGATCATCTCTGAGGCAGTCGGACGTGTGGGGGTCAACGTCGTCAACGTCGACGTCCTGACCGCCGAGGCAGACCAGGACTACAACACGTTGCAGGACCAGATCAGCTCTGCGATCGCGCACGTCGTGTACCTCATCGCGGGTGAGGTCGTCTACACTGACGAGGACAGGAAGTACGACTTCATTGGTGGGCCGAGGGGAATCGAGCGACTCGGTACGTACCGCCTGCTGGCCAAGGTCTCCGGCTCAAAAAAGTCCGGAAGGGAGTGGCGTCTCAAGTCGCTGGGCGAGGTCAGCGATGACGTGCAGCAAAGAGAGGCGAGCGATCCGCAGCGTGCGGGAGAGACCTTCTTCAGGGCCACATCGGACAAGATCACTGCGGTGTCGCGCATCCTCAACGGAATACGCGACATCTACGTGACCGCTAGGGCAGACGCCCTTCGCGCGCAGCTAGAGGAGGAGCGGGCGGACGGAAGAGACGTCAAGGTGAACGAGTCTGAGATCCAGAACCAGGCCGAGTCTGACGTCGCGGACAAGTTCATCCCGCTTGAGACAGCAATCGGCAGGCTGCGGACGCTGCAGGCTCGCATGGACGCCCACTACCACGCGTGGCTGGGCAGCATGGGCATGGTCATGAACCTGGAGACGGGCGACGTGCACGTTCCCAATGCGGGCACCGGCGGCGTGGGCGACGCAGTCCTCAAGCATCTCGCCGCCGCGAGCTCAATGACCCGCAACTACGGGGCCAGCCCGCTCGGCGTCTACAACCGCCTGATGGGTGCGACCCACACGCTCACGTCCGGTGGGACCCAGCAGCGCATTCGAAGGGGATATGAGAGGGACGTGATCTCTGGCGCTCGCGGCGACAAGGAGCTTATCGCTGGCGTTGTGGACCTCTTCGACAGCATCCTTCGCGAGGTGGGCCTGGGCCATGAGAGAGGCGAGGCGGACAAGGGCCTGGTCAGGACCGACGAGGAGACGGGCTACATCGCGAAGTGGTACCAGGCGGCGAAGGATCCCGACGTTCGGCTCGACATACACAGGGCGATCGAGGAGGCCCGCAAGATCGCCAGCGCACAAGAGAGGTCGGCCGCCTCCGCGAGGGACACGGCCAGGTTCTTTGAGCGGCTCTCGGGCAAGGCGGCCGCTGATGCTGCCAAGGCTGCCAGGGAAGCGCGTGCTGAGGAGGCGAAGAGGCTGGGCGTCAGGCCCGCCGACCTGCCCCTGAGCGTTGGTCGCGGTGCGGCCTTCGCAGCATCCAAGCAGGAGGAGCGCGAGGCGGCGCGCGAGAAGTCCGGCGTCACTGCGTCTACGAGAGGAAATCGCACGCTGTCACCAGGCGGCAAGCTTGGAGCGGTAATCGAGGGCAAGCTCAGTGACCTCGCCCGTGCAGTGGATAGAGCTGACGCAGCTCCCACGCGCGGCCTCCCAGTCGAGCGGTGCATTCAGGCCTTCGCCGGCATCGTCATCAGGGCGATGGAGGCGGAGAGCTGGAGGTCTTTCGGCGGCAGTCCCGCCACAGCGGTCATAAAGAACTCGGAGGGTCTGAATACAGCGCGCGCTGCATTCAGGGCAAACCTGGGCAACAAGATCCTCAGCAAGAGCGCCGAAAGTGACCTGATCGGCAGGTACTTCCTGCACCGCCTCGTCTGGTCCTCGCACCCTGACGAGGCCGCAGAGGACATGAGAAACGCGATGCTCGGCGGTCCCAGTGACGCGCCTGGCACTGAGGCCAGCCTCAAGGTTGAGGACCTCCTTGCGGGCCTCGGCAAGGCAAGGCGGTCCTCAAAGAGCATTCTCGAGGACTCCTACTTCAAGCGAGCGCTCGACCTCAAGGACATTCTGACGACGCTGGACAAGAGCCAGCAGGACGGCGTGCGTCGCGCCTACAGCGCGTTGGGCATGGGCGCGCTGATCACGGATCTCGCGGAAGACAGGGTGAGCAGCTCAAGCGAGCTCTGGACGAAGCACATCGTCGGATCCCCCCTTGAGCCAATTCAGGAGGTGGACGTCGACGCGGTCGGGACGATGGCAGAGGCGGCTCCGTCTCCCTACGCGCAGGGCGAGCTCGAGTCCGCCGCCCTGGTTCAGACCAGCGTGTCTGCCAAGCCGGGAGCAAAGGCCGCCGCTGAGCCCCTCACCCTGTCGCGCGTCCAGGATCCCAAGGGCAACGAGGCATACCTGCAGGCGCTTGAGGACGAGCGGACGGCCGCACAGCAGCGCATTGTCGGCGGGATTCAGGACATCGCCGCTGTAGACGCAGAGACCGACTTCGACGATGATGATAGCGATCCCCTGGGCAACCTTTCCGAGTCACTCAGGCGCGCGCTCATCAGGCGTCTCCAGGCGGGCGGACGAGCCTAGCCGACAAGCGCTGGAGTGGGTGCGACTTTTTGGACCCGAAGAGTCGCCAACTCCGCCAACCTACGATTTGGGCGGGACACACCTCTTTTCCACCCATGTCCCGCGTCTACGATCCCACTAGGGGCCGAGCCTGCTAAGTAGCTACTTCCTGCAGACGAACTCGTAGAGCTCCTCAGCGCGCTCCAGGATGTCGTCCACGGAGGGTGCGTCGGGCATCGACTCGATCTGCTTCTGCGCGAGGTCGCAGTTGCGACGGTGCACGTCGCACCTCATCGTCCACTCCTGGAAGAGCATGTCCCGGGCGTCGCGGAGGATGTTGTAGCGGATCTCGTATCCTGACTGTGCCATTGTCGTGTGTCCTCGCCCCTGAGTGTGGTGTCGTCGGACGCGGGGCATTACGTCCGACGATCAGATCTTACCCCCTACTTGAGGAGGTCGTTAAGGCCGGCGAGCGACGTCTCATTGCGGCAGAGCCACTCGTCGATCGCGCGCTGGCGCTTCGCCTCATCAGGGCACGCCTTGATCGCGCGGATCGCGCTGACGAACCGTGTGTACGACCCCTCGACCAGGGTCGTCTTGCCCGCCTTGGCGAGCATGTCGTTGATCTCGGACAGCGACCATCCCGCATCATTGCCCGCATAGATGATCGCCGCGGAGACAGTGTCGTACTTGGAGCCGCCTCGCATCTCGCTGATGATCCTTCCTTCCATTCGTCCTCCTAGAGCCTCATGGTCTCCCACTCGCCCTGCCAGTTGGTGAATCTCACGCGCCTCACGCCCCTGCATCGCAGAAAGTGCTGACAGTGGACGCAGGGCTGGGCCATGGTGGCCCGTCCGTCCTTGCTGAATCGCACCACGCTGATCCTCTCCGGCGTCGTTCTAAGACGAAGGAGGAGAGCGACCTCAGCGTGTATCTCGTGGTGAAAGCAGTCGCTGTTCGCGTACTGCTTCCTGAACTTCGCTGTCCGCCTGCGGTTCGTGTTCACGCACACGAGGCCTCGCTTGTCAGCGAACGCCGCTACGTGAAAGATCTCGCCGTTCCCCATGGCGGCCCGCCTGATCGCGTCATAGTACACCGGACATGGGTCCTGTCCTCCAGCTAGAAGGGTAACGTGCGGACGGTTGCCTGTTTAGCTGACAGTCGAGTCACCAGCGGCGTCCTGCGACTCCCCCGTCTCTTCATCTTCGGTGTCCCAGCCGTCAATGATCTCACCGTCAACGACCTCAACGTCCTCCACGCTGCTCAGGTCCCAGTCAACGTCGTCGAACGCGAGCTTCTCGGGGTGGTGATCGTGCTCATCGCACGAGACAGACGCAGTTCCGTAGATTGTCGCCCTGTAGGTGATCACGTGCGTTACCATTCTTGCCATGTGTGCCTCGTGCTGGTGCAATTAATATAATGTATTCGCACCAATATGTACACACTTATTTTGCAGATCTGTGGGCCAGGAGATCTAGCTCGCGTCGTTCAAGGCAGCGTAGTTCTGCATTGCCTCATCGTATGTGACCGCAGGGTTCTCCTGCTCCTCGCGCTTGACGAATGCTGCAGCGACCTTCTTGAATGAGCTGGCGTACTTGGTCGGGCTTATCTCGTGCATCTGCGAGTGCCTCTCCGCGTAGTTGTCCTTCGTCCACGGGGGCGCAGTCGTGTCGCCCGTGGGAGAGCGGACAACCCACGCGCGAACCGGCACCTTCTTGTAGAAGACGGCGTACTCAAACTCAGGGTCAGTAGGGTCCACAATCGTCTTGAACTCCTCGCCCGCGCCGTGGGCCAGGATGCTGTCGAAGTCAGCAGGATCAAGAACCTCATCGTCGTCTATGGTGCCTATGGCCCCAGGACCGGAGTACATCGCCCGATCGAGCTTGACGTCGACTGAGGTCGTCGGGCCGCCCACGAAATCGGCATCTTTCGTCACGATGTCTCGCTTATAGCGAGGCGTCGCGCCGCTGGGGCGAGGCGTCGAGTACACGATCGTGTAGACATCTGACGCCGCGTCAGCGCCAGGCGTGTAGTTAAAGGTCACACCGGAGCTTGAGCGAGGAAGGACGACTGTCTCCTTCTCGTTCATGAGATTGCTGCGCCTGGCGGTGTCCTCCTTCTTGTAGACGCCAGTGACCACGACAGCGGTCGTGCCAATGTTCTGGACGTCAAGGGGCTTGGCAGAATCCGCGTTGTAACTCTGCGCCTCGAGCAGCGCCTTGCGCACTAGGTGACGAACTCGCTGCTCAGTGATGTGGTTGCTCATTTGCGGCTGCTCTCCAGCAGCGCTAAATATCCTCATCTCTGCTGCAAGGCAGGCAGATCGCTCAGGGCAGGGTCGATGTCGCGAGGTGGTGCGAGAGGAGGAAGCAGAGCGCGAACCTGCCCCCCTGGGCGGTCAGCGTGCCGCTGAAGATCAGCGCGATCCTCGTCACAACCTCACCGTCGAGCTCGCCCGGATCCAGCTGTCGGAGCAGGGCGAGGAGCAGGAATCCAACTCCCAGGACCTCCAGCACACCGATCACGCCCTCCCACAGGAGGAGCGGAAAGAAGCTCCCCGTCACCTCGCACGAGATCAGGAGGAGGGACGAGACGAGGGAGAAGATGAAGGTGCCGAACCGCGCATCCTCCCAGACGCGAATGGCGTTCCACCCGTGCCACATGAGCGTCAGGAGCGCGACTGCCATGGGCGTCAAGGGCCCACCGGCATGGGAACGCCCGCCCTCTCGCAGAACCTGCGCAGCCGCATCTGAAGGCGGTTCAGGGTCCTGAAGGACGTGGGCTCGTCCTCCTCCAGCGCCACGGCGATCTCCGCGTAGCTCTTGCCCATCTGTCGGAGGGACCAGATGCGGGACCCACGCGTGATCTCGGGCCGCTGGAGCCCGCGAGGAATGTCGTGCGCGGCGACGTCGATGCCCACCTTCTTCCACCGGAGCCGGAGGTTGGAGTTCGTGCAGCCCAGCTCTCGGGCGAGGGCGGTCACGGTCTCGCCCGCCTGGCGGCGAGCCCAGAGCTCGTGGACCTCACGCACAGTCATCGCACGTCCCATGTTCTTTGGCATTGCCCCACCATTGTACGCGGTTTCTGGAGCCCGCGCCCGATCATCGCAGGCAGCTGCTGCGACGTCGCGGTTTGAACGCGGGGCGGGAGGTGTGGTTTTTATTGGGCCCCATCGCCCTGTTCAAGGGGAGCTGGACCGCGATGCTCCCTGCGCATCTTCTCGTTGTGCGCTGCCTTCCTGTTGGAGCAAAGTCGAGAGCAGTACATTGAGGTTGGGCGACGCCGCTCCTGGCACCGCATCCACGCGCACTTTGCGGTCAGGTCGACGACAGGCTGCTCCCGCTTGACGCGGGGCGGGGCCTTGATCCTCACGCTCCTCTCTGGGGCCGCAGCGGCCGAGGCAGCAGGCACGGGCGGGACAGATACCTCCTCTGTCTCGTCGTCCTCACGAGAGGGAAAGTGCGAGGCTGAGGCGACAGGAGGCGTTGTGGGCTGGAGAGCGGGCGCCGCGTCTGCGACCTGCAGCTCCTCCTCTCGCTGCCTTCGCCAAGCCACAAGCTGCGGACTGAAGCGGGAGATCACGGTCTCCTCTCCGTATCCCGTGACGCCGCACGTGCTGCAGCTGTACTGGATCTCCATCTTCGTCCACATCCACGCGTGGTGCGTGAAGTTGAAGTGGAGCCTGTTGCTGCCGCACTTGTGGCAGGTCGGCCTGAACGCGGCCGGAAAGTGAGAAAGGGGAATAGCGGGCATCTGCCCTCCTTGTTGTGTGGGACAGGGGCGCCTATTCAGGCGCGACGTCCACGGAGAACCACATTCCAGGAACGATCTCGCAGAGGCACACGCTCTTTCCCCTGACGATGGGGGCCGAGTACCTCGCCGATCCGCACTCCTCGTCGCACCTGTCGCAGAAGCGCTGCTTCTCCAGGGCGAGGGCGAGGAGCCAGGCTGACGCAACGAATCCCGTCACCAGCAGCGCTGCGATCTTGAGTCCCTTCACTCCTCCATCTCCTCGACGTCAACTAGGTCGATCTCGTCGTTGCCGCGGTCCAGCGTGTTGTCGCCGTAGTCATAGCGCCTGCAGAGGCGCTCCGCCTCCTCCTTGGTCGCAGCCTCGACGATGAAGTCGTGCCACTGCTTGACCACCAGGGTGCAGCGCCACTGCCTCACTTGCGGCTCCGGATCTCGCGGCGGCCGATGGACACCTGGCCGCGGCACTCAATGAGGGGAGCGGTGAGTCGCGCCTTGAGGGCCTCGGTGGCCTCCTTCTCCAGCCGCTTGGCGAGCTTGTCGTCGCCGTCGTGCGACTCCACCGCCACCTCCGCGATGTCCAGCGTGGGCTCGCCCCGCTCAGCGCGAATGGTGTTCAGCTCGCCGAGGAGCCGAAGGACCACGTTCCACGGCTTCGCGCGGATCGGGGACCGCTGGTTGTACTTCGTGCCCACGGTGAGCTCCATGATCCCCTCCAGGTCGAGGGGCACCACGTAGTCGCCGGGCGGGACGCTCTCGCGCGCGCGATCAACGGTGTCGTCCGTGACCAGACGGGAGAGGGCGAGAACTTCGAGGTCGGTGAGATTGCGCATTTGCTGGTTCCTCCTGCGCATCTAATATAATGTTTATGAAGAGAAGCGTACATAGTTTTATGCAGCTTATTGCACAATGGTGCTGCACCTTTCGACGTAGGAGGCGAAGTACCACTCCTGCGTCTCGCCCTCGAGGACGAGCGCCTCCCACTTGTCGCCCTTCTTCGCGACCTCGATCACAAGAAAGAGCGGCTCCTCCATGTCGCGCAGGACGGAGGGCACCCACTGCCTGAGCTGTCCGACCTGCAGGCCGAACGACCTCCTAGACATCCCAGCCTTCCCGCGCCACGAGCCGCAACGCCGTGAGCGCCTCGTCCCCAAAGCCGTACCGCTTGCCGTCAATCAGCACGTGAACCGCCGTCCCTGTGCCCAGGTAGCTCACGCTCACCACGATTCCCACGCAGCCCGGAAGGTGGCTGCTCACGTGCCGCGTCCGAGAGATGACCACAAGGTCACCCACAGCAAATGAGGCGAACGCCTCCTGCTTCCCCTTCTCAGCGAGCATGGCCGCATAACTAGCGTCCCGCTTCTAGCTGATGGTCTCGATGCACCACTCCGGAACCTCGACCACACCGTCGTGGAAGAGCACGTCGTACCAGATGATGCTGTTGCTCAGGAACTCCTCGGGCGTGCCCTTCGTGACGCCCATGACCACGCCGATCTCCCCCATCTCCACAGCGCGCCTGCTCGACATGTGGGGCACGCCCGAGACAGGAACGACCGAGCGCACAAGGCTGCCTCGCGGGACAAAGTTCAAGGCGTCGCCTCACAGTTCAGCGCCAATTTGCTATGCAAATCTCGGCCTGCTCGCTGTGTAGTTCCTAACGACCTCACTCGAGGAAAGAGCACGATTGTACACGAGGAGCTGCCCCAGACGCATGCTCGCATATGTGCCGTCGCCCAGGTTCGTAGTCTCGCTTGACGCGACAACGTAGAACAGACCATTTCCGGTTTCTACCGGATTCTCTCTTGCAAACGTCGCTTCGCCCGCTGGTGTGCCGTTGACGTACGTCAGCATCTTCGTGCCGTCGTACACGATGACAAAGTTGTACCAGGCGTTGAGCGGAGTTGCAACAGACGAAGTGACGATGGGTGAGTGGCCTGACTCCTGCCACATTCCGAACTTCATGACTCCGGACACCATCTCCATCTGGGAGTCGTGCCAGCCAACAGGCGACAACTGACCGCGCTCGGATAGAATTACGCCATTGTCCCGAGGATAGGCCCAGATAGAAATGGTCACAATGTCTGTGAGCACGACGTGCTCAAGCGATGTCGACGTTATCAGGTACTGGTTCGTCCCGTTGAACGTGAGATAACCGTCACTGTAGGTGGGCGCATTCGTCAGCGTTGCGTTGCTATTGCCTACAATGTCAAACACAGTTGTGCCGCTGCCTGGATACGATGCTTGATTTCCAATATCCAGGTGAAGAACAAGGCCTTGAGTGACAACGCCTCCATCACGCGTGAAGCCTACCTGAAAGCCGCTTCGCGAAGCGAAGCCGCCCCCGATGCGGATTCCCTGGTTGAAACCAGACACGTCAGCCCACGCCGCTGAAGCCACTAGAGGACGTGATCACCTGGAAGCTCTTGGCCGGGACGCACGTCAGGCCCGCAATCAGCGAGAAGTTGGACGTGCCGACGCTGCCAGAGAGGAAGATGCGGTCT
>JACCEE011885914.1_pt1 | contig 11703 bp, 10 predicted proteins | sample 7449931 | NCBI WGS metagenome assembly JACCEE01 (sample SAMN15323457, study PRJNA562643) | freshwater metagenome | isolation source: river surface water | place: USA:Blue River Watershed | collected 2017-08-19 | reverse complement strand
GTGCTGGTGCTGAACCGGCTGGGCAGTACGATAATTATTTTTATTGGTTTCCTGATTGCGTTGGTCATCGCCATTCCAGGTTTTACCCCCGGCCAGCTGATGAGTGCGCTCGGGATTGGCTCGGTCGCGATTGGTTTCGCTTTCAAGGATATTTTCCAGAACCTGTTGTCTGGCATCCTGATTTTACTGAGCGAGCCGTTTCATATTGGCGATGACATCATTGTTGGTGGGATGGAAGGCACGGTGGAAGATATCCAGATTCGAGCGACTTATCTGCGCTCACCAGATGGTCGCCGCATCGTGATTCCAAACGCAACCGTCTATACCAGTGCAGTGACGGTAAATACGGCTTATCAGCGCCGCCGCTGTGAATTTATCGTGGGGATCGGCTATGAAGATGATGTGCAGAAAGCCAAACAGATCATTCTCAAGATTCTGGACAATGACCGCAATATCCTCAGCCAACCACCCTTTAGTGTCAATGTCTCTGCACTGGCCGATTTCTCGATTAATCTGACTGTACGCTGGTGGGTTGATACCACTGAAACCACCACGGCCGCATCAATTAGTACCGTACAGGAAGCGGTGATTGATGCTTTTGATGAAAACAACATCTCAATCCCTTATCCAGTGCAGCAAGTGAAAGTCTATCGTGATGACACGCAGCAGACCCAAGCACCGGTTTCAGAGACTAAATAAACGTCCCAGTGCATAAGGAATTACGGTTTCGGTACGGATAATGCGCTGTCCGAGAGAAACCGCTTGTGCCCCGTTTCGGGTCAGCAGATCAACCTCATAAGGAATAAATCCGCCCTCTGGGCCAATGATCAGGGTACACGGATGTTGAATCTGCTGCGGCATGGCAACTGGTGCATAAGGATGTGCCACAAAAGCCGGTCGCTCCAGACTGATCATGCCCGGTAAAACATCTTCCACAAAAGGTTTAAAACGCCGGTAACAGTCAATTGTCGGTGCCACCGTGTCTCCAGCCTGCTCCAGCCCCAAGGTGACATAGTCATCCAGTTGCTGCAGAAAAGGACTCTGCCAATAGCTTTTATCTACCCGATAGCTATGCAGCAAAATGATTTTCTCCACGCCCAAGGTCACGCTATCCATGATCAATCGGCGCAAGACTTTCGGTCGCGGCAAAGCCACGATCAGGGTAACCGGCAATTTGGCAGGAGCGACTTCTGAGTGTAAGGGCTGAACAATCACCTGTTGTGCATTAATCTCACGCACTTCGGTTAGATAACGCTGTCCCTGGCGAATACCCACCTTTAAATGATCACCAACCTGAATATCTAGATGTTGGCGCAAATGTTGTAACTGGCGTGGTTCGCGAATCGCCCACACCTTTGAGTCGCTTGACTGCGGTTCAATTAAAACGATATTCACAGATATTGATCCAGCAAATGAATATGACGCTGTAAAGCCCCCTGATTACGCGATAACACAGCTCTAGCCTGCTCGATTTGTGTCTGTCGGCATGCGGTATCCTGCAACAGGTGCTGGATCTGTTCAATGGCGCTCACTTCATGTTCAGCGACGATCAGCCCCTGCTCTTGCAGAAATTCATCTGCAATACTCTGGAAATTGAAATAATTTGGCCCGATCACCGTCGCCACCTGAAGCGACATCGGCTCCAGAATATTATGTCCACCACCCGGAGTATTAAACGAACCGCCGACAATACAAGCCTGACTGAGCGCATACCAAAGCCATAACTCCCCCATGCTGTCAGCCAAATAGACCTGCGTATCCGCTTGAATGCCTTGCCCCTGACTACGGCGCTGTACCCGCAGATCCATCGACTGGATCAGGGTAAAAACTTCATCAAAACGTTCTGGATGACGCGGCACCACGATACATAACTGTTCTGGGTGCTGTTTTAAATGTGGCTGCAGCATCTGCAACAGTTTCTGCTCTTCAGGTGCATGTGTGCTGGCCAGAGTAATGACTTGGCGCGATTCTAGTTGCCAGTCTTGACGTAACTGTGCAGCCTGCTGAATAAATTTTGACGGTGGTTGAATATCAAATTTGATATTGCCAACCACACTCATTTGCCGTGGTGATTTTCCCAAAACCGCAAAGCGCTGCAAGGTTGCTTCATCCTGGGCGGCAATCCAGTCCAACTGTTCCAACATCGGTGCAGTCAAACGTTTCAAACGTGCATAACCCTGTGCAGACTTTTTTGATAAGCGGGCATTTAACAGCAGCATCGGAATTTCTTGTAGCTGCACTCGCTCCAACAGATTGGGCCACAGTTCTGTTTCCATTAAGGCCAACACACGTGGCTGATATAGCTCGAGGAACTGGTCAATCAGATCTTTTTGATCAACAGGTAGAAAGACTGCCTGAAAAAGGCCTGGATATTTTTTTAAGAACAAGGACTTGGCACGTGCCTGTCCGGTACGTGTGGTATTGGTGACCAGCACCGCTTGACCCGCTTGCAGATAATGTTCAATCAGCGGTTGTGCAGCATTAGTTTCACCCACCGAAACTGCATGAAACCAGAGAGCATTTTGATTTTTGGGTGGCTGAAAAGGTCCAAAACGTTCAGTCAATTCGTCAGCAAAATCCGCCAGATGCCCTGAACGCTTTTTTAAACGTTGACGGTAAAGTGGCTTAAGCACAGCCAAAATTGCGTTGTACCAAAATGGAGTTGCCAAGTGCATCGATCCTCTGATTGAACCTGGCAACTATAACATGACCCTGATTTTGGAATCATGCTTTACGACTATAGAGCTTATCCGTTGAGGCTTGGATAATCGGTATATCCTTCTGCACCTGCAGCATACATGGTCGACACTTCGAGCTCATTCCACGCTGCATTTTCAACCAAACGTGTATACAGATCCGGATTGGCAATATAAGGACGACCAAAGGCCACGGCATCTGCCTGTCCTGAAGCCAATAATGCCAATGCAGATTCGCGGTTCAGGTTTTCATTGGCGATATACGGCACACCTGATTTTTCCTTGATCAACTGGCTGATGCTGTCTTCCGCCTGATATTCACGGGTAAAAATAAAGGCGATCTTGCGTTGACCCAATTGCTCAGCCACGTAACCAAATGTTCCACGTGGATCAGCATCCCCCATATCATGCGAGTCACCACGCGGTGCCAAATGCACCCCAACGCGGCCTGCACCCCAAACCTCGATCGCGGCATCCACAATTTCAAGCAGGAAGCGGGCACGATTTTCAACGGAACCGCCGTATTGGTCCTGACGCTGGTTGGTTGAGGTTTGTAGGAACTGGTCAATCAAATAGCCATTTGCCGCATGGATTTCTACCCCATCAAAACCCGCCTCTTTGGCGAGAAGAGCAGACTGACGGTATTCTTCAACAATCGCCTGAACTTCAGCCGTTTCCAGCGCACGCGGCGTGACAAAATCACGTTTTGGACGCAATAGACTGACCTGACCCGCCGGTTGGATGGCACTTGCAGACACCGGAGTTTCTCCGCCAAGCAAGTCAGGATGAGAAATACGGCCTACATGCCATAACTGCACCACGATTTTGCTGTCCTGCTCATGAACTGCCTGAATAATTTTTTTCCAAGCCTGAACCTGGGCATCGTTATACAGACCCGGAGTTTTTTCATACCCCACAGCATTTTCTGCAATCACTGTCGCTTCAGTCAGAATCAGGCCAGCATTGGCACGCTGACGGTAATACTCCACCATAAGATCGGTTGGAACTCGGTCTTCTGTCGCACGGGTACGGGTCAATGGTGCAAGCACCACACGGTTTTTAAGCTGTAAATCACCAAACTGAGCGGGAGTTGAAAAATCGGTCATAACCTTATCCTTCAACATTCCTCAGGCAGGAAACACACCTTATAAGGAATGTTGCAAATGTTGTAAAAATTCTTGGATGAGTGCTTCGTTGCGCGAAAAGTAAGACCATTGACCATACTTGGTGGCATGAATCAAACCGGCTTGCTGTAAAATCGACAAGTGATTGGACATGGTGGATTGCGACAGGTTACCAATCGTTTCGATATGTCCCGCACATACACCACGGCTAAAGTCATGACCACACTGATCGGACGCTAGAAACTGTTCAGGATGTTTCAAACATTGCAAGATCTGTCGACGCACCGGATTGGCCAAGGCTTTATAAATCGCTTCAGTGTCCATAGTATTACTCTTACACATCAGCAAACCCATCCCCTACACAGATTATATCTATTTCTATCGATATTAATATCGATATTTTTCGATATTTGTGTTTTTTTATGAAAGAGGTCCGCTGTTTTAATCCTAAAAGGCTAGTTTAACATCGCACATCAGTTTCTGCGTTTCTATTATGTCGCTACTACGCGCTATTCCTGGTCTTTTCTTGCAACCCTTGCTATGTGGATTTTCTCAAGACGACAGAACATATTGCACATTGTTGCGACCTGCAGACTTCGCTTGATACATCAGGGCATCCGCTGCCTTTAACGCAGCCTCCATCGAGTTAAAATCGCTCAGCATCACCAAGCCGAAACTGGCGGTAACCTGTTGACTGAGACCGCTTTCTAACTGTAGTGGTGTTGCTAATACTTTAGAGATGCGATCAATCACCAGCAGTGCTTCCTGCAAATTGGTCTGGCATAGCACCCCAACAAACTCCTCTCCCCCAATCCGGGCCAGAATATCCTGCTCCCTCAGCACGGTCCGTACCGTGGCTGCGAAGGCTTTCAGCACCTCATCCCCGATCTGATGACCATGCTGGTCATTAATTTCTTTAAAATGATCCAAATCACAGAGAAATAAGGCGTGTTGCTGTACTTTTTGTGCCTGAAAAAATGCCTCAGCACTTTCAAAAAAACAGCGTCGATTGGTCAGTCCCGTCAGGACATCAATATCGCGTTCTGTTTTTAAAACATTCAGCCGGTCTCGGATATGTCCCACCAAGAATAAGACAGAAAATAGCCATAAAAACAGCAGACTGGCCAACTGGGTAGCGAACCAGAATAGCGTCTGGCTATAATGAAGTTTTAATGGGCCTTGCCAGAGTTGCCACAACAATACCACTTCCCGAAGCAGCAAGTAGGCACACAAAAAATAAAAAACATATTTGAGGGCTTGATCAATCGGATGCCGGGCGATAGCACGATAAATATCAGGCAACTTATGCAGACAAAGTGCAATAAAGCCCAAGCCACTCCAGACAATACGCATGTTTAACTGGTTATCGATCAGGGAGTAATAAAATATACCCATCTGCACCACAATCACCACCAGCCAGGCCAAAGGCCACGACACATGGGTGGAAAAACGTAACGAAATCGCCTGTACTAAACAGATATAAGTCGCGAGATAAATAAACCCTAAAGGGACGGCCCAATGATGAATTTCAGTTAACGGAATAAAACTCAAGACCATCAGGCAAAAACCAGCAAGCATCGCCGCAAAGGAAAACCAGAGTAGATAAACTAACTCACGTTGAAAAAACCAGTACAGAGAAAAACACAGGCCGATCGTGATTAAACACAGTGGCGCCACCAAAATAAAATTGCTGAAGTTCGAACTTAGCATAGGCAAAAATCCACATCTGTCCCCGATCTCAAATGAGAGTTTGTATTGCAGAGCACCATGCTTTGTTGCCCTGATTTATGTTTTACGTTCATCGATACCGCCCTGCTTGACGGTTACAAGTTTTATTGTTCGCTATTTATACCGTTTAAATATCTAATTCTCATTAAATTTTATTTTTCACCAATAATTGACCTACTGCAATCGTTTTTGTGATCCGCTGCAAATAAAAAAGAGGCTGATTTCAGCCTCTTTTTATAAATGATCTGATGAGATTACAGTCCCTGTTTCAGACTGGCCTCAATGAATTTATCCAGATCACCATCGAGCACTGCACCGGTATTCGAGTTCTCTACACCAGTACGTAGATCTTTAATCCGCGAATCATCCAGAACATAAGAACGAATTTGCGAGCCCCAACCAATATCAGATTTGGTGTCTTCTAATGCTTGTGCTGCCTCATTACGCTTTTGCATTTCACGTTCGTACAATTTGGCACGTAACTGCTTCCAAGCTGCATCACGGTTGGCATGTTGTGAACGCTGGTTCTGACAAGCCACAACGATGCCAGTCGGAATATGCGTTAAACGTACCGCAGAGTCAGTTTTGTTAATGTGCTGACCACCTGCACCCGATGCACGGTAGGTGTCGGTACGGACATCTGATGGATTAATCTCGATCTCAATATTGTCATCTACTTCAGGCGAAACGAATACTGCAGAGAACGAGGTGTGACGACGGTTACCCGAGTCAAATGGTGATTTACGCACTAAACGGTGTACGCCGGATTCCGTACGCAGCCAGCCATAGGCATATTCACCTTCAACGCGGATCGTCGCGGACTTGATCCCCGCAACATCCCCATCGGATTCTTCCATCAATTCAGCTTTAAATCCATGACGCTCAATCCAGCGCATATACATACGTAATAACATGGAGGCCCAGTCTTGAGCTTCGGTTCCACCTGAACCCGCCTGGATTTCCAGGAAGCATGGATTCGGATCCATCGGATTGTTAAACATACGGCGGAATTCAAGTTTGGCTAAAGCTTCTTCAGCCGAATCCAGCTCGCTTTGTACATCAACGAGCAAACTTTCATCATCCGCTTCAACGGCTAAATCCAGCATCGCTTTGGCATCTTCAAGCTGAGTGGCTAAATTGTCCAAAACATTCAGGACATTTTCCAACTCGCCTTTTTCTTTGGCCATTGCTTGAGCACGGTTCTGGTCATTCCAGATCGCCGGATCTTCAAGCTCGCGGAGTACCTCTTCTAAACGCTCCTTTTTCAGATCGTAGTCAAAGATACCCCCGTAAAGTTTGGCTACGATCAGACAAATCTTTTAACTGGTTTAGATAAGGATTGATTTCCACGGATTTAATCTCGCTACAGAAAAAATTGAGGCGAAGATTTTAACATATTGTGGGAATGATCTTGATATTTTAATTTTTGATCAAAATAAACCTTGCGACTGTTTTAATTTTAATCAACAATAACAAACCGTAACATAAGATTACATAAAATTTAACTTACTGAAGCTAATGATTTTTTGAGGGAAACATAATGAAAAAACTATCATTTTTATCGCTTGTATTGGGGACAACCTTAGGCGCAACACAAACCCAAGCATATCAATATCAAATTGATGCCGGTTATGACCATCACGAAATTGATGATATCGCTGGCCTCACAATTGATAAGGGTGATTTTAATCTGCAAGCCACAGCTTATTTTGAGAATATAAAAACTAAAAATGTACCTTTACAAGAAGCTGCATTTTTAAGTCAAACTAGTAATATTTATGGTGCATATGCTTATAGCTTCACAGATATTGAAGCTACGAACAATAGTGCTGAATTGAATATTGATGGTCATGATTTCAAAGGCGGCTTTGAATATTTAAACCGTCAAAATGGCCTCTATGTAAATGCTGAGATTGGACGTACTAGTCTTGATGCAACGGAGAAAGAAGATGGTGTAACAATTTGGGATGGTGAAGATCATGCTACCCATTACCGCGCCCTATTTGGTTTTATGCCACAGAATAATTTACTGATTGCTGCCGGGGTGCAGGGTTACAATGCTACAGGAGAGCAAAAAGAGGCGGGATTGGCAGCTCGTGCCAAATACGTCACTGCGTTGGGGCAAAAAGGTCAATATCTTAACTTGGAAACGAATGTTAATCTGAATGGTATTGATGGATATTTTAACGAAACCGATAGTTATCAAGTAGCAGCAGATTTCTATATCAACCCAACTTGGAGCATTGGTAGCAACTATACTTTTGTTGATTATGGTTCGGAAGATACCGACTCAATCTCAATCCGCACTAAAAAATATTTTAATCAAAATGTTGGGATTGGTGCTGAAGTGAATTTTGCTGAAGACGATACCGTATATGGCGTACGCGGAACCTACCGTTTCTAAATCTCAAACTACCCCTGCTTAAATACACCCTCCTGCTAAATTTCGTCGGATTTAGTAGGAGATCATTCGATATAAATTCTCACAAATCAGTCCGAAAATGAGTCATCAACACATTCTCTCCACAATCTTAATAAAACAAAACATTTTAAAAATCTGATTTATAATCAACACATTAAAGCAAACAATTTACACAAAGCTACCTATATTACTGTTTGATTACATTAGCAAGATTGACGCATTTTTTTTTTCCACTAGACTGAAAGTTGTAACAAAACATTAATAAAAACGTGGAGATTTAGCCATGAAAAAACTTGCAATCGCTTCAGCACTTTTATCAGCATTAGCAGTCACCGGTACCGCAAATGCCTATCAAGCAGAAATCGGTGCTTCAGCCGGCTATATCGATCCAGACAATGGTAGCTCAGGCTACTCGCTTGGTGCTGAAGGAACTTACTATTTCAACCCAGTACAAACCCGTAATGCGCCACTTGCCGAAGCGGCATTTCTTGACCGTGCCAGCAATGTCAAAGCACAGGTTCAATATCAGGATTATGACAATAACCTAGAAGTGACCGATTACGGTGCAGGTATTGAATACTTCGTACCCAACTCAGATTTTTATATGAGCGGTAATGTCAGCAATCAGAATGTAGATTATGGCGTTGCCGATGATGATACGACTTACTACTCTGCTGAAGTGGGTTATCTACCAGCACCAGGTTTCTTACTTGCCGTAGGTGCAAAAGGTTATGACAATGACCATGATGACGGTGTAGACCCAACGATCCGTGCCAAATATGTGACTCAAATGGGTGGTAAAGATATCAATCTCGAAGCAGGTGCCTCTTTTGGTGATCTAGATGAATACAATCTAGCTGCCGATTACTACATCGACAAAAGCTTCAGTATCGGTGCAGATTATTACAGCAATGACCTGACCGATCGTGATGAATTCGGTATCAATGCACGTAAATTCTTCACCCCACAAGTGAGCCTTGAAGGCCGTGTTGGCTTTGGTGAAACAGCGAGTAATAATGACTACAACACCTTTGGTGTCGCAGCGAAATACCGTTTCTAATCCTAATAATCGAACGACAAAAACCGCTCTTTATGAGCGGTTTTTGTTTTGAGCTAAATGTAAAATCTGCAGCTGTAAACTCACCGCTCCATTAAACTGGTTACGCTGTAGGGTATAGACCAGATCCACATGATCTTGCATCGGATCAAAATCAAATTGATCGCGCAAATTGAAGCCAATCGCATCCACAATCTGACCGGTATCCAGCGCCAAACGTAACTTGAGATGCTGCTCTTTCAACCAGCGATAATCCAGTACACGAAAGTGCCCCTCAAACACAGGAGAAGGAAACTTTTGCCCCCATGGGCCTAGCTGTTCAAGTAGATCTACGGTTTCCAGCTGCAACTCGGGATGAGGTAAAACACCATCGGTCCATAACGTTGCTTGAAACAGATCATCATCCATCTGTTCAATGAGATGGGTAAAAACTTGCTGAAACTCAGAAAAATGCGCTTTGCGTATGGTTAAACCCGCTGCTGCTGCATGTCCACCAAAATAACGCACTAGGTGCGGATACTGTTCGGCTACACGCTCAATCATATCGCGGATATGAATTCCTTCAATCGAACGTGCTGAACCTTTAATATGCTCACCATCTTCATCCGCAGCAAACACAATACTCGGTCGATGAAACTGTTCTTTCAAACGTCCCGCAACAATCCCGATCACCCCCTGATGCCAGTGTGGCTGAAAGAGTACGAGTGCAGCCGGCAAGCTTTGCTGGTCTAACTGAAGCTCTGCCAAGTGATGAAGAGCATCCTGCTTGATCTTTGATTCGACCTGACGACGTTCCAGATTCAGATCATTCAGTTGCTGGGCTAAAGGATAAGCTGTCGCAAAATCTACAGCCAGCAGACACTCAATCCCAATATCCATAGTTTCCATACGGCCAGCAGCATTCAGGCGAGGCCCCAATACGAACCCCAGGTCTTCAGCCTGTAATTGCTGGGGATCGCGGCTGGCAATTTGTAACAGCGCACTAATTCCCGGGCGGCATTGATTCTGCTGAATCCGTTTCAAGCCAGCATCAATCAAAATCCGATTGTTATAATCTAGACTGGCCACATCAGCATAAGTACCCAAAGCTACCAGGTCTAAATACTGCACCAGCTTGCTGCTACTTTTACCCTGTTTGGCACGTTGACTCGCCAAATTCGCCAGCAGATAAAAAGCTACACCAACACCTGCCAAGGCTTTACTCGGAAACTCACAGCCCAACTGATTTGGATTCACCACCGCTTCTGCATCAGGTGTTGCCTTGGTTGTTAAGTGATGATCGGTAATAATCACCTGCATGCCATGCGAATGTGCCTGCTCCACCCCAGCATGACTGGAAATGCCGTTATCCACCGTGATCAACAGATCAGGCTGATAACGCTGCAATGCCAAATCTGCAATTGCTGGAGTCAAGCCATAACCATATTTAAAACGATCCGGAACCAGATAATTTACGTTAGCCCCCATATCGCGTAAGGCCAACATCATCAATGTCGTACTGGTCGCGCCATCGGCATCATAATCACCGACAATGACAATTTTCTTTTGCTGATCAATCGCCTGATCCATCAAAGCAATCGCCTGATCCAAACCTTTTAAATTCGGTGGCAATAAATATTTGAGCTTCAGTTCTAACTCTTGATCCGACTGCACACCACGGCGTGCGAGAATCTCGGCCACAAAAGGTGGCACGCCCTGAAACTGTTCAGGGCGTGTCAAAAAAGGACGTTGTTGTATCTGTAGCTTTGGCATTTACGGCATTAATCGTTTCAGGTTCCAAACGCCATCGATTTTTTCATAACACAGACGGTCATGCAAACGGTTAGGACGACCCTGCCAAAACTCATAATATTCCGGTTCGAGACGATAGCCGCCCCAGAATTCTGGTTTTTCCAGCACATCCTGCCCTTCAACCTCAGCCTGTAAAGCCTCATAGCGCTGTTGTAACAGCTCACGACTCTCAATCACGCCACTTTGTGGTGTACTGATATGTGCCGCAATCTGACTGTCGCGTGGGCGTTTATGGTAATACTCGGTCGATTCTTCATGCGGAATCCGGCTCACCTTACCCGAGATACGCACCTGTTGCTCAAGCTGTGGCCAGTAAAACAGTAATTCTGCAAACGGGTTCGCCGCCAAATCCAGACCTTTTTGGCTGTCATAATTGGTATAAAAATCATAACCTTGTGCTGTTGCACCACGCAGCAACAAGGTCCGCACATGCGGGCGTCCTGTTTGGTCGGCTGTCGCAACCGACATCGCATACGGTTCATGCAACTGTGCAGCTAAGGCCTGATTAAACCATTCTAAAAATTGCACATGTGGATCGGCATGAATCTGGTTTTCATGCAGCTCACCTTTTTGATAGCTGAGTCGCAGTTCACTGAGATCTTTAATGACATCGGTCATAGTTCACTTCCTTAAGCTGCTGCTTGAATACGGACTTGTTCAGCCAAATGAGTAGCGATCTGCTTCACTTGTTCCAGATCATCCCCTTCAACCATGACACGAATCACCGGCTCTGTGCCCGATTTACGGATCAGGATTCGACCATGACCTTTCAGTTGCTCTTCGGCCTGATTAAATTCTGCCACCAGCGCTCGAATACTGTACGGATCGACCATTTTTTCTAATCGTACATTGATCAGTTCTTGCGGAAACAATTCAAAGTCTGCC
>JACCEE010304848.1_pt1 | contig 11703 bp, 10 predicted proteins | sample 7449931 | NCBI WGS metagenome assembly JACCEE01 (sample SAMN15323457, study PRJNA562643) | freshwater metagenome | isolation source: river surface water | place: USA:Blue River Watershed | collected 2017-08-19 | reverse complement strand
TAAATCTTCGTCTAATTTAAAACGACTAATTAACGAATTTCCACACTGAATATTAATATCAATATTCGGTAAAGTTTCAAGCTTGCCATCATCTCGATAATAAGCCGTTTTTAATATTTCAATCCACAACCGCAAGCGACATATTTTCACCGAATTAGGATTAATATCCACGCCGAATAAACAGTTTTCAATAATAGTTTGTTTCTCATGGAATAGTGTTTTTTGTACGCGCTGACTTTCTTTGCTAGTTATAAAATATTCAAAATAAACTTTGTCATCATTACTGCGTATTATCTTAAGCTCATCATTTTCAACGGTTATTTGCCATCCTGACAACCCCGTATAATTCGCATCATCATGGTAAACTAAAATGCCTAATTCACTTTTTATGGCAATAAATTCATTCAATACCGATACTAAAAAATGCCTTGAACCCACCGCAGGGTCACACACTTTAATACTATTGACAATAGCATTTGCTTCTTTTCTACTTTCTTTAGTATTTATTTTAATCGTACTTTTAAGATCATCGAAAGTTTGACATTCCAGTCCTTTTAGCGCATTAAACTTTTGCAATACCGCCAGTCGCATGGTTTCGCGACTCATGTACATCGTAATTACGCTAGGGGTAAAAAAAGAGCCGTCTTTATAACCATTAATTTTTTCAAAAATCAAACCCAATACCGAAGCACTGATTAAAGATTTAGGCTGGTCTTTTATTGCCGCATTACTGTCATTGGAAAAATCATAAGCATCCAAAAAACAAAATAAATAGTTTAATATATCTAATTCGCCCGTTAATTTATGCCCTTGTGCATTTTTTAAAACAGTTGTGGATAAAATAGGCAACATTTCACGTCTTAAACCGCTTATTTCTAATGTTCTATTTTCTAACTCAGTTCTTTCAAATAACGAGCTATTTAAGTAAGGAATATGTGAAAAACTTTGTTGTGTAGATATATTTCTATTTTCCTCTTTAATCGCTAAGACATCAAAAAACAGATAATTCAAATCTGCAAAACAGTTTATTTTTTCGATAGTAAAAAACTGATACAGCTTATCCTGTTTGTGATAGGTCATTAATTGCGCTTCGAGCAATTTTAAAAATAAAATACGGTTAATCCAAGTAATGCTTAATTCAATTGCTGCATCAAATAATGGCTGTTCTTGGGTGATTTCGCCGCGATTTTGTATATTGCCTATTACCTGCTCTAAAAAAGAAGCGGCATGTCGCTGTTTTATTTTGCGTTTAATTAATTTTTTTTCCCCTTCGTTAACTTCTTCTAAGCCAATAATATGCAGTAACTCATAATAAAACTGTTGGTTTAAACTGTTTGCATCATTACTAAAGGGCAGTTTTAATAAATGTTCAGGGGATAAAAGTTTGAATAACGGAATTAATTGTTTATCTTGCTCTTGGTCGGTATTTTCTAACAGGGCTTGATATGCGGTTAAATTAAAATGGGTAAATTGCAGTTCTGCTATGCACGTTTCAATGGCAGGCGCGGCAATATCTTTATAAAACGATTGGGTTGTATTGCCCGCTAATAGCCCGTGTTCAAATTCGCTAAATAATTTAACTAACGGTTTATTTTCTGCAAAACAATTTTCAAATACCCGTGCATCAAATATAAACCAGTCGTGGATGTTAGTAATAATTAAATGTTTAAGTTGTAGGTTTTTATGCGTAATTCGCTCGCGTAAATAATATAAAACCAATTCTTGCAAGGCTTTTTTGTTTAAATTATCACCACTAATCATTTCAGTTTTATTGTTCGGTCGTTTAATTTCAATAATTACGCCGACTGAACTTTTTACTGTTTTGTCATTATGAATAACTAAGTCATTTGCGCCTTTGGTATTAATATAATGCTGGTTTTTATAATAGGTGTCTTTTAAAAAATCCGCTAAGTGATTTTTATAAAACTCTTCAGTTTCATTTTCTTCAAGACAGTTTAATAATTTAGTCGCTTGTGTTTTAAAAATATCAATTTCTGCGCGGCTGACTCCGGCTTTTAAATAGGCATAATTTAATGCGTTTTTTAATGCAGTTGGATTCATTTTTTATACCTATATTTTTACTAAACCCGCAAATCCCATAAATGCCAGCGACATTAAGCCGGCGGTGATTAATGCAATCGCGCTGCCCTGAAACGGTTTGGGGACATCGGCATCGTGTAAACGTTCTCGTAAACTGGCGAATAAAATTAATACTAAAGAAAAACCTATTGCAGTTCCGAAACCATAAAGTCCTGATTCTAAAAAGTTATTTTGTGTCTGGGTGTTGAGTAATGCAACCCCTAATACTGCGCAGTTGCTGGTAATCAGCGGCAAAAATAACCCTAAGACTTGATGCAATAATGGGCTGGTTTTGTGAATGACTAATTCGGTAAACTGCACTACGCAGGCGATGACTACGATAAAGCTGATAGTGCGCAGATACTCCAGTGCAAACGGTACAAGTAGATAATGATTGAGTAGATAACTACACACCGAAGACAGGGTTAACACAAACGTGGTTGCTAATCCCATTCCCAGTGCCGTTTCGACCTTGCGTGACGCGCCCAATAACGGACATAAGCCTAAAAAGCGTGTGAGGACAACGTTGTTTACTAAAATTGTGCTAACAAGTATTAGCAAGGAGTGTTTCATAACGCCAATACCGTTCGCGGTTGTGCAATTTCAACGCGATTGCGACCATTTTCTTTGGCTTTATACAAGGCATTGTCAGCACGAATTAATACCGCGTCACAGTTGGGGTCAGCACTTTCCATTAATGCAATTCCGATACTCGCGGTTATTTTTATGGATAGGGTGTCTAATTGCAATGGGCTGTTTTGAATTTGTTGACACAAGCGTTCTGCAAAATTTTTGGCGGCTAAAATTGGGGTGTTGGGTAAAAAAATAGAAAACTCTTCGCCACCTAAACGTCCAGCGACATCAGTTTTGCGTAAATTTTTTTGAATAATGCAGGTGACGTGTTTAAGGAGTGCGTCACCGGTGGCGTGGCCGTAAGTGTCGTTAACTCGTTTGAAATAATCTAAATCCAGCATTAACACCGTCACTTGATAATCATGAGAACGCTGCATACGGTTAAATTCTTCTTCCAGTTTTACCATAAAGTAACGCCGATTGGTTAAACCGGTTAAAAAATCCGACGTTGCCATTTGCCAGAGCTTTTCCTGCATGGATTTACGCTCACTGATGTCATGTTTAATGCCGACAAAATGGGTGATAATGCCATTTTCGGCTTTTACTGGCGCGATGGTCAGTTCTTCGTGATACAACTGCCCATTTTTACGCTGATTGACCAGTTCTCCACACCAAGTTCTGCCGGCTAAAATGGTTTCCCACATTTTTTGATAAAATCTTTCGCCTTGTACCCCAGATTGAATTAACTCATTTGGTTTAGTTCCTAAGGCTTCTGCTAACGAATAGCCGGTGAGTTTTTCAAACGCAGGATTGACCCATTCAATACGCGCTTCAATATCAGTAATCACAATCCCATGCCCAACCGCTTGCAACGCGGAAATTAACAGGCGGTCGCGGGCTTGGGCGGTTTTACGCTCATGAATATTTTGATGAATGCCTACCGCGCGTAATGGATGCCCGGCAATATCCCGTTCTAAAACTTGACCGATGTTATGCACCCAAAGCCAGTAATTGTCCTTGTGCCACATTCGATATTCACTTTGATAAGTGGGTTTTTCGCCGCGCAAATAGGCTTCAAGTGAATCAGCGGCTATCGCGCTGTCGTCAGGGTGAACCAGCTCTAGCCAAGCGCAGCGGTTGGCTTTTAGTTCACTAACGGTATAACCTAACATGTTTACCCAGCGGTCACTAAAAATCACTTGGCCACTGGGAATATGCCAATCCCAAAACCCTAATTCAGCACCTGACAACGCCAGTGCCATGCGTTGTTCAGAGTCTTGTAGGCGTTGTTCTAATTTAGCGCGACTAATGGAATAACGAATCGCTCGCACCAAGCCTTCATGGTCAAAATGCCCTTTGATTAAATAATCCTGCGCCCCTGCTTCTAAGGCTTTTAAGGCAAAACCGGTATCATCATGGCCGGTTAAAACAATAATCGGCAGGCTTCCGACTAAAGTTCGGCTTGCGTAAACAGTATCAAGACCAATCGAATCTGGTAGCGATAAATCAAGCAAGATAATATCAAAACGCTGGGCGCGCACCTGCGGAAAGACTTCTTCCAAGGTGGTGACCCAACTAATGTCAAAGCGCATTTCATTTACCGCATGTAATGCTAAACGGACTAAATGCGCATCACTAGGGTCGTCTTCTACGAGCAAAACTTGATAAGTAGTGGCATCCATGATGTTAAGTTTTTTTAGGCAATCGCACCAGGGTAAACCAATAATTATCTAATTGGCGAATGGCATCGATAAACTGCTCTATGTCCACCGGTTTGGTGATATAGCCTGCCGCGCCGAGATTGTAAGAGACAACCACGTCGCGCTCGACATCCGAGGTCGTTAACATCACCACTGGAATGGCGTGGAGTTGCGTATCGGATTTAATGGTGGCTAAAAATTCACGCCCATTCATGCGCGGCATATTCATATCCAGTAAAATTAAATCCGGGCGCGGGACATGTTCATTTTCTTTTCCTTGGTTGCGTAAAAAGGCAAGCGCTTCTAAGCCATCAAAGACATGATACAGTTGACAATAAAATTTACTTTCCTTAATAGCTAGACGGACTAAGTTTGCATCGGCAGGCTCGTCTTCAATCAGTAAAACATCAAAAGGTTGCGCTACATCATATATCATGGGTTTGCTCTATCAGGTATTTCAAAAATAACGCTAGTGCCGGCGGGTGGCGAGCTTTCTATCCAAATTTTACCATGACAACTTTCGACAATACGTCTGGCAATCGCAAGTCCAATGCCTGAGCCGGAAATACTTTTTCGATTCAGCCGTTCAAAGATTTCAAACACCCGTTCATGGTATTTTGCCTCAATGCCGTCACCGTTATCGCTAATTCGATAGCGCGTTAAATTACCCAATCGCTCGCCGCTAATATCAATCTGCGCCGTTAGCATGGGGTTTGTCGGATGACCATGACACAGGGCATTATCGAGTATCAAACTAAATAAATCGACTAATCGCGGGCGGTCTAAAGCAATAGCGGGTAAATTTTGACAGGTAAGAATCACTTGTAAAATAGTTAGTTTAGGCAACAGCTTTGTTTTTAATTGCGCTATGATTACGTCCACTTCCTCAAAAACCACTTTACCTCGCGGTTCATCAGCGGCTAAATAGCGTTGTATATCATGAATCATGGTATATAAACGCTCGGCATCGGTTTGTAAATAATCTAAATTAGCGGTGATTTGCTCGGCTAACTCAGGCTCAAATGTGACAGAACTGAGTTGTTTACGCAACCGCTGGGTATAACTGCTAAAACGGCGGGTCGGTTCCATTAAATGATGGGCGGAAATTTCAGCAAAGCGCGTTAATTCTGCATGTGCCTGATGTAACTGGTGTTCTCTGGCGCGTAATTTTTCCATTGCAACAGCCATATCCGCACGGGTGGCTTGGTCACTTAGTAAAAGTTTTTCAATTTCATCTTCTAAAAGCAACGGGGAAGGGCGCACTAAAAATTCATCATAAGCCGCGCCTTTTGCCACAAAAGCGGTTTGTGTTGCCCAACAGTTAGTATTAAACAATTTGGAACAAATTCCAGAAAATTTTCCAGCCAGCATACCGCTTCCCCAGCACACCCTTAGAGCTTTTTGATACAAACCTTCCCAATTGTTATAGGCACGAAACACACAATAGCGTTGTGTTTGATTATATTCAACCAGTTGCCAATCCCCCCAACCTGCGACCGCAGCATTTAAATTAAGTGCGCTAAATCCTTGATTAAAATCAGAATAACGTGAAATTAACACCCAGTCGGACTCAACACTTTTGCGCCCTTCGGCTTGTAAAGCTAAATTGAAACGTTCAGCTCCCACCATAGAAGCAACCCCTGACATAAGTCCTGCCAAGGTTGTGTCAATCCACATCATGGCAACCGGCAAGCCACGAAAATGACACTGTCCTTTGAGAATATCCCAAGAAATTTCAATGCCATTAACCAAGAGTGCATTTTTAAATTCCCCTTGTTGCAATACATCGGGAATCAAATGCGCAGGAAGTAAGTTGGAAGTATCGTCGTTGGCAGCAGTCATGATAAAAAATCGCTTAATAATCGGATAAGTTTTTCGGAGGCAACGCGGCGCGTAACGCATTTAAGACCGCAAACACATCAATCACTTCTTGGGCAATCGCGCCTGCTACGGGGGGTAAATAACCCAGACCGGCAAAAATCATTCCCACCACGCTTAATGCCATGCCACCTACCGCGCTTTGTAAAGCAATAGAGCGCATTCGTGCGCCAATATGTAATAGTTCATCGACTTTTAACAGCGAGCTATTCATAATCACCGCATCGGCAGATTCTGCGGTAATATCGCTATTTTGTCCAAACGCAATGCCAATCGTGGCGGCAGTTAACGCCGGTGCATCATTAATGCCATCGCCTAAAAACACGGTTTTTGCCAGTGCGGTTTCATCACGCACTAATTGTAATTTCTGCTCTGGACTTTGGCTGAAAAAAACGTGTTTGATGCCGACTTGTTCCGCTAAATAACGCACTTCGGATTCACGATCGCCGGATACCAATAATAAGCGGTCAAATAAATGGCTCGGTTGTAAATGATTAATAAAATCCGAGCTGTCGCTGCGCACTTCATCACGAAACTGTAAAGTCGCCGCGTAAGCGTTATCAATCAATACTAAACACTCTAAACCGCCGCAAATTTCGGGCAATGATGCGGCTAATTGAGGATGCTGACTTAAAAAATAATTGCGACTGGTAATGTGAATTTGTTTATTATCCACCTCGCCGATTAAACCGTTACCGGGCAATTCCTTAATATTATTCACGGTCAGCAATGCTAAATTCGCCTGTTCTGCCGCCTTTATAATCGCGCTTGCCAACGGATGTTTAGAATAGCGTTCTAAACTGGCGCATAAAGTTAAAATTTGATTTTTCGTGTACTGGGGATTAGGTAATAACGCGGTAAGTGCCGGACGACCATAGGTTAACGTGCCGGTTTTATCAAAAATCGCCGTGCGGCAAGTCCCTAAGGTTTCTAAAATTGCCGGATTTTTAATAATAATTTCGCGCCGCGCGGCTAATGAAATCGAGCTGATAATCGTCACCGGAATCCCAATTAACAACGGGCAGGGCGTAGCGATAACCAGCACTGCTAAAAAGCGTAATTCATCACCACTAATAAACCAAGCGATTAATGCCAGTATCACCGCAATGGGGGTATAAATCGCGCCTAATTGGTCGCCTAAACGCCGCAGTTTAGGGCGATGTTGTTCAGAACCACGCATCACTTCCATAATTTTGGCATAGCGAGAATCAATCGCCAGTTTATCCGCACGAATGGTTAACGCCGCATCGCCATTAATCGCTCCGGATAACACTTGCGAACCGCTGATTTTTGACATTGAATACGGCTCGCCGGTTAAAAATGATTCATCCATCGTGCCTGAACCACTAATTACCGTACCATCTACCGGACAAATATCATGCGGCAAAACCAATAAAGTGTCACCAATGTGTACTTGTGCGGTACTAATATCGACAAAAGTATCCGCAACCTGTTTGTGCGCTATCGACGGCATTCGTTTTGCCAACGCCTCTAAAACTGACGAGGCTTTTTGCACCGCATAACTTTCCAATACTGCGCCGCCGGACAGCATTAATACCACCAGACTTCCGGCCAAATATTCATGCAGCCATATCGCCGTGACAATCGAAATGCCTGCCAATAAATCCGCGCCGAATTCTTTGTGCAATAATTTACACAGCAATTGATAAACTAATGGAATACCGCCTAATATCAATACTAAACATAATGGCAAATCAAATAAATGCAGTTGAATAATGATTTTTTGTGTGTACAGGGTAGTATGGGCTGAATTCAACAGGGCATTTAATGATAAGGTATAAATTTCATTATCTAAATCAATGCCATAGCGGAATAACAAAAATAAACCAATGCCGATAAAACTAATTAGGGTAATGTTGTTTTCAAGCTTATTAGTTGGATTCATAATTTAATACTAGGTGATTTATTTAATGCGTTGTAATTTTAAAAAACTATAGCGAAAATCAACAGAATTATCCTTATCAATATCAAGACGTTGTATTTCATGCCATTCTTGGTGATTAAAATTTGGAAAATAAGTATCGCCGTGAAAATCTTTGTGAATTTGGGTCAGATACAGCAAATCCGCCAGCGGTAAAAACGCTTGATATAAATCCGCACCACCAATAATAAATAATTCTTCGGTGGCAGAAAAATAGCTAATCACTTGATTTATCTCATAAAAAACTAAACAGCCCTCTGCTTGATAGGCGCGATTGCGGCTGATGACACTGTTTTCTCGCCCGGGTAACACCCGTCCAATCGCCTCATGGGTTTTACGCCCCATGACAATCGGATGACCGAGGGTGATTTGCTTAAACTGTTTTAAATCAGCGGATAAATGCCACGGCATCTGTCCATTTAAACCAATAACGCGATTATTTGCCATCGCCACAATCAGGGATATTTTCATGTTGTCGGGTGCTTTGTTATGCTGTGTGATAAATTTAAACGCTACCCTAACACATAACCGTTTTATGAAAAATATTCTCGTGGTTTTTACCGGCGGCACGATTGGTTGTTCTGTGCAAGCAGGAACGATTAACACCTCGGCGCAAGCCGGATTTCAACTGATTGAATTATTTAAACAATTACCTCAGCCTGAGCCGATTCAGTTTCATTGCCTTCAGCCGTTGCAATTGCTGAGTGAAAATCTGCATCCGGCGGTGTGGACAACCTTGATTCAGGCGATTGAACAACAAAATCTTGCCGATTACGACGGTATTATTGTCACGCATGGCACAGATACTTTAGCCTTTACCGCCGCTGCATTAAGCTTTTATTTCAATCACTTAGATAAGCCGTTGCTGTTGGTGTCAAGCAATTATCCCCTCACGCACCCGCAGGCAAATGGCGTGCAAAATTTTGTCTGTGCGGTGGAATTTATCCGCCAACGCATTCAAAACGGCGTATTTGTGCCGTATACCAACCCCGCAGATATTACGCAAGTGCATATCGGCAGTCGATTAGCCTCGTGTTTGCAATTGAGTGGCGATTTTATCAGCGTGCAGTCGAAAAGTTATTTAACTTTTCAAAACGGCGTATTTGATTATGTGACTGCCAGAATAGACCTGCCAGGTTTTAAAAACCTCGCAGGTCTTAAGTTGAATGCCCTGTTTTCTAAACGCATTTTGCTGATTAAACCGTATCCGGGCTTGGATTATTCGGCGTTTAATTTAGCCGACGTGGATGCGGTACTGCACGATTTATACCATTCAGGCACGGCGTGTAGTGTTAATGATTGGGGGGAAAATTATAATTTAGCGAATTTTATTGCGCGTTGCCAGCAAGTTAATATTCACTGTTATTTAGCTCCGGCGTTAAAAACTGCCGATGTGTATGCGAGTAGTCAAGTTTTACTTGAAAAACAATGGGTTACTGTGCTGTGGAATATGTCGCTGGAGGCGGCGTATGTTAAATTATTGTTAGCGTACACAAATTTTGCGCAAGCTGCTGAGATTGCTGATTTTATGGCGAAAAATTTAGCCTTAGAGCAGATAGAAAATAATTACTAAAAAAGTTAGATATAACGGTTATAGCTTCAGTCGGTGTGGTACACTAGCTGTGGGTTCATGGTTTGTTAAAGAATCTCTTTTGCTATGCGCTCACTGTGATATTTCACAGTTATTTGAGACTTAAATTCCGCATGAAAATTTTACAACACATCGTTTTATCCGCAGCACTGGCAACATCTATGGTAGCTTTTTCAACGCCCACGTTTGCCGCAGAAAAAAAAGAAGCAAGCGTAAAAGATATGCTTGAAACTACGGTAACACATATTAATGCTGCAATTGCCGCTGTGGATAATAACGAAAAAAGCGAAGTGATTTTGGCGCACATCAAAGAAGCTCGGCAGTCACAAAAAGACATTACCGTCGGAGCTTTAGATCAAAAACGTCAAAAAGCCAGCTCAAAATTAATTGCCGCTGGTCGCGACATTAAAGCCGGTAAAAATAAAGAGGGTAAATTAATTTTAGAAGAAGCCTTAGCTGCTTTTAAAGAACTTACTACGCTTGCAGAAAAATAAGTGTGTTTTCATCAGGTTTAATAGCCGTTTATTAAGCCTGATTTTTATGTCTGTTCCCCCTTTTTCACAAAACTGCTGTGTTATGTTGTTGTAACACGCGCTTTTCTTGACAAATTTATTGTGTAGTTTATAGTTCTTACCCCAGTGCAAACAGTAAAAGCACTAGGCATGGCTAAAGTTTAGCGGTGTCGTATCCACGTTTAAGCCAATATAAAACGTATAAAGTCATTTTTGACGGCGATTTGGGCTAAAGCGTTTTAAAAAAAATCATAGCGGTATGTTTAAGGCTATGAAAAACTGTAACTATTTAACAACAATATTTAAACAACACGAGGGTATTTTACCGATGAAACTTTTAAAAAATATCGTTTTATGTCTTTTTATGGCAGTTTCTGTAGTAGGCGTTTCTACGGTGGCGGTTGCAGAAAACGATCCGGGTCGTGTCACTTATAAACCAGCCGAAGCCATTGATATGGTTGTGGCTAAAATAAAAGAAGCACAAGACGCAATCACTGCTGGCAAATCAGATGCGGATGTTGCGACCATCGTAAAAGCTGCTAAAGATTTAGGTAAAGAAATTAACGCAAACGACAAAGTAGACGTTAAACGTCAACGCGCTTCTGTACATTTATCTAAAGCGATTGGTGCTTTAAAACAAAAAGACCAAAAATTAGCCGCAGAGCATTTGGCTGAAGCAACAAAAGCGTTCACAGAGCTAAAATCTTTAATTTAATTTTCTGCATCGAAAATTAGGCACGAATTTCAGGGCATCTTTACGATGCCCTGTTTTTTTTAAACCGATTTAAAAATTGGTTAACGCTTGCGTTAGTTTCTGTAAAGCTTTACCACGGTGGCTTAAGCGATTTTTTACCTCGGCTGGCAATTGTGCTGAAGAACACTGATACTCCTCCACCCAAAACACCGGATCATAGCCAAAACCATTCTCGCCTATCGGTTGCGACAAAATTTTCCCTTCCCACACCCCGTGCGCAATGACTGGAAAAGGATCGTCCGCATGGCGCATAAACACCAGTACACAAATAAACCGCGCCGCGCGTTGTGCATCAGGAACATTTTTTAACGCAGCCAATAACTTCAAAATATTTGCGTCATCGCTCGCGCCAATCCCCGCATAACGCGCTGAAATTACGCCCGGCGCACCGTCCAACGCATCCACCACTAAGCCAGAATCATCCGCAATCGCTGGCAATTGACAATGTAAAGCCGCATGTCGGGCTTTGATAATAGCATTTTCCACAAACGTGCTACCGGTTTCTTCGGCTTCGGTTAGTTGCCATTGAGTTTGTGGCACAATCGGATGCTGTTTTAAAAGTGCTTGAATTTCTTTAATTTTTCCTTGATTACCACTGGCAAGGACAATTTTTTGCTGTTTGGAAAAAATCATAACGCGCTTGCCAATGCCTGTTGTTGTTTATCAATTAACTG
>JACCEE012179047.1_pt1 | contig 11704 bp, 10 predicted proteins | sample 7449931 | NCBI WGS metagenome assembly JACCEE01 (sample SAMN15323457, study PRJNA562643) | freshwater metagenome | isolation source: river surface water | place: USA:Blue River Watershed | collected 2017-08-19 | reverse complement strand
TGAAGAACGAGTCGATTGGTAAAATGGCACTTGAAATGGGATTGCATAAATGGTTTATTATGTCTAAACACGAAGAGCAGAAGAATACACGCACAAACTTGAAGAAACTGGGGTGTTTATTCGAGGCATTTATCGGTGCGCTTTTCTTGGATTTCAACAAGTTGAATGTGCAGGATGAACACAGCTGGTTTGAGAATTTGTTTCACTGCGGCCCGGGGTTCCAAATGGCACAAATCTTTATTGAAAACGTGTTTGAAAAACACGTTGACTGGACATCACTAATATCTAACGATGACAATTTTAAAAATATATTGCAAGTGCTTATACAAAAGGAATTCAAAACAACCCCGCATTATATTGAAATGGGAAAACAGAATACTGAACACGGATATCATATGGGGGTATATTTATGTTTAGGCCAACAAATACATAATGCATCTATTGCGGATGCAGTAAAATGCAAAAATTTCACAAGCTATAATGATATTCACAATTACTTATCAGTTAATAAAAAAATATTATTATTTTTAGGAGAAGGCACTCATCGAATTAAGAAAAAGGCTGAACAAATTGCTTGCAACGAAGCAATTATATTATTACGGGATTATGCAGTATAATTAGATATATTGTGATAATAGAATGATAGAGAGAAAAAATAAAAAAAGATAACAACATAGTATTATTGTTATTTTTTTATGAGCACAAAATAATATAAGAGTATTTTATATTGTAATCATAATATATAAGATATATATAAAATATGGAATACTTGATACATAGAAATAGAAAAAATGGGGGTATGAATTTAGAAATGTTAATGCAAAAAAAGATTGCGAGACCCCAACAAATTGTTATGATAAAAACAAAACAGGCTATAAAACCTGATGAAAATAAAATAGAAGGAATTGAGAAAAAAGAAGATGTTGAACACATTAAAAAGCCACATAAAGTGGATTTCTATGATAAACGCGCTGATTATGATATTAATCGGGATATTGTTATGAAGAATATTAATAAATACATAAATGTGCGAGTAGTCGAACAGAAGAAAAAGATTGTTGAAGACGAGTTTGCATTACCTATTATTGAACCTGAATTTGAAGAAGTGAGACCTGAAAAGAAAATGGTTGTTATTGCCGAGAAAATGGCAGAAGAAGAAGTAGCTGAACCTATTGTCGAAGAACCTGTTTTTAAGAAACCCGAGATGGTTGAAGCAGTGGAAGATGTGAATGAGATCGGTCCTGCACCTGAAAAAATAATGCTCAAGAAACCCAAAAAGAAAGTCGAATTAAAAGAGGCAGAGAAGGTTGATGATAAGAAGGATGATAAGAAGGATGATGCGGGTGAGGGTGAAGACGAGGAATTTCCTGAGACACATATTCCAGTAAAACCGAAATATAAAAAGGTTGCTATCGAAATTTCACAAGAAGACACCCATAAAAACTATGAACCCATCACTGGCGAAAAAATCAGAAATAAATTGGTCTCTAATCGTGTTCCTAAAAGGGAAAAGATTGTTGTGCGTGCATCATCGTTTTATATGAATAATCGTAAACTCTATATCCAAAAGATAGCCAATTTATTTAGACCTTACAAACAAGAACTATTGGATAGTGATAAAAATGTTTCTTGTGCGGCATCGAATGAACTAGATTTTAAGCTATTGACCCATCAAAAGGTGGTCCGTGATTACCTGAATGTATACACCCCTTATCGTGGTCTCTTGCTACAACATATGTTGGGTAGTGGTAAGACCTGCACATCGATTGCTATTGCCGAAGGTATGAAGACCGATAAACCAATTATTCTTATGACGCCTGCGTCACTCAAGACCAACTATTTCACCGAACTCAAAAAATGCGGTGACAAATTATTCCGTAAAAACCAATATTGGGAATGGGTCTCCATTGAAGGCAAACCATCATATGTCAGCATTTTATCTCGGGCACTTAAAATACCAGAGGAATATGTATCCAAAAAGAAAGGTGCTTGGATGGTTGATGTCACCAAAAAAGAAAACAATTTTGACACATTGAAAGACCAAGAAAAAACAGAGGTTGATGAGCAATTAGACCTTATGATACGAGGCAAGTATTATGATATCAATTATAATAATCCGCGACTTATGAGTGTATTAAAACAAATGTCCAGTAATTTCACCAAAAATCCGTTTGATAACTCAGTCATTGTGATTGATGAGGCCCATAATTTAGTAAGCCGCATTGTGAATAAGCTGAAAGAACCAAAGAGTGTCTCTATGGTTATGTATGATTATTTAATGAGTGCAACAAATTCGAAGGTGGTCTTATTATCCGGGACCCCAATTATCAACTATCCGAATGAGTTGGCTGTATTATTTAATATATTACGTGGTTATATTAAGACCTGGAGTTTCCATTTAAGTATTAAGCCATCTGCACCAAAAGGGTTCCGTTTATCCAAAGAAGCAATTATGAATATGTTTGCACGCGAAGGTTTCAACACATTTGATTATATTGATTATGCCAGTAATATTTTGACTATTACCCGTAATCCGTATGGGTTTATTAATGTTTATGATAAGGATAAAGAAGATAAGAAGGTGGCGAAGAAAGATGTTGGTGGTGGAAAGACAAAAAAGGTCTCAAATAAAAATAATACCAATAATAAAACTAAAAAGGCATCAAAGGTCTCAACTCCTTTATTCGGAAAAGACAAAAACGGTGTTCTCAAGAAAAACTATGATGCCGAAAATGCTCTCAACCAAGAACTCGATGAAATGCCAGTCGAAGAAACAGCCGAGTATATGGACCGTGTGCCATTGGATATGATGGGCGGTGGACCGACGCCTGACGTAATGGAAGACTATAATGGTGTCAAATTAGATGAGACAGGAAATATTAGTGACGCTGATTTCACTAAAGAAATCACTGCTATATTGAACAAAAACCATATTGAAATTATTAAGTCTGGGACAAATCAGGAAAATCTCAAACCACTGGATGATAACTATGATAGTTTCGTGGACACCTTTATTGATTTCAATGAGAATAAACTGCGGAATGAAGACGTATTTAAACGTCGTATTTTGGGTCTCACATCTTATTTCAGAAGTGCCCAAGAAAAACTATTGCCGCGATTTGTAATGAATGGGACCAGTAAATATCATATTGTGAATGTTGAAATGAGCGATTTCCAGTTTTCAGAATACGTCAAGAAGCGCACAGAAGAAATTGAAAAGGAGACCAATGATAAGAAGAAAAAGAATGCTGGAAATGCATTGTTTAAGGTTGCATCATCTTATCGAACCTGGTCTCGTGCATTATGTAATTTTGCATTTCCAAAACCACCAGGGCGTCCTATGCCTGATGGCGGTGAAAAAATGGATATCAATGAAGATTTACTCGATGCAGTAAAAGAAGATATCGATAGTGCTGAAGAAGGGTCTGAACAAGTAGATGAAAAGACATTAGCTACATATGCCAAGCGCCTGAAAGAAGCAATCGATCATATTCGATATGACCCCGCGAGACCAGATGAGACCAACTATTTATTGAAATCCAATTTAGCAATGTATAGTCCAAAATTCTTGAAAATATTGGAGAATATTACGAATGAAGAACATAAAGGTCTCCATTTATTATACAGTCAATTTAGAACTATTGAAGGTATAGGGGTCTTTAAAATGGTGCTGGAGGCCAACGGATTTGCCGAGTTCAAGATAAAGAAATCTGGGTCGTCAGGTAGTTGGGAGTTAGTTGAAGCAGAAGGCGACGCAGACAAACCAAAATACGTCTTGTATACTGGAACTGAGACCGCTGAAGAAAAAGAAATTATTCGTAATATATACAATGGTGTCTGGGAAAAGGTGAGTGCAAATATTACCACCAAATTGCGTGAAAGATATGCGAATAATGTGATGGGTGAAGTGATTAAAGTGCTTATGATTACCGCTGCCGGTGCCGAAGGTATTAACTTGAAAAACACGCGTTATGTCCATATTGTTGAGCCATATTGGAACAATGTACGTTTGGAACAAGTTATTGGACGTGCCCGGCGTATTTGCAGTCATACCGATTTGCCAGAAGAATTACAAACTGTTCAAGTGTTCTTATATTTGAGTGTGTTCACTGAGGTCCAGAAGACCGATAAAAAGAATATTACTATTATGCACAAGGATACTAGTAGATTTAACAGCACTAAGAGCATTACTACAGACGAGAATTTATTTGAGATTGCACAGACCAAGGAGAAAATCAATAGCGAATTATTGAATGCCACGAAGGAGACTGCGATTGATTGCGCACTCTTTAATCCATATAATAAGGATGAAAATCTGGTTTGTTATGGGTTTGGAAAGGTCTCGTCTAATCAGTTCTCATCATTCCCACGTATTGAACAAGATTTTGGACAAAATGAAGAGGCGAATGTGAAACAGGTGAAATTGAAACTGAAATTAACAAAGGAAATAGACGGGGTTGTTTATTTATATGATGCAGATGGTCTCGAAATATACGATAGAGATGCTTATGATAATAAAGGCGAACTGGTTCCTATTGGTAAGATTGAAAAGAAAGGTAAAGGATTTAAGATTGTTATGTATTGATAAACATATAAAAATAAATATTATTATAATATAAATAAAATATTGTAATAATGGAGAACATTCCTGTATGTGTATCAAATATGAATGATATTGAATATGCTATTCGAAATTGCTATGTGCTCACGCCAAAACAGTTGGCTGATATTGCATTATTTACTAGCGATAAAAAATTTTATATAATAACCCTATACAATGAAGTTATGAATATTATCAATGAGACATTCTGATGACCTATTATTTTATCACTATATGTTATATAAATAAATACAACATATAATTAGATGTCTGGTCTCATCCTACAAGAAAAAAATAAGACCCATCATATACCACGCCGGTATGTCCCACGTAATTTGACCAAGAAAGACAAGTCGCTGGCAATGGGTTATATCAAGAAATCCAGGTCTATGTATAAAAAAGGGGTCTATTATACCCGCCCAAAAGTTAAATCGTTTACTAGTAAAAAATCTGGCCACGTAGCACGTGCCAAACAACTGTATAATGTCGAGAATATGCAAGTAAATAAAGAACTTGCTCAGAAAACGGGGTGTTCAATAGATGCCCTCAACAAAATAGTGGAGAAAGGTAAAGGAGCATATTATTCGAGCGGAAGCCGGCCAAATCAGACCCCACAATCTTGGGGATATGCCCGTTTAGCAAGTGCAATTAGCGGAGGTAATTCATCTGTAGTGGATTATCATATATTGGCCGATGGATGCAAGCCTGGCAGTATGGCTCTCAGACTAGCTAGAAAAACAATGAAGACCAGGAAATAAATGAATTTTCATCTGTGTTCTTGTCTTCACCTGTCTATATTGCTGGTTTCAACTTTTGCAAATATGGATTAATATTTTCCCAGTGTGATAATTTGCAGTTATTTTTGTATAATATAATGCTTAATAGTGTCTGTTCGTGACTGTGTTCAATAAAATCTTCTGGTTCTGGGATTTTACTAGGACTATCTGTAATATTCTCGTAATTACAACACATAGCTAGCCACGTATTTATCAAGTTCTTGGTCTTATAACAGTTTTTCATTAGCAGTGCCCCTGAACAACATACAGCCACATTTGGTGCATCATTAAATATATTATATTTTTTGAGAACATCTATTTTACACCAATTATGCAACATATGTAGTTCTTTATTATCCCATACCTTGATTGTTGTTTTGTCAATATCTTCATACAAAACATCGAACTTTTTATTAAAATAATACAAATTATCCATATAGAACAATGTTGCGCCTTCTTCTATTTTCTTCAAGGTGTCACTTATAATATATGGTTTCCATAGCCAGTAGCCACCACCCCGGGGCTCATTTAATATAGCACTGTATTTTTCACGGAACTTTTCGTTTATTTGGGATTTCTTATAGACAATCACTTCTAGATTGCCATATGTTTCCATAGAGGTCTTGAGTTGCTGGATATATTCTGTTTCACCTGTCTCATCATCATATAGAAGACCATAACGTTTTTCTCTATATGGCAACTTATCAAAATACCCGTATGTCTTATAATGTTTTATGACATCTTCTTGGGTCTCTAATGGTTGTTTGCTGATTGGATGAACTGCGCCTGTATTTAGCTTAATATACATTTGCCAGTCAAAATCATTAGGGATTTTAATATGACTTCGAGCTTCGAGGTGTCTCACCATATCATACATATAATGAAATTGAATGTTTTTGTTACAGAGGAATACTGAGAAAAAACGTTCGTGATAAAATGCAAATTTGGTCTCATCTTCTTTTTTTATTTGAAGACAATCCGGGTAATACCAGTCGATAAATTCGGTCATCAGAGTGCGTTGCATACAATGGTTTCGGGTCGGGTTCCATACTGAATGAATAGGATATTCTGCTAGTTTTTTCTTGATAAGAAAGGTCTCAAATACATTTTTATTGAGGTCGAACATAAAATTATCAGTTGTAGAGAAAAAAGATATTACTGGAAATACATCTTCAACACAGAGTTCATTGAGGCGTTCGAAAAATCCGGGTTTCAATACAACATCGTGTTCCAACATACAGATATATTTGCGATTTTTGAATAGATTATTTTTGATAATGAGATACCAGGCAGACAAAGAAATCATCTGTGGTTCACATTCAATATTGTCTGGAAAAGTGTTGGCAACAATTATCTTTTTATTGCCAGTATATGTTTCATCTAAGACAACATTTTCCCCAACAACTATAATATATGCATTATCTTGTTGTTCAATATGGTGATACACTGATTGAATACTATTGCTGTCGTGACATACAAAACAAACTATTGGTTTTTTATTAATATAGAATTCCATTGGTATTTATGGTATTTATTATATAATATTATAAATCGTGCTATATTTATATTATTAATGAGTAAAAAATATAAAAACATCCATTGTGTGTAATAGTATATTAGCTATAATGAACGAAGATAATAATGTTCTAACTATTAAAACTGTTCAAATCCAACCTATCCGTAATTTAATAACTGCTATTAAAGATATTTTAACTGATTGCACTATTTTATTCGACGGGGATGGTATGAAAATTATTAATTTCGATAAATCCCAAACTATTCTTGTTAAGGTTATATTGCATTCTCGCAAATTTGAGCAATATATATGCAAACAAAAGCGCATCCTTATTTGTGCAAACACTGTCCAACTATTCCGTGTTATTTCATCTATTTCGAATGAGGATACCTTGTCTATGTATATTGACAAAGACGATTTCCACGACGGCATTGTATCGCATTTGGGGCTGCAATATGACAATGGAAATATTAAACAATGTTATAGCCAAAAGTTGCGTTTAATCGAGCCAGATACTGAAGAAATCCCTGATATAGAAGTTGAATATTCCACTATTATCAATTTCCCAACAACTGATTTCCAAAAAATTATTCGCGACCTGAATGGGGTATCTGACCGTATTGAAATCACCTCGGTTGGCAAAGACATCACCTTTTCTTGTGAAGGCACTTATGCAAGTTCAAAGGTTCATAGAACTGAGTCGGAGGGCAACTTAAATTTCAAACAAAACGATGACCCATCCGTCATTGTTCAAGGGGAATTCTCTCTCAAATCTCTCAGCCAATTTATTAAGTGCACCCCATTATGCAGTCATTTGGAGATGTATCTTGGAAATGATTTACCGCTTATTATTAAGTATGATGTTGCCTCGTTAGGTAGTATTTCGTTGGCTCTCGCACCATTGCCTCCTTCATAAAGTGTATTGCAAATATATATTTCTGAAATCATATAAAACTTACATATTTTATTACATTATCATAACAAAATATGTCTGCTTTCTTACCAAAACACCTGACCAAATATGCTATTCTCAAACTATATGTTGACGGAGATGATGAATTAAAAAATTTATATAAAGAACACATTCAAAAACACAATGCTGCTATTCTTTCTAGCGAATACCCGAACTCTGGATTTGATATTCTTTGCCCAGAAGACAAGGTGTTCGACCCTAGTATAAATAGTCAAATGTTTAATATGAAAATCAAAACAGAGATGAGATATTATAAGGCTGAACGTCATTCTTCAACTACCCAACAAACTACTTCCAAACCATCACCATTCTTATTGCATCCTCGTTCAAGTCTTTCTAAGACACCATTAATGCTTGCTAATCATACGGGTATCATTGATTCCGGATATCGCGGGTGGATAATTGGTGCATTTAGAAATTTGAGCGCGTGCAATGGTGTTCCGAATGAGGTCGGGGTTGGTAACGTCGCTTGTTATAGCAGTAATTTTTGTTATCATGTTGAAAAATATACCCGATTATTACAAATATGTCATCCATCATTATGCCCTATTTATGTTGAAATGGTTGACAAGGAAGAAGACCTATCCACAACTGAACGCGGGGAAGGTGGATTTGGGTCAACCGGCATTACTGGCGCTATTGTCTAGGCTCCCGCTCCATATATTATATAATTATATAATATATGTATTATTGTGTTGTATGTCATTTGATGTGAAACTGTATAAGGGGGGATTTTATAGAAACCCCTCAGTAGCCCCCGAGAAAATATATGTTGCCGGAGGATGTTCTCCGTTATACAATAAAGTGATTGTATTTGATATGGATGAGACATTAGGCCATTTTAATGAGTTGATTGAATTAATGAAAGCACTCCAAATCGTGAACTCTATGTATTCTAATGGGTCCACCACATCTATATTTCCAATTGACGAACACGGGTTTTTCAATACTGTTATGGACCTATATCCAGAATTTCTTCGCAAAGGAATTATTCATATATTAGAATTTGTGCTTCAGAAAAAACAGGGCGCTAATATTGGCCATTATTTGTATAAGATCTATATGTATACCAACAACATTTATTCACCCGAGTTCCCGCAGAAAATAAGCCGTTATATTGACTATAGATTGAATACATCGGGATTTTTTGATAAACTCATCTGTGCATTTAAAATAAATGGGATTGTTATTGAACCATTGCGGACTACACATAAGAAAACATACAATGACTTTATTAATTGTACTATGTTGCCGAAACACACAGAAATATGTTATATCGATGACACCTATTATGATACAATGAAAAACAAAAAAATATATTATATACAACCATATTATTACCATCATGGGATGACAAAAGAGGCAATTATTCATAGATTTATCAATTCACATCTTTTTCACAAATACACCATACACATATCTGATAATATAATAAATGAAATACATAGTGTTATAATAGGTTGCTTTGCAAATATTAAAAATTATAATAAATCCTCTTCTGAATATAAGAATGATATTACTGTGTCTCAAAAAATATCGTATCACGTGAAAGAGTTCTTTTATATGACTACCCGAAAGATAAAAACAAAGAAAAATAGGAAGATGTATAGTCGGTTTACCAAGAAGAAAAAATAGGTGTGATTAGATACCGAATAAATAATGCAACATCATAAAGAATGGTGTTTTGGTCTCATTATTCAATACATACATATTTGTATTTCTATATATTTCGTATATGGTCGTATTATTTATATATAAATATGCATTATATGCTGCGAATATTGCAATAAATGCAATACTATTGGACAATATATTGATAGGTTTATTGTGTAATAAATAGATTGGTATTATTTTTGTAAACAACAACATTACAATAAATTTTGCTGCTAGACCCCAGTTTTTTGTTTGTATTATAATGAGACCCAGTAAATAGCCATTTTCGATGAGTGCCACAATAAACACTATCAATGGGTTCATATTATTAACAACCCAGTTATGTGCTGGTGTGGATGTTGTGTAAACAGTTGCTAGATAATAGAGTGCCGCCCAGACAAACATCCAATCTGAAAATAGAAAATCGGGGCGTATTATTCCTCGGTTATCAGTTGTGTTTTTATGTGTTCTGTAATTCATAAATATATTATATATTTATGAATAGTTTATTTTTTTATTGGTATTATTGAAGAGGATCTGATAGAGATATATCATTTATCAATAAACTGATATTTTTATTATGGTTTACTCCATTTGGTCGCGGTCTAAATCGCAAATAGCTGTGAACACTGATTGGATTTATTTGTATTGGTTGATGTGATTGTTCTGGTTGTTGCGCGGTGTATCTGTCTATTATGGTCGTCCATAACAAAAAACCTAATATATTTATTAGTATAATATGAAACATTATTTGCTGTATATACTAGTTATTATTCTTTTATTTTGTTTCATTTTATTTTATTCATAGTCATCTTCATCTTCATCTTCATCTTCATCTTCGTCCTCTGTTAAGTCTTCGCCATTTTCCATTTTTTCATATGCTGATAATATCATCTTATCTTTATCATTCAGTGTTTGGAAAAAATAGAAATTATCAAATATATAACTGCACCATTTATTTGGCCCAAAAATACCTAATATATAAGTTGTATTATTTTTAAATGACAATGAACAAAAATGAAACTTTATTAATCGGTTTTTTTTATTTGGGTCAGGACGTTTCTTGAGTGCATATGCACTTCTACCTCCCTTAAACTCATTAAATTCGTCTACATACATAGTGTCTTTCAGTTTATCAATGTTTTCTTTTATAAAATCATCTCCATATCCACTATTCACCAGAACATTGAATATATCTTGGCTTATAGATGAGAGCGTCTTGTTTTCAATATAATCGTTTTCCACATCTTCAAGGCTCTCAAGTAAATCATTTATATCAATAGATGCTGCTAATGAGGGGTCTTTTCTTGCTTCGTTAATTAAGTTTTTTGCTTTATTTCTAAATTCCATTTATTATTAGGTTATGATATTGTTATATTATTATTTATTTTTGTTTCTATTTTGTTTTCAGTTTCTTTTTTTGTTAGTTTTATTGGAAATATGAGACCCGTCAAATATTCAATAAACATTATCATATAGCCCAATAATAAATTGGTGACACCTATATTTGTCAATAAAAATAATCCTGCTCCAAATATCAATATATTATCATTTTCTCTGTATTCATATTCTCTAAATGGGTGAAATCTGTATATTAGAAATAATGCAACAAATAATTGGGTAAACAGGTTTAATATATGCACATATGATTTATTAATTGCTATTAGTCCAAATACTAATAATATATAAATGATATTTGCTGCAACTACACTATAAATATAAATGGGTTTCTTTACTCTGTCTAATAAACTGTCGAGACCTTTATTCTTCATTCGAGATAATAATTATTATACTATAGATATATAAAAATTATTTGCCTATATGTTATTAGTATAAGTGAAAATAAAATGACAATTATTAATGAAAAATATGCTATATTAGAGCTCATTGGACGCGGTAAATTCGGATTGGTATATAAAGGTCTTCGTGTTCGTGATATTACACCTATGCACATTCATTCTGCCGATAAATCGGCAGAAACTGAGTGTGCAAAGTTGACTGGTTTGCGCAGTTTAGATGCGCAAAGGCGTAATTGCGATCCAGAAGAAATAGATGATAAATATATTGCTATTAAGATAGAAACTACCACAAATGATGCAAATATGTTAATGCACGAAGCCACTATGTTGCGATATATGCATAATAATGGGTGTAGATGCATTCCATTGCTGCATTATTTTAGTAAG
>JACCEE011015729.1_pt1 | contig 11711 bp, 11 predicted proteins | sample 7449931 | NCBI WGS metagenome assembly JACCEE01 (sample SAMN15323457, study PRJNA562643) | freshwater metagenome | isolation source: river surface water | place: USA:Blue River Watershed | collected 2017-08-19 | reverse complement strand
GCCGCTTCGGGGCTTAAACTATCAAAATGGAACCAGAATATTTATTTCTTTACTCACTTCTTGTCGGATTTACCTTAGATTGTTTATTGGGCGATCCGCTGTGGTTACCGCATCCCATAAGGCTTTTCGGCAACTCAATTTCTTTTTTTACTGAAAAACTAAACCACGGCAAAGATCGCCGGTGGAAAGGTGCTGTAATGGCTTTGGGGCTAATTGCCTTCACCTATTTTACGCTGGAATTGGCCTTTTTACTGCTCCGAAAGTACGAATGGGTTTATCTGGCAGTGGCAGGTATGGGCGTTTTCTACGGATTGGCCAACCGCAGCCTGATTCACGAATCGTACAAAGTGATGCGGGCGCTGAAAACAGGTGGTTTGGAAGCTGGCCGCGAGCAATTGAGCTACATCGTTGGCCGCGATACCCGAAACCTGAGCGAGCAGCAAATTCGCACGGCCGTGCTCGAAACACTGGCCGAAAACCTGAGCGACGGCGTGATAGCCCCGCTGTTTTTTTACGCGCTGGGCGGTGTTCCGGCCATGCTGGCTTACAAAATGGCCAACACGCTTGATTCAATGATCGGCTACAAAAGCGAACGTTACCGCGAGTTTGGCTGGTTTGCCGCCCGTTTCGACGATGTAATCAATTTTATTCCGGCTCGAATTACAGCGTTGATAATGGTTCTGCTGAGTTTGAGTCCGCGTGGTTTGGCGTATATTTTCAGGTTTGGACACAAACATAGCAGCCCCAATGCCGGTTACCCCGAGGCTGCGCTTGCCGGAATCCTGAATTGCAGGTTTGGTGGCCCAAATGTGTATCATGGTCAGTTGGTTGAAAAACCATACATTGGTACGAATCCGCGACCATTAACCGACTCTGATTTCAGGAAAGCTTGTGTCTTGAATTTTTTTACCTGTGCGGTTTTTGTCGGGCTGATTTGCGCGACTGTAATATTTTTACACCGCGGATAACACAGATTATCATCGATATAAGAATTTTTGGGATTTTAAATCTTCCATTCACCGTCTGATCTGTGTTAAAAAATTTTACTTTTGCCCGCGGAAATGGTTCCTAAGTTGGTTCACACCAACATGGACTAATAGGGAATCCGGTGTAAAACCGGAGCTGTACCCGCAGCTGTAAGCCTTAATACAAACTTTTTGAAACTCCTGCCACTGTTCCGGTTTACCGGAATGGGAAGGCTTCAAAAAGAAGGTGAGCCAGAAGACCTGCCACTTCCAGTACGTTAATCATAGCTTTCGGGATAAAAGCATGGGATGATTTTCATCTGGTTTATCCATTTTGTTCCTTTTTTTGTCAGCCCGGGATGTATCGGGGAACATGCTGAAAGTTTATGGTCAACATTTTTAATGTTTAACCATAAAAAACTGTTATGAATTTTAAACAAATGACCTTTGTTTGCATGGGATTGCTCTGTTCTTTGGTGGCTTCAGCCGACCTGCTTGACTCGACCAAAGTATATCCGATTCAGGAAGTTACCGTTCATGCTTCGCGCATGGAGCGCAAGTTGAAAGACCTTCCGCAGAAAGTTGAAATTATTTCTTCCGATTTGATTAAATCGCTTCCAACCGAAAATCTTGCCGAGTTGTTGAAGCGAACCACCAACCTCGACATAATTCAGTACCCCGGATTGTCGGCCGCCATTGGGATGCGCGGATTTTCGCCAAGTGCCGTCGCACGCAGCTACACATTGCTGCTCATTGACGGAAAACCTGCCGGAACAACCAATCTGGCCACCATAAATCTCGACAACGTAGAGCAGATCGAGATCGTGAAAGGTTCGTACTCGGTGCTTTACGGCTCCGATGCCATGGCTGGTGTTGTTAACATCATCACCAAAAAAGGCAGCGTAACTCCTGAAGGCAATGTTTCGGTTGAATCGGGCAGTTTCGGTTACCGTAAAATAGCGGCCAGATTCTCCGGAATCCATGGCAAAAAACTGTCGTACGGAATGGGTTACAGCCGTCAGGAACAAACCAAGGATTACCGCATTGGCCAGAAAAACCTGCTGAAAATGTCTGACGTCGATAAACTGATCCTCGATAAAGCGTCGTATGGCGATGCGATGGATAATTCGCAATACGAACTGAATTCGGCCAACGTTTTTGCCGATTACAATTTCAGTAAGCAATGGAAGGCGGGTATCGAGGGAAGTTACACGTTTGCCTACGACGTGGAAACTGCCGGTAACTATTGGGGAACCTACGGACAGAGCAAAAAAGATGTGAACCGGCTGAATTTGTACGGAACGCTGGAACAAAACTCCGAAAAGAATCATTTCCGGTTCAGCCCGTATTACACCAACGACCAAAATCCGAACTATTCCGACAATACCGATAAGGGTTTTATCAGCTTTAAAAGTACGGTGAAGGAAATGGGTTACCAGCTTCAGGATAATTACAGCCTCGGAAAGCTAAATGTTTTGCTGGGAACCGACCTGAAAGTGTACGACTATGTGTCGAATCGCTTTTCGGCCGTGGGGACTCCCGCCGACCCGTATAAGCCAAACAACAAGTTTACCAATGTGGCCGCTTTCACGCAGTTGGCCTATTCGATTAGTAAATTTGATGTGAATGCCGGTGTACGTTTCGACCGGTTTACCTACCACATCGACGCCAACGAAGGGCTGAAAGCACCCGAGGCCAATGCCAATTACAATACGCTGAATCCTTCGGTTGGCGCGCAATACCAATTCCTGAAGAATTTCAAGGCTCACACTTCATTCGGAACCGCCTTTTCGGTTCCAGATGCATTTAAAGTAGCAGGAAAATATACCGTTTCGGGCAAATCGTATGTGGGAAACCCCGATCTCGATCCTGAAAAATCGCGTACCGGTGATGTTGGATTGGGCTATTCGTCGGCTAAAACCAGCCTGCGGTTCGATGTGACTTATTTCCAGACTTTGCACGACCACAAAATCGTGGAAGAAAAAATGACTTCAGGAGAATATACTTACGTGAATGCCAACGACTCGAAAATGGAGGGAATTGAGCTGATGTCGTCATTTGATTTGGGCCAGTTTTTACCTGAAAAGCCACAATTGGAAGCATACGTGAATTTTACCTGGATTCTGAAAGACGATTTTACGCAACTGGTTGGCACCGAAATGCTGACCCGCGAAATGCAATACGTGCGCAAGGCCAACGGAAATTTCGGGTTGAATTACCGTCACGACCGCATCAGCATGCGCCTGAACAGCCGATACATTGGTTCGCGACTCGAAAGAGATTTGTTTAGCACGCTTCGCACCGGAATTGTGGCGGCAAACTATTATACCGAAGGCGGTTACGTTGCTACCGACAAAATTCTGAAACACCCGGAATACCTGTTATTCGATTATTCGGTGGGCTACGATTTCAGCGAAAAAGTGAGTTTTGGGGTGACGGTTTCGAACCTGCTCGACGAAAACTATTCGGAAAAGGATGGTTACAACATGCCCGGAAGAAGCATTGTGGCCAAAGTTGCTTATAAATTTTGATACAAGCTTAGTGAGCGGGTGACTCTAAGTCACCTGCTCACTAAAACAAACAATGAAATATGGCTCAAATCACTTTCATCACCGGAGGGGCCCGTTCAGGGAAAAGCAGTTTCGCTCAGCGAATGGCCGAAGTTGCCAGTGCAAATCCGGTTTACCTGGCTACTGCGCGTATTTGGGACGACGATTTTCGCCGTCGCATTGAGCGGCACCAAAGCGACCGCGGATCACACTGGATCAACATTGAAGAAGAAAAAAGGCTTTCCGGTTGCAAGGTGGAAGGCCAAACGGTATTACTCGATTGCATCACCTTATGGCTCACCAACATTTTTTTCGATAATGGGTTCGACATCGATCGTTCGCTTGACGAAGCAAAATCCGAATGGAACCGTTTTGTGCAGAAGAACATGAATCTGATTGTGGTGAGCAACGAACTGGGCATGGGCGTTCATCCGGTGGAAGAATCGGCACGCAAGTTTGCCGACTTGCAAGGCTGGATGAATCAGCACATCGCCAAAGCAGCTGATGCCGTTTACCTGCTGGTATCCGGCATTCCGGTGAAAATAAAATAAAGCAGGCAGAAATTCTTTTGACATATAAATAGATAGTAAATGAAGTCTTTAAGAAATACGATACTATTAATACTTCTTGCAGTTGTATTCAGCTCGCATGTCCCTTTTCTGAAACCCAATCAATTCGTCATCCTTCACAATCGGTTTCAGGTTGAATCGTCGTTTACAGAACAGCCGTTTCAGGCCGATTTCGCGATGAATTCCCCGTTTTTTTATTTAATCGATCCGCAGGGAAATCAGACTACGATTACTCCAGGTGCTAAGACCAGCGCCGCGGTGTACCTTGAACCGGTAATTAACGGCGACGGGACGTTTCGGATCAATGCCGCATTAAGAAAAGGTCCCAAATACCGGGGCGTTGAAAACGCCGAAGGCAAAAAATACTTCTCGAAGGATACCTTAAAGGTTGAAGGCAAAAAGATTACACTTCAATATTACAGTTGCGCCGATACTTATGTTTGCAAAGGACTGGCCAACTACACGGCAAAGCCACTGAACAAAGGCGTTGAAATAATACCCCTTTCGTCGCCAAATGCGATGACGGTCAATAAACCTTACCAATTTAAAGTATTGCAGGATGGAAAGGAGGTGGTAAATGCCCGGATTATTGTGGAATACGACAACGACCACTATACCAAAAAACGGGTGGCCGATTTGTACGATGTGGAGAATGTGCGGGAAAACAATCTCCATGCGGGTCAGGATGGTGTATTTTCGTTTGTACCCGAAAAACCGGGAGTGGTACTTTTGTTTGTGACGATTCACAAGCAAATTACCGTCACGGATTGGGAAAGCTACAATAACTCATTAACGCTGGAAGTACGAAATTCATAAGATTATAAAAAACTGTTTATGTCTATTAAAACCCAACTCAAACAAAAAATCGACCTGAAAACCAAACCTTTGGGAGCGCTCGGTTTGCTTGAAGACGTGGCTTTGCAAATTGGTCTGATTCAAAACACGCTCACTCCAGAATTGAAAAATCCGGCATTGCTGGTTTTTGCTGCCGATCACGGTTTAACAGCCGAAGGAATCAGCCCCTTTCCGAAAGATGTGACCTGGCAAATGGTGATGAACTTCGTTGCTGGTGGCGCTGCCATCAACGTTTTTTGCCGCCAGAATGGGATTAATCTGCAGGTGGTTGATGCCGGAGTGGACTTCGATTTCCCTTCCGGAGTTCCGGTTGTAGATGCCAAAGTTGCTCGCGGAACCCGCAACATGCGCCTCGAACCGGCCATGACTGCCGACGAATGTGCTGCTGCTATTCAGAAAGGTCGCGAACTGGTTCGGGCCGAAGTGGCCAAAGGTTGCAACATCATTGGTTTTGGCGAGATGGGAATTGGCAATACTTCGGCATCATCGCTGCTGATGCACCGTTTTCTGGGAATTTCGGTTGAAGAATGTACTGGTTCGGGCACCGGCATGTTTGGCGACCAATTGTCGCACAAGGTTAAAATCCTGAAGGAGGTGGCTGAAAAATATGATCCGAAAACGCCCGCCGAAACTTTGGCTACCTTTGGGGGCCTCGAAATTGCCATGATGGTTGGAGCCATGCTCGAAGCCGCCGAGCAACATATGATTTTACTGGTCGACGGTTTTATTGCCACTGCTGCTGCGTTAACAGCCATCGAAATGAATGCCGAAGTACGGAAAAATTGTGTGTTTTGCCATTCGTCGAACGAGCGCGGGCACAAGCTGATGCTCGAAAAGATGGAAGCCAAATCCATGCTTCAGCTCGATTTGCGACTGGGCGAAGGAACTGGCGCGGCGCTGGCCCTGCCTTTGGTGAAGGCTGCGGTGAATTTCCTGAACGAAATGGCCAGTTTCGAAGACGCCGGAGTGTCGAATAAGGAATAGTTCCGAGTTCCAGGTTTCAAGTTCCAGATTCTGAATGGACTTTTTTACCGGGTTTCAATCTTATTATTCGATATTGGGTATTATTTCTTAGTGACTTTGGGCCTTTGTGGCAATTTTAATACAACACAATGAAAAAACAACTGCACATATTCCTGAATGCCGTGATGTTTTACACACGCATCCCGGTTCCGCGGAACTTGCCGTATTCCGACGAGATGCTGAACCGCTCCACTCGTTATTTCCCGTTCATCGGCTGGATGGTGGGTGGCATTGGCTCCGGTATTTTCTATGGATTGCAGTTTGTTTTTCCGGTGAACCTGGCCATTTTGCTGAGCATGATTGCCACGATTTTTATTACCGGAGCGTTTCACGAAGACGGTTTTGCCGATTTTTGCGATGGTTTTGGCGGTGGCTACACGAAAGAGAAAATTCTCACCATCATGAAAGACAGCCGCATCGGAACGTATGGCTCCATCGGTTTGGTGGGCATGTTATCAGTGAAATTTCTGTCGCTCACGGCGGTTGACTTGAAATTGATCCCGCTGATTTTAGTTTCAGGACACGCATTAAGCCGCCTGATGCCGGTGCTGGTTATTTTCGCTTCGGAATATGCCCGCGCCGACCTCGAAAGCAAGAGCAAACCCATTGGCAAAAAAGGAAAAACAACCGATTTGCTGATGGCCATTTCCTTCGGCTTGTTTTGGCTCGCTTTTTTTCCACTCGTATTCTCTGCAATCATAATTCCTATGCTGCTGATTGTAACCGTAATTTTCCGCAAGTACATTACAGGCAAGCTAGGCGGCTACACAGGCGATTGCCTGGGTGCCCTGCAGCAGCTTTCCGAAGTAATTTTTTACATGGGCTGGCTGGCCTTTCAACATTTTTCAGCATGAATCTGACTGCAATACGCCATACCTCGGTTGATGTTCCTTCAGGAATTTGCTACGGAATTAGTGATGTTTCGGTGGCTAATTCGTTTCCGGAAGAAGTGGCTCAAATCCAGGCGCAATTAGGCGACCGGCAATTCGATCGGATTTATTCAAGTCCGCTGAAACGCTGCACTCAACTGGCTTCGGTACTTTTTCTGAAAGAAAAACTAATTCTGGACGATAGGCTTCGCGAACTCAATTTTGGCGATTGGGAAATGCAAGCATGGGATTCAGTCTTCAATTCTTCGGAAGGGAAAGCCTGGTTTCAGGATTATGCACATGCGAGTTGCCCAAATGGCGAATCGTTTGCCGATCTGGTTGCAAGGGTAAAATTTTTTCTGGATGAATTGAGGCCGTTTGAAAATGAGCAAATTGCAATAGTCACACATGCCGGAGTCATCAGGGCGTTGTTGGTTCTGCTTCAGCAAAAATCGGCGGAAGAGGCATTTAATACCCCGCTGAAATATGGGCAAGTCGTGAATTTCAATTATGACCAACTCGAAACTCGTAACCCGCAACAATTAAACAATGAATAAAACACTTTGCCCGATCATGTTTGTCGGAACCGGTTCCGATGTGGGGAAAAGCATCATCAATGCCGGATTTTGCCGCATTTTTAAGCAGGACGGCTATTCGCCCGCTCCGTTTAAAGCGCAGAACATGTCGCTTAACTCGTTTGCAGGTATCGACGGGCTGGAATTAGGTCGTGCGCAGGCTGTTCAGGCCGAGGCATGTGGCATTGAGCCGTTAAGTCCGATGAACCCGATTTTGCTGAAACCTACCAGCAGCCAAAATGCGCAGGTGGTGCTGAATGGCAAACCCATCGGAAATCGTTCGGCTAAGGAATATTTCCTGGGAACCAACCGCGATGCGCTTTTTTCTGAAGCCATGAATGCTTACAACTGGCTGGCAGAGAGGTACAACCCGATGGTGATTGAAGGCGCAGGAAGCATTTCCGAAATCAACCTGCGAGACAAAGACATCACCAACATGCGGGTGGCGCTGGAGGTGAATGCGGCTGTTATTCTGGTTGCCGATATTGACCGGGGCGGCGTTTTTGGCAGTGTTTACGGCACCTTGCAACTGCTTCCACCCGAGGAACGAGCGTTGGTGAAGGGCATCCTGATCAACAAATTCCGTGGCGACATCGATTTGTTTACTGAAGGAAAACGAATGATGGAACAGTTGACGGGCGTGCCGGTGATTGGGGTGGTTCCCTATTTTCGCGACATCCACATCGACGACGAGGATTCGGTGGTGATTGACCACAAAGCCGGAAAAACGCAGGCAGAAAAGGTGAATGTAGCTGTGGTTTTACTGCGTCACATGTCGAATTTTACCGATTTCAATTTGCTGGAACGTGTTCCCGAAATAAATTTGTTTTACACCGCCAATCCTGGGGAAATTGAGCAGGCCGACGTGGTTGTTATTCCCGGATCGAAAAACACGATTGCCGACCTGAAAATTCTTCGGAAAACTGGACTGGCAAAGGCAATTCTGAACAGTCATGCGAAAGGCCATGCGGTTTATGGCATTTGCGGCGGCTACCAGATGATGGGCGAGGAGATTCACGATCCGAACGGTGTGGAAGGTGCTGTAACGTTTATGCCTGGTTTGGGATTATTGCCGGTTGTTACCACGCTTACCGACGAAAAACGGACGGCTCAAAGCGATTTTACCTTCAGAAATGAAGCGGTTTTGTGCAAGGGCTACGAAATACACATGGGCGAAACTGAACTGAAAGGCGGAATCCCACTGGCGAGATTGTCAGATGGTCAGGCTGACGGCTGCTTCGTGAACGAAAAAACGTGGGGAACTTATCTGCACGGCATTTTCGACAATGTGCAGGTCATTCAATCCATCCTTAAAGTCTGCGGAAAAGAAACCGCATTTCAGGAACTTGACTATGCAGCTTATAAAAGCGAGCACTACGACAAGCTGGCTGCGCTGCTGCGCGAAAGCTGCGACATGGAATATGTGTATCAAATATTGAAAGAAAGTGATCAGTCTCAGTTACCAGAATAGGCAAATGAAAATATCCAATAATGAATAACCAATATCCAATACACAAAACGAAAGCAAAAATGCTGCTATCTGGGACTTGGAACCTGGAACTTTAAACTTTGAACTAATGAACGGATTAATACACATTTATACCGGCGAGGGAAAAGGAAAAACCACCGCTGCCGTTGGGCTGGCAGTTCGTGCGCTGGGGCATGGACTGAACGTTTGCTACGTGCATTTCAACAAGCGCCCCGAGCTGTATGGCTACAACGAAATACAGAGTTTGCAAAAGCTTGGGGCTACCATTCTTGGTTTTACTGAAGGACATTGGTCGTTTAACCCCAAATTAACCCGCGAAAGCAGTCGCGAAGATGTGAAGAACGGGTTGATCCAGTTATCGGGATTTATTTGTGCCGAAAAACTGGATTTGCTGATCCTGGATGAAATCCTGATTTCGGTGCGCGACGGCGTTTTGCAGGAAGATGAACTGCTCGAATTCATAGCGCAAAAACCCGAAAATATGGAGCTGGTGCTTACAGGTCGCGGTGCTTCGGACAGGCTGATTGCCGTGGCCGATTATGTGAGTTATATCCAGAAGGTAAAGCATCCGTTTGACCGAAAGATATACAGTCGCGAAGGAATTGAATTTTGATTTGAGTTATGAACAGCCAAAAAAAGCAGAAACGTGGTGCGAAGTGACCCCGAATGACTAATTTTGGCAGGATTTTCTGAGAAAATGAATCGTTTATGAGCGAAATGCGCCGAAAATATCTTCGATGGACCATCTGCCTTGCGGGTTTATTGACACTCCTGATGAGTGCGGTAATCCTGTCGTTGTCGGTTGGCGAGATGAGCCTCGGGGTTATGGATGTTTTTGGTATTCTCCGGAAAGGCCACGAAAGCATGGAATACACCATCTTGAGCCAAATCCGTCTGCCACGCGTTTTGCTCGGAATTGCGGTTGGTGGCGCGCTAAGTCTCTCCGGGATTTTGTTGCAGGGCGTTTACCGCAATCCGCTGGTTGAGCCTTATACGCTGGGTATTTCGGGCGGCGCGTCGCTCGGTGTGGCTTTTGCGATTGTGTTCGGACTGCACCAGTTGATCGGTTCGTTTGTGCTGCCAGCCGCTGGTTTTGCCGGTGCTTTTCTCATTATTTTTGTGGTTTACATGATTAGCACCCGAAGCGGACGGGTGAATATTCAAACCATGCTGCTTACCGGTGTGATGGTGAGTTTCATCGCCTCATCGTCGATGATGTTGCTAATGGCGGTTACCAGCTCCGAGAACCTGCACGGCATCATTTTCTGGATCATGGGTTCGCTCGATGAGCCGGATATGTCTCTGATTATTATTACGTTGGTTGTTTCGCTGGCTTCGCTGGCACTTTCATACTTGTTCGTTCAGCCGCTCAATGCACTCAGGCTGGGCGAAGAAAAGGCCAAACACCTCGGCATAAATACTGATTTGGCTATCAAACTATTGTTCCTGATGGCTTCTTTGCTGGCCGGAATTTGCGTGGCCGTAGCTGGTGTCATCGGTTTTGTGGGGCTGATTATTCCGCACCTGATGCGACTTCTTTTTGGAACTGATTACCGCATTTTGCTCATCAGTTCGTTTCTTTCAGGAGCTATATTTTTGGTGGTCTCTGATGTGATTGCGCGCACCATCATATCACCCAACGAATTGCCCATTGGCGTAATCACTGGAATTGCCGGGGGAATTGCCTTTTTGATCATGATCAGTCACCGCTCCATCCGTTCAACCAACCGAAGCCGATGAGCCACATTCTGACCATACAAAACCTGAGTTGCGGATACCCGAAATTCCAGTTGACCGACATCAATTTCGAGATTCCGCGCGGCTCATTTGCCGGAATCATTGGGCCAAACGGTTCAGGAAAAACCACGCTTTTCAGGGCGATTACCGGAATTCTTCCGTTGAAATCAGGACAAATTTCACTTTCAGGAAAAAACCTGAAGACGTTTTCGTTGCGACAACGGGCTCAGAACATTGCCATTGTGAGCCAGTTTATCGAGGCTGGCGACATGAGTGTGGAAGATTATGTGCTGATGGGTCGCATTCCTTACCACAACCGCTTTAATTTTTTTGAGACGAACGAAGATTTTGCCATTGCGCGTAAATACATGGAACTGACTGATACCTGGCGCTTCAAGGATCAACTGATGTCGGAATTGAGTGGCGGCGAACAGCAGTTGGCTGGCATTGCCCGTGCGCTGACCCAGCAACCCGAACTGCTTTTGCTCGATGAACCTACTTCGCACCTCGACATTACCCACCAGGTGCAGGTTTTGAATGTGTTGCAGCAATTGAATCAGGAAACCGGGCTTTCGGTGCTGATGGTTATTCACGACCTGAACCTCGCTTCAGAATACTGCGATCGGCTCATTCTCGTGAACCAGGGTCGGATTCACACGCAAGGAACTCCTGAAGAAGTGCTGACTTTCCAGCACATTGAAGACGTTTATCAAACCGTTGTGGTTACCCAAAACAATCCGCTTTCGGGCAAACCGGCTGTTTTCCTGGCTTCAGGAAAAGTATTGCGGGAGATTCAGGAACGACTCGCCAGCGGTCAGAAATCCTGATTATTTTTTCTGAGATTTTAGGAAAAGCCGTAACTTCACGATATCCTAAAAAATCAACCATGAATCCATTAATCGAGCAATTTGTGTCGTCGAAACGCATCGCCGTTGTGGGCATGTCGCGTTCGGGAAAGAAGTTTGGCAATATGGCCGCCAAAGAATTAAAGGCCAAAGGATATGAGATATGTGCAGTTCATCCGGAAGCTGCTGAAATTGATGGTTTTGCCTGTACTCCAAACCTCAGCAGTTTAAATGG
>JACCEE011076898.1_pt1 | contig 11712 bp, 7 predicted proteins | sample 7449931 | NCBI WGS metagenome assembly JACCEE01 (sample SAMN15323457, study PRJNA562643) | freshwater metagenome | isolation source: river surface water | place: USA:Blue River Watershed | collected 2017-08-19 | reverse complement strand
CATCATTCACAAACTTCAACATAAAAGTTAAAGGTGGCGACGAAATTGCCCGCTACGGATTGTCTTTTGGTTATCTGAAAAACGAAGGGATTATAAAAAACACCGACTACGATGGTTATAACCTTCGGATTGTGAGTTTGGTGAATATCTTTACTTGGCTCAGGATGAACGCTTCTGTTTCGTTCAACACCAATAGTTCGAGCTTAAAAGAATCGGCACGAGTTAGTGAAACAAGCCCAATGCTTACAAGTTTGGCCAAATCGCCACTGCTTAACCCATATCAATACGACACCGAAGGAAAAGAAACCCTCTTGCTTTCGGATGTTGACGAATTTGGGGTTAGTAACCCTTTGGCAACCATCGAAAACTTTGAGGCTTTAACACGGAATTATCACATTGTGACAGCTTTAGGAATTGAGGCCAATGTGTCAAAAAATCTTTTGTTACGTACTAATGTTGGCATTACATATAATTCTTTCAAAGAGAATCTTTTTATGCCAAACCAAGGTATGGAAACCTACTTTAACGGCGAAGCTTGGAATGTTGCTAAAGCATCGACTAACACATTCAACGGGTTCAGCAACAATACAATGCTGATTTTCAACAAGAAAATTGGTTCCGATCATGCACTAAATTCAACAACAGGCTTTAATGTGATGAGCAACAAATTCCAGTACGACTGGGGAGTTGCAAAAAATGCACAGGAAAATGATGAATACCGCACGTTAGCCGATGGCGTTTCAAATTTGCGTGAAATGGGAGGCGAAAACCGTAACTGGAACTGGTTGAGTGTTTACGAAAAAGCTTCGTACTCTTATCAGGACAAATACCTTGCAACAGCGGTTGTTTCGTTCGATGGATCTTCGCGAATTGGGCAAAATGCAAAAAATACAATCAAGATTTTCAATAACCCTTTCGGTCTATTCTATTCTGCCAGCTTAGGATGGCGCATTTCGAGCGAGGATTTCCTCAACGATATCGAATGGATTGAGGAACTTAAAATCAGAGCTTCTGCCGGTCATACTGGAAATGACGATATTGGCGAAACAAATGCTGCAAACTACTATAAAACTGTAAGATACCGCGAAACAACAGGTATTTATCCGGCAACAATCGAAAACAATGAGTTGACTTATGAAACTGCTAATAAGCTAGATGCCGGAATTGATGTTGCGTTGTGGGGTGGCAGGGTAAGAGCCAATTTCGACATATTTAAAACAACCATTAGTAATATGTTGATTTACAAACCTCTTGAGCCATATTTTGGGTACGAATACCGTCCCGAAAACTCGGGCAAAATGGAAAATATTGGTTGGGATGCTTACGCTTTCCTCCGAGTAGTTAATACCCGGAACTTTAAGTGGGATATTGAGGCAAATGTTTCTCACGTAGAAAACGAAATTTTATCGATCGAAAACAACAAATTCATAACCGAAATTGATGATTATAACATCGCAAACATGGTTGGCGCTCCAGCTAACAGTTTCTATGGATATCAGTATAACGGCGTTTTTTCAACTTCGACCGAGGCTGCCACTGCAAACTTAGTCAACGACAAAGGTGTTGCCTATAAAGCCGGCGATGCCAAATATGAAGACATTTCAGGTGCGCAGGGAACTCCCGATGGTATTATTAACGATTACGATAAAAAAGTAATTGGGTCTATCCTACCCAATTTTACTGGTGGTTTCACAAATACTTTTACCTATAAAAGATGGTCGTTAAGTGCTTTTGTGAATTTCGTTTCGGGCAATGAAGTTTTCAATTACGTACGCTTCAAAAACGAATCGATGGTCGATTTTGCCAATCAAAGCAGCAATGTTCTTAACCGCTGGCAATATGAAGGTCAGCAAACAGACGTTCCGCGTGCATTATGGGGCGATCAGGTTGGCAACAGCGATTTCTCGACCCGCTGGATTGAAGATGGTTCTTATTTAAGGCTGAAAAGTCTTTGTTTAAGCTATAAAATGCCAAATGAATTCTTGGTATTCAAAAATGCAGAGGTCTATATTTCGGCCACTAATCTTATTACACTCAGTAACTATTTAGGTTACGATCCAGAATTCTCATACTCCTATCAACTAGTCGATCAAGGAGTTGATTACGGACAAACACCAAGTCCACGGCAGTTTTTAGTTGGAATTAAAATTGGTTTATAAAAATGTTAGGAAACAGAATTATGAGCAGTCTCAAAAAATCAGTTGCAATAATAGTTTCAGCCTTATTTTTGCTGGGAAACCTTACTTCGTGCGAAGACTTTTTCAATCCCGATCAGGACAACGCTGTTACCGAAGATCAATTATATGGCGATTGGTACGAATATCGTTCAGCCGCAATGGGACTATATGCCCTTCAACAAGATTTGATTGAACAAATTGTTGTGCTTGGAGAGCTACGTAGTGATTTGCTTACCGTTACCGAAAATGCAGATGCTGATCTGATGGAAATTTACAATTTCAATGTGTCGAAAGAAAACAAATATGCTTCGCCTCAGAATTTCTTTAAACTGATAGCTGCAACCAACCGTTTTATTTCAATTCTTGAAAAAGAACACCCCGATGTGCTTAACTCGGCAGCCGAAGCTAACAACTACGATAAACTCTACGGCGAAGCATTGTGTATGAGAGCTTGGGCTTATTTTAATGCGGTGCGAATCTATGGTAAAGTTCCGTTAATCGATGAGCGGATTTCGACAATTGAAGAAATCGATGCGTTTGTCAATTCAAAGGTAACTTATGTCGACAGTGTTTATGTGGTTTACAGTATCGACGGATATCACAACGATACAATTCGCAACCAACAAACTGTTCTTGAAAAGCAATATTTTGATACTGACCGTGTAATCCGCTACTTCACCAAAGAACTCGAAACTAAAGTTAAAGCCGTTGGTGTTAACCATTATATCGACAACAACGATAATTCGTGGGAGGTAACTATTTGGAGCGATTGGAGTTATAAGACTTTGCTCGGACACATGTATTTAACTCTTGGCGATTTGGCCAAAAGTGCATCCTATTTTGAACAAGTTGTGTACAACAGTTCGACCAATAACCGCTATCAGCTCGATGACGCTTTTTCTTATGGCCAGTGGCCAAATATTTTTCTGAATATTGATAGCCGTGAACATATACTCACTGTTTGGTTCAATAAAGCCAACCAACAGCAGAACGACTTGCAACGTTTATTCTCGCCATGGCTTACCGATGGATACATGCTAAAACCAACAAAAGAGTGTGTCCACAAATGGGAAACACAATGGAGAGGTTCTGTAATTCAATACGATAAAACTGTATTCGACAGTACAAAAACAATTAATCCTGGTATCCCGGGCGATTATTATCGTGGATTTGGCGTTTCTTATTTGTACCTACGCAACAATTCAGAAATACCAAATATTACCAGAATGTTGGAATATAAGAGGTTAGAAGAAGACCGAAGTGTTGAAAGTTTAATGGAGAATGTAGATACATTAGTTTACAAATATTTACTGAGCAGCGATGGAATTTACGATCAAGATCCAAACTTTATCATTTATCGTGGAGCAAGTGTAAATCTTTACCTAGCCGAAATTTACAATTACTGGAACTATGAAAATGCCGATGGCGTAGTAACTTCATACACCTTGAATGCCCTCAATATTATTAACGATGGAAGTAACTACGACCAAAGCACTTCGAGAGATCAGATGGGCGTAAGAGGCCGTGTTGGTTTTGGCACTGGCGAAGCAAGATTTAAAATTGAAAACATTGTTTTTGAGTTCGATCCGTTTACAAACGAAGTTACCGGATATAAAAACTTGAGCGGTAATCTCCGCGCAAAACAATATTTATTCGAAGAAAATATTCTGGAGGAAAGAGCTCGTGAGTTGGCTTTCGAAGGTGAACGTTATTACGACCTTATGCGTATTGCCCATCGCCGTGGTGATCCAACATTCCTTGCCAAAATTGTAAGTGAAAAATACCCAGCCGGCAAACGAGAATATGTTTACAATTTTCTCAGCAGCGAAGAAAATTGGTACATTAAATATTTCGATTAATAAACCGTTGATAAGTTATTATATATGAGAGGCGTTCTTCACAAAGAATGCCTCTTTTTTTTACAACGATTTATAAATCTCAGTCAGCTTTACGGCTAGTTTATTTATGTCGAAATGATTCACAACGCTTTCGCGAGCTTCGGCGCTCAACTGCTCAAGTTTATTCTGATTATCAAGCAAATCGGCAAGTGCTTTAGCAAGAACCTCGGGAGTATTTGGTTCGTAAATAACTCCGCCACCAGCCGTGTTAACAATCTCGGGGAAAGCACCTAGGGCAGGCTGAACAACTGGAATCCCGGAGGCCATTGCTTCGGTAAGATAGATGCCAAAAGCTTCACCATTTCGTACTGGAACAGAAACGAGCTGCATACGATCCAGAAATCTCTGACGGTGAGGATTTTCAAACTTCTCCCAAAAATGAGAGTACGGTCTCAATCCCAGCTCCTCAAGTTTCTTCTTTTGTTCTTTCACAAAAACAGTATCTTCGCCTGTACTGCCGCCTGTTACATGAAGGTGAACATCGTCGAACTTCTTATCTTTCTTGAGAATAATGAAGGCATCGACCAAAATATCTAATCCATTTTCGCTATTCATTCTGGAGATGAACCCAATTGTCCGTTCCTTCTTTTGAACTGAATTTATAAATGAATATTCAGCCGGATCAACACCCAAATGAACGGTATGCATCTTCTCAGTTGGCAGGTTCATCCATTTCTTTGCCACTTCGGCGTAGTATTCGCTCACAGAAATAAACGCATCAACATCGGCGGCTCTTTCGGACATCAATTCCCAGACTTTTGTCCTAAAGGAAGGCTTCATCACATCAACCCAAACATCCTCGTCCTGAAGCGAGCAAACAACCGGGATATTCAATTTCTGTTTCAGCCTACGGGCAAGTCCAAGCAAAAGTGCATTCGAAAGATGAATCACATCGGGCTTACAATGTTCGGCAATCCAATCAACCATCTTATCCAGTTCGGCACTCTGCTTTCCCTGTTCGCCCAACAGCATCGAAACAGTCATCTCTTCTAATCCTTTTGCATTGGTCGAACCGGCCATTCCAGCAGCCATTTTCATCAACGGTTTCGAATTCAGAAGGTTGTCGAACCACTCCGGTGCTTTCCTGAAAACTGGGTAAAGCTGTTTCAAATAAATGCTTATAGCACCATAAAACACAGGAATATCGCTGATGTCGTGCTCGTCGGAAAATAGAGGCAAGTACATGGGGACTTTCACCACCGAATGCCCTTGTTTCTTTAATGAATCAACCAACTTACTGTCGCGCAAACAATTTCCGCAGTAAAAACTTCCACCCGATCCTGGTATTATCTGAACAATGTTCATCTCTTTTTTAATTAATCTTTCTGTTGAAATAGAATTCTTTTACTAATTATTCTACAGCTAATTGGTTATCACTTGTCAGTAAAGAAATATACGTTACCATCGCTACCGGCAACAACAATTCCCTCTTCAACCACTGCTGGCGTGTTTAATACCGAAGTGCCGAGTTCGTAAGTCCAGATGGTTTTTCCATCCAGAATATCCATCAGCATCAGGTCGCCGCGCATATTAACCAACAAGAGTTGCTTTTTGTTGACAACGGTTGATGCTTCTATCCTATTGCCGGTGTTCTTTTTCCAGATAATTTTGCCGTTTTTAAGGTCGAAGCAATAAATAAACTTATCGCGACTACCAATAATCAGTTTCTTGTCGACAACCGAAGGCGAGGCCAAAAACGGGAGGTCCGACTCTTTGTTTTCGTATTTCCAGGAAATTTTCTTTTGAAGCAAATCAACACAGGTAATTCCACCACTATAATCGCCCACATAAGCTTTGTTTTCAACAATTGCGGGCGAAGAGGCCACATAAGTTGCCACTTCAACTTTGTTTTCAAGCTTCCCGGTTTTCAGGTCAACAATGTGCACAAAGCCATCGCACCCGCCAAAAACAGCTTTACCGTTTGCCACAGCTGGAGCGCTGTTCAAGTAGTTGTCCGATTCATAAGTCCACAACATTTTTCCGGTGGAAGCATTAACGCCATGGAGCATAAAATCGTAGCTTCCAACGGCAATTATCTTTTGATTTCCAAATTCGATGTATGACGGAGCTCCCATAATCTGATTTCCGGTTTTGTATTCCCACTTTTTTTTGCCGGTTTTCAGGTCGAGAGCAAAGAGAGATCCTGAAAGATTTCCAAAATAAACAACCTCGTTTTGAATAATGGCCGATGCTTCGATCGAATTTCCGGAGACGAATTTCCAAAGTAATTTTCCACCGAGGCTAAGGCAGAGCATGTCGCCATTGGTCGATCCTACAACAATTCTTCCATCGGCCACAACTGGTGCCGATTTAAAAATACCATCGGCATCGTAACTCCATATTTTTTTTATTTTCTGCGGAAAAACGACATTGGTTACTCCTTGCAACTGTGCATTTCCGCGAGGATTTGTCCAGCTGGATGTTGTTTTTGCCGGTAAAGAGAGTGTTCCAAGAAGGAGTAAGACAAGGGCAAAAAGTATTTTCGTCATTATTATATAGCTATTTATCTACCTTCAAAAATAACGTTTTTATTAGGCGATATTTCGGTGTCGCCCGTTATTGGGTTGTTAATTTGAAGAGAATGACTTAGAAAATAGATAAACAGACCGTGAATCAGGAAATTTTGAGCATCCGTTCAATAGGTATACGAGCCTTTTCGATCACTTCGTCAGAAAGGGTAATTTCAGGAAGTTCGTTTTTAAGGCAGAGGTATAATTTCCTCATTGAGTTCAGTTTCATGAAGCTGCAATCGTTACATCCGCAAGTCGAATCGACTGATGGTGCTGGTATGAAAATCTTATCGGGGCAAGCTTTCTGCATTTGGTGAATAATGCCGCTTTCGGTTGCAACAATGAATTTGTTCGAATTGCTTTTCTGAACGTACGACAACAGGGCGGCTGTAGAGCCAATTTGTTTTGCAAGCAGCAACACAGGTTTTTCGCACTCAGGATGGGCAATCATTTCAGCATCGGGGTGCTGGTTCATCAGTTCAACAATTTTCTCGACCGAAAACTGTTCGTGCACCATACATGCACCATTCCAAAGCACCATGTTGCGGCCGGTAATTGAGTTAATGTAGTTGCCAAGGTTCTTATCGGGACCAAAGATCAGCTTTTCATCTTCGGGGAAACTGTTCACAATCTTTACTGCGTTCGACGAGGTACAAACAATGTCGGTAACAGTCTTCAAATCGGCAGTGCAATTGATGTAGCTAATTACTTTATGATCGGGATATTGCGCTTTGAATTTGATGAAATCTTCTATCGGAGCCGACTCGGCCAGAGAGCAACCAGCCTTCAAATCGGGCAAGATTACTTTTTTTGAAGGGTTGATAATTTTAGCTGTTTCGGCCATGAAATGAACGCCAACAAAAACAATGAGGTCGGCAGTAGTTCGGGCGGCTTCCTGAGCCAAAGCGAGGCTGTCGCCTACAAAGTCGGAGATATCCTGTAATTCGGCAGTAATGTAGTAATGACCTAAGATGACGGCATTTTTCTCTTTTTTCATCCGCAGAATTTCATCAACCAGATTGATCCCGGCAGGAATTACTTCATCGATGAAACCATCTTTTTCAAGCTTCGAATTTATTTCCGGTTGATTGGCTGTCATGCTTTCCCCTCTTTAAATTTTGAATAGCAAAGTTAAGAAAAACGCGAATTGCAAGGAGATTCCAATTGTAGATACTTTCGTCTGAATATATTTATTCAGGATAACTTCACACTACTTTCAAAATTTATACCTGAATCCGCCTTTGTGCATCCCTTGCGAGAAGTCTTTAACTTTTCCGGTAAGAATTCCTTTATTTTCATAAAACTGAGAGTAATCGTAGAACAAAAACTTGCTTTCGCGATACTCGTATTCAATGCCGCTACCAATTTCCCACAAAAGGTCGCGTTTATACTCCGCTCCACCATCGTAAATGCCTTGTCTGTTAATTGTATATCGATTCCCAAATATTGCATTTCCAAAGAAATAGATATCGAACTTCTTCAATCCCAGAATTTGTTTTGTATGAAAGTCGAGATTAATTGTAAATGGGTCGGACAGTGCGTGAAAATTAAAAACGTTGCTTGAATAGGAATAATCAGACTTGTCTTCGCCAGGGAAACTGTATAACTTATTGGAATAGTTTACACGTTTAAAGCTTTTCACACGAATAATATTCGAATCAACATTAGCCACAAGAGTATCCTGAATTTCCGGCAGAATCGGATAGTCAAGCGTTGAGTTATAGTTGAAGTTCAAAGGTGCTAGATCACGGGTAATAGAAATTTTTGATGTGTCGATCTTTTCCTGAGCAAACAACAGAACGCTATCAAGAACTAAAAATGAAAAAATACAGATTGGGTATAAACACTTCATAGATAAGAATATTGGTCGCACAAAATTCATCAAAAGTTATGGTAATTTGTTCTAATAAGAATTAAAAGGAGTTAATAATCAGGGGTTGAAATGAATTTTGTTGTTAATAATTGTGAATGAATTTTGGATACTCTTTCCACTCAATGATTTTTCTTGAACCTTTTTGATCAATGGATTAGCAAATTGTTATAATCCTGTCTGTTATGGTTAGATTGAGAGCAGATACATGAATTAAGAGCTAAGATAACTGATTAAATTGCGGCGAATAAATAAGTTTATTGCCGCATTTTTGCGGTTATAAATTCATATATTTACCGCATAACACTATTGGGCTATGGCAAAATACATTTACGAGTACAAAAACTGGACAGATTTCTCGTGGCAGGACAAAGCAATAAATGTTGTATTTGGTGAGGTGCGACACATGCAGGGTAAAATAATTGGGCAAATGAACGCTTTGGGTTTTACTGCCAAAGAAGAGGCCACGCTAACGGCCTTAACCTTAGATGTTGTAAAATCGTCAGAAATTGAGGGCGAATTGCTCAATTATGATCAGGTACGTTCGTCTATTGCAAGGCGTTTGGGCATAAACACCGCAGGACTTGTATCGAGCAGCCGCCACATTGAAGGTGTTGTAGAAATGATGCTCGATGCCACCCAACGATCCAATTTACCTTTAACCGAAGATCGTTTGTTTGGTTGGCACGCTGCACTTTTCCCGACTGGTTACAGCGGACCTTACCCAATTGAAGTGGGACAATACAGAACTGGTAAAATGCAAGTTGTTTCGGGCGCATTGGGCAAAGAAAAAGTACATTACGAAGCCATAAAACCCGAATTAGTAAAAACGGAAATGAACAAATTTATGAATTGGTTCAACAACGAGAACTTCCTTGACCCTGTATTGAAAGCTGCCATAGCACATTTCTGGTTTATCATCATTCACCCTTTTGATGACGGAAACGGCAGAATTGGAAGAGCCCTAACCGACATGCTGCTTGCCCGTGCCGAAGGCAGTGGAGAACGGTTTTATAGTATGTCCAGCCAAATATTAGCCGAACGCAAAATCTATTACGAAGTATTGCAAAAAGTGCAACATAGCACAGGCGACATTACAGAATGGATCGATTGGTTTTTGCATTGTCTCAAAAATGCAATGCTCTCTACCGAAGGCACCACCCGGAAAATAATTCGGAAAGCTGAGTTTTGGAAAATCCACGAACACACGCCCATCAACGAACGACAACGCATCATGCTTAACAAACTCTTCGACGATTTTGAAGGAAAACTACAAACCTCAAAATGGGCTAAAATTGTCAAGACCTCTACCGACACCGCCTTGCGTGACATAAAAGACTTGATAGAAAAAGGCATCCTGAAACAAACGGACGAAAGAGGAAGAAACGCAAACTATGAATTAGTAGATTTTAAATTAGAATAGTCAATGTTTATTAAACAGAGGTTGAAATGAAGTATGTTGTTCATAATTGTGAATGAATTTTGGATACTCTTTTTTAATACAGCTTTATTAATCCAAAAGAGTGACAAAACCTCAATATATTATTCAGTTTAAAATTTTAATTTTGAAATTCTTTACTAATCAAAAAAATAAGAATAAGATGAATAAAATTTTACCTCTTCTAGTAGGATTGTTGTGTTCAGCATCCATTTATGCTCAGACAGATATATTCTTTTCAGAATATGTAGAAGGATCGGGCAATAATAAAGCACTTGAAATTTATAATCCAACCAAAGCTCCTATCGATCTAAGTTCATATTACATTGCACGTTACAGCAATGGAGAAACTACGTATACCAAAGGCGGGGTAACTCAGCTAAAAGGAGTTCTTCAGCCAGATTCAGCATTTGTATTTGTCAATGGTCAAACAAGTTCAACAGAAACTTCGCCAGCAACAAGTGCAGCTTTACAAGCACTTGCCGATCAACTAGACGGAGCTTATCCTGCACCTACATACATGAACGGCAACGATGCAATCGCACTTTTAAAGGCTACCGATGGCAACTTGGCATCTGCAATACCTGTTGATTTGATTGGCCAAATTGGTCTATTGTCTCAAATTTCGGCAGAAGAAGGTTGGGCTCCATTCTCTGACACTATTGTCTCGTATATTATTGATAATGTGTCATATAAGCACACCATCAAAAACTACATTATTAAATCGACCGATGATACAAAGAAGGCGAGTTATGGACCATATTGGTTAGCTTGGACTCAGGATCATACCCTTCGTCGTAAATACAACATCGTATCAGGAGTAAAAGCAAACCCAGCAGGCTTTAACCCTTCTCTTGAATGGGATACTGTTTCTATTTCAACATCTTATATCGATACTATAACGAATGAAACAAAATACAAACAACAGTATAAAGATATTTGGGATGGCCTTGGAAAACATTCATGCGTTGCTCATAGCGGAGTTGGCAACCACCAACTTAAAACCGGAAAGCTGCAGGTTTACCCAACATTAATTAAAAACCAGAAATTTACTGTCAATTCTGAAGAACCGGTTTCGTCAATCGCAATCTTCAATTCAATTGGACAGTTGGTTCAAACAATGAAATACAGCAATGCCGCAAAACAATTTGAAGTTCAAATTCCTGAGCTAAAAAAAGGAATGTATTTGGTCAAATTTGAAACCTCTGGATCCTATCCAAAAACAGTAAAAATAACTGTAAACTAAACTGAATGAGACGAATAGTATTTACGGTTTCTTTACTCATACTCTTTATTCAGGCTGCAATTGCTCAAGTGTCGATTAGCGGAACAATAAAGGATACCGATAGTGGCGAAACGCTTATTGGTGCCAATATTGTGCTAAAAGGAACAAGTATTGGAACTGTTTCAGATATAAATGGCAACTACACTTTAAAAGTTAGTCAGCAGGGAGATTATTCAGTAGACGTTTCTTATGTCGGATATAAATCACTATCAAAACAGGTAAAAGTATCGACTAAGAATCTAATTCTCAATTTTGACCTTACTGCTGATATTGAAATAGATGAGGTAACTGTTGTTGCAGATATTGCTAAAAACCGAGAAACTCCCGTAGCTTTTACCAATGTTCTTCCTTCGAAATTGCAGGAAGAAATTGCAGGGCGCGATATCCCAATGGTACTGAATACAACTCCAGGCGTTTATGCGACTGCAATGGGCGGTGGCGATGGCGATGCCCGTATTACAATCAGAGGGTTTAGCCAACGTAATGTAGCTGTTATGCTCGATGGCATTCCTGTTAACGACATGGAAAACGGCT
>JACCEE010086242.1_pt1 | contig 11715 bp, 7 predicted proteins | sample 7449931 | NCBI WGS metagenome assembly JACCEE01 (sample SAMN15323457, study PRJNA562643) | freshwater metagenome | isolation source: river surface water | place: USA:Blue River Watershed | collected 2017-08-19 | reverse complement strand
GGCTGCTGTGGCGCGGCTGGAGCATGATCGACCTGCCCAAGGGCGCCGAGCGCACCGCCGCCTACGGCCTCCACAAATCGTGGGGGCTGGTGGCGCTGGGGCTGATCGGGCTGCGCATCCTGTGGCGCCGGGGCCATCCGCCGCCGCCAGTGCTCAGCGGCGGCTTCGAGGCTGCCATCGCCCGGGCCGTCCATCACGCGCTTTACGGCCTCATGCTGATCGCGCCCCTGGCGGGGGTCATCGCCTCCCAGTTCACGCCCTACGCCCTCAAGTTCTTCGGCCTCGAGCTCCCCAAGCTCGGCTGGCCCGACGAGGCCATCAACGGCGTCTTCAAGGCCGTGCACGTCTATTCCGCCTGGGCCATCGCCGGCCTCGTCGGCCTGCACGTGGCCGGTGCGCTGAAGCACGCCATCCAGCGCGACGGCACCCTGTCGCGCATGTTGCCGGGGTGGTTGTTGCGTAATTGAACACCTGCTCCAGGGCGGAGCAGGTGCGCAGATTCTTCGTCGAGTTTGTGCCCACGGGGCGAGCCTGCTCTCCCGCAGCCGGTAAGGCCGGGGCCGATCCTTCGTTTCACCCCTGGGTGCGAATGAATTCGGCCCCTTGCAGCAGGAGCAGGCCTGCGATTGTCGCGCACCGACAGGGCGAAACACCTTCAGCCAGCGCTCCCTCCCCTGACAAGGGGAGGGCCGGGGAGGGGTTGTACGGGGTCCGCGTGGACTCGCTTCATATCGCAGCCCGCCAGACCCCCCTGGCCCCCCTTGGCAGGGGGGAGCCGGGCCCGGTGGGTCGTGCCTTTGTCTGCCTTAAGCGACCCCGTTCACTCCAGCGCCAGGATCCAGTGGATCGCGGCCTTCAGGTCGTCGTCGCTGATCTTGTCGGCCGGGTGGGCCATCATCGGCACCTGGCCCCACACGCCGCTGCCGCCGCTGCGGACCTTGTCGAACAGGCGGGCCGGGGCGCCGGCGTCGCCCTTGTACTTGGCGGCCACTTCCTTGTAGGCCGGGCCGACGCGCTTGGCGTCAACCGCGTGGCAGGCCACGCAGCGGGCCTTCTTGACGATCGCCTCCGACGCGCTGGAGGGGGCGCTGACGCCGATGGCGAGCACGGCGACGAGCGGGGCGAGGGTGTGGCGGAAGGTGAGAGCTTTCATCGGTAGTATTCCTTGCGTTGCGTGTTCGGGGTTGGATCAGACGAGGCCGGCGGCTTCCAGCTCATCCCATTCGTCGTCGGAGAACAGGCGCGAGCGGGTGATGAAAGCCTTGCCGCTGCCCGCCTCGAGGGAGAAGTTGCCGCCCTGGCCCGTCACCACGTCGATGATCAGCTGGGTGTGCTTCCAGTACTCGTACTGGGCAGCGCCCATGTAGAAGGGCACGCCGCCGATCTCCCCGAGCTTGAGGTCGTAGGGGCCGACGGTGAGGTCGGTGGGCAGGTAGCAGTTGGGGGAGCTGTTGTCGCAGCAGCCGCCGGACTGGTGGAACATCAGCGCCGGGCCGTGCCGGCCCTTCAGCGCATCGATCAGATCCAGTGCCGCCGGAGTGGCAATCACGCGGTCGACCATCGTCTTGTCCTCGATAAGAAGGCTGGGTGCCGGTTGTCTGCGGATGCAGGTGCCGGACTTGCATCGCGGCGCCGATTGGGTGTGCTGAAGGGTTGTAGCCTTGTAGGGGCGACTTCAGTCGCCCTCCGCACGTTGATCAAAAGACATGCCGTTGATCGGAGTCCGCGGGCGACTGAAGTCGCCCCTACATCGCCCCTAAAAGTCGCCCCTGCACGAAGCATCGCCGGCGTGCGGCGGCTCCACGGACAACACTGACCAAGCCTAAAAAAAGGGGCGGTTGCCCGCCCCTGAAGTTCCTGCCCGCGAGCCAGCGCGGGCGTGCGGAGGAGACTGCCGTGATCAGAAGAAGCCGAGCTTGTTCTCGCTGTAGCTGACAAGCAGGTTCTTGGTCTGCTGGTAGTGGTCCAGCATGACCTTGTGGGTTTCACGGCCGATGCCGGATTCCTTGTAGCCGCCGAAGGCCGCGTGGGCCGGGTAGGCGTGGTAGCAGTTGGTCCACACGCGGCCGGCCTGGATGGCGCGGCCCATGCGGTAGGCGACGTTGCCGTTACGGCTCCACACGCCGGCGCCGAGGCCGTAGGGGGTGTCGTTGGCGATGGCCAGGGCTTCGGCTTCGTCCTTGAAGGTGGTCACGGCCAGCACCGGCCCGAAGATCTCTTCCTGGAAGATGCGCATCTTGTTGTGGCCCTTGAAGAGGGTCGGCTGGATGTAGTAGCCGCCTTCGATGTCGCCACCCAGGTGGGCGCGCTCGCCACCGATCAGGCATTCGGCGCCTTCTTCCTTGCCGAGCTTGAGGTAGGACTGGATCTTTTCCATCTGCACGTCGGAGGCCTGGGCACCCATCATGGTGTCGGTGTCGAGCGGGCTGCCCTGCTTGATGGCGGCGACGCGCTTCAGCACCTTCTCGATGAACTTGTCGTAGATCGATTCCTGGATCAGCGCGCGGCTCGGGCAGGTGCACACTTCGCCCTGGTTGAAGGCGAACAGCACCATGCCTTCGATGGCCTTGTCGAGGAAGGCATCGTCCTTGTCCATGATGTCGGCAAAGAAGATGTTGGGCGACTTGCCGCCCAGCTCCAGGGTGGCCGGGATCAGGTTGTTGGCGGCGGCCTGGGCGATCACGCGGCCGGTGGCGGTGGAGCCGGTGAAGGCGATCTTGGCGATGCGCTTGCTGGTGGCCAGCGGCATGCCGGCTTCGCGGCCCAGGCCATTGACGATGTTCAGCACGCCCGGCGGCAGCAGGTCGGAGATCAGGTCGGCCAGGATCAGGATGGAGATCGGGGTGGACTCGGCGGGCTTCAGCACCACGCAGTTGCCGGCGCCCAGGGCCGGGGCCAGCTTCCAGGCGGCCATCAGGATCGGGAAGTTCCAGGGGATGATCTGGCCCACGACGCCCAGGGGCTCATGGATGTGGTAGGCCATGGTGTTCTCGTCGATCTCGGAGATACCACCTTCCTGCGAGCGCAGGCAGCCGGCGAAGTAGCGGAAGTGGTCGACGGCCAGCGGGATGTCGGCGTTCAGCGTTTCGCGGATCGGCTTGCCGTTATCGACGGACTCGGCGTAGGCCAGCAGCTCGAGGTTGGCTTCGAGGCGGTCGGCGATCTTCAGCAGCACGTTGGAGCGGGTGGCTGCGTCGGTCTTGCCCCACTTCGGGAACGCGGCGTGGGCGGCGTCCAGGGCCAGCTCGACGTCTTCGGCGGTGGAGCGGGCGGCTTGCGTGTACACCTTGCCGTTCACCGGCGTGATCACGTCGAAGTATTCACCCTTCACCGGGGCGACCCATTGGCCATTGATGAAGTTTTCGTAGCGGGCCTTGTAGGCAATCTTGGCGCCGGCGGTACCGGGGGCAGCGTAAAGCATGTTTGTCTCCTGTTTTATCGAATGGGTGATGCGGGCTGACTCAAGACCGGCGATTCCTTTCGCCGCGACTCGTGGCAATTAAAGTGCATGTGCCGTGCCAGCGCCAGGGCCAGCCCCTGGGTGGCGTGTAAAGTTCAATGTTTTCAAGGGTCTGTAAAAAACGAAGGCCCTGCCTCACGCTGCGCCCGGCTGCCCGCCGTGTCTTTGCGTGGAGCAGGTGTGCATTTATGGAGCAGTTGCTCTACACCGCAGGCAACACCCCTCGCCTGGGCGATAATCCGGCCTCCGCAAAGTGCCCTTCGCCCCATGCCCCGCCAGCTGCTTTACCTGATCGTCTTCATCGAAGGTTTCTGTTCCCTCGGCGCCGAGGTCATCGCCCTGCGCCGGCTGGTGCCCCACGTGGGCAGCGCCATCGTCGTCACCGCGCCGACCATCGGCCTCTTCCTGCTCGCGCTGGCCCTGGGTTATGCCGCGGGCGCCCGGGTGAGCGAGCGCTTCACGCAGGTGGTGGCGCGCAACTTTGCGCTCTCGGCGCTGCTCGCCGGGCTGGGGCTGGCGCGGGTTACGGTGGATGGCCTGTTTGCCCACCTGCAGCCGGTGGGGGTGGCCTACCTTGTATTCATCGGCGGCGTGCTGTGCCCGCTGGCCTGGCTGCTCGGCCAGACGGTGCCGGTGCTCACCAACCTCATGAAGCACATGCGCACCGGCGAGGCCAGCGGCCACGCCCTGTACTGGTCCACCCTTGGCAGCTTCCTGGGTTCGGTGAGCCTGTCGCTGGGGGTGATGCAGTGGCTTGGCGTGTCGGCGGCGGTGCTGGCCTGCGCGCTGGGCCTCGCCGCGGGCAGTCTCGTCCTCGCCCGGCAGCAGGGCCGCGCCTGGGCCGTCGCGCTGGCCACGGCGGCGCTGGCGGTGGCCGTCAACCTGTTCCCGCCCAGTGAGGTGGTCGACACCGCCTACGCCGACTACGCGGTGAGCCCGGTCGAACTCCCCGGCCACCCCGACCCCCGCGCCTTCTTCGTCAACAACTCGCTGGCCTCGCTGATCGACGCCGGCGAGCCCCCCGGCTACGCCCGCTACATCACCCACCTGCGCCATGTGCTGCTCGATGAGCTGGGCTTTGCCGGCCGCCAGGTGCTGGTGCTGGGGGCCGGCGGCTTCACCCTGTCGCACCACGAGCCCCTCAACCATTACACCTACGTGGACATCGACCCGGAGATCCGCGCCATCGCCGAGGCCCGCTTTCTGAAGGGCCCGATCCGCGGCGACTTCATCGTGGACGACGCCCGCCGCTTCGTCGCCGGCACGCCCCGGCGCTTCGACGCGGTGGTGGTGGATGTCTTCAGCAGCCACACCTCCATCCCCGGCCACCTGGTCACCCGCGAGTTCTGGCGCGACGCCCGCCGGGCGCTGGCCCCCGGCGGCGTGCTGTTTGCCAACCTGATCCTCGACGGCCGCCTCGAGACGCCCTACGCCCGCAACCTGCTGGCCACCATCGAGAGCGTCTTCGGGCGCTGCGGCGTCGAGGTGCTCCACAAGGGCAAGCCGCTCTCCAACGTGATCGTCAGCTGCCACGCCGGCAGTCAGCCTGCGCCCGTCAGCCTGTACACCGACGAGCAGAGCACCGCCGACACCGACCTGGCGCGCTCGCGCTGAGCGGCACCGGCCCCATTCACCCCACCCAGCACGCTTGACCCACGCCAGCCCGCCCACCTAGAGTAACGCACCCCGTATTCGGGGGCCGTCGGTGGCATTTTGTGCCGTGAGAGGATTCGATATGTTGCCCCCAGCCCCCGCATTGCCTGCCCGACGCCCCGACTGGCGGCAGTATGTCCTCGTCACGCTCCTCATCACGCTGCTGGCTCTGGGCCTCACCGGCCTGGTGGTGCGCTCGGAGCACCTGCGTGAATCCGAGCGTTCCGAGGCCGACCTCCACAACCTCTCCCTGCTCCTGGCGGACGATGTCGGCACCCTGTTTGCGCGCACCGAGTCGCTGATCCAGTCGGCCGAGAACTACTACCTCGATGCGGCCACCCACGGCGGTGTCGACGCCGGCCGTTTCAATGCCTTTCTCGACCGCCAGCTCCTGCAGGTGCCCGAGGCGCTCACGGTGATGGTGCTGAGCCCCAACGGCGCGCCCCGCTTCGGCAGCCACGGCACACGGGGCGACGTCGACCTGGCGGACCGGGGCTATTTCATCAAGGCCCGTGACGGCAGCGCCCGCGGCCCGATCTTCGATGGCCCTTTCATCGCCAGGGGCAGCCAGACCTGGGTGCTGGTCATGGCGCGCCGGCTCGACAACCCGGACGGCAGCTTCGCCGGGGTGGGGGCGGGGACCCTCAAGACCGAAGCCCTCACCCAGCTGCTCGCCAAACCCAGCCTCGGCCCCTCGGGGGTTGCCGTGCTGCGCAACCTCGACATGGCCCAGGTGGCACGCCACCCCCAGGTCGAAGGGCCCGGCGCCGGGCCGGGCAACACGACGGTATCGAACACCTTCCGCGATCGCGTCCGCAGTCATCCCGAGGGGGGCGCCTACATCGCCACCGCGCCCCTCGACGGCGTCGAGCGCATCTTCTCCTACCGGCCGGTGGTGGCTTACCCCTTCTTCGTGAACATCGGGCGCGCAGAGAGCGAATATCTGTCGAGCTGGCGGCGCCATTCGGTGCTGCTCTTCGGCCTGTGCGGGGCGGTCATCCTGATCACGGCGCTCTCGGCGCGGCGCATCTACCGCAGCGTGCTGCGGGGCAGCGAGGCGGCCGAGCGGATGCAGCTGGCCATCGACGGCGCCAACCTGGGCATCTGGAGCCTGGATGTTGCTGACCGGCGGGTGGCCGCCTCCGAGCGCTGCCTGGCGCTGTTCGGCCTGCCTACCAGCGCCCAGCCCCCCCTCGATCGCTTTCTCGACCTCCTGCCCGACGACGACCGCCAGCGGGTCGAGCAGGCCATCGCCGAGGCTTTCAGGACCGGCGGCAACTACCACCAGGAATACCGCGTGAACCTGCCGGATGGCCCGGTGCTGTGGATCTCCGCCCATGGCCGGGCGGTGCGGGAGGGTGACGGCCGCATCGTCAAGGTGCACGGCGTGGTGCAGGACATCACCCGGCGCAAGGCCAGCGAAGAGGCGCTGGCCGCCTCGAAGCGCCAGCTCGAAGCCCTCGCCGAGTCGCTGCGCCTTGCCAACCAAGAGCTGCGCCGCAGCGAGACCCGCTACGCCGATGCCATGGAGGCCGCCAACGACGGCCTGTGGGAGGCCAACCTGCAGACCGGCCAGGTGTTCACCAGCCCCATGTACAGCCGAATGCTGGGCTTCGAGCCCGGCGAGCTGGGTTGCGACAGGCATTCGGCCTGGCTCGACCTCGTGCATCCCGACGAGCGGGCGTTTGTGGAGGCAGAGTCCGGCCGAATGCTGAGCGACACCGGGCACTACGAGCTGGAGTTCAGGATGCGCGGCAAGGACGGCGGCTATCGGTGGATCCTCAGCCGCGGCATGGTCGTCGAGCGCGACGCCGCCGGCCGCCCCCTGCGCGCCGTGGGCACCCACGTGGACCTCACCGCCCGCAAGGCCATGGAGCTTGAACTGCGCGCCGCCCGCGATACCGCCGAGGCCGCCAGCCGCGCCAAGAGCGCCTTTCTGGGCAACATGAGCCACGAACTGCGCACCCCCATGAACGGCATCATGGGCCTCACCCGCCTGGCGCTGCGCCGCGCCGACGACCCGAAGCAGCGCGACCTCCTCGACAAGATCGACCAGTCCTCCCGGCAGCTCCTCGGCCTCATCAACAACGTCCTCGAGATCAGCAACATCGAGTCGCAGCGCATCACCCTCGACGAAACCGACTTCGGCATCGAGGGCCTGCTGTCGCGGCTGCACGCCGAGATCGGCGCCCAGGCCAACCAGAAAGGCCTCACCCTGCAGCTCGCCCAGCCCCCCGCCATCACGGCCCTGGCCCTGCGCGGCGACGAAAAGCGCCTGTGCGAGGTGCTCGCCAAGCTGCTCGGCAACGCCATCAAGTTCACCGCGGCGGGGGCCGTCGTCCTGCGCATCCACCGCCTCGACGACACCCCGGCCCAGCTGTGCCTGCGTTTCGAGATCCAGGACAGCGGGATCGGCATCGCCTCCGACGACATCAAGCGCCTCTTCTCGGCCTTCGAGCAGGCCGACAACTCGGCCACCCGCCAATACGGCGGCGCCGGGCTGGGGCTGGCCATCAGCAAGCGCATCGTGCACCTGATGGGCGGCGAGATCGGCGTCGACAGCACCCCGGGCCAAGGCGCCACCTTCTGGTTTACCGTGTGCCTGCGAAAGGGCAGCGGCGTGGGCTGAACAAGCACCTGTAGGTGCGACTTCAGTCGCCCGCCAGACCCCCCTGGCCCCCCTTGGCAGGGGGGAACCGAGCTCGGCGAGTCGTGCCTTTCTCTCCCCAGGCCGCGAACCGCCTGCCGCGCACCGACAAGGCGACGCGCCTTGAGCCGGTTGCTCCTTCCCTGACGAGGCGACGCGCCTTGAGCCGGTTGCTCCTTCCCTGGCAAGGCGACGCGCCTTGAGCCGGTTGCTCCCTCCCCTGACAAGGGGAGGGCCGGGGAGGGGTTTGGCGGAGGCTGCGCTTGGGCTCGCACCGTCGGCCTCACGTCACGGCGAGTCGTGCCGCTTACCCCCCATGGTAGCCGCCCCACCGCCCGAGAAAACCGGAGACGGCTGAGCGAGGAGAGCAGCGCCACCCACCACGAGCCCGCAACGAACCCGCGTCAGCGGGCTTCTTGCTGTGTAGGATGTCGGGGTATCCGGCTTGGGTGAGGCGGGCGCCGCCGGGGAGGCGACCATCGGCGAACCCTTACTTGCCACGTACCCACCAGATACCCGCCAGATACCCGCAACACCCGGCACGCTGCCGGCGCATCCATCGACACCCCTCCACCAACGCCGAAGCCCACTGCACGACGGCGGCAAACCGCCAGATCACCCGGAGAGAGACGCATGAACACACAAAATCACGTGCTTGCAATCACCCTGATGCTCGCCGCCGGCACGGCCATCGCCGCGCCCGCGCCGGCCCGGCAGACCGCCGACAGCATCTGGTCCGGCGGGGCCATCCTCACCATGAACGACAAGGCCATGCGGGCCGAGGCGGTGGCGGTGGCCAACGGCAAGATCATCGCCGTCGGCAGCCGCAAGGAGGTGATGAAGCTCAAGGGCCCCGGCACGCAGCTGGTCGACCTCGCCGGCCAAACCCTGGTGCCGGGCTTTGTGGATGCCCACGGCCACGTCATGGTCGGCGGCCTGCAGGCGCTGGCGGCCAACCTGCTGGCCCCGCCCGACGGCAGGGTGCTCGACATCGCCTCGCTGCAGCAAACGCTGTGTGACTGGGCCAAGGCCAACGCGGCCGTCGTCGACAAGGCCAAGGTCATCATCGGCTTCGGCTACGACCCCTCGCAGCTCAAGGAGCAGCGCCACCCCACCCGCGAAGAGCTCGACGCCGTCTCGGCGGATGTGCCCATCCTCCTGGTCCACCAGTCCTCGCATCTGGCGGCCGTCAACTCGGCGGCGCTGAAGATCATGGGCTACGACGCCAGCACCAAAAACCCGGCGGGGGGCGTCATCCAGCGCAAGCCCGGCAGCACCGAACCCAACGGCACCCTCGAGGAGACCGCCTTCTTCCTCGGCGCCCCCAAGCTGCTCGGCGGCGTCGGCCAGGAGGGGCTGAAGGTCTTCGCCCGCGAGGGCGCCAAGCTGTGGGCGCGCTTTGGCTACACCACCGCCGACGAAGGCCGCGCCACGCCCCAGACCGCCGAGGTGCTCAAGCAGGTGGCGGCCGAGGGCGGCTTTGCGAATGATGTGATCGCCTACCCCGACGTGCTGCTGGGCCGTGAATACATCAAAACCAACCAGCGCGCCACCTTCACCAACCGCTTCCGCATCGCCGGGGCCAAGCTCACCATCGACGGCAGCCCGCAGGGCTTTACCGCCTGGCGCGACCAGCCCTACTACAAGCCGGTCGGCGACTACCCGCAGGGCTACTCCGGCTACCCCGCGGCAACGGCCGAAGAGGTGATGAGCGCCATCCAGTGGGCCTACGAGAACAAGCTGCAAATCATCACCCACTCGAACGGCGAGCGCGCCTCCGACCTGCTGATCGCCGCCCACCAGGCCGCCCAGGCGCGCTTCCCCAAGGTAAAGGGCACCCGCCCCGTGCTGATCCACGGCCAGTTTCTGCGTGAAGACCAGCTCGACCGCTTCAAGGCCCTCGGCGTCATCCCCTCGCTGTTCCCCATGCACACCTTTTACTGGGGCGACTGGCACCTCGACCACACCGTCGGCCCCCAGGCGGGCTTGAACATCTCGCCCACCGGCTGGGTGCGCAAGCGCGGCATGATCTTCTCGAGCCACCACGACGCGCCGGTGGCCTTCCCCGACTCGATGCGCGTGCTCGACGCAACCGTCACCCGCCGCGCCCGCGGCTCCGGCCGCATTGTCGGCCCCGAGCACCGGGTGGATGTGATCACCGCCCTCAAGGCCATGACGATCTGGCCCGCCTACCACCACTTCGAAGAGAAGACCAAAGGCAGCCTCGAGCCCGGCAAGCTGGCCGACTTTGCGATCCTGTCGAAAGACCCCACCGCGGTCGCCCCCAACGCCATCGCCGAAATCAAGGTCACCGAGACCGTCAAGGAAGGCAAGACCATCTTCAAGCTCGACCCCGCCACCCGCGCCGACAACGCCAGGGTGGACATCACCCCGCTGCTGGCGGCTTTTGGTGGACATGGCGGGCAGGGCGGTGAGCCCGGCGACACCTGCGCCCACGACGCGATGTTCCGCATGACCGCAGTGATGGCGGGGAGCGCGGAAGGGCGCTGATTCCGCGTCTTGTGCCAGGTCTTTTGCCACGTCTGTGCGCTGAAGTTGTGAGCCGCGCGCCCCCGCGCGAGGCTCACAACACGGCGCGACGCCCCCCGGCCGCTCTCCCTGCCCATTTCCAACCCGCCGAGGTTCTCGCACAAGCGCTCGAGGCTCTCGAGCCAGCGCTCGAGGTTCTCGACACGGTCGACGAGAACCTTTGCACGCCTGCAAAGCCTCTCATCATAGTAAAAACCCTTAATCGCACGCGTGCAAACAAGGGTTTTTACTATGATGAGAACCATTGCAAGCCTGCAACCCATCTCGACACGCCTCAGATCGATGTTTGCACGCCTGCAAACATTGATGGGCCGTGCGACATCGATCATCCCACCCCCGTAATCGAGGGTTGCAAGCCTCGCGAGACACATCGCACGCCGCTCGAAGACCATTGCAGGTCTGCAACAAGGCTCGCCACCCCGCGCGAGGCCCCCGGCACCTCCGCCGTCGGGCCTTCGCCGCCCGGGTGTCATCCTGTAGCTACCGGAAGGCATTTTCGGCTTATCGGCACATCATTCGCACAAAAGCTTGTGCGAGTATGGTGAACGAATTAATCTGACGCCTCGGCCAGCGCCACGTCCCGGCCGCACAACCCAAAGGAGACAGCATGACCGCCAGCACCCGCCGCCGCATCACTGCCAAGGAACTCCAGGACGACATCGACGCGTTCTACGCCCTCAAGCTCCTCACCGACTACAAGCCCCACGACCCCAACGCCACCGTCGAAGCCATCGCCCCCATCGTCGACAAGATCCGCGCCAAGCAGGAAGCCATCATCGCCCATCAGGTCGCCCTCGACGCCATGCGCGACGACCTCAACGACTCCTCCCTCGAACTCCACGGAAGAATGGGCGTCTCCAAAAACGAAGTCCGCGCCCAATACGGCGACAACTCCAACCAGATCGCCTCGCTGGGCTTGAAGAAGAAATCGGAACACAAACCCCGCAGGCCGAAGAAGGTGAAGGCAAAAACGGAGACGGCGGAGTGAGGAAGTAAGGACCGCCCGGAATGAGCCCGCGTGAGCGGGCTTTTTGATGGGGGTGGGGTAGGATGTGAAGAAAGTTAGTTGGGTGGTTGGGACCACTATTAGCTAAAGGCAGCAACTCGATAATAGACATCAAAAACTGCCATTCAGGAATAATGAAGACGTCGGACCTTTTGTTGCATCATGATTTGCGATCTGCTATGTGGTGATTTCTAGCAAAAAGACGGTTTAATTTGATTGGCGAAAGATCAGCACATATTTATAATAATTATTATCAAACAGCGTTGAAATAAATCGCATGAACTCAGAAAAATTCTGCCATCTACTTGAATGTTGTGAGTCAGATGTGCTTGATTTCAAATTGGTGCCCTATGACTTTGGCGCATCAGGAGAAGACTTTAAGAGCAAGGAACGAAAAAG
>JACCEE012829573.1_pt1 | contig 11716 bp, 9 predicted proteins | sample 7449931 | NCBI WGS metagenome assembly JACCEE01 (sample SAMN15323457, study PRJNA562643) | freshwater metagenome | isolation source: river surface water | place: USA:Blue River Watershed | collected 2017-08-19 | reverse complement strand
GCAACTTAACACTGTTCAGGTTATCGCATCTCCAGAACACATAATTTTCCAAAGTCCCAAGATTTGTATTTCCACTCCAGTCCACCTGTGTCAGATTGTTGCAAATGGAGAAAGCATAACTCTGGATAGTGTTGATAGAAGCCGGTAACGATAAATTACTGACTGAACTGTTTTGAAATGCCCAGCCGGAGATTGTAGTTAAACCATTACAGGCCGAAAGATCTACATTGCTGATATTGGTTGACAAAACAGCAGCATCTCCTATGTATTGAAGGGAAGAAGGAAAGTTAATACTGTTCAAATTATGACATCCGCCGAAGGCATAATTGCCTATCCCGTTTAAAGTTGAAGGCAACTGAACGGTCATAAGGTACTCATTACCATTAAAAGCCCCGTAATCTATCCATTCCACTCCTACAGGAACCGTATAAGAACTTTGATTCCTTTGAACCGGATAAGTAATTAATCTACTTTTGTTTTTATTATACAAAACTCCGCTTGTGCTTGTAAAAGCCGTGTTTGCAGCAGATACAGTAATGCTTTGCAGCGTCGTTATATCAAAGAAACAATTGACACCCAAATTAATAACCGATGCAGGCAGCGTAATTGTTTGCAAACTTGTTCCCTGAAAAGCCCAATCGCCGATAGAAGTAACCGTTTCGGGCAGTGTAACGGCTGTTAAACCCGTATTCAGGAAAGCCTCCCTGCCTATACTCCCCAGTGTGGCTGGTAAAGTTATGGAGGTAAGACTTGCTTTTCCATCGTTCACATAACTATAAAAAGCATCTTCGGGTATTTCGTTGGCCGGATACGTAACATCAACCGCTTTTACGGCACGCGCAGCACTTTCAGCCACGGTTTCAATTCTTTCAGGCACAATATGTCTCCCCTGCTTTTTTATTCGTGCCGGAACCATGGCCGCATCGTCAGGAGCTGTCCCTTCAGTACCTGTATAAGCCAAAATACTGGCTGCACTCAGATCGATAATTCCAAGGGCAGGCATAAGATCGCGCATTGTTTTGAAGTCGCGGGCATCAATAATGCCTGTTATTTTCAACTTCAGCAGGTTTTGCCTTTCGGCAGCCGAAAGAAGGGAGGCAAGCATGCCGGGCATGTCCGATTGCACCGTCTTTACATTATTATGGAACACAAAACGGGTATCAAATATCGACAAACCGGCGGCGCCATTCGCATCTTTCACGTTACTGGCTAAAACCTGAATGGTATCTATGGGTAAGTCTTCGGATAGCGTGATAAGCACATTGTCTGCGCCGGAAGTGGCCTGTGTTACGGATGAAATGTTTACATCTGTCGGTATTTTATTATTGATATACCGGACTTTGTAATTATCCGCGTTCAACGACGACACAGCGTCGGGATGTTCGGAGAAAGCAAGCTCAATGCTCTTCTTTCCCGTGATATTGGCGCTCTTTACGTAAATTCCTGTTATTTCGTAATTTGTTGCGCTATAAATATAACCCCAACTCCCCGCTATTACTTTTCCCGAAGGCGTTGTTACCATAGCCCCGATACCAAGACGACCGAAAGCGGGTAGAATTGTCCAGTTTTGTCCGTTGTCTTTTGAGTAGGACATCCCATAGTTGGCATGATAACTAAAATAAACCCCGTTGATACGGTCGTAATACAAATCGCCATAGTAATTTGTTGTGTTAATGGCCGTCCAGTTGGCGCCTCCATCGCTTGTTGAGTAAAGTGAGGACGAACCCGGGGCTGTGTACAGCAATGCCAGCCCATTCAGCTCATCTTTGAAGTCGAACGAAAAGGTGGTGTAATTATAAGGCGTATTTATGGCCGTCCAGTGCAAACCTTTGTCTGTCGATTTTAAAATCTTACCTAAATTGGTTTTAAAATAGATAGTATTGCCATTTACCCGGAAGGATTTATTCACATTGAACGTCCATATACCGTTTCCGGCAGGTATATTGGCGTCGGGCACCAGGTTCCACTGCACACCGCCATTGTTGGTGGTGTATATTTCGAAACACTCTCCGTTATAGCTGTCGCCAACGGCAATTCCTTCGTTTTCGTTCCAAAAATGCACAAAATCGGGAAAAGAACCTTCGTTGTTGAAAGCTGTCGGCTGACGCGTCCAGTTTTTGGCGCCATCGGTGGTTTTATACACTCCTTTTTGCCCCATCGACACAATCATATAGGCCGTTGTGGCGCTCACGGCACAGATTCCACCTGTACTACCTTCGATCATAACGGCAGGCAGGTCGTTCTTTGTCCAGCTTACACCACCATCCGTCGATATGGATACTGCCTTGCGATCCTGATCGCTGATCCATATAATATTGTTATCTACAACGCTGATATTGTTGATCAGCGAGGTCTGTTCGGTTAGTTTCTGCGTCCATTGAGCACTTGCCGTCGGGACAAAAAGAAATGAAAAACCAAAACCAATTAAAAAAATGAGACTTCTTGTTTTCATGATCTGTATACTTTATGTTTATAATAATGCTACCACCCATTCTTGCTTCGTTAGAAGAACAACAAAGTTTTTCCTGACTGATACTTTAGTATTTTTTATCAATAAAAAAACAGCATATACTGCATTCACATGTAAATGCATCGAATCTACATACGTGTGCATGCTGCAAATGCTGTTGCTATCTAATATTCTGTTGCAGACAGAACGAATCTTTTTATTATCTATTCACCTTTGCCGGTTTTAAGAGCTTCCCCTTCCGGCCAACAAAAAACCCGAACGAAACGGCAGTGAAGTATTGAACTTGCATGCCGTTGGTTCGGGTTCTGAGTAAGTTTACTGAATTACCAGCGCTACCGGGTCGGTATAGGCTGTAGTTCCTTCTGTAGTGATGGCTGCCACCCTGAAATAATACCGCATTACCGAAGTCAGACCTGTTACAGTGAATTTAGCGGTGGTACTTGCCCCTGCCAGTTCCCAATCGGCACCATTTACGCTGAATTGCCACAAATAAGATTTTGCTCCTGTCACGGCTTTGCGTTTCAAATCGGCTGTTCCCTGCAGTTTACCATTAGTTGCGCTCAATATCGGCTTTTCAATTGGGCTGGGTTGCTTCGAAAGGTGAAAACCACTGCTTAAAATAATTGCTTCATTTCCATCTGCTATCCTGTCGACGTAACCTGATAACACTCTCAAACCATTGTCCACCAGTTCTTCGTCCTGATACATCAACGCCCTTTCGGTACGGCTGCCATCCTGAGCGGCTTCGAAACTGATACGCAGTTTTTCAAGCCTTGCATCGAGTTCGGTAAGCGGTAGATCCGGTGTTTTAAAGGTTGCTACTTCAGCTTTCATACATGTACTTACATGTTCTCCGAAAGTTAACTTTTCGGGAACAGGTATCGAAATAAAATCATTTACTGTTGTTGTTTTTCTCATACCTTTTTGTTTTGAATTGTAAATAAATAACTGATAACTAATATAATAAATGGGAGGGAGGATTAAAGTCAGATGGTTATCTGCTGTACTTGATCTGTCTCCTTCTGCTTTTTTATTTTTTCAAACCGATTTTTGGTGGAAAAGGGTGTGATCATATTCTTTTTACCCCGCCTAATAACTTATTGCTACTCATACCGGGCAAGCTCTACGAGCTTGTGTCTATCTTCCGTTACGTATCCCCCGGATAAATCCGGGGTTATGCACTGACAACTCCTACGGAGTTAAGAAACTGTTCGTATTGGTAATAATATCAATCATAAAATCAGCTTTCTTATTGGTTGCTATTTATTTTTGTCTCCTACCATTTCTTCCCTTTTTCTATCTTGTTACTTCAAACTGCTTTTCGCCAAAAGCTATCTGTTTTATTCGGGTTTTGATAATTTCCCGCCGGAAATAATCTGTTTGGGTAAGAACTGAATACATTTAAATAAATCAAAGCCGAACCTTTTATTTTCGTATTCCTGTTCCGATAAAAAGAACTCTGTAAGAGTTGTCTGTGCATAACCCCCGGATTTATCCGGGGGAAAGAATGTCGGCAAGGAACGAAACTCTGTAAGAGTTTCCCAATTCGTGCGCACAATGACCTCAATCATCAAAAAGATATTTCTCGTCAAACTCAATTCCATGCTCAATAAGCAAAGACCGCAATTCATCTTCAAAGCTTGTGACCCTATGGTGCTCTTTCTGATTCTTTATATAGTCTACTATCATCGCTTTGTCTTTGTTGCTATATGATAAACCACAATAACCTTCCGCCCATGACTCAAATGCAGGGAAATTCCCTGAGTTTGTCATCCATGTATTCGATGCAGTTTTAATTTCTTTGACAAAGTCGGCCAATCCAATAGAAGAATGCAAATCACAGAATATATGTATGTGGTTCCCGGTGCCATTGATTCGATACAGAACACTTTTCCTCTTTTTTATTATCCCCCAGATGTATTTATACAATGCTTCGTGATGTTTTTCAGGAAGTGTGTTCCTGCGTTTGTAAGTACAGAACACGATATGGAAAAGTGATTGTCGATAGCTGTTCATATTGATTAAATTTATATTGTAATTATCTGATACCGGGCAAGCTCTACAAGCTTGTGTCTATCTTCCGTTACGTATCCCCCGGATAAATCCGGGGGTTATGCACAGATAACTCCTACGGAGTTAAGAAACTGTTCGTACTGTTGATAGTATCGATCTTAAAATCAGTTTTTTATTTGTTACTATATTCTTTCAAACCGATTTTTCGCCAAAAACAGTCCAAATCAGACAGGTTTGGGTCCGTTTTCGCGAGAAACAGTCCAAATCAATCAAGTTTGGGTCCGTTTTCGCGAAAAACAGTCCAAATCAGTCAAGTTTGGGTCCGTTTTCGCGAAAAACAGTCCAAATCAATCAGGTTTGGGTTCATTTTTGCGAAAAACAGTCCAAATCAATCAGGTTTGGGTCCGTTTTCGCGAGAAACAATCCAAATCAATCAGGTTTGGGTCCGTTTTCGCGAAAAACAATCCAAACCTGTCAGGTTTCTGTTGTTTTCAGCTAGAATGGACCCATTCGGTCGGGTTCTGATCGTTTCCCACTCAAACAGATCCATTCAGATCGAAAATGAATGGCTTTACGCCAAAAGCCATTCATTTTAGTCAGGTTTAGGTTCCTTTTTTCAGCTACTGCCCTGCAAGCGACAATGTATAATCAAAAATGGACAGTGCTGCGCTATTTTCTTTTTGGGATAAACCGATCCGGCATCAAACCAGCTAGACATTTCATTCTTATAAAAAGAAAATGGTTCAATACCGAACCGGCTCTGATAAAAGTTTAAATGAGACAATCGGGTAACAGGTAAACACTACCTTGTGTAAATAACTAACCCTTATGAGTGAAAATATGTCAGATAATCCCGGTGTAAATATGAAGCAAAAAAAATCCTTATACAATAGAAAAATATAATGATTTTTTTATGGTCAAATTATACCATAAAACATTGGATTCCAAACCTTACAAGGTGAGGAAGTAAAAGCAGTAGGAGGAGAAATTAATCGATGGAAAGAAGATGATGCCTGAAAGCAAAGGCCACAATTTCGACTACATTGTTCAAATGCAGCTTTTCTTTGATATGTTCTTTGTGCGAATCTACCGTTGAAGGGTTGATACAGAGCTTTTCGGCCGTTTGTTTGGTGGATAAGCCCAGTGCCAGGCACTCAATAATCTCAATTTCGCGTTCGGTAAGTTGAAAAGGACGTTGTTTCGAGCCTTGTTGTTGCTCGAGTGCTTCGGAAAACACATATTTAGGAATGGTTTCGCCAAGAAAAAATCCGCGGCCTTTGCAAACAGCTTTTACCTGATCGACTATATCGTTGGTAGTGCTGTCTTTAGCAATATAAGCTCTTGCACCTGCCCTCATTGCACTCACTACAGCGCAATTGTCCTTGCGAAAGGTGAAGAAAATAACCTGCTTTCCCGGGTAAAGCTCCGTAATGGTGCGACAAGCTTCCAGCCCTTCGCCTTTTTGTTTAAAATCAATTTCGGTAAGTATCACATCACACTTTACAAGCGGAAGTAATTGCAATAATTCCGCCGTTTCATTTGCTTCGCCACTGATACTGATCCAGTCGTAAGCTCTAAAAATCTGTTTCAGACCCTCCCGACAAACAACAGAGATGTCTGCTATGAAAACATGAATCTGTTTCATAATGATAGGTAAAGATGAAGTTAACAAATAGAGATCAAGGGATGTGTTCCGGCTTTACATTGCCATTTAGCAATACTAAAGGCTCGAAAAACGCTAGCAAGAGTACATTATTTAACCGAAAGATTGTTTTAAACAATTCTAATTGGTTAAATAACGTTGCAAATGTACAAAAATATTTGAATAACTATCTTGTTTTAAAAAAGATATCACATTTTTATTGCAATTTTTTTTTTATTCTCCCGAAACGATTGTCATTTTTTCCCGTTTCAACCCATCGGCCCTTGCTTCTATTGTTATTTTAGATGCTTTTCGGCTGGCCTGAAGCAGTATAGTGGCAATTCCGGCCTCTGCTTTCATCGGATTTTGCCCTATCAGCCGGGCAGCTCCTTTGACTGTAAAATGCACAGGTACATCAGCATCTGCCACTGCATTTCCATTCGCATCACAAACAGTTGCATACACAAAAACAACATCAGCCCCGTCGGCTTTGAGCTGCTTTCCGCTGAAATCGATACTTAGTTTCAATTGATGGGCCTTTCGGGCGGTAGTCACCTGATCCACCGACTGAATGATGCCGCCCTTCAGACCCACGGCCCGCAAAGTGCCGGGACGGAAAGTTTTAAGGTCGAAAACAAAAGGAGGATGCGGAAGCTGATCCGAAACAGGCGTTCTTTCTACTTTTTTCAGCTCTATCATTTTATTGTTGAGGTACAATGCCACTTCATCACCATCGGAATAAACCGTCAGTCGGCTGGCATCTGTTTTTTCGTTCCAGTAAGAGGCTATTTTTGTTGTCGGAAGCTGCTGACTTCTGTAAAAATAATACGACCATTTTGGTAAACGGAATATATCCATCACACCCGACGATTCAATATCGGGAGAATAGCCCCGGTTATAGTCGAACATCAGCCAGTTGGCATCGCCAAGGTGTGGTTGCCTGAGGTTATCGTTGTGTGCTTCCTGAAAATTAGTTGCTTGTTGGAGCAAACGTTTCTCTCCATCGCCGCGCAGTTGCCGGCTTGTGCGTTCATCGCTCTTAAGTCCGGCATATCCGGCCTGATTCAGTCCGGCATCCTGTGCAAAATACTCCCAATCGCCATATTCACCCGTAAAAAGGGGCATTTTTCCCGTATATTTCTTCCAATAATCGGGGAATTTGGCATGCTGACGGGCAGGAATATACACATCATAGAACCTATCGATCCAACCACAGGTGATGAGTTTGCTTTCCGGCGATTCTTCGCGGGCAATCTCGTTCATTCGTTTCATAAAGTGATCAGGCATGCCCGATTCGTTGAGCGAGAGCTCCCACATCACCACACTGGCATGGTTTCGGTCGCGACGGATCAATTCACGCGCATCGCGGTACGAATGTTCCATGAATTTTTCATTGCCTACGAATTGCCAGCCCGGAATAGCGGCAATAGTGAGCAGTCCCAGCTCGTCGCAGGCATCCATAAAGGCATTGGCTTGCGGATAATGCGATAAACGAACGATATTAAATCCGGCTTCTTTTATTTTTACGGCGTCGCGGTACTGTGCATTGTCCGAAAGGGCATTTCCTATGTAAGGATATTCCTGATGCCTGTTGGTGCCGACCAATAAAAACGGTGTTCCGTTGATCATTAACTTCGAATCCACAATTTCGAACTTCCTGATGCCTGTGCGTGTGCTCAAAGCGTCAACAATCGTCCCGCCTTCTTTTATACTCACGCTGAGGGTGTACAATGTTGGATGATCGGGGTGCCAAAGATCCGGATCGGTGACCTCCATCTGCTGAAAAACATTGATTTCACTTTCGGGGGTAAGGATTATTTTTTTCGAACTCGCCGAATTTACAATATAACCGTCCTTATCGGCGAGTTTATAATCCACAACAAACTCTTTTGTCTCCTTGTCTTCGTTCCGGATGTGCGTTTTCACAGCAAGTTCGGCCATGTCCTCGCTAACAGTAGGATACCAAATGCGCACACCGCCCGAAGCCGTGGCATTGGCCTGCACCGCATCGGTTATGTGCAAAGGAGCTGCCACAACGAGCGAAACATTGCGATAAATGCCGCTGAAATAACAGAAATCGAGTTCTTTGATAGGCTTTCCGGGCGGAATTTCGCCATTATCGCCATTGAAAGTCTTTACAATGATCCGGTTGGCTTTGTCGAAACTGATTTCGTTGCTGATATCAACAGTAAACGGCAGATAACCGCCCGTATGGGTAAGTAAATGTTTGCCGTTGAGCCATACATCGGCCACCTGCATCACTGCTTCGAAATGAAGAAACACTTTTTTATTCCTCCAGGCATTGGAAGCAATAAAGTCTTTCTTGTACCAGCTTTCGCCTATCCAGGGATTTACCACTACCAATGGTTCTATCTTTGCTGTATGCGGTGTACTGACCCTTTCCCATGCGTCGAAATTGAAATGTTCATCCAAAGGACTGCCTTTCTGATTTGTTTTAAAATCTTCCAGGTTCGAAAACTGCCAATCGGCATTGAACGAAATTATTTGTCTCCCTTTTTGGGCCGATACTGTGCCGGTTACAACTATAAATGCAACAAAAAGGACTGTTACAAGATGGTGTTGAATGTATTTCATAATGTATGTAATTCGTAATTGTTATTATCTGTTCATTAAAATCGTTTCTTCACATCAATTTCAAACAAACAGACCTCTATGCCTAACCCTTTAGCTGCGCTGACCATTGGTTCTCCCAAGAAAAAATGGGAAAAGAGCTGTTCTTTTTACGAGATGCACGTTATCTCTTTCACCCGGCAAAGTCCTTCTCCCTGGGAGAGGGATTTAGGGAGAGGTCGGATGTGAAAAATGCTTCAAATGAATATTTAAAGCGCTTATGTTTTTTAAAATCCTGTTGTTTCGCTCAATACAGCGCTCACATCGGCACAAAGAAAAGCAAAGCTTTGTAAAATTACAAGTTTATTTACAATTAATCATGCTAAATCGAAAAAAACAATACAGTTGTCGCTCTTCTCTCGTCATTAAAGCATGTTTAGCCCGTATATCTGTTTAATTGAAAAGAAATTTGTATTTTTGCAGTATCAAAATGGATACATACAGTGGAGCGCCTTTCCCGATCACTACCGGGAAGGAGTAGAAGCTGACCAATAAGCATTTAAACAGATGAGTCTTGTAGAAAAAATTAAAGCAGCGCAGAAAACTGCCTTCTCGTTCGAGTTGTTACCGCCCCTCAAAGGCAACGGCATCGACGGTGTGTATCGCACCATCGACACTTTGCGCGAGTTCGATCCGAAATACATCAACATCACCACACATCGAAGCGAACTTGTTTTTAAAGAAACTGCTAACGGCTTTTTCGAACGCGTTTCCGAACGACATCGCCCCGGAACGGTGGCCATTGCTGCCGCTATTCAAAACAAATACAAAATTCCGGTGGTGCCGCATGTCATTTGCAGCGGCTTCACACGCGAAGAAACAGAATATGTGCTCATCGATCTTCAGTTCCTTGGCATTACCGACCTGTTGCTGCTCCGTGGCGACAAAGCCAAACACGAAAGGGAGTTTTCGCCCACCGGTCATGCCCATGCCACTCAGTTGCAGGAGCAGGTGAACAACTTCAATCGTGGTTTCTTTCTGGACGGGTCGCAAATGAAATCGCTTAAGCCTTTTTCGTACGGAATGGCTTGCTATCCCGAAAAACATGAGGAGGCTCCGAACATGGAATCCGACATTTTTTATGCAAAACAAAAGGTCGACGCCGGTGCCGAGTACTTAGTCACTCAAATGTTCTTCGATAATAAAAAGTATTATGATTTTGTGGAGAAATGCCGTGCCAATGGGATCAATGTTCCTATTATTCCCGGTATTAAACCAATCACTTTCATGAATCAGCTCACTGTTTTGCCTAAGATTTTCCATACCGATATCCCGGTTGATTTCGCCGACGCCCTGCGCAAGTGCAAAACCGATGCGGAAGCTGCCGAAGTGGGCGTGGAATGGTGCATTTTGCAGGCAAAGGACCTGATTGCGAACAATGTTCCGAGCATTCACTTCTATAGTATGATGGCTACTCAAAGCGTGAAGAAGGTAGCGGAAGCTGTTTATTGAAAAAACGATTGTTTTACTCCTGATATGGATCGAAAACAGCAAAATAACAGCTGGTTTCGCCCCGCAAACAAACCTTATCGCCGGAATCGTTTTTCTTAATTAAATTTAAACGCACAATACAATCGGCGTTTCTGTTGTTTTACTTACTGATACATTAATTTAAATGCCCCAAACGGGTTAGGTTATGAACTTTCTGATTTTTATTATAATTCTTGTGCTGCTTTTCGGCGCTGTTATTTTGTTTTCCGTACTGGGATTTATCCGTTCGGTATTCAGCGCTATCTTTGGTATTGGCCGACGTAGAAATACTTATCAAACTTCGCCCGATCAACCTTCGTACGAAGCTGATCCTAAATCGAAAACAAAAGTTTTTGCACCTACCGAAGGCGAATATGTCGATTTTGAAGAGGTGAAGGACTAATAACAGTTTATACTGCGAATAGGTGGATCGTTTATGTTCGTTACTTAACAATAACAAACTCGACTTCTTTAAAATAAAAGCTGCGCACTTCGCCTTCTTCGGTCGTAAGTTCCAGTTTTCCATCCCTGCCCACATTAGTTATGCAAGCATTAAATGCTTCGCCATCGGCACGGAACGGATGCAGCCCATCCCTCCGATACAAGCTCTCGAAGTAGGCATTTCTTATCGCTTCCACGTCCATTGCGTGGTACAATTGATGAATTTCGCGGGTGATTTGATCCAAAATGGTCTTGCGGTTCATCCGTTTGCCGGTAATCTGCCGCAGCGAAACGGGATTGGGAGCATTGCTTCTGAAAACTTTCTGATTGATATTCAGTCCTACTCCGGTCACCATCCATTTCAGTCGGCCTCCCTGAAGAGAGTTCTCTATCAGTATGCCTCCGATCTTTTTATCGCAGTAATAGATGTCATTAGGCCATTTTACTGTAAAACCATCGGCATAAGTATCCAATACCTTTTTAATGGCAACACTTACAAGTTGCGATATAATAAATTGTTCATCTATTTCGATGTGCACAGGATAAAGTACAAAACTAAACAAGAGGTTTTTTCCTGCTTCTGCTTCCCACGAATTCCCCATCTGTCCTTTTCCGGCCGTCTGAAAATCGGTACGGATCAGAAATCCCTCCGGCAGGTTTCCTTCCCGCACCATCTCTATCAAAAGCGCGTTGGTCGAATGTGTTTGTTTTATGTACATAATGAAAGACTGAATGATGTTGTTTATGTGCTTCTGTTCCTGCTTTTATTTCGATACCTGAAGCAGAATTTCTTCAATTTTTTTTGTTACTTCCCGCGAAGTTCCGTTGGCATTATTGATCAAAAGAGCAAAAACAAGCGTTTTGTCGGGGCATTCAATATAACCCGCATAACTTTTCACCCTGGCAATGGTTCCGCTTTTGGCATGTACCTTTCCTTGCAGACTTGTTTTGTCGAGAAATGACTTCAACGTTCCGCTTTCGCCCGACACCGGAAGGCTTTTGTAGAAAACATCAGCATATTTACTCTTGTTTTGCATGTAACTGAGCAG
>JACCEE011077429.1_pt1 | contig 11717 bp, 11 predicted proteins | sample 7449931 | NCBI WGS metagenome assembly JACCEE01 (sample SAMN15323457, study PRJNA562643) | freshwater metagenome | isolation source: river surface water | place: USA:Blue River Watershed | collected 2017-08-19 | reverse complement strand
TGCGCGAGTTTGGCGATATGGTCGGGGTAGAGCCAATCATCATCATCCAGCAGCAAACAGAAATCGCCCGTTGCGGCATCCAGCCCCGCATTCGCTGCTTGGGCGCGGAGCAGTTTCTTGCCCATAGTCGCAATGCGAACGGGGAAGGGCAAAAATTGCGTGTTGATTTGTTCCAGCCCCTGCCCCAACACATCCACCAGCACCACTTCGATATGGCTATGCGTTTGCGTGAGCAGCGAATCCAGCGTTTGCGCCAGCGTTTCCCGTGCCGTGGTGCGGATGATGACCGAGACCAGCGGCATATCCTGCGCCATACTGGGAATTTCACGCGCTAAAAGCCGGCGATGCTCGGATTCAAACGGCATCGTTCCGGCTTGCAAAAGCGTGGCGGCGGAATAATGCTCAAAGGCTTCTACATATTCGGCGGCATTGCCCACGGTCAACGCCCGATAGCGGTTCAGGGAAGACACAAAATCGGGGTAATTCACCGTGGAATTTTGGCTGGTAAAACAGCGCATCGCCGTGATTTTTTGCGCCCAAACTGCCGAGACATTGAGCAAATAATTGGGACGCGCAGGCGCACTCACTTCATACAAAAACACCGCGCCTTGCCCCAGCCTGCGCACAGCTTCCAGCACCGACATGCTCGCCGCACGGTGGTCAGGGTGCGATTCCCACAGCGAAGGCGCGTAAACCACATCCGCCCCATGCGCTTGTATTGCGTCCATGATGCGCTGCACCAGTGTTTCGCCATAGGCAATGCCACGGTCGGGGATATTCCAGCATTCCAGCGTAATTCCTTGCGTACCTAACGCCACCGTTAACGCTTGGGCTGCGGCTTGGCTTTCTTCTAAACGGGTTGCAGCGTAAGACGTATCACGCGCATTCGATTGGGTATGAAAATCACCTGCCGTCAGCAAAACCACCCGCACCGGATGCCCCGCTTGGGCGTGCAGCGCGATAGCACCACCGCAGCCAAACACCTCGTCATCGGGATGGGGGGCAAAAACCAGCACCTGCCGTGCGGGAGGAAGGGATGAAAGGTGATAAGGAACGATGCCTGCTTCGCTGCTCATTGTTTCTTCAATAATTGTAAAAATGGATTGAAATTCGCTGCGTTCGACTGGTTCTGCTGCGGATTCGCCTGTGCCGCCGCCTGTGCCGCTGCAATCGCAGCCGCTAGGCTATTACTTTGTCCGCCCATACTGCCCAACGGATTCGTCCCGGGGGCTGGCAGTGTAACGGGTGCGGGGTTGGCGGGTGCGGCTGTAGCCGCCGTCGCTATGGGTGGCGCTGCGCTGGTCGCGGTTGCTGTGGCGGTCGGGTTGGGCGATGGCGGCGCACCGTCATTGCCCGGAGCCAAAGCGGTCGGCATTGGTCTCTCCATCGGGGTTGAAATAGGGCTAGGCGCAGCTACGCGATCCGTTTTCTTGGTAAACACCACCATTTGCGTAGTGGGTGAACCATTCGTGGGACTTAACACCAAGCGCGTGGGTTGAATTTCCGTTAATTGCCAATCACCCAGCGTCTGCCCTTCTGAGATGGAGACAAAGCCGCGCCCCGCTGCATCCAAGCTCGCAAAACGAGAGCCGACTTTCACGGTAGCGCGTTTCACCGAACCCACAATCATCACGCCGTACAACTGCAAATCTTTTTCGGCAATCGGCGGCGGTGGAGGTGGTGGTGGCGGGGGCGGAGCCGGAGGACGTTTATCCGGCCACAATTTGCGCTGGGCATCGAAAGTATTCGTGCCTTCTAAAGGATTCAAATACGGTCTATCGCCCATTGGCTTGGCTTGGGGGGCGACGAAAACGGGAGCAGATGACGGAGAAGATGCAGCCGATGCGGGCGCAGAAGCTGCCGATGCCGGACGCACTGCCGAGGCGGGTGGTTGTTGGGCGTGGGCGATGGGCAGGGCAAAAGCCACTGCCATGAGCGTCATCGAATACGCTGCTGAATAGGAGGATTTCAAATAAGAGGATTTCATTCACATCACCTCAAAATACCAATAATTCGTATCATGCAGATTCACAGAACCGAGCCGCGCCCAGAGCCGTGTCCCCTCGAAATTGGCGAGAACATCCCGTGGAAATTCCACTACCGACCCCACACCCATCCGCCCAATGCAAGGCACAAACAGCGGGTTCAAACCCAGCTCCAGCACCCAACCTTCGCGCCACGTTTCGGGAACGATCAACCCCTCTTGCGGAAAAACTTGCGTCAAACCACCCCAACCCAACGCAGGTTGAGTCGCCAGCCGTGCAGCTCTGGCACGCCACACCGCACCATCGTATTTCGCAAAATACTGCTCGGATGCCGTCGCCATCAACGCCCCTTTATGCGGCTGATTGCGCCAATGGTGAATCGCACGGGCATTGGGTTCAATCGCCAATTGCCAGCCGTGATTTTTCAAACGGCGGCATAAATCGGAATCTTCAAAATACATGAAGAAGCGGGGATCAAACAACGGCTCTGGCGATCCATCCTCACCCATTGCGACGATGGCACTGCGGCGAATCAACAGCACGCCACCGGATAACGCCCGCTGCGGCAATACCGTTTCACTGCCCCACAAACGCAGCGATTCGCGCCGAACGGCTTGTCCTACTTGCAGAGCGTGCTTCGGATTTCGTAGCGCGGATTCGGTTGCCCATGCGCGTAGGGCGGTGGGAAACCAGCTCGGCGAGAGCATCCAGCGGCAGGCATCGTCCAAAAACTGGCGCGGTGCAACAGCGGCTAAACGCGGATTCGCGTGCATGGTTTCCAACAACCGCGCCGTACAGCCGGACAACAGCCGCACATCAGGGTTCACCAAAAACACAAATTCATGCGCACACGTTGCAAACGCCCAGTTGCAAGCACGCCCAAAACCGATATTGTCCGAAGCCACCAGCAACCGCGCTTTAGCGGGCAAGAGCGCACGCAGGCGGGTGGATTCTGCCTCGTCTCGGCTGTTATCCACCACGCAAATATCAACGGCAGAATGATCCGCATACACCGACCACGCCGCCTGCGCGGTGTCCATCGCGCCGTGGTAATTCACCAAAATCGCGCAGCAATTGGAACCATGTGCCGTCATGATGCCACCACCAAAAAGGCGTAGGTATCAAGGCTATCGGCATCCATTTTCAGCCCCGTTGCCTGACACGCCACACGCCATTGCGCCAACCAATCGGCGCTTGCGGGAACGCGGGTGCGCTCAATCCGCTGAATCACCAGCCCCGCACGGGTAAATAAATCGCGCACCGATTGCTCGGTAAAAAAGCGCACATGGGTGATGCAGTGAATGCCCGCCGGAACGTAATCCCAACGGCCTTCCAACAAATCCGCCACCACCGACCAATGCCCGACATTGGGAATCGAAGCCAACACCACGCCGTTCTCGGAGAGCAGCGTTTTGGCATGAACCAAGCACGCTTCAGGCTGGGTAACGTGTTCCAGCATGTCCAGAAAGCTGATGCAATCGAATTTTTTATCTTCTTTATCTTCTTGATTCAATACAAAATCAAAAAAATTACCATTCCACACCGCATCGGCACGCTGATGTTGCTGCGCTAATTGGGCGGCGGCGGTATCCATTTCGACCAACTGGGTTTCAGCCGTGGGGCGCGTGGCTTTGACTGCCGCTAAAAACCGCCCTTCGCCACCACCCACATCCATAAAACGCTGGGCATGGGGGGGAATCAAGGGCAGCACCTCGGCACGGTCGCCACCAAAGTAGCCGCTGACATCGTGAACATACGCACCACGTACCCGCGCCATGCTGGGAGCTTCTTTGAGCAATCCTTCCAGCGTGCTGAGCTGCATCAAGGCATTGGCGGCCGTATTCACTGGAACGCAAGGGGATTCACCCGCCTTTGCTACCGCCTTTTCTACATAGCGTTCAATGCCGCGCAAGGTGGCATAGTCGGGTGCGGGCATGGGAGAAGGGTTGCCAGAATCGCAGGCTTGCACGATGTCGTAACCCTGTTGCAACGCCAGCTCTAACCGCTCCAAACACCGTGCTTCAACCGTCAGCCACGGATGTTCCAGCAGCAGAACTTTATCGGTGGCATAGGCGGCATTCTCAGGGTTGAGCCAAGTCAATTCTTCCCCATCAAAATGCCATTGCGCAGCGGGAAGCTGTCGGCGTAAATCGGCTACGGCAAAATCAAACTCGGTCGATTTCCGCTGCGTAGCGGGCGCACGCACCAACACCCACCGGATTGTGGAGGTGAATCCGCTCATTCTGCCTTCGCCTTTTCATTGGCTTTTTCAGGGGATGTTTTTTCGGTTTTATCCGCTGCATCGTTCTTATCGGATTTCTCGACTTTATCGACTTTATCGCTCAACAAACGGCTTTTTTCCTTCAGCATCGGGTTCACTTCCTTGAGCAGGCTTTGGAATTGGCTGGTGAGCTTATCCCCTTCCTCACGGGTGTTGATGATGTAGGAGGTGATGGACATAATCAGCTCGGTTTTCTCGCGCACTTTTTTGGTCGAACCAAACAATGCACCAATCAGCGGAATATCCTTCAAGCCGGGTAAACCGCTCACATTGTTGTTACCCGCATCCCGAATCAAGCCCGCAATCAGCAGCGGTTTGCCGTTTTCCACGACCACCTCGGTGCTGACTTTGCGTTTCGAGAAATTGGGGTACGTGATACCGCCCACGGTCGTGCCGATGGCTTGCACCGAACTCACTTCTTGCGAAACCGTCAACGCCACTTTGCCCGAGGCACTAATCACCGGAGTTACTTCCAAAATCACCCCCGTCGGGCGGTAGGTGATGGAATTGGAAATGGTATTACCGCCCAATGTAGTCGGGGTGCTGGTGGTTTGGCTGGAAACCGCGATTTCATCACCCACTTCGATCCGCGCCATTTTTCCATCGGCGGCCATGACGTGCGGGGTAGAAATCACGTTCACATTGGTATCTTGGCTCAACAAATTGAGTAAACCAATGATTTGCCCGCCGCTGTTCAGCACTGAGTAGCTCAAACCGCCGCCCGCTCCCGCCACTACCCCCAGATTGGTCGATGGGGCAACAACACCGCCCAAGCCCGCTTTCGCCGTCCAGCTTTGCCCATTGGCCCGCAAGGTGTCATTGAGCCACCATTCCACGCCGTATTGCAGGGTATCGTTCAACGCGACCTCGGCGACCATCACCTGAATTAGCACTTGGCGTGAGGGCGAATCCAGCCGTTCCAGCACCCGTTTAATCTGCTGAAAATCCAAAGCCGAAGATTTGATAATCAAGGTATTGGTGACTTCATCGGGAATCACCTGCACCGATCCACTCAAACCCGATGCCGTGCCACTGGCAGAACTGGCACTCGGTGTATTGCCGCGATTGATGGTGGTGGTGGGCGCGGCGGCGGGGGTTGCTGCACCCAGTCCGCCTTGCGATGAGGGCGTGCTGGTTCCGCCGGTGGTAGTGGTTCGGGCAGGGGTGCTACCGCCGCCGGAACTGGCTCCGCCAAACAACTGGCGCAAAATATCCGCCAGCCGCGCGGCATTGCCATTGGTCACCGGATAGATGTGGACGAATGCACCGAGGCCGTTTTTCGGCTCGGCATCCATCGTTTTAATCCAACGCTCGGCGGTTTCAACCAGTTTATCGTTCGCGCCCGCTACCAGCACCGCATTCATGCGCGTGATGGGTTGAAAATGCACTTTCAAACCATCCGTTCCCGCCCAGTTAAACATCCCCGATGTTTTGAAGAGGGCATCCATATCCTTGGCAATTTCACCTGCATCGGCATTCACCAGCGGAATCAGTTGCACTTTGACTTGCTGGAGGTAATCCACATCCAACAACGCCACCATTTCCACCACTTTTTCCAGCGAGGAAGCGCGGTCAGCGACTATCAAATAACGCCCCGTGGCATCGTTGGTCACAATCGCTTGCGGGCCTAAAAAGTTACGAATCGTGTTCGCCAACTGGCTGGATTGCACGAATTTGACCGGAATAATCTGCATCACGGGCGAACCCGGCCCTTGTCCTGCGGTGGGAATTTTTTCGCGCAGCGCGGTCGCCTCTTTGGTGACGCGGTAGAGCTTATCTTGCTTGATGATAGAAACGCCGCTGGTTGCCAACGCCGCCTCTAACACGTTGTACACATCGCCCAAATTGACCGCGCCCGAACTTTTCAGGGTAATTCGCCCTTGCACCGAGGGGTCGATGATGTAATCCAGCTTGAGCGCGTCGCCCAAAATCACCTTCATGACATCGTAAATATCGGCGTTATCAAACATCAAGCTCACGCCACCGCTGGGAATCTGCGACAAATTCGGCGTTGCTGGAGCGACTGGAGCTACTGGGGCTGGTGGCGGGGTCACCACCGGAGTGACAACGGGTGAAGCTATTGTTTTAGGAGCATTCGGTGCAGAAGCAGCGCGGGCTGGTGCAGGAATTGGCGTTGGGGCAGAAGCAGCAGAAGCAGCCGGAACTGGAACTGGAGCGGATGCAGGTGCTGAAGCCGCTTCAGCGGGTTTTTGTGCCACGCCAGCTCCGAAAGCGGCAGCGAAAGGATTGGCAATGGGTTCAGCCGCCAATTCGGAGCTGCTCACCGTGACCGTGAGAAAACACACTGCAATCGCAGCGGCAAATTGTTTTTGGGGAAAGCGCAGGGCTTGCATCGTTTGCATGATTGGCATGATTTGCATCACTTGGTACTCGGCTGGGGTTTCGATGCCGCAGAAGCTGCTGGCGTGGGGGCGGTCGCGGTCACTACGGCATCGGCTACCAAATAGGGGGCGACAAAACGCACGGTTATTTCCAAATAGGGATCAGTACCCACCGGCGCAGACGCAGCGGCGGATGCAGCAGAAGCGGCGGCTGTCGCTTTTTTAGCTGCTGCTTTGGTGGCTACGGGCTTGGGCGGAATCACGGCCTTGATTTTGACATCGCTCACCCGAATGCTCTGGGCTTGGGTTTGCAGCTCGGCTTCCAAGCGCGGCAACTGCTGCGGAACGCCGATAAACTGGGCTTCGAGGGTGATTAAATCCGTCGTTTTTTCGGCAGTTTCTTTGCGGGGTTCGGTTTTAGGCGTATCTACTTTGGGTACGTCAATTTGCACTTTTTCAAAATACAAACCTTGTAGCGTCTGCGTGAGGCTGGCTTTCATCGCTTCCAACGCTGCCTCACGCGTGGGCGCAACAAAGGCCCGCGATCGCCACAAATCGTAATCGGGTTTGAAGACGATTTTGCGCTTATCCATTTCGCGGGCAATGCGAATGACTTCATTACTGGCTTCTAATTTGGTGGATACGCTATCGGCTTCATCCAGATGCTCGAAATAATTATCGACATATTCCACATAGCCGTAAACCATCATCACGATCACCAATAACGGCATTAAAAACGCCGCAATGCCTTTGCGCCGCAATGCACGAATCCAATCTCTTATCATGGTGCGCCCTTTTTATCGTTTTTATTATCTTTAATATCTTTGGTTTCTTTAATTTCTACATTCCATTGCATTTCCCATATTCCGGTGTCGGCATGGATTTTCAAATCCGAAAAACGCTTATTCTTTTTCAATTCTTCTTGAATCGCGCTCAGTTTTCCACCCGTAAATTCAATCCGAATGGTAGAACCCGTTTTTTCATAAAAATTCAAGCGCGTGGGCAAAGTATTGGGCGGGTTCAATGCCGTCACCACTTCGGCTAGCGGTTGAAAGGCGGGCGCACCGGCGGCAAAACGGTTTTTCATATCCACCGATTCCGCCATGCGCAGGGTATCACGCCGAATGGCTTTGGAATTTTGATAATGGTGGGTTAAACGGCGCAATTCAAAACGCTGGTCTTCGATTTGTGTTTTCAATTCATCGTCATGCGAAACCATCGCCCCAATCAACGCGCCCCCGACCACCGCCCAACCCAAGCTCCACGCATTGACGCGGTTCAAAAGCGGCTCGTAAGTCGGTTGGATTTCCACACCCGTTTGTGCGGATTTCAGCAGCGGCAAGAATAATGTTTCTGGCGCCCCCTGATGAGAATCATTTAATTCCCGCAAACCCAATTCACTGCGCAATTCAGGAATTTTGACATTCCAACCATAAATCGCTGCACTGGGGGATTTATTTTTAGTATCATCCTCCCCAACAGGTAATAAAACCATTTCCCGCCGCACGGAATCCATTAAAGATGCCGTATCATGGGTATTTATATGAGCATTTAATTTAGTGGTGCGTAAAACCGTACCATTTGGGGCATAAATATGCAGATACCGGCTTACACCATCGCTTTCCAATAAAACCCGATTTTGTTTTTTAACCGCCTTGGGTACTATCGACAAAAATAATTGGGCACGGGCATAGCATTCATCCGCCACGCCGCCCAAGGCTTGTGCGGTTTGTTGAAAGGCCTGTATCCAATCGCTGTGCAGCCAATAAATGGTTTGCGGATTTTTGCTGCGGGTGCTGAAATCGGAAAGCCGTAATTCATTCAAAGCATACGGCACGCGGCTGGCAATGGCTTCCTGTGGCGTATTATGGGTCGTCAATTCACCGCGCAATGCCGCCAATATATCCGATGGAAGAATCCACGAAACCCATGTTGTATTATTCTTTGTGTTCGGAATTTTCCAATCACGGGTTAATTCGCGGATTTTGGCGGGTATGGCATTAAAATCTTGCTGGTCTTCGGGTAAATCCAACTTATCCGTATGCAGGATAACCCAGTTGAAAAAATCGCGCCGCAAATGAACTACCGTCAATCCGGTTGACGATAAAGAAATCATTATCCGATGCGGTTTGGAAAATAGTTGTTTCTTCATGATTTCATGGTTGTACGATAAACTGATCCAGCAATTTATAAGCGTTATTTTCCATTTTTAATAATACGACCGCTACGGGGGCATAATCTGCGCCCTGTGGGGTTTTGAGCGTAATCCGAACGCGCAAAAAACTGGATTTTTGGGTCATCAAAGGAACGGTACTATTGCCCAGCAGTCGGGTCGCATCGGCACTCGCAATCGCACCGCGCGAGCGCGTGGATTGTAGAGCCTTCACTTGCGCCTCATCCAAGCCCCCCAGCACGCGGAATAAAAGCAGGGGCGAACGGTTGATTTCCAGTTGTTTGAGCTGCGTTCCCACCAGCACATGATCGTGAACTCCGCGCACCAAGTGTTGCGGCAGCGCCGGAATGTGGCGCAATTCGTGCAGCGAAGTAAATCCCATTCCGCCTTGGTTCATCACGATGGATTGCTTGGTAAGCAGCACCGCCTTGGCGTAGGATGTTATCAATTTGCTATCTTTTTCCCCCAGTGCAGAAAATAAACGCTGCCATTCGGCTTCATCCAAACGGTTGGCATCGGGGATGATGCCCGCGTCTTCCATCTGCACGGTCGCACTAAAACCGGCAAATTCCAGCGTGTACGGTGATTCTTCTGCCACCCACAGCGCACGGCGTTCGGCGGCCTCCAGCGGGCGGGTGGCGGCTTGGCGTTGCGCTTGCAGCCCGACATTCAAACGCGCGACCGTGTAGTGCGCCATGCCTTTGAGGGCATATTCTTCCTGCAAACGGTCTTTATCTTGCACCGTGCGTTGGGCATCCAGCCGCAGCGTGCTCGACATGCCCAGCGCCAGCACCGCCACCACTGCCAGCACGCCCAGCACGAAAAGGAGAATATAACCACCCTCTCCTTGTGGGAGGGGGCTAGGGTGAGGGTTTAACTTCATGGCAATTTATGGATGAGAAAAACCATCGGTGGCACGCGCCCCCATTCGCCTTGCACGTTCAGGCGGATGAGTTCGGGCGGCGCGATTTTGTCGCTCCACGCCTTCACCCATTGCGCGGAGACTTGGCCTTTTTCGCTGATGGTGCGTTGAAAGGCGGTGATTTCGCATTCTTTCAGATTGCTAATCCACGTTTCGGAGGTGGGAACAGCTTGCCCATTTTTAGCGGCTTCATTGGTGGCGGAAGCGGCGGGTTTGGGCGATACGATTTCGCTGCGCAGGCGCAATGATCCATCATCTGCTTTCTCACACGCATAGCGCACCCGTGCCACGCCCGCGCGGGGGGCGGGTAAAACGGGGGTATTTGCATCGAATTCGATAGCATTCTCTGCAAGTAGCACGCGGCTTTTACCGCGATTCGACCATTCCACCCGCAAAGCGCGTTCGGTGGCTTGGAATTGTTCGTGGTTATGGCGGCGGGCGTTGCTGCGGGTAAACGAATCAATGCTGCCGTTCAACGCCATCGCACCAATCATGGCGACCAGCGAGGAAAGCGCCAGCGCCACAATCATCTCCAACAAGCTAAAGCCGTGTTGTGCGTTGAATGAATAACGTGGATATTTCATCACTTCATCATCGTCTAAACAACGCCTCAAAAGGATTGGTTGGCGCAGCACCAGCAGCAGCCGATGTCCGTGCAGCAGGAGCCGATGCCGGCGCAGAAGCCGCCGCCGCCGGATTCGCCGTGGCCTGCGCGAGTGCTTTCGGGGTCATGCGCATGGTGGCAAGCTGGTAGGAATGCCGTTTTTCTTTGGCATTCTTCGTATCACCATGACTCCAAAACACTTCGATACCTACATCTTCAACCAAGGCTTCATCGGGCGTAGCCGCTAACGGAACCGCCACCGGACGAATTTTGACCTGATAGCCAAACGATTGCCCCGCGTAAATCAGTTCCTTCGTGCCTTCGGTGTCTTCGATCAGCGTATTGCCTTTGGAATACAAAATTTCGTCCAATTTGGCGCGGGCGATTTGCATCGCCACTTCATGCGCCCCCACTTTTTCTGAGAGCCGCCGCGCACCCGATAGGGCGACAAAAGCCGTAGCAAAGCCGATGCCGATGAGCGACATCGCCACCAAAACTTCGAGCAAAGTAAAACCCCGCTGCGTGCGTATCATCCTGCGACTTTCATGGAACGACCACCCAGTCGATTTGTCCGGTAAAGCGCTTCAAGCGGTAGCGTCGCCGGCCTTCACGCGGCATGACCAAATCAAACTGTGCTTCATCCATCGTGCCATCGGGGTAAAAATAAAGGGTATCGGCGCTTTCGCTGACTTTATCCAGCCGAAATTCGGGCGGCAAAGTCAGCAAACCAGCGAGCGGAACGGTGATGGGTTGCCGTTCCATCATCGACTTATTGCGCAGTTTCATGAGGGCTTGCAGGGTTTGATCCGCCCAACGCCGCTCATTCATACGCCCTGCAATGCGATCCACCGATGCCACCGCCAGCGTCACCGCCAGCGCAATCAGCACCAGCACGACCAGCAGTTCCAGCAGCGTAAAACCGTGGGATCGGCGGGCGTTATTTCCAGCTTTGAACGTCGGCATCCTCGCCTGTTCCGCCTTCTTTGCCGTCTGCTCCGTAGGAAACGAGGTCGTATTCACCGTGCGCACCCGGTGCTTTGTAGGCGTAAGGATTGCCCCAAGGGTCTTTTTCTACCGGTTTTTTGGAATACGGGCCGTGCCAATTCGTGGCTTGTGCGGCATCGGCGGGCGCTTTATCGAGCGCAGCCAAACCTTGTTCGGTCGTGGGATATTTGCCCATATCTAAACGGTAACCAGCCAACGCCGCGCCCAGCATTTCAATTTGCGCTTTGGCAGTTTTGGTTTTAGCACCGCCCAAATGCCCAAACAATTTAGGCCCGACCAGCGAAGCCAGCAGCACCAAAATAACCATCACAATCAATAATTCAATCAGCGTAAAACCGCTTTGTTTTTTTAACTTCAGTTTCATATTTCCATTCATCGTAGTTAATCAATAAAACTATTACCCTC
>JACCEE010934603.1_pt1 | contig 11718 bp, 28 predicted proteins | sample 7449931 | NCBI WGS metagenome assembly JACCEE01 (sample SAMN15323457, study PRJNA562643) | freshwater metagenome | isolation source: river surface water | place: USA:Blue River Watershed | collected 2017-08-19 | reverse complement strand
TTGATCTTGTCCTTTAGAGCGCCAAAGAGTTGCAAGGTTTTAAAATAGCTGTATACTAGATAATCATCATTGAACAGTTCAATTAAAGATTTATCTTCTTCTTTGCCTTCGCGGAAATGATATCCTAATTGCAGTGATCCTGCGCCATGATATCCAAACCTAATCATACGATAAGGCGTTGTTAATCCAACTAGCACAAGATCGGTGTCTAGTATGTTGCCCTTAATAAAGTCATTGTATAGTGTAAAGTAAATTTGGTCTAAGCTTGAGCCGCCTTCTGCTCTATTGTCAAGCGGCTTGCCTAATAAGCTAGCAACTTGCCCTGCCCAACTGCTCCGACGATTCAAATCAACTAATGCTGGGTCACCTATGTTATACTTCTCAATGAACTTATGCATGTTCTCATGAGTTTTGCCTGTTGAGATGTAAGTCTTTTTAATAGTATTACATTTCTCAAAGGTCACTCCCATGTGAACATGATCCATCAGTTCACTGCCCGCTGTCCAACTACAGCCATAAGCAACTACCCTATCAATTCTTCTCTTCATAGTTCAAGTATATTTGCTTGCATAGTGCATAAAAGTCTTTATACTCGGGGAAAAGCTCTAACAAGTTAGTACCTAAACGATTGTCGTTTTCAGTAAAGAAACTAAAGAAGTCTCTGCGGCCAGCACGAATATGTTCTTCAGTCAACTCGTGTTCCTTCATATAGTTTGTTACACGCTTGAACTTTTCATACTCAACGCCTGTAAACCATTCTGGATTGGATTTAATAAACTCCAAATTGCCGTCCATGTAAGGAATAAAGTCCGGAGTTAAGATCTTAATCATCCAATGTGGAGGTTCCTTCAAGTAAGGTGTATCAAACGCAACTGCTTCTTTGCCAAACTCTTGACGCCACTCAATGACCTTTTCTAGGAATGCCCTAAACGTTGTAACGCATAGCACATTGAATGTACACATCAAGTTGATTGTAGCACCAGTTTTCATAACTGCTTTCATGTTGCGTTCCCAGTGAGCACAATCCATACCTGTACGCATATACTCTGCTTGTGGTCCCCATCCTTCGATACTAGTAAAGAAGCTGAACTTGCGAATCTTCTTTTGTGCTAACAAGCTTTGTACACGTTCAATTAGTGCATCTACTTTAGCAAACGATACGCCCAAGTTACTGTTTAATGTAATCTCTAGCTGTGGCGCTGGCTCTGTTTCTAACAAGTCAAAGAACTGCATGGCGCCGCGATTCATTAGCGGCTCACCGCCTGTAATGCGAAGTGTATGCAAGTCATGCTTGAGACTTGGCCACCACTTCCAAAACGCTTCGATGTATGGGTTTTCATCTTTAGGACCATAGTAGGTACCGTTTTCTAAAAACTCAATTCCATACTGATTGTAAGTTAGGTCGTGGTTACCAAACTTTTTAATTTCTTCCATCCATAGTGTACTTGCTTGCGGTGAGCAATAGCCACAACGATAGTTGCAGTTATTACCAAAGCTGACTTCTAAGTAACGTGGATTGATAGGTGCGTCCCAAGGCAACTCTGCTAGCTTTTCAATGTGAGGTGCGGCAAAGTCTGAGCTACTGTGAATCATACGATCGCTAATGTGCTCGCCTGGTAAGTCTTCAATGTTCCAGCAGTAGTAGCACTCGCCGGGGCGGCCGCCTTCTAACATTGTTTTGCGCTGTTCCTTTTTCCACTTGGTGTTGTGTAATGCGCTAGGATCTGCGGCAATTTCATCTAGTCCAATGTGATGTGGGCGAGGGTGGTAACAACTGTGATTGTCACCTGTATGTAGATACAAGGTTTGGTGCAACCATTTCATTGCACAGAAACCTGGGCCAACTTTGTTTAGCCTGTCCCTTACGCTTTTGATATATTCTACTCTATGATCTGACATGTTGTTCCTTATTTTAGTTTATATATTTTACTGGCTCTATCGCTTAGTTGAATTAATTCTTTCAACTCTGGAAATGTTTCTGCAAAGTTGGTTCCACGGCGCTTATCATGCTCCGTATAAAATGCATGAAAGTTTGCTCTGGCCAACAATGCTTCGTCTGGAGTGTAAGGGTTGCTTGCCCAGTCTAACAATCTACGCACCTTATCTACTTCGTAGTCTTTAAATCCCTTAAATGGATTTTCTTTTGTTTCTAAATTGGCTTCCATGAACTCAATACTGTCACGTAATGCTTGCAAATCACCTGTTGGAAGTATTTTTAAACTCAACCAATCAGGATCCATAAGCATTGGCACATCAAACCAAACAAGCTGGCGTGTAGTATTAAACTCTTGCCTTAGCTTTAGAATGTTTTTAACATACTCAAGCCATCCGGGTATACTTAGCGCATTAAAAGTAACAATGAAAGTTAAACTATGCTTGGTGCCTTTACGCAGGTACTCCCTAAGGTTCTTGTACATAACATCAAAGTCTAAGCCATTGCGAATGTACTCTGCTTGCTTGCCCCAAGAGTCTAAACTACAGTAAAGCATAAAGTGATCAATGGCATTGCGTTCTTCTAATGTGGTCAGTGATTTAATAAACTTCTTCCATTGCCCTTTAGGCGGGCAACAATTGGACGTAATGCTTAGATGTAGCTCATCGCCTTTAGGATGTTCTGCTACATAATCAAATACCTTAAATGTATTCTTGTCCATAAGCGGTTCTCCGCCTGTCATACGGAATGTTTGTAGCCCTGGATATACTGTAGGGAACCATTCCCAAAATGCTTTTAGATAAGGGTTATCGGGGCTGTTGTCGGGCATAGCATACGCTTGCATCCATTGGATATCATTATGTGTACGCTTGTCTGCTAATACATAAGGTCCAAACTTCTCTGCTTCCTTCATCCATTCTGTGCTTAGGTGAGGACTGCAATATGCACACTTAAAGTTGCAAGCTTGATTAAAGTTTACTTCTACATAACGAGGAGTAACATTGCCGGTGTGTAAATTTACTGCTAAATCTTCTAGCATACCCGGGCGATATACGTCCTTACTACGATATGCCCTGTCGCTTAGTTGCTCACCAGAGTCCTCAATGTCCCAACAAAAGTTGCACTCTTCGGGACGCTCGCCCTTGAGCATTTTTAGTCGCTGTTCTTTCTTGTGTTTGGTATTATGGATAGCACTTGGATCTGCTTTAATTTCTTCTAGCGGAACATGGTGTGCAGGTGGATGATAGCAAGAGTGTGTTTTACCTGTAGGGATGTGGATGCTAACATTGTACCACTTGGCCAAGCACATACTTGGACTAATTTCATTTACGATTTCAAATACTTTACGAGCTTCATGGGCATAGATACTTTTAATTTCTTTTTTCTTGCCCGTTGATATGTTGCCGTCACCTCGAACATTATGAACCAACTTTAGCTTTTCCTTTTGTTCGGAACTCATAAAGCTGTACAACTCAGGTTCATCAATGGCGAGAATTTTCTTCCTAACTTCCTCCTCTTTAAAAGGTTTAGGTAGGTTACGTGTAACTTTGTCGAAAATATTCATTGTATGCTATTATAACTATGAACTACTTATATGTCACGCAAAAAAGAAAAAAGCCGCTTTGCCAGCGGCTGTTCTGCTTCAATAACAATCAAATGGATCGTATAAAAATTCCGACAATTAGTAGATATACTAACGAGTGTGCCAGTTGATCTAATCCTAAGTGATTCCAAAACTGCGGTGTGGTAATATCCCTATTGCCGTAGTTCATTTTGACCCAGTCAATATGATAGTGTGTTACAAAGTCCAGTAAAGCCATTGCAAACGCAAAAGGAATTCCTGCTAGAATAAAGATTACAAAAGTACCAATACCATGTTGTAAACTGTGTAGTATGCCGTGCCACTTTCCATATTGACCTTTCTCTGCAACCATTTGCGGTGTTTGCATTACAAAATCAATATACCAGTGCTTGATTAAAAGCAAGAGCAAAGCGCCTTCATGTAGTAGCATTTTTGTTATCCCTTAGGTCGATCATTTTAACCGAGTCGTAATGACCTTCTTCTTGCTCAACAACGTGGTCGGCTTCAAATTCGTTTTCGCATAGTTCCGTTCGAATGACAACAGATTCCCCTTTTACATTTCTAATGAACTGTATGAGAATGTTTGGCATACTAACTCCTATAACCATGCATGTGCTGTGTACTTATTTAGGTATCTAACCGAAGCGTGACCGTTTTCGGCAAATAGTCGATTGCATAGATTCTTATAAGCTGACTTCCACTTTTTCTGCACAGGCGCAGGGGCATGGCAAGCAAGATAGTGTAGTTGCATAAAGCGTCTATGAATACTAATCTGATTAGACTTCCACCCTGCAGGATACCACTTGACATGTGTTTGCCAGTTATAGCTTTCGTAGATGCCTTTAGTGTGCATCTTAATTAAGCTTGGCTTGTAAATAGCCTGCGGACGAAACTTGTTCATATTAACGAGTCTTTAGCTTAATGTTTTCTTCAATGACAGTACCGTCATCTTCGCACAAGTCAACTTGAAAAGGACCTAATACAACAATAGCGTCATCTTCAAATTGCCATTCATGATCGCCATCGTGTAGCCAGCCAACTTCGCCTTCGTCAAATGCATCCCGTATTTGTTGCTGTTCTTCTTCGCTGATGTCATCACTGAACTCAAACCAACGAGCAACTCCATCTTGCAAGTCTGCACCCCAACCAGCATTAGGGTTGCAGTATGCAGTATCGTCGCCTTCGTAAGGAAGATTGCAGTCCATGTCTTCCTCAATAAAGCCTTGACCCCAGCGATAGTGATCTTCTACATTGAACCAGCTTGTGGATCCATCGGGGTTATCCCGATACATTTCTGCTATGTAGTAAATGCTTTTCTTTTCAAGCGGCTTAATGCGATATACTTTAGACATTATTCTACCCGTTCAATTTCAAGTTCACCAAACAACCAAGCTTCGGTTTCGTCATTGACCCAACCTTCGCCTTCCATAAAATCATAGCTATCTTCATCCCAACCTTCCTGGATGCGTTCTTGTTCTTCTTCATCCATATCGTCAGGAAACTCCATGTCACCATAGCAACCATCGTCCATCATGTCTAGCTCTGCACCATCAGGAGCGTTTTCTCCTGAGTAACTGTACATGTCAACACCATCTGGGTTTTCTTCAGTGATACCTTCTGGTGGATTGTCATCATTAGTTTCTACTGTGAATGTACCCCAGCGGAATCCTTCGATGCGAACAATAGTTTGTCCGTCTTTAGTCCAGAACTGGCGTTCTTCGCAGTTCTTTTTAAACTTGTTTGAGATTTTCCAAACTGCCATTTTAGCTCTCCTGCTTTTTACGTGTACGCTTTGGCTTTACAGGCACAGATTCTACACTAGCAATAGCTTCACGCACATCGCGTTCTAGTGCTTCATCATCCCACTCAAGTTCAGTGCGACCGTCTGGATAAGTTGTGACAGTAAGATGAGAACCTTTTACAACCACTGCTTCGGTAACTTCTGCCTTTTTCTTCTTTGTTGCCATTTTAAACTCCTTTGGTTTCTTTTGTATGTTCGTCAACTAGCCTAGTTAGCGGATCGTGCTCGATGATTACTAACCGGTTTAGTGCTCGTATTGCTTGTTTACTATTATCCAAGTATAGCTTGCCGTCTTCGATTTTTGTTACTGTACAAATTTCAAGGCCGGGGCTATTACCAAATATAACTGCTCGTGCAACCTTGCAACCTACTGTGAACGTAAATCCTTGTACGTCTCTCATGTGATTCCTATCGACTTAGTTGCATCACCATGTATTCTTCTTCAGTGACATTGGCGACGGGCTTTATCCAACCTGCGTTTATTGCAGTAATAAGAATGCTTTTGTATTCAGCTGGGCAACTTCTGCTGATTTCAAAGCCAGCCCGGTTGGACATTACTAGGCCATTATTGATTGTGAAATGTTTATGACCAGGGTAAAGTGTTTTAATACCAGACCTGTTAACAGTAAAGTCCATACTAGCCCTTAATTCATCATTTGAGCAATGTCAGGTGCAAATACTGCTACCCAGAAGATACCCCATAGTACAACTGTTATCATTCTTCAACTCCGAAATGTTCTTTTATTTTCTTGTGCAAGAACCCTTGATTGTATCCATACCCTCCGTGGAGTATGTCTTCACCTTGTAAAACATTACAACATTCCCGCACAATCAACTCGGCGAACTTTTCAGTATAGAAATCGTCAAATGCTTCTTGCAAACTTGTTGAACCCATTACGCGATGTGTTTCTTCAAGTGCCTGTTCAGCAAGTTCTCGGATTCGTTCGTTCATTCTTCAACTCCGAAATGTTTCTTAATCTGCTTGGCATTTTTCTTTAGTAGGAACCCACCATATTGTTTGACTGCTTCTTCATAGCCTTCCATCCAATCAGTGGTCTTGTCGTGGCCTGTTGATTCTGTCATCCTGATTGTGCGTTGATTGTCACCGTTTGTTTCTAATACTTGAGCACATTCCATTACAATCAACTCGGCGAATCGTTCCTTACTAAAAATCAATTCACCGTCGTGCTCAACAAGACTTTGTGCGGCAAACTTTTCTAACATTGGTATCTTTTTCATTCTTTGGTTCTCATCAACTCAAATAAATCATGACCAAGTTTATTTTTGAATTCTTCCTCAGTCATATCCACAAGAACCTCTTTGGCTAGTTCCATTGGTAGTGCCACTGTTACTACCATTTCTGGAGCAAAGGTGTCGGGGTTTGCTTTTATGTGTCTACTGATTAGTCTCATACATTGTTCCTTCCTATACGACTGTAGCCTAACTTTGATTTAATCTCTTTACGGTCCGTTTTCTTTTCTGGTTTCCACGCTCTAGGATCTACAGTTTCTCCAGTTAGTTCATAACGATAGTCTGGGTCGTAGACCATATATCCCAACTTATTCCATTTGATTACTCCATTATCAAATAGAAAGATACAGCCGCGGCACATACAAAAACTAGCACCGTTGTCGCTCATCACATTGCCATTTACTGTGCCAACATATTTGACAACTTTGCCCTGGTGCATTTCTTTGAGTGCTTCGTAGTAGTCGATCATCTTGTAATCCTGAATCCTACACACCACAAATCTAGGCGTGCGAACCAGTTACCTTCATTCTTACCAAACCCCATGCGTAGCATACGGTTGTCTTTGTTTAAATCAATCTTTGTTAGACACATTATTCAACACCAAAATGTTCTTGAATATTATCTACAATCTGTTGATATGGCTCTGGACGAAGTAGTTTCATAGTACCATGTGTAGCATCAATCACATCAATACACTCTTTGATAACCAGTGCCGCATATAGTTCTTTGTTAAAAATCAATTCGCCGTCGTGTTCTACAAGACTTTTTACAGCTAGACTTTCTAATAGTTTAGTCATTTTTCACACCTAACAGCTCTTTGATTAGAGCCTTTTTATCTTCTGTGCTCATGCCATCAATCCCAAAACGTTCTTTAATATCGCTGACACAATGTAGTCTACCTGTATTGTAGTCGCTATTACCTACACGGCTCTTACAAACATCGATGCAATCATAGACGGCGGTAGCAACAAAATAATTGGCCATTGCAGCCAATGCTTCGCTCATTCCCGCAACACCTTCGGGATGTGCATCCACATAAGCCCGGATATCTTCTGGTTTGATATACTTCATGCTACTTCCTTGAACAATGGCATACCGTCAGTTAAGTGGCGCACATATTCTAAGTTGGCAGGAAATGTATCCAGTGTGCCTCGATGCCGTTGAATACTGATGGTAAATGGTTCTGGCCGTTCTAGACCGTAGAAAAACATTTCTGTAGCACCTTGCTCTATTTGATTTTTAAAATGTTCGTTCATTCTTTAACTCCGAAATGCTTCTTAATCTTATCTACAATATGTTGGCTTTGCTGTATTCTCGCTTTGTTCCAAGCGGCATCTTGTTCATTGAACACTTCCATATCTTCTACCCACTTTTTCTGCCCGTCTGCAATATCCAGACATTCTCGCACAATTAACTCGGCGAACTTTAGAATCTGTTCTTCTGTGATATAACCCACATAGCGTCCAGGAATCTTTGTAGGTGTAAATTCACCCAATAGATCAGCCTGCTCAGCAAGTAGTTTAATTTGTTCGTTCATACATACCATCCTCTGGAGTGATTCTTCGTATCCTGTTCCCATTGTTTTCGTACCATATCGTTCCATTCGTTAACACTCTTACCTTGCAGTTCACGAATGACATGCCCGCCACCAGCCTTGATCAGGATGGGATACCACAAGTGGTCTTCATAACGAGGAACAGGACGATATGTCACTTAAACAATCCTTTACGATCTACGCCTGTTTCATAGTATTCACGAGCGGCACCACTGTAGTACATAACTAGGCCGCATTGAGTGCAACGATAACGATGCAGGTCAATATCTACCGTGGTACTAACAGTATTGTATTCCCACTCTCCATCAATTTCTTCACCAAAGTAGTCTCGAGTGACCCAACGACTTGTTGTTCTTTCGTGATTACAGCTCATTGTGTTTTCTTTGTCTTGGTGCGTTTGGCGGGAATCGAACCCGCTTCCTTGAGTTTTAGAGGCTCAGTGTCTTCCAAAGACGTCAAACGCTTTAATTCTTTAGGTTTAACAATTATAAAAGATTTGTAATCTTTGTCAACCTTTATTGGCAAATCTAAATGTACAGTTACTCTAGGTCCTTCTAATTCACTAACTAGGCCATCATTACCTACGCTACCGATAAATGGGATTTTTTTATAGTAACCAAATACACGATCTCCGATCTCCCATGTTGGTTTATATCGATTAGCGGCAAAGTATTCTGCTAGTGATGCCATAGTTATAAAGGATTTTGATTATAGATAGGAGTAACTTCACAAATGTATTGTTTGTTCCACAAATGTTTTAGCAAGTTACAGTCTGCACCTGTTACTAAACTAGCACTATGATCAGGAATACCCTTTCCTGTGGTAATATAACTGGTAGTACTTGCTATGTTATAAGTTGAACAACCTGACAGGCCTGCTAGTCCAATAAAGAATAAAGCAAGCCTATACATTATTCTAGTTCTTTAAGAGCCTGTGGAGCACGAGCTGCCGCAATCTCGCGTTGGCGAACAGCTTCTTTAGCACGACGAAGTACGTTTGCATCACCGGTTGGCATTACAACTAGCACGTAAGCACGATATCTATTTCCTTCGGAAATCATTTTGATACCATCTTTAGAAACTTCAACCCCGGTTAAGTCAACAGATTTACAGCTAGATTTAATTGCCATTTCGCTAAACTCTGTACTGGTTGCTTCGCTATCTGTTTTATAAATTTTTGTCTGTTGGCTAGCAGTACCTCCAACACTCATACAGATCTTACCGTAAGCATCAGCCTTGGCTTTTTGGATAGCCATAGAATAATCTCCACTAACACTAGTGCCGGCTGCATATACAGCTGAACTACTTACAGGTAACTCGGTCATCCATTTTGGAGCTTTGTCAATAGTGCGCTCGACTAATTTTTCTTGTCGTTCACGCTCTTGTTCAGCACGTTTTTGATAAGGGTCACTAGTACCACAAGCCGCCAATAAAGCGATAACAGGGATTAGAGTTAAAAACTTTTTCATTATACTATCCTTTAGGGTTTAATTTTTTCTGCAACCTTGCCAAGACCGTCGCCGACTGACTTAACATCTTTACCCATACCTCCTACAAATCCGCTAGCAGTTCCTTGTACAGTTCCACATGCGGTAAGCATAGTAAGGACAATAATACTTAAAAGTGTTTTCATAAATAGCCTTTCTGTGTGTGTAATTTATTTTAACAAACTTCTTACCATTTGTCAATAACTTTCCAATGCATTTCATCCGAAAGCCGACATATGATACCCTGATTCAATTCAATATGTCCTACTTGAGGTGTTGACTCAACGAACCATCTGCACAGTGCTCCGCGATATCTAAAATTATCAAAGTGAACCGGATGCGGTTGTACTTCGCTTTCTTTAACAATTTGTCCTAACTGGACCTTTGCTTTAGTTTTAGGTAACGGCTCGTCTGTACAAATTGTGTCCTGTTTAGATAGAACCTGGACACTTGATACTGAATCTAACAAGTTATTTTTGGCAAACTGTTGCGCCTTTGCACAAGCAGATTGCCAATCTCCCCATGTTTGTGCAACTTCTTCCCCAGTGGCCAAATGCCATTTTCCTTTAAGGTACGCTCTGAAAGTAACGCGACAGATGTTCTTAGAACCTGAAGGAATAACCTCTTGTTTGAAATCAGCAATACGCTCTATAGATTCGTTTGATTTTATCGTTGTTGCAGATCGAATATAACATTCAGCAGAAACTGCCGAAGTAAAAAATACTAAGATCCAGGGCAACGTGTTCTTATAGTCCATAGTACTGTCTTTGCGGATGATACTCGTTGTTGGTAAGTTTCTCTTCCAGAGAGTTGATCAAATGCACTGTTCCAGTGTCCGGAACTAACGGTTGGATTATCAATTATCTTTTGTAAATCGATAATTTGTTGGTGTGCATTGTTGCAGTTTACACGGACAGGATGTATAGGATTGCTCACAACAGTTTGTTGGGAAGCACATCCAGTCAACAAAATAGTTGTGAGCAATAATCTATACATTATTATCCTTTGTTAGGAAAAGGCCACACTCCGGAACTAGCAGTAGGTGTTACTGATTTCGGCTGATAACGATAGCGTTCTGGATTGCCGTCTTCACGATCAATTACACCAGCATCATAGCCGTCTTCGTATGCTCGTTGTTCTTTGTAGGTAACATAGTTAGTATCGTTATAGTCCTTACCAAAGTAGCCATCACTATAGCCTTTGCTGAATGGACCGTGATTGACCTTAGGTTCAACTGGAGCACGAACAGTCTTAGTACCGTTGGCGTTGCTTTGAACTGACTTGTCAAATGCATTTTCTGCACTTACACCCATTTCACCGATAACTTCGTAGCGGCACGCACGACCCTTGGCACCATTGTAGTCGCTAGGGATACTAACAACATCAGCAGGGTTGATCTTAACAATAACCACACGGCTGTCACTGCCACCAAAGTGGCCCAAGTAGCTCAAACCACAGAAGTGCAAACCTGTTGAGCAGGTTTGATCCTTGTTGTCATCAACCTTGTTACGTTCCATTTCAACAATGGTGCCTGGACTATTGTCCATAGTACCCGAATGGATATCCAAGAAGTTGTTGCGGACTTTCTTGTAGGCAAGAAAGTGACCGTCCGGAGTTAATGGCAAGTTGTTCTTCTCCAAGAAGCCGTAGAGTTCATCGACTGCTCGCTTACTAGGATTCTTCATCAAGTTTTCCATAAATGCTACCATAGGCTTGATATCGAAACCTTCTTCTAGCATAGCGATCATTCGAGTTGCCAGCACACCTGCGAAGGGTTCGCCCTTCCAGAACATAGAACTACCTTGGATGCTAACATTACCGGCACCGTAGTTGAGCACGACCTTAACAGGATCGATAATCTGTTTAACAGTTGCCCAATCACTTGCCTTAATCGCATCAACTACCTTTTGGTAGGTAATGTGTGTTTTTGCAATAGTGTGGGGCTTACCATCGATAACGACAGTAACATTAGAACCTTGAATAATAAACGGATACGACATTTTAATTACCTTTAACTTTCAAATAAATTGCTACTGAAATTGCCGTAGCCGCAATCAAGAGTCCAGGGACCCAAAATGTTACACCAAAAACTTCAATCATTTTAGACACC
>JACCEE010121550.1_pt1 | contig 11721 bp, 9 predicted proteins | sample 7449931 | NCBI WGS metagenome assembly JACCEE01 (sample SAMN15323457, study PRJNA562643) | freshwater metagenome | isolation source: river surface water | place: USA:Blue River Watershed | collected 2017-08-19 | reverse complement strand
TACAAGATCAGAGTCGTCGTGCATGAAGACCACATGACTGCCGCCGGATTTCCGCACCTGAACACCGAACCGTTTCGCTATCGTTTCTAAAGAGTCAATCGTCCAATCTCTTGGATTGCCACGCATCTTCTGGATTTTTTTGTCTGTTTTACTCATTGCTTCATGATACGGCATTTTGAAGAGCCGAGCAACAGCAAACCATCTTCACCATCTTGCGATCTTTTTTGCTGTTCTGCGATGAAAGTGCTAACGATTTCATAGATATGCCCGGAAACATCTTCTTCTTTGCCGTTGAACATACCTGGCTTGCCATTGACAATAGAAAAAAAGCGTCTGGCGACGACTGCGCAGGGGAAGGGAGATTTTGTAAATATTGCTCAATAATGGAATTGACAAGACGCTCCGCTTTTCCTTGGTATAGAATCCAGTGCGCCCGTGGTCAGTGACAGCCACGGCGTTCATGCCGTGTTCTTCTCAGAGAGATTGCTTAAGGATGGAACTAAGAAATTATTTTGCTTTGAGTTGACTCCGGCAGGCCGTTTTTCCCCGACCTTGCCGGAAATCCTGCGCCGGGCTACTTCTTCTTCCGCTGGAGATTGTACTTCTTCATCTTGTACTGCAGCAGGCTTTTGGTGATGCCGAGTTTCTCCGCCGCTCTGGCCTGCACCTGATCCGCCTCCTCCAAGGCTTGGCGGACGAGCTTCTCCTCGATGCCGTTGAGGATGTCAGCCAACGGCAGCCCGGCGGGCACAAACTGCTCCAGCTCCACGCCAGAACTCCACTCCTGCGCCGAAGGTAGCTGGCTGGAATCCGGCTGCACATCTTCGGCCTCGATGCGGCAGTTGTTGCAGAGGATGGCCGCCCGCTCAATGGTGTTCTCCAGCTCGCGGATATTGCCCTCCCACGGCAGGCTCACCAGCAGCCGCATGGCCTCCGGCGTGATCTCGAATTTTTCCTTGCCCAGCCGCAGGCTGTTCTTCTCCTCCAAGAAATGATGCACCAAGGCGGGGATGTCCTCCACCCGATCGCGTAGCGGCGGCATCTGGATGCGGATGACGTTGAGGCGGTAGTACAAGTCCTCGCGGAAATTGCCCTTGTCAACCTCGTCCTTCAGATCCTTGTTGGTGGCGGCGAGAATGCGCACATCCACCTGAATGGTACGGCTGCCGCCGACCCGCTCAAAGGCTTTTTCCTGCAAAACGCGGAGGAGCTTGGTTTGCAGCGGTAGGGCCATCTCCCCGATTTCATCGAGAAAGAGCGTGCCGGTGTCGGCCAGCTCGAAGCGGCCCTTGCGCATGTAGGCGGCATCGGTGAAAGAGCCTTTCTCATGGCCGAACAGCTCGCTTTCGAGCAGATGCTCGGACAGGGTGGCGCAGTTGACGGGGATGAACGGGGCCTCTTTGCGCGGGCTGAGGTTGTGGATGGCGCGAGCGACCAGCTCCTTGCCAGTGCCAGATTCGCCGGTGATCAGCACCGAGGACAGAGCCGGGGCCACCTTTTCAATCAGCCGGTACACAGCGAGCATATTGGGGTTTTTGCCGATCATGCCGCCGAAGCCGGATTTTGGCGATGCCTCGCTGCGCAGCCTGCTCACCTCACGGATCAGACTGTAATGCTCCACCGCCTTGCGCACGGCGGCTATCAGAGCCTCGTTGGAGAAGGGCTTGGCCAAATACGTGAATGCGCCAAGGTGCATGGCCTGCACCGCCTTGCCGACCTCAGCGTAGGCGGTGACAAGGATCACCGGCAGGTGGCGGTTGAATTCCTTCAGCTTGGCCAGCAGCTCGATGCCGTCCATGCCCGGCATTTTCATGTCCGTCAGCACCAGATCGAGGTCGGTCTCGCGGGCGACTTTCAGGGCCGCCGGGCCGCAGTCGGCGGTGAAGACCTCGTAGTCCTCGTCGCGCAGCAGTTCTGAGAGTACAATCAGGTAATTCGGCTCGTCGTCAACAACAAGTATGGTCTGCATGGTCTGATGCGTGCGGGGTCAGGGTTCGGTTCGTGCGCAGGCGGTCGCGGAGCTGCTCCATGATCGTATCGGGCGGAAAAAAGCCAGTCGCCCTGCCAGCCAGCCCTTTAATCCGGCTGTCGCCGTGATAGTCGCTGCCGCCAGTGGCAAAGAGGCCGTGCCGCTTGGCCAATTCGTTGAAGAGCTGGATCATGTTGTAATTGTGGCCGGGATAATGAATCTCCAAGCCGTCCAGCCGCCGTTCGGCCAGCTCGCGGATGAGCTGCGGCTGCGCTTTCAGCTCCGGGTCAATGATGCCGGGATGGGCCAGCACTGCCACGCCGCCGGCTTCGTGTATTATAGCAATAGTTTCCGCCGCTGAATAGGCAAATCGCCCGCACCAAGCTGCTTTGTTTCTGCCGAGGTACAGCGTGAAGGCCTGATTCAGGCTCTGCACGTAGCCCTTGGTCAAAAGCAGGCGGGCGATGTGCGGCCTGCCGGTCTGACCGCAGGCGGAGAGCCGTTCGGTCTCCTCCATCGTGATGGCGATGCCGAGCTTGACTAATTTGGCGATTATCTGCACGTTGCGCTCGGCGCGGCCCTGCTGAAGCTGGGCTAAGGCGGCGCAAAGCTGGGGACTGGCCACGTCCACACCGTAGCCGAGAATGTGGACGCAGCCCTCGCCGTGCCGTGCGCTGAGTTCCAGCCCGCTGATCACATCCACGCCGTGCTCCGCGCCCAGCCGCATCGTTTCGGCCACGCCTTCCACGGTGTCGTGGTCGGTGAGGGCGAAACCGGCCAGCCCGCTCGCCGCTGCCATGCGGATGAGCTGAAGCGGCGTGGCCGATCCGTCGGAATAGACGGAATGGGTGTGAAGGTCAACGCACATGGCCTGCGGCAGCCGCACGCAGCAGCGGTTCAACAGCAGCAAAAACCTGCTCCACGCTGATTGCTTGCAGGCATTTGTTGTCCGTGCAGGGCGTTTTGCGGTGATTGGCCGCGCTGACGCAGGGCGAGCAGGCCAGCCCGGCAAAGATTGGCGTGGAATTGCCGAGCGAGCCATAGAGCTTCGGTGTTTCTGGCCCGAAGAGGACAAAGGTGGGCAGCGGCGTGATGGCGGAGAAATGCCCTGGCCCGGAATCGTTTGTCACCATGAGCAAGGCGATGGAATAAAGCTGCGGCAGTTCGGCCAGCGTGACCGCGCCCGCAAAATTGACGCAGCGCAGGCAGCCAACCTCCCGGCAGCGTTCCGCCGCTTCGGCGCGTTCGGACGGCGCACCAGTGATCAGCACCAGAAGATCAGAGTCAGCAGCGAGGATACGGCGGATCAGCTCGGCATACCGTTCTGGCAACCAGCGGCGCTGCGGCAGCATTTCGCTGGCATTGGGGTTGATCAGCACCAGCCGGTGGCGGGCGCGGTCGTATTCGGGATACTGCTCCGCCACCCGCTGGTGCATCGCGTCCAAGGCCGCCGCGCTGAATTGGACTTTCGGCAAAGCCAGCTCCTCATCGCTGACAGGCTGCTTGCAGTACGGCAGCTCCGGCTTTTCAGCGAGCAAACTGTTGACCAAGGCAATAAAATTTTTGGCAATATGCAAATGCGGATTGTAGGCCACCCGGTGGGTGAGCATTTCGCCCCGGTACAGCCCCTCTCCACAGAAGCGGTGGAAGCCAACCCGGTTCGTCGCGCCGCTCGCGCCGGTGAGCAGGGCAGTGAAGCGGGAAAACAGCTCCAGATCAATGACGGTGTCTATGTCGTGCCGCCGCGTCCAATGCAGAAAACGGAGCGTGTCCAGCGCAAGAACAAACAAATTGCGCTCGCGGAGCACGAAAACATTTTCCGGCGGAACAGTGCCGAGCAAATCCAAGCTCGCCCGATTGCAGGCAAAAATGGCAAAAAACAGCTCCGCGCCCAGCCGCGTCCGGGCCTTGCGCAACGCAGGATCAGCCAGAATGGTTGATCCCATTTCTGACAGCTCAATAAACAGGATGCGCTTCGCTCTGCCCTGCGGACGGGGCAGAAACAGCCCCCAGAGCCGCAGCAGCTGTGTGAGCAGAAAGGTCAGGGGGATGCCGAGCAAGCGGTCAACCGCCCGCATGGAGTCAACGTTCATGGCTGCGGCTGCGGTGTTTTTTTCTGGGTCAGATAGAAGAACAGGCCGGGCAGGGCTGAGGCCAGCGAGGTCAGCCCGCAGAGCAGGGAGAAGGCCAGCACTTTTTCTTTATTGGCATGAATCAGAAGGAAAAAATGCACCATCGCCCCTTCCCGCACTCCCCATCCTGCCAGCGAGATCGGCAAAATAGTTAAGAGAATCACCGGCGGCACCAAAGCTAAATAGACATGGAACGGATAATCCAAACCTACTGCCTGTCCGGCCATGAAAAACGTGCTCATGGAAAGCAAATGCACAATCAGCGACAGGCCGAGCTGCTGGCTGATCAGGACAGGAGAGGAATAGACCTGAAAATAGCGTTCCGAAAGACGGCCTAAGAATCCCAGATAACGGCCTGCGGCGAAAAAGGGAAACTTGCGCAGAAAAAAGAGCAAAAGCAGGCCAGCGGTCAGCGCGGTCAAAATCAGCAGCAGGGGATATTCAACTTCTGGCGGGAGCAGCCGATGATTGACCGCCAGCGTGCCGATATTGAGCAGGAGCAGGCCAGCCAAGCCGATGACCCGGTCAATGAAGACCCCGAAAAAAGCATCTTCTGCCGACCCAAGTTTGGCGCAGTCAAGAATGCGCATTCCATCGCCGCCGATGCTGGATGGCAAGCCCTGATTGAAAAAAACTCCTTTGAAAAAACTTTGCAGATAAAAACCCTGCGGCGCATTGAATCCGAGCCGCTCCATGATCAGCCGCCAGCGGCAGGCGGCCACGCTGTTGCAGGTGATCTGAAAGAGCACCGCAGCCAGCAGCAGGACCGGCGAGGCCGTTTTCAGGGCGGTGGCAGTGCTGCTGAAGTCAACACCGCGAATGATCAAGGTGAGCAGCAGACAGGCGACAGCCAGTTTGATGCTGTAAGTCAGAATAGTTTTGCTCATCGGTAGTTTTCGCTTTCTTGTTCGCAGCGCGGACAGGGCCGGAAGCCCGCCTTCCGCGCCACTTTGACGCTGATGAACTGCAAGGAGGATTTTGCACTGCGGTGCTGCGGACAGCCCGGCACATGGAACAGGCCGCTGTCTGGCTCGGCATGAACCAGCAGCCCAGAACTTGCTTGAGCGATTGCTGGCCGCCGCTGGCGTTTCTTCCGATTCAGCCGGGCCGTCAGCCGCTGCCAGGGTTGGAGCAGCAGCAGCTCAAGCAAGCGGCGGCTGGCCGCAGTCAGCGGCTCCGGCAGCACAGGCCGCTCCTGCTCTGTCCGTTGAAAGATGAACAGAATCAGCACGAAAAAAACAGCGTTGGCCAACCAAAGTCCGACTGAAACCGGCAGCACTTTGTCCTCGGCCATCACTTGGCCGATGGTTGAGAGCATATAATAGAGCACAAAAAAAGCCAGCCCCAGCGGAATGCCAACCGCGCGGCGGCCCGGCCCGGCCTGAAGACCAAGCGGCAGGCCGAGCAAACTGAGCAGCAGGCAGCCTGTGGGCAGGGCCAAACGGTGATGATATTCGCTCATGAACGTGATCACATCCTGCGGATGCGCATCCGGGCGGCTGGCCTCCGCAAGCAGCTGTTCCTGCGACATGCTGCTCTTGCTTAACTGAGTGACATCGTCGCCGTCAATTTTAGTCGGCGGTTTGAGCGGTATTCTGAGCTGATAGCGGCTGAAGCGGACGGTCTGATTGTCCAGCCCGCTGGCGCTGTGCAGGGTGCCGTTCTCCAGCACGATGGTCACGGCCATCCGGCTGATGTCCGCCTGCATTCCGCCGCTTTTGGCCATGATGATGTTCGGCTGCTGACGGCCCCGCATGTCTGAAACATAGACACCGCGCCATGTTCCGGCCTCATCGGTCGCATCCACATACACCACCACCTCACCTAGCGCCTCGGTGAATTTCTTTTCTTTGATCCCTTTGTCAATTTTCTCTTTGGCTAACTGGTACATGAGCTGCCGGACAGCGACTTCGCCTGCCGGAATCAGGCGGACTGAAAACCAGCCAGTGAAGGTGGCAATGACGGCGGAGAGCAGCAGCACCGGCGGCAGCATCTGCCGCAGGCTGATGCCGCAGGCTTTGAAGGCCAGCATCTCCCGATCGTTGGTCAGGCGGGTGAAGCCGATGATCACCCCGGCCATGCTCGCCATCGGGATGACATAGAGCAACAGGTGGGGAAAAATATAGGAAAACAGACGGATAAAGTCTCCTGCGCCGATGCCGAGGTCCAGCACCACCTCCAGCAGCGGAATCAGGCGAACCAGAAAAAAGACGCAGTACAGAATTAAAAAGCTGGCGAAAAAAGGGGCCAGCAATTCTGCACTGAGATAGCTGTACAGCAGCAGCGGCGGACGGCAGTTACGGCGCATGAGTCTCCGCAGCAGGGGCTGGCTGCTGCTGTCCGGCGGCATTCTGCGCGGCAGGCACGGGCTTTGGCGTGAGGATATTTTTGATGTTCACGTCAATCCAGTTCTGATCCCACCATTCCACCGGGGTGACGAAGATGCCCTGCACAAGCATGGAAAAATGCAGATGATCGCCTGCGGCCATGCCGGAAGTGCCGCTGCGGCCTATGATCTCATTTTTTTCCACCAGCTTGCCGAGATTGGTTTCAATCCGGCTGAGATGCGAGTACAGACTGCTGATGCCTTGGCCGTGGTCAAGAATCACCACATTGCCGTAAATGCCGAGATAGTCGGCAAAAACTACACGGCCTCGGTTGGCGGCCCGGATTTCCGCCCGCTCGGTCGAGGCGATGTCAATGCCGAGATGGGTCTGCTGATCAATCTCCTGACCTTTGTAATAATACGCCCGTTGGTCGGCGAACCCGGCCCGGCCTGCGCCAGGCATCCGCAGAAAGCGGTCCTGCCAAAGCTGCTCCGCCGCTGTGTTCCGGCAGGCTTCAGCGATTTTTTCCGCATTCCAGACCCGCACTTTCTGATTGACGAAGAGATATTTCTCCACGTCTGTGCCCTTCATCTCCGGGTAATGCTGCTGGAACTCCGGCAGCTTGCTTTGGAGGAAACTGTCTGGGATCTCAATTTTATCGTGCTTCTCTTTCGCTTTTTTGAAGTGCACCGAGAAGGCAGTCTGTGCTTCATTGCCAGCCTCATCCGCGCCGATAACCCGCAGGCTCTCTGGCTTGTCGCTGTTCCACGGCAAGGCGATGTAGGCTAAATAGGCTTTTTCTTTGCCTTGCTGCGGGAAGCCTTGGAAGAAGAGCTTGTCAATCATCACGCCGTGCCGTGCCAGCGGTTCAGAGGAGCTGTAGAGCACCAAACCGCTGCCGCCCTGCTGCAGGTGCATCTGGGCGTGCTCAACCGTGAGCATCGGCGGCGCGGAATCAACGGTCACTGGAAAGCGGAGTTCAGTGGTGTTGCGCTTAAGCGAAAAATCCTGCACGGTCAGGACAAATTCTGCTGCTCCTTCTTTCAGGCCGATGCCTTTCGCATCCATCTTGACCGTCTCCCGCACCTCTGCCGGGCCAGCCTGCTTGAACCATGACTGGCGGGGATATTCCCGGCTGAACAGCGGATAGACGGTGCCGTTCTGAAAGACCGTGACCGCAATCTGGCGGATGCCGCTTTTTTTATCTCCGGCCTGCACCGGCAGCTCCATTGCTCCGCCGACAAATTTGATCGTCTTGCTGACAGAGACTGTTGGTTGTTCAAATTCCAGCAACATGAAAAAAACTGCTCCTGCGCCAACCACCACAAGCATGGACAAGCCGATCAGGAGCAGGCGGCTCAATTCTTTGGCATTGGCAGAACGGAAAAGGGAGGCGAGACCGCTCCGGCTTTGTTTGATCATGATCAATCCTTTGAAGCAATTATTCGTTCCAGACGATCTCGTAGCGCTGAAGATGGAGATCAGCCGCAGGAGCCACCGCAATCCGCTTGCCGACACTTTGCTCCAAAAGCTGGAGCTGGCCGCCTTCCTCGCGCAGCAGCAGGTCAGCCAGACGCGGATGCGCCCGCACAGTCACGCTGCTGCCGTTGATCTTGGCGGCATCACGGGAAATTCTGCGGAAAATTTCGTAGCAAAGCGTGCGCCGCGATTTCACTGCGCCCTCGCCGCCGCAGCAGGGGCAGACCTCGTTCAGCGTCCGGGCAAGGCTGTCGCTGGCCCGCTGCCGGGTCATCTGCACCAAGCCGAATTCGGACATTTTGAGGATGTTCAGGCGGTGGCGGTCCTTGGCCGTGGCTTCTTGCAGCGCACGATAGAGGGTTTCCCGATTTTGCTCCGCCTCCATGTCAATGAAATCAATAATGATAATGCCGCCAATGTTTCGCAGCCGCAGCTGTGCCGCTATCTCGCGCACCGCCTCCATATTGGTGTTGAAGATGGTTTCCGCCAGATCGTTCTTGCCTACGTAGCGGCCCGTGTTGACATCCACCACGGTCAGCGCCTCGGTCGTTTCTATAATAATATACCCGCCCGAACGCAGCCAGACCTTTTTGTCCGCCGCCCGGCTGATCGCCGCGTCAATGCCGTAGGCCTCAAAAAGCGGCACCTCGCCGTCATAATGCACAATCCGGCTTTTCAGCTTCGGCGCAAAGATGCTGACAAAACGCAGCAGCCGCTCATGCTCCTCAGCTGAGTCAATCACCACTTCGTTGATGTTCTCGGTGAGGAGGTCGCGGGCTGAACGCAGCACTAAATTGATGTCTTTATAAACCAAACCTGGCACCGGCGAACGCTGGGAGGCGGCCTTGATGTCGTCCCAGAGCAGCATCAGGAACTCCATGTCCGCCTCAATTTCCGCGCTGGTGACATTCTCCGCCACAGTGCGGACGATGAAGCCGGTGCCTGCCGGACGCAGGCTCTCAATCTTCTGGCGCAGCTCCTCGCGGACGTGCTCGTTTTCAATTTTGCGGGAGATGCCGATATGATCGGTGAGCGGCATGAAAACCAAATTGCGGCAGGCAAGGGTGATGTGGCAGGTCAGCCGCGCTCCTTTGGTGCCGATGGGGTCTTTGGCGATCTGCACCAGCACGGTCTGGCCTTCGTGCAAAAGCTGTTCAATGCCGGGATGTGTCGTGCAGCGGTGAGATAGCGACGAATCGTCGGGATAATGCCGCCGACAGCAGCGTTTTTCCTCGCCGCCGCTCGCTATCCGCTCCTCCAGTTTGGCAACGATTGAGGAAGCATGGACATCGTCCACATAAAGGAAGCCGGTGCGCTCCAGGCCGATATCCACAAAGGCGGCCTGCATTCCTGGCAGCACCCGCACCACTCTGCCGCAGTAGATGTTGCCGACCAGCCCTTTTTCGGCAGGGCGTTCGATATGAAATTCCAGCAGATTGCCGCTTTCCACCAGCGCGATGCGGTTTTCATAGGGTGCGGCATTGATCAGAATGTCTGTGTACATGGTTCTGGCGTGATGCTGATTGCTGCAACAGACATGGTCTGATGATGCGCCCGCAAGGCGGTGAAAAGAAGCTGCTCAGATCACGGATGTCGTGCAAATTCGTGCGTTGCTGTCGGGCGGTATAATACCTTGCCGTGCGCCGCCTCACAAGAGTGATTGCCACGAAGGCGGGACGGCGCAGGCTTCTGCTGGACAGTTCGTTTTTTTTCTTCTAAGATGCGGCAGTCCATGAAGCTCCCAGCATCAGCCTCTGCTCCCTGTCTGTCATGTCTGAACGAAAAAACACCTCTCATTTAGTCAAAGCCTTAGGCTGGTCGCTGCAAGGCTTGGCTGCCGCGTGGCAGGAAACTGCCTTCCGGCAGGAAATCCTCCTGCTGTGCGTTCTTGCGCCGCTGGCCTTCTTCTTGAGCCATAGCGGCGTGGAACGCGCCCTGCTGTTGGGCAGCTGGCTGCTGGTGCTGATTGTTGAGCTGCTCAACACCGCCGTGGAAGCAGCCATAGACCGCATCGGCCCGGAGCGGCATCCGCTCTCAGGCACAGCCAAAGACATCGCCTCGGCAGCGGTCTTTATCGCTTTGCTCAATGCCGCGCTGGTCTGGCTGCTGATTCTGCTGGGCTGATTGCGCTGCCGTCATCCGACCTGCTGACGAACACGCTGGCAAAGCCCAGCGTTTCAGCAATCCGGCTGACAAATTCCAGCTCATTCAAGCAGCAGACGATGCGCCGGTGCCGGGTGAAGCGCAGCTCGCTGCGCACCTGATCCAAGCAGGTGACGACCAACTGCCGGTTCTTGGCAGTGCGCAGCAGCTCGTCCCGGCTGATGGCGTACTCCAGCAAATCAAGGTCCAGCAGGCTGCGCCGGAACGCGCCTTGAAAGCGGTTGCGGACATTGGTCTCCTGCGGATTCGCCCTGATATTGTGCGGCAGCTGCTCGTTGCTCATCGGGCCGTCGCCGTGCCGGGTTTGGTAGGCGCGGGTGACGAGCCAGACTTCCATGTTTCCGCCCGGATGCAGAGCCAGCGCATTGGCTGTGCCAGTGTTCGAGCGGGTGACATGCGGGAAGAAGCCAAAATGCTGATCCAGCAGCAGCCCTTGCGATCCCTCGTAGATCAGATCGCTCCAGCCGCCTTCGGGCAGACCCTGCGCAAGCCGGACATGCGGCGAGCTGACAAGGGCCGCGCAGCGGTCAAGAAAGCTCGCCGTTGCAAGGTCAGCATATTCGTTATAGAAGAACTTTCGCAGCAGGTCAAGGCGGGTTTCCACGACCCACGGATAAAAAAGGTCGCCGAAGGTGAGCGAGAAATGCTGCTCCTCGCGGTGGAGAGTGTCGCCGAAGCCCACACCGCAGCTGCCATGCGGACAGTGCTGCCGGTTGCGGACGATGTCATACGGCGTGGTGACAGGACAGGCTGCATCCACATAAAGCAGCGGCTGCACGCCCTGCGCCAGCAGCACATGCAGCTCATTGATCAAGCCGACCGGCTCAACCGTGCAAAAGCGGGAGAAATAGCTTGGCGCGCCCTGCAAGGTGCCTGCGCCGAAGTTGGAGAAGACATGGCGGATGCCGCCCGCCACCACCGTATGCCCGGCCTGCTGCCCGCCGGAGAAGCGGATGACCAAGGGCTTGGCGCAGCTCCGGCAGAGCCAGTCCGTGACCAAACCCTTGCCTTCATCGCCGAAGCCTGCGCCAATGACGACTTTGCCCTTCACAAAATGACCTCGGTCTGCGGCAGCGGCCCCGCGATCACGGCTGTTTCGCCTGCCGCAGATCGCAGTGTTTTGGCGATGATCTCAGGAATCACCCGCGACACCTCCTCGTGCCGGTCAAGAATGATCAGGTTCTCGCCCAAGAGCTGCTTCCAGCCGTCCATCGTCGCCTGCATGCTGCCCGCGCCGGTCTCGCGGATATGCAGATGAAAGACATGGTACATCTGCCGCGCCCTGTCTAAGAGCATGGCATCCGTCAGATATTTATCATACTGACCATCGCCCATGATCTTGCGCATGGCCCTGTCCGGCACATCACGCAGGGTCGGCTCATCGCCAATCGTGAAGAGAAAGCCCTTCTGTTTGCGCTTTTCAAAGCAGTCAATTGAGGTGTGATACCCGGCAAAGTACCACGCCAGCAGATAGCTCTCGCCAGCGTTGCCGCCGCCGCCGCCTTCGAGAAAGACATCAGTCAACCACTTGTCGAGCAGCTCATCGCTGGACTCAAACTGGCCCACTTGCAGCGGGCTGCGGTCGCATTCGTGATCGCCAACAGCTAAGAAGAGCAGCTGCGGGTCGGGCGTGCCGCTCTGGATGATCCGG
>JACCEE010221671.1_pt1 | contig 11723 bp, 12 predicted proteins | sample 7449931 | NCBI WGS metagenome assembly JACCEE01 (sample SAMN15323457, study PRJNA562643) | freshwater metagenome | isolation source: river surface water | place: USA:Blue River Watershed | collected 2017-08-19 | reverse complement strand
TATGTGATGCGTAACATACGCATCACATTAATTTTTAATCTATTGTTTTATAATAAATATTATTTTAAATAATAAGTATTAGTAACCAATTTAGTTACCAATATAATATGAGTATTACTGGTCTATATTTTTTGGAATCTCTTAATGTTATCACTAACAAGATGTAAGATAGCGATGTAGCAAGATAGCAGTGAACATCATAAATTACCTCTGGCCGAGATTAACCATCTTCACGTTTATTTTATTTAAAGTATTAAAATTTAATATTTTCGTCATTCTTGGGCTTTTACTTACGATTAGTGGAATTATTTTTATACAACCAGATAATAAATATTTTATTTTTTATATATTTACAAATATCTTATATCACAACCCAACAACTTATCTTCTAGCGCTTGTAGGAGCAATAGTCTGAGCATTTGTCTTAACAAACGTAGGCATTGTTCACAGCAATATCACACTTCTGATCGTAGTGTCTTACTTTATGCCGTTCATCTCACCTGTACTAGCTCAAACCTGATCTGATAGTTACCGATATTTGCTTAAGACTGTTAGGTTAAATTTGAGCTAAATTCTTTTCAGCCCAAATACATTTTCCATCAAGTAATGTTTCAAATGGCGTTCTACGATCACACCTTCCCCTGATGGTTTCTTTCAGTATTATAGAATTTCAGCCAACCGTCTATATTAAGCTGTAACTCTTCTAATGAGCTATACAGTTTCTTTCGAAAAGTAATCTGATAAAACTCCTGCAAGATCGTCTTATGGAAACGCTCACAGATCTCATTTGTTTGTGGTGATGCTACTTTCGTTTTAGTGTAACCAATATCATTCAGAGCCAAATAAAGCTCATAATCATGATGTTCAACCTTGCTGCAATATTCAGTGCTTCTGTCGGTCAGAATTCTAAGCATTGGCAATCCTTGTGACTCATAGAATGGCAAAACGCGGTCATTCAATAAATCGGCGGCTGTAATCGGCGTCTTGGTTGTGTACAACTTGCTAGGTTTCAGTGACCAACTGATGACTTTTCTTGAATATAAATCAAGAACCACAGCTAGATATAACCCGCCTTGCCATGTGCAAATGTAAGTTATATTAGTCACCCAAGAGTATCAGATGTGTTGACAATAAACTCTCGATTTAAATGGTTATGTAGCACAATCTGAGGACGACCTCGACCATAGCTTTTATGCTTTTTATATCCTCGAACAGCGGCAATCCCATTGTTCTTCATGATCTTCAGCACACGATTAGGTCCGCAGCTTTCACCTAGCTCTTTAATATCCAGCGTGATACGCCTATAACCATAAATGCCATAGCAGGCTCATAAGAAGACCGGATCAGTTGTAATAACCGTTTGTCTTCAATTGTTCTGCCTGATTCGGGTTCATGTAGCCAGGTATAATAGCCAGCACGAGCAATCTTAAGAACCCGACACATCGTTTTAATCTTAAATTGATGGATGTATTCAAGGATAAACTGATACTTTACTCGGGCAGGCTTGCAAAGTACCTTGCGGCCTTTTTTAAGATGTCCCGTTCCTCTTCAGTCTGTTTAAGCTGACTTTTAAGGCGCAGGATTTCTTTCTTTGCTTCGAGCAGTTCATGTTCATCAGAATTGTTACGTATAGGCTGTACGGCCTTTAGCCATTTATAAATGCTGTGCTGTGATACACCTAAACGTTCTGCTACATCAGTGACAGAATATTCACGTTCGGTAATCAATTTAACAGCTTCATCTTTAGAAAGTTCATTTAATAATTAATTTTTAATATCTACTGCGGCAAAATGTCGCAACATTATAAAAAATTTATAGTTTATAAGACAGAAATTTAGAGTGAACTAAATTTAAATTTTTTCGCTAGAAAAATAGCAAAAAATGACAAAGTTAATCTTTTAAATTTCATCTTTGTTCAACATTCAGTATATCAACTCGTAAATTTGCTTACTTTTTACTCATATCCACCGTTACTACATAAAAATTTAGTTGTTTACGAATAAAAATGGCTGAATTCAGGGTTGTTTACGAATAAAAATGGCTAAATTCAGGGTTGTTTACGAATAAAAATGGCTAAATTTAGGGTTGTTTACGAATAAAAGTTGCAAAATATATATCTTTTACCCTATAAAATTAATACATTAATCTATAATTTGGTAATCATTACACTATAAAAATAGTGATAAATATTGCAATTACCAATTTAATTATTACCTTAAATTGGCTCAAAATGGTAATAGTTTGAATATAAATTGGCTCAAAATGGTAATAGTTTGAATATAAATTGGTTCTGAATTGCCCATTAATGAATGTTATTGGCAGTGATTGGCTATTATTGTCTTTAAATGACAAAAAAGTGTTAAAGAATGGATGAGTTATGAATAGATTTGGTATATGAATCATAATCTCCTGCTTGTATCTTAAGAGAAAATTCTACTTTTAGATCCTTTTATTTGTCTGGGGGATTACCGGGGAATTGGGTGGATACAGTGACTGATGCTGGCGTGAATATTCATCAGATGCATCATAGCTTTACATTAGCTGAGCCACTTGCCAGACATCATCAACCGTCAAGACAAAAATTGAAATCACATCAATGGTATGGCAGGCCGGAATCAGCCCTTGGTTGGTTTAAGCCCTACTATATTGTTATGTCTGGGTGGCACGCGGTCCGAACCTGCGGTATCGGTGCCTAAACTGAAGGACACCTGACAATTGGCAACCGCCACAAATGAACCCGAACTTGAACCACCACTGATATATTCAGGATAAAAGCTGTTTTTCACTGCGCCGTATGGAAAACGTACGCCAACCAGACCCGTCGCGAATGGTCCAGATTGGTTTTACCCCCCACAATCGCACCAGCATCTTTCAACTTGGCAACCATTATTGCATCACTGCCGGCCAGATACGCAGCGTCTTTACAGACTGGCCGCCGTGGTATAAAAACCTGTAACATCAATATTGTCTCTCACAGCAAATTGAATGCCATATAACGGTAAATCATCTATTAATTTGTAATTGTTTGCTTAAGGCAATCGAAATTCAGGTATGATCGTTATTGTTAAACGATGCGACATAAGAGATCAGGTGCTGTAATTTAATAGCCCCCAATTAAAACGGACATTTCTGAATTAAGACCTAGTCATAGCGCTAGGGTTAAGGAGTGTTCTATAGAGCGTATTGAAGTTATTACATCAGTTCAGCATCGTCGACGTTATTCAGGTCAGGGAAAAGCTCAATTTTTTGCCATGACCATGCAATCAGGCTCCTCCGTTTCCTCTGTTGCCAGACAGTATAGTATCTCTCCAAGTTTGCTGTTTAAATGGAAAATATTTATACAGGATGGTGGAGTAACTGTCATAGAAGCCAACAATCAGGTCGTCAGTGTGTCTGACTATAATGTGATCCTAGACAATATCGTGGACAACAAATTCTTCTAAATTCTCGAAATGTTTCTGTTCAAAATCTTCTATGCTTAACCATCCATTTGCAGAATACGCCTTCTACCCCGATTGAAAAGGCATGGTCTGTGCTCAAAAGAAAAGTTAGAGACATTGTCAGCTAAAACCAGACAAATCGATTCGAGACGCCTTGAATATGGGATTTAAGTTAATGTAGTTTATAATTTTCAATTAGCTAAATTACCGAAAGGAAGACGTGGACTGTTATCAATCTCCAAGGCAAGTTTAGTCTATTCTCTTTGCAACAGTCCCAAATTATTAGGTATAAATCCTACTACCCTTATTTCAAGATTGAAAAAATTAGGAATTTATTATTAATATTTTTCACATTTAGCGAGAAGTTTATAAATAATATTTAAGCGAATATAACATCATAATCACCTTATTTTTCAATGAAGATATGCTGAATCCATAGAGTAAAAGGGTATCATTTCTGAAATACTATTCAATGAGAAGTAAATAGTTAATCATTTAATATGATTAAGAAAAACCATGCATCGTTTAAAATACTCTACGTATTATAACGATCTAGAGATACTTCATGTTAGGTTTATCACTGGGACACATTGCCTTATTTGCATTGGTTCTGATTTTATTATTTGGCACGTCAAAATTAAAAAATTTAGGTAAAGATTTGGGTGGCGTTTTTAAAGATTTTAAAACCTCTATTCAAGACGATTCTTCGAAAGATGAAACTGCACATTCATCACAGACAAAAAGTAAGAATCACCCATCCTAATTTACGATCCACCTCTTATCCTATGCTAAATGTTGGCTTGTTTGAGCTTATCTTTTTTATCAGTTTCGCATTAATATTCTTAGGCCCTGAAAAACTATTAGAGCTATTAAAAACTGCGTATAGGCTGTATCAAAAGATCAAGCACCTGCTACAAAATTTTCAAACTGACATAGAACGTGAACTCAAGCTCAATGAGCTACAACAAACGCTCGAATCCGAAATCAACAAAGTAAGAGATTTGGAAAAAGTGCTGAGCCAGAAAATTTATGCTGAGCTACATTCTGATGAGCCTATTTATATTGGCTTGCCCTACAGCAGTCTAGGAAAGATCGAAGCAATTGTTCCCCTGGAACAAGCAGGACATCTAGATCTATATCCGTTGAGTTACACGACTTTAAATAAGTACATCATTACCCCCTCATATTTAAGTAGACCTATGCATTCATGATATCTCCAGACCAATCATCAACTGTTGCACATTTACTGGATCACTTGGCAATACTGAGAAAATGTCTAATTCAGATCATCTTGATGTTGGCCTGTGTCTTTTTATGTTTATTGCCTTTTGCTGAAACGCTATATCAAGTATTTGCACAACCACTCTTACAAGCCTTACCTGCGAACAGTCAAATGATCGCAACCGATATTACTGCAACATTTACTGCACCTTTTAAACTGACTCTATTTATTGCTTTTTTAATTTGTTTACCATTTTTTCTTTGGCGTATATGGCGTTTTATTGCGCCTGCACTGTATATGCAAGAAAAGAAACTGATCATTGCGCTGTCTAGTTCAAGCTTAATTTTATTTTATCTTGGCATCAGTTTTTCCCGTTATATTGTCTTGCCTTCTGTACTGTATTTTTTTATGCATATCGCTCCTGATGCTGTCTTACCCATGACAGACATTAGTAGTTATTTAAGCTTTTGTTTAAAGCTGTTTTTTACTTTTGGTTTGTGTTTTGAAATTCCCGTGCTCATTATCGTGTTATTGCTTTCAAAGTTAGTAACTTTGGAACAACTCATGCGTAAAAGAAAATTTATTATTGTGGGCTGCTTTTTTGTATCGATGTTTATTACTCCCCCAGATTTACTCAGCATGTTATTACTTGCCGTACCGATGTGGGGATTGTTTGAATTGGGTCTATTTGTAGGAAAATTTCTTCCACATCAAACAGAACATTCAGCTACATAAAGCGACTGACGTAGATATAAAAAAGCCCGAATTATTCGGGCTTTTTTATATCTGGTTAAATTGCGATGCGCTTTTGTAAGGTAACTACTAAACGGTCCAAGACAAAACCTATAAAACCGATAATTAAAATAATCGAAAGCAATTCAGTATAATCCAAACGGTCACGTGCATCTAAAATTAAATACCCAAGCCCCGAGCTCACGCCCAACATTTCACTCGGCACCAATACGATCCAGACAATCCCAATCGCCAAACGTAATCCCACCAATACTTGCCCAAGTACACTTGGCCAAATAATTTTTTGCAAGATTTCACGTGGAGTTGCATCTAAACTATGTGCAAGCTTTAACAATTGAGTATCAACTTTTTTTACGCCTGTCGCTGTATTGAGAATAATAGGCCAGACTGCGGCAAACGCGAGTAAAAAGTAAATCGGTTTATCACCCACCCCTAAAATCATCACTGCAATCGGCATCCATGACAATGGGGAAATCATGCGTAAAAACTGGAACATTTGTGAGGTCAATGCATCTGCTTTTTGATTTTGCCCTATCAGCAGTCCTACCGGAATCCCTATCAGTAAGGCAATGCCTAGGCCCACTAATACACGCTTGATGCTCATCCAGATATGGGTATAGGTTTCACTATCCTGGATTAACGTTAAAAACTTTGTCAACGTCGCGTTTAAAGTAAATTGCTGAAAAAATCCTTCAGGAATAAATGTCCCCGCAACAAGCCAGAGGCAGAAAAAGCCGATGAGCCCAAACAACCCATAACTATGATATTTCCAATTTGGCATCATGATACTATTCATAATTGAAAAATCTCCTGACGGGTAAAGGACTCGGTGAGACCAAATGCTTTCATACCGCCTAATTTTTGAATGGCTTTTTTAACAAAACGATCATCGACCAATTGGCGTGCCGCTAAAGTTGGATTCAGTTGTTTTAAAAATGCAGGATTGCCTTCAACCTGGGTATGACGCATACGTTTGATTAGCTCAACTGTATAACTTTCAAAAGGGTAAGGCTGAAAATCGATACGATGGTCTTGCCATGCAGGATGCTTAATTGCACCCGTGCTTAAATAAAACTTCTGGCGGGATGGATTGGGATTGATTACCTCAGAAATCACCGCATGAATATGTGGCGTTAATCGTGGTTTATGCTCACGTGAAATCAATTTCGCAACTTCACTACGATGGCTACGACACCAAAGCTGGGCTTCCACAATACCATTCACCACTTTTTGTGACCATTCGGGATGTTGCTGTAAATCTTTCTCATGCATGTACACCACGCAACAGGCATGTTTTTTCCAGACATCTCCCGTAAATCGCAATATTTTTCCAATCTTCAGATGTTCTGCAATTGCATTAAATGGTTCAGCAACAAGGTATCCTGAGATTTGCTTACTGAGTAGTGCTGGAGGCATATCTGAGGGCGGTAATACTATTATTCCTACTTCATTGGCTGCCAATTTTCCCTTTTGTTTGGTGATAATCTTCAGGCCTGCATTACGCAGCATTTCCTGTAATACCACGTTGTGTACTGAATACCAAAAAGGGATCGCAACTTGTTTGCCACCTAGATCCTTTAAGCTATTGATATGTCTGGCAACTGTCAGCGCTGAACCCCCCACATGGTTCCATGCCACAATTTTTGCAGGGAAATGACTGCCGAAACGTGTCCAGACTGCCATTGGTGATAACAGGTGAATGACATTCACACTACCGGATAGAAAAGCTTCAACCAGTTGTGCCCAACTTCGAAATAAAATTGGTGGGTCAACTTGTAATCCCTGTTTTTCGAATAACTTATTTTGATAGGCAACCAATAAAGGCGTTGCATCGGTAATTGGAATATAACCAATTCTTACCCGTTTGGTTTTTGTATTTTCAGGCTTGGTTTGTGCCAGACTTGCTTGCATTGGCAAGGCAGCAGTTCCAGCAAAGAGTCCCATCAATTTAAGAAAATCTCGACGAGAATGATTTATATCATCATCACACATGTCTGTTTCCTTAAATATTTTCCAGCATCTTAGCTTGATGCTGATGCAGTAATTTCAAAATATCATTACGGATCATTGAAAATTCATTTTCCCAAATATCACGTGGATGATTCTGATTTAATGACCATATTTGACTGATGTTTGCAGGGTAACCCGATAAAAAGAAAATACGGTTTGAGATGAGTAAGGCTTCATCAATATCGTGTGTGATCATCACTGCGGCACCAATTTCTTGGCTTTGAACCAAGTCGACTAGCAGTCTTTGTAATTGAGCACGATTCAATTCATCTAATGCGCTAAAAGGCTCATCAAGTAATAAAAGGCGTGGAGATTTTGCCAAAGCACGAGCCAAAGCCACACGCTGCGCCATACCACCCGATAAAGTGTTTGGTTTTGCATGGAGAATATGCTCTAGCTTTACCCTTTTTAATGCATTTCTCACCCGTTTTTGGATTTCAGCCATATTATTTTTAGGCTGATTTTTAAAATCTTGTCCAAAGGCAACATTTTCAGCAATATCCAGCCAAGGCAATAACACTGCAGATTGAAACATGAGTGCCATTTCAGACTTTTGCTGGGCAATAGGTTTTCCTAATAACTCAACTTGTCCTTTTTCAGGAACATGTAAGCCTGCAAGTGTCGACAATAAAGTCGACTTACCCACACCACTTGGTCCCAAAATGGTAATGATTTCGCCCTGTTGAATGTTGAAATCCACACCATCAATCACGGCCTGGGTTTTGCTCGCGTGACTGATGGTAAGTTGCTCTGCAGTAAGTAACGCTTGTTTATTTTTCATGTCTTAGGCACTTAAACGTGACAGTTCGGTTTTTAATTGCAAGACACTCGGTGTCACAATTGGAATAAAGGCTGATTCTTTTAGACGTCTGGTAAAACCATCTTCATAAGGTGTCAAATAGCACTTGCCGCCTGTACTGCATAGTTCCAGTTGAATCGCATGTTGAGTCAGTTCACTGAGTGCAATTCGGATCTCAAATAGGCGTCGAGCATGAGTGACAAATTGTCCTGATGCCAATCCAGAAAAGAGTGCCGCTAAGTTTTTTTCTAACTGATGCTGAATATAAGCAACTTGATCATTAACTAAACTTGAGTGTTTCTTGGCAATGACCTGTTGCACACTGCGTTTAATCAAGCCAATAGATAAAGCACACTGTAAACCTAGAAATGCTGGACGGATGGCAGGAAGATATTGCGTAGCTTTATCACTTAACAATTCTGTTGGTGAAACAAAAACATCTGTAAGTGCAGCAGCAGCGGTAGAACTGCCTTTCAATCCAATTAATTCCAGGTTTGGTCGACGATCAAAGCCTGGGCGGTTAGATGGTACTAAGAATAATAAAGGACCTTGAGAGCTGTCAGCAGCGACAGCTACAGTAAATCCAGCAGGATGAAAATTGGTTACCCATGGCAATGTTCCATTTAGTTCCCAGCCACCCTCAACTGCTTCAGCCTGGATTTGTAGAGGTTCCAAGCCTGAGAGGAATTTCATCGCATTGGATAAACCTGTGGCCCCTGCATATTCACCTGCAAGCAGTTCATCGAAACGAAATTCTTCTAAAACATCAGCTTTCGCAGTTAATAAATATTCAATATAGGTACGCTGACTCCAACTGACAAATGCAGCTGTGACTGAATACTCAGCTACTTCTGAAATGGTTTCAATCGCATCCTGTAAAGTATTGCCGAGACCACCAAATTGCTTCGGCACACCTTGTCTAAATACATCGGCTTGACCCAATTGTTGCAGCAAAGCTAGGCTGACATCTGCTTCGCCTGCATTTAAAGCCTCTGCATGCTGTTCTAACCAAATAGCTAAACCGACATTAAGCATTTTTTGGTTCCCATTTGTGTGCAGCAAGTTGGCTATTAAGTTCGGTACGTGCCAAGCTATTAGCATAGTTACACAAAGTAGCAAGGCTTAAGCCCAATAACACATCTAGCGCATTTTGTTCAGTAAAGCCTGCATCAAAGAATGCTTGAGTTGTTTGTTCATCGACAGCACCTTTGGTTAATAATGCTTGACGTGCAAAAGTCGATAAACTATTTAAACGTGTATCAGGTAACTCTGCTTGATCACGTAAGGCTTGGACAATCTCAGGGGCAAGTTTAGCTTTATTTTTTGCCAATGCTGTATGTCCTGCGACACAGAATGTACATCTGTTATCTGTTGCCGCCACCAATTGCACGACTTCACGTTCTTGTATGTTTAAGCTGCTGCGACTATTGATTTCAGAAACGGTTTGGTACATTTCTAACGCAGTCGGTGCATATGCTAAAACACCTAAAAGATTTGAACTAAAACCATTCGCTTTTTCGGCATTGATAAGGCGTTGTTTTGCTTCTTCAGGGGCTTGTTCACTAGTTAAAGGTTTGAAATAAGTCGTCATGGTATGTACTCCGTTAAGAGTACTTAGTGTTGAAAATTTATAGTATTCTCTCAATGCTTATTAGTATTTTAAAATGCTTTATCGTCTAAACATCTGGAAGTTTTTATGCTTAATAATTCTCAAAAAATGCTAAGTTGGTTAATTGATCATTTAGAAATTGAGACATCTCTTCAGCATTTAAGCCGTTACCATCAACAATGGTCAACATCTATTCAAGGACAAGGTCAGGCAAGTTTCCATTTGGTTCTTCAGCAAGATTGCCATTTTCATCTTCTAGAAGAAAATAACTTTATTCATCTTTATCAAGGAGATGCTATATTTCTTTTAAAAGATATTCCTTTCATTATTACCGATACGACTCAACGAGTTGCGCCATCTCTAAACCACTTAGAACGCAATTTAGTTAACAGTGACGATTCGAGTATTTTGTCTTGTTCTACACATTTAGCATGTGGTTATTTTACATTTCGCTCAAAATTGTCTGAATTGTTTATTGCAGCACTACCCCCCTATTTGGTCTTAAGACAAGATGATCAAGCTTTAACTGAATGTTTAAATATATTTGAATTAATTCGTCATGAAGCCAGCTTAGAACATGACGCTTCGGTAAGCTTAATTGAACGCCTTACCAGTATTTTGTTTTACTACCTGATCCGTCATACTTTTAGTCAAGAAAACCATAAAAAATTTCCTCTTTGGACATTATTTAATGATCCTAAGCTATATCCTCTCATTTTAGAAATAGTCGCTAAGCCTGGAGAAGATTGGACTTTACAATCTATGGCAGCAGTTTGTGGTATATCACGAGCTAGCTTTGCGAAGTATTTCTCGAATATCGCTGGATTTTCAGCAACACAATTCGTTTTATATTATCGCATTCAATTGGCACAACAATATTTAGCACAAGGTGTGTCTATTGCAGATTGTGCTGAAAAAGTTGGATATCAATCAGTTGCTGCATTTACACGGGCGTTTCAGCGAGTTACACAAAAAAATCCAAGTCAATTTATGAAATACTAAATCACTTAATTGTTTAAATTGGGTACTTTTAGCTATATGCAAAAATACATCAGATTAATAAAATTATCATATAAAATCAGTAGGATATTGCCTTTCAACAACTCCCCATCGAGTGAGTAAGTTTCCTTATAAGCTAAGCTAGCTATACTAGCTAATTTAAATTGATTTACTCAACGGCTTTTAAATATCGATATACAGCCTGTCGGCTGATACCAAACGCTTTTGCCAGATCAACTTTGGATGAATACTTCCTTTCTTCCCAGGCTTGTCGTAAAGCTTTGGCCTGTTCAGGATTCAATTTATGGACGCGTCCTTTATATTTCCCTTGAGCTGCTACGAGCTTAACCCTTCCTTTTTGACGTTCTAAGATAATTTCTCTCTCAATTAAACAAAGGCTCTCATTAACTGCAACATCAGATTATTCATAGGATGAATAGCTACCGATTTTGTAGACACCTTTTTGTTAGATTTGAACTGCCACCACTCTCTCGTTCAAATTTTAAAACAATATTTTGTGCGGTAAAATCCCAAAGGATACCTTTACAGCTGGCGATGACCTTATCGCTGTCTTCATTTCTCATCCAGCCCCAAATAATAGCGCCCTAATGCTCAGGTTTGGATCTCGGCTTCGAGCCACAAGGCTTCATTAAAAGTCTACTGGAGACTTCCTGTATAGTGGTAAGTTATTCACTGTGGCTGAGTTGGTATTCTGATTTGATCAATATACAGAATTAATTCATTTGATAGCAATGAAAATCATCTTATTCACACTTCAATCTGGTAAGGTAATCCCCCCTAAAAATAAAAGGATCTAAAAGTAGAATTTTCTCTTAAGATACAAGCAGGAGATTCTGCATGAAAACATCGAAATTTACTGACAGTCAGATC
>JACCEE012540226.1_pt1 | contig 11734 bp, 10 predicted proteins | sample 7449931 | NCBI WGS metagenome assembly JACCEE01 (sample SAMN15323457, study PRJNA562643) | freshwater metagenome | isolation source: river surface water | place: USA:Blue River Watershed | collected 2017-08-19 | reverse complement strand
TTACTCATCTGGTTTAACTCTTGTCAGCCTTGGTGTGCCAGTTAAGCGACACATGGCCGCGCTCTTTGATGGCATTTTGATGCTGGTCGGAGTCATTTATATTGTTTGGTTTGCCGAAAATTTCTTTATTCCTTTCCAGGGTTTTCTTATAACTCTTGGCGTACCCGTAGCTGCTTGGAGTGCGATATTTGTAACTGATGTTCTCATTCGCAAAAAGAGTTACAGCGAAAAAGATTTATTTGATTCTCGCGGAGTTTACGGATCAGTTAATTGGGGCTCAATCGCCTGTGTGGCAGTTGCAACAATCATTGGATGGGGATTCGTCACTAACTCATTTGCATCATGGCTTAGTTGGCAGGGCTATTTCCTAGGTTTAATTGGCGGCAAAGATGGAGCGTGGGCTTATTCCAATGTTGGCGTGATTTTTGCCTTAGTTATTGGTTGCGTGGGACATATTCTTCTTTCTAGTCGCAATATTCGAGCGCAGGAGAAAACACTTCGTTAAAGTTACGACCATGAAATCTCGCATTGCGCCCCTTCGTGATTTTTTAGGGCGCGAATCGACTGGCGGGGTTCTTGTTTTGGTAGCAGCTGCATTGGGTTTGATTACAGCCAACTCTGCTTTATCTGACAGGTATTTTTCCGTTTTAGATTATGACATTGTAATTGGAACAGATTGGTATCTGATTGATTTAACTATTCTTAAGGTTATCAACTATTTATTGATGAGTGTTTTCTTTTTTGTTGTTGGATTAGAAATTAAGCGCGAACTAACTTCGGGACATTTGGCTTCACTAAAGAAGGCAATGCTGCCTTTCCTTGCAGCTATAGGAGGGATGGCATTTCCAGCTCTTATTTATTTAACGATTGCAGGTTCAGTTGCCCCAGAAGGTTGGGGTGTGCCAGTTGCAACTGATATTGCTTTAGCTGTTGGTTTGTTAACAATGCTTGGACCAAGTGTTGCTGCATCATTGCGCTCCTTTTTGCTGGCCTTGGCCGTGATTGATGACATTGGTGCGATTCTTATTATCGCATTTGTATATTCGACCGGCATTAATTTTTCTTGGCTTGCGGCTGCAATCGTCAGCATCGCATTCATCTCTGTGCTGAAGAAAACCCGCGTTACTTCATTAATCATTTATTCGATTTTTGCTTTCACGCTGTGGTTCTCACTCTATAAAACAGGCGTTCACCCAACTTTGGCGGGCGTAATTCTGGGGCTCATGACACCAAACATCCTGCACAAAGGTACAAAAATAGAAGATTCCGAAGATGGCTCGGTATCAGTTATCGAATGGTTGGAACTTAAGTTTCATCCGCTCTGCACGTTCTTCGTTGTACCAATTTTTGCATTCGCAAACACAGGAGTTGTGATCACATCTGAATCTATTGGTGAAGCATCCCAATCTCTCATCGCATGGGGTATTTTCTTTGGTTTAGTTGCAGGTAAACCATTGGGAGTTCTTTTTGCTTCTTTATTGGCTAAGAGATTGAAAGTTGCTGAGCTTTCAGATGGAATGAATAACTCTTCATTTTTAGCTACAGGAAGTGCCGCAGGAATCGGTTTTACCGTTGCAATCTTTATTGCAAACTTGGCCTTTGATGATCCGGCGAATCAAGATATCGCAGTTCTTGCCGTAATCGTTGCATCGGTTGTTAGCGCACTAATTTCAATCGTTTTGTTTAAAACCTTGGCAAAGAAGTAGAAAAAACTAAGCCCCGCCACAATTGCAGCGGGGCCTAGTTTTGCGTAATTCTTAGAGATCGAAGTAGAGCTCGAACTCCGCTGGATGTGGCCGCAAGCGAACGTAATCAACTTCCTGTGTGCGCTTGAACGCAATCCATGTGTCGATGAGATCTTTTGTAAATACTCCACCTTTGAGTAAGAACTCGTGATCTTCTTCGAGATTGTTAAGTACAGCCTCGAGAGAACCTGGAACTTGTGGGATAGCAGCAGCTTCTGCACCTTCTAGTTCGTAGAGATCCTTATCAACTGGCTTTGGTGGTTCGATCTTGTTTTGAATTCCATCGAGTCCTGCCATCAACATTGCAGCAAATGCAAGGTACGGATTTGATGAAGGATCGGGGCAACGGAACTCAATGCGCTTAGCCTTCGGATTTGATCCAGTAATCGGAATACGAATACACGCAGAACGGTTACGTGCTGAGTAAACGAGATTTACTGGTGCTTCATAACCAGGAACTAAGCGGTGGTATGAGTTAACAGTTGGGTTTGTAAAGGCAAGCAATGACGGTGCGTGCTTGAGTAATCCACCTACATACCAACGGGCCATATCCGAAAGGTCTGCATAACCATCGCCGAAGAACAGTGGCTTTCCATCTTTCCAAAGAGATTGGTGAACGTGCATTCCTGAACCATTATCGCCATACAAAGGTTTTGGCATAAATGTCGCAGTCTTGCCATTCTCCCAAGCAGTGTTCTTAATGATGTACTTAAACTTCATTACATCATCGCCTGCGTTAAGGATGTCGCTGAAGCGATAGTTAATTTCCATTTGACCCGCGGTACCAACTTCGTGGTGCGCACGTTCAACTAGTAAACCAACTTTGCCAAGATTCATGACCATTTCATCGCGTAGATCTGCAAACTGATCAGTTGGTGAAACTGGGAAGTAACCACCTTTGATGCGTGTGCGATATCCGCGGTTAGGAGTTCCATCAGCGTCGTACTCGGCACCTGTGTTCCAGGCGCCTTCGTATGAGTCAATGTGGTGATATGACTCGTGCATATCAGTTTTGAATCGAACCGCATCAAATACATAGAACTCTGCTTCTGGAGCAAAGAATGCCGTGTCTGCGATGCCTGTTGACTTCAAATACTCGACAGCTTTACCGACAACGCCACGAGGATCGCGACTGTAAGGGGAGTTATCAACTGGATTGTGGACGCTAAACAAAATGACAAGAGTTTTTTCTTTGCGGAATGGATCGATGAATGCTGAACCAGGAATTGGCAGCAATTTCATATCTGATTCATGAATTGCTTGGAAACCGCGAATTGAAGAACCATCAAACATCAGGCCATCTGTAAAGACAGCTTCGTCGAAAGATTCAACAGGAACATTGAAGTGGTGTTGAATTCCCGGAAGGTCAATAAATCGTACGTCAATTAGTTTGACATCTTCCTTCTTGATAAACGCAAAAATTTCTGCAGAGTTCTTAAACATTTTTCTCCCAGTTGATGGTATTTCAAGCGTTGCGCACCGCTTCATCGAGGGCGCATGTGCAAAGGCTACGAGTTATCCATGAAAAAGGCATAACCCACGTGTTACATCTATGTTAAGTAAATTGCGGGTTTTCAGCCACCGACTAGGCTTATTGCATGCATTCAGAGGTGAGTTTGGGCAGACGCTTTGGGGCCATTAGCCTGGATTGGTTAGCCAGCTACCTGATCTCAATCGCTTTTTTCAGTGGATCGGGCACCTTCCTGGAAAGGACCTCACAGGCTGGGATTCCGGCGCTCATCATTTTCTTTATTCAGTATTTCTTGCTCGTTACCTTACAAGGAGCATCGGCAGGACACAGAGTTTTCCGAATGAGAATCGTTGATTTTCAAGACGGTGGACGTCCAACAATTCTTCAATCGCTCATTCGAAGCGTTCTCATGGTGATTGTGATTACGGCTATCACCTATGACGAAAATGGCAGAGGAATTCATGAACGTTTGAGTAGAACGAGAATCGTCCTAACAAACTAGCGAATTCTGATGCCCTTTGGCATTGGACCCTTTGGAATTGGCATAGACATTCCACCAACAGCTTTCAAACGCGCACGGACTTCGCGCATTTGGTGGGCAGATAGTTTCTTAGGAAGCTTTGCTAAATGCTTTTGTAATTTGCGAATCGAAACTTGACCTTGTGAATCTCCAATAATGACTTCTGTGATTGGTACACCAGGGGCAAAGCGCTCACTCTTGCGGCGCTCATCACTGAGCATCTGTTTAACACCTTGTGATCCTTCTCCAACTAAAACAATTCCTGCTCTGCCAACGCTTCTGTGAACCATGTCTTGATTACGAGCAACTGCAACTGCTGGAGTTGTTGTCCAGCCTTTGCGAATTGCCATTAAAACTGAAGCGCCTGCACCAATCTGACCTTCAATTGATGAATAGGCAGCAGTCGATGCTTGTCGAGTAAAGAAAAACATCGCAGCAAGTAGTGCTATTGGAAGCGAAACGAAAGCACCATAGATTGGACGACCCACAAGTAGGCCAATTGCAATTCCTACTGACCATACGGCAAGAAATACACCGAGCAGCGCATAGGCAATCCAGGGTTTTACGCTCTTGGTTACAGAGTAGGCATCCCTAAAGGTTTGAAAACGACGAGGTTTGATACCCGCTTCTTTGTTCTTCTTTTTTCGTTTGAACATGCTCATAAGTTTAGTGGGGCAGGGGCGGTACCACCAAGGCGAAGCGGTGCCCAGCGCTGACCTTGATGGTTGTCGGGATAGTCTTCTTGAACCTTGTGCAGGGTTGAGACAAGCACATTTCGGAGTTGCTTTTCACCCGCTTCAACATCACTATCTTTAGCGAAATAAAGCGGCGGGCTATATGTGACCGTAATTGGAACGCTCTGCCTAGTTAAGTTTTTCTTAACACCCTTTGTCCATACACGTTGGCTGCCCCAGATGATTGTTGGGATTACTGGAACACCTGATTCCATTGCTAGTCGCACCGCACCGGATTTAAGTCCTTTGATTTCAAAACTTGTTGAGATTGTTCCTTCAGGAAAAATTCCGATAATTTCTCCTTTATGCAAAGCTTGCAGGGCGGCGACAAAAGATGCGGAACCATTACTTCGATCCACACTTATGTGATGCATGCCGCGCATGAGTGGACCCGCTAATTTGTTATCGAAGATTTCTTTCTTTGCCATAAATCGCACGTAGCGCTTTTTTGGAAGAACACCAGTTCCAGCAATTGCAAAGTCAAAGTAACCAATGTGGTTCATAGCAAGAATGGCACCGCCTTCTTGCGGAATGTTCTCTTGGCCTGAAAATGAGAAACGTAGATCTAAGTATTTCCAAAGAGATTTAATGAAAACTATGACTGGGGGATAAACAAGATCAGCCACGCTGAGCACCAGTTTTTGCAGCCATCGCTTCCTTATACAAACGTCCTGCGCGATAACTTGAACGAACCAGTGGGCCACTCATAACTCCAAGGAATCCTATCTCTTTCGCTTCTGCTGCTAATTCAACAAACTCTTCTGGTTTTACCCATCGCTCGACAGGATGGTGGCGGTTGGTTGGGCGCAAGTACTGAGTAATAGTGATCAGATCGCACCCTGCACCTCGAAGGTCGACCAGCGCCTGTGATATTTCTTCGCGAGTTTCACCGAGTCCTAAAATTAAGTTTGATTTGGTGATTAAGCCGAAATCTCTAGCCATTGTGATTACTCGTAGAGATTTCTCGTATGTAAATGCCGGTCTAATGCTCTTAAAAATACGGGGCACGGTTTCTAAATTATGCGCAAATACTTCAGGTCGAGTTTCAAAAATTTGATTAAGTAAATCAGAGTTAGCATGGAAATCAGGAGCGAGCATTTCAACGCCACAACCTGGATTTAACTCATGAACCTGGCGAATGGTTTCGGCATACAACCACGCGCCTTCATCTTCCAAGTCATCACGCGTTACTCCAGTAATGGTTGCATATTTCAATCCCATTGCTTTAACAGATTCGGCCACTTTGCGTGGTTCTTCGCGATCAATTGGATCAGGTTTGCCAGTATCGATGTTACAAAAATCGCATCTGCGTGTGCATTTTTCTCCACCAATTAAGAATGTAGCTTCTTTATCTTCCCAGCATTCGAAAATGTTTGGGCAAGCAGCTTCTTGGCAGACAGTATGAAGACCTTCGGACTTCACTAGCGAACGAAGGCGGGTGTATTCGGGCCCCATATTGGCACGTGTCTTAATCCATTCGGGTTTACGTTCAATTGGCGTCAGCGCATTGCGAGCTTCAATGCGAATCATCTTGCGACCATCAGGTGCAATTGTCATGCGCTTACCTTAGCCAAAGTAGAAGTTATATGGCGTTCTAGCACTGGAAGTACTTCTTCGGCGGTGATTTCACGCTTTAACTCTTGAGCCATTGATGTAACTTCTGCATCAGGGATGCCACACGGAATTATTTGAGTAAATGAAGTGAGATCAGGATTAACGTTGAGAGCAAAACCATGCATTGTTGTTGCTTTAGCAACACGAATTCCGATGGCTGCAATTTTGCGAGGATTTAAATCATCCTGTGTCCATACTCCTGATCGACCAGGCACTCTCTGAACCTTTAATCCAAACTCTTTGCATGTTTCGATTAATGCACTTTCAATCTCTCTAACAAAACCAACTACCTCAGTTGGTTTAGCCAATCGCAAGATGGGGTATCCAACAATTTGTCCAGGTCCGTGCCACGTAATTTTTCCACCGCGATCTACATCAATGACAGCAGTCCCATCTAATGGTCGTTCTTCTTCAAGTGTTCTTTTGCCTGCAGTGAAAACTGAAGGGTGTTCCACAAAAAACAGTGTGTTTGGCATCAATCCTGCACTGACTTGTTCATGCGCATGACGTTGGATGAGCAATGCTTCGTTGTATTCCAGAAGCGCTAAGTGCTTCACCACAATTGTGGGGTTAAGTGTCGTCGTGGCTGCCACGGACTTAGCCTAAAGGTAGGCTTGCCCAGTCGCGAATCCTCGCTGAAAAACGTACGAAAGGTTCCAACTGCCGTGTCATCTAACACCTCTGTGAAGTCCCGTAAACCATTTGCTATAGCAATGCTCGTTGTTTTGATGTGGTTCTTATTGACCGGTGTATTCGGACCTCTATTTGGAAAGCTTTCATCTGTACAAGAAAATAACAACTCTTCATTTCTTCCAAAAGGCGCTGAAGCAACACAAGCATCAGAGCTGATCCAGACTTTTTCAGGTAAAGACTCTTTTAATATTCCAGCGCTAGTCCTATTTGAGGGTAAAGCAACGCCTGAAAATCTTGCGGCGATTAACGCTCACCTCGATGCTATCGGTGAATTAACACTCGCTGGAACTACAGCGAAAATTTCAGATTACCTTGCACCAGGACAGAGAATTACTGCATTCCCATCAGAAGATGGCAAAGCAATTCTGGCGAGTGTGCCACTTGATGGCAACTCACTTACAAAGTTACTTCCTAATGAAGAGCCAGTACTTCCAGCAATTGTTGAAGCGCTGCGCGAAGATCTTGGACCTTTAGCAAAAGAGAATAATCTCACTGCTTACGTAACAGGACCGGGCGGTATATTCGGAGATTTGTTTGGAGCATTCGGAGATATTGATTCCACATTGCTACTCACAACTCTTGGAGTTGTTGCAGTTATCTTGATTGTTGTTTATAGATCTCCAATTTTGTGGATTATTCCGCTTCTTTCTGCCCTTTTCGCGCTTTCCACAGCTGGAGGAATTGTTTATCTTCTTGCCAAAAATGACATTATCGACGTTGATGGTCAATCACAAGGAATTCTCTCAGTTTTGGTTATTGGAGCAGCAACAGATTATGCCTTATTGCTAATTGCTAGATATCGAGAAGAACTTCATCTACATGAAAACAGATTTGATGCGATGCGTGCGGCATATAAAGGTGTGTGGGAACCTATTCTTGCTTCAGGTTCAACAGTGGCGATTTCACTTCTTGTGCTTTTGTTTAGCCAGTTAACGAATACAGCAGGCCTTGGACCAATTGGCGCAATTGGTATCGCGTGCTCTGTTATAACAATTCTGACTCTTTTACCTGCGCTGCTCTTGCTCTTTGGTCGTTGGATTTTCTGGCCGCGGCGCCCAGATTTCGATGGTGAAGATCAAGTTTTAGGTGGCGTGTGGTCAAAGCTAGGAAACACAATTAGCCGCAGCCCTCGCAAAGCGTGGGTGATTACAGGAGTTGTTTTATTGGCCTTCGCTTTCACTTCAACAACGCTCAAAGCAGATGGAATTGGAACAGTTGATTCATTTACGACTAATCCAGAGTCCGTTGTAGGACAAAAATTATTGCTCACTCACTTTCCTGGCGGAGAAGGTGATCCAACTCAAGTAGTTGTAAATGTGGACAAGCTTGATGCCGTGGCTGCTGCGATTAAGAACGCCCCAGGAGTTTCTTCTGTAGTGCCATTACTAGATGGCTTTGCAATTCCTGGCGGACCAATTCCAGAAATAAAAGTTGTAAATAACAAAGCTATTTTGAATGTAACTCTTGATAAAGCCCCAGATAGCGTGGAAGCTTCAAATGACATCCCTGAGATTCGCAGACTTGCTCAACAAGTCGATTCGACTGCTTTAGTCGGCGGAACAAGTGCGGTCTCATATGACATCCGAACAGCCAATGATCGAGACAACAAAACAATCATTCCGATTATTTTGATTGTTATCACAATCATTCTTGGTCTTCTCTTGCGAAGTATTCTAAGCGCTGCGTTACTTCTAGGCACTGTAGTTCTCTCTTACTTTGCGACCCTTGGTGTGTGCGCTCTCGTCTTCAATCACGTCTTTGGTTTTGAAGGTGGGGATACGTCGTTCCCGCTCTTTGCCTTTATTTTCTTAGTGGCACTCGGTATTGATTACAACATCTTCTTGATGACTCGAGTACGTGAAGAGTCAATCAAACTGGGAACCCGTCAGGGAGTAATTAAAGGCTTGACCGTAACAGGGGCTGTGATTACATCTGCTGGAATTGTTCTAGCAGCAACATTTGCAGTGCTTGGATTGATTCCATTAGTGCCATTAGCACAGTTAGGTTTTGCTGTTGCATTCGGCGTTCTCTTGGACACAATTATTGTGCGTTCAATTCTGGTCCCAGCAATGGTGCACGATATTGGACCAAAAATTTGGTGGCCATCTAAGTTAAAGAAGTAGGACGCATGAAGCTTAAGGTCGGCATAGCAGGCTATGGATTAGCCGGTCGGAGTTTTCATGCACCTTTCTTATCGGCTACGAATTTTGAAGTATCTGCTGTCCTAACAACTAACGATGTTAGAAAGCGTCATGCAAAAGAGGATTATCCTTCAGTCAAGATCGTCTCGACGATTGAAGAGTTGTGCGAACAGGATCTTGACTTAGTTGTTATCGCGTCAGGAAATGAAGTCCATCTGTCGCAAGCACTGGCAGCAATAAAGGCAGGGATACCAACTGTTGTAGATAAGCCGATGGGCATAAACGTTGCACAAACGAGAGAAATACTCGAAGCGGCGCAATCTGCTGGCGTTGCAGTAACTACGTATTTCAACCGCAAGTGGGATAGCGACATTCTGACTTTGAAGCGTGTCATCAGAGATGGTCACATCGGACGAGCTATTCGAATGGATTCGCGATTTGAAAGATTTAGACCACAATTAAATCCGCAGTCATGGCGCGAAAACAAATCTCCGCAAGATGGCGGTGGTTTATTGCTGGACCTGATGCCGCACTTGATATCAACTGCATTCGAATGTTTTGGCCCAGCGAAATTAAAGTCAGCATCAATTAGAAGTATTCGTGGGGGAGCAGATGATGATTGCCTACTTGTGCTTGGCCATGATTCGGGAGTTGAATCAATTCTTTCAGCCAGTGCAGTAGTTGGTTCACCTGGTCCTCGCATTCGAGTAATTGGTAGCGAAGGCGCATTTGTTGTTAATGATCTTGATCCACAAGAAGCTCTATTGAGAGCTGGTAAATCACCAAAAGATGGAAAATGGCAAGAAGATACTTCTTCGCTCGCACATATACACAGAGGCGAGAATATTGAAGAGTTTAAATGCGATCCTGGAAATTACGCAACGTTTTACTCTTTAGTACATGAAGCCATTGTGAATAAGAGCGCGATGCCAATTTCATCCGAAGAAATCCTTGCAGTGGCTCAAATCATTGATCATGCTCGAGAGATTAATCCGTATGGGTAAAAAAGTAATTGTTATTGGTGCGGGATTAGCGGGGCTCAGCGCGGCGATTACTCTAGAAAGTGAAGGAGCATCTGTCACGGTGCTTGAAAGTTCTGATCGTCCCGGCGGCCGTGTCACCAGTGATGTTATCGATGGATTTGTTTGCGACCGAGGTTTTCAATTAATCAATGCAAACTATCCTGAAATCAAACGCCTTGGAATTATCAAGGAGATTGATTTTGTTTCTGCATCCTCAGTCATTGAAGTCGCACGAAATGAAGAGCGCATACGGATTGGAGATCCTCGCTCGGCATTTTTCTCTGTGTTTAACTCACAAACAGGTTCTATTTTTGAAAAAATTCGATTAGTTCTATATCTCTTACGAAGAAAACCCGCAGCAAGCGTGGGTGAGGAGCTGAAAAATAGTGGCCTTGGAAAAACGTATGAACGAGTGCTGCGACCTTTCTTAACAGGAGTATTTTTGGCTGATCCCCTTCTGGTTGACGCCGAATATGGTCGCACGGCAATCAAACATTTTGTTAGCGGAAATTCGGGCTTACCCGTTGGCGGCGTACAAGCATTTTCGGAAGCCCTTGCTACTCGCGTAAAAGACATTCGCTATGGCGTGCAAGTTAATTCGATCAAGAAAAACACCGTTAGTACGTCTAAGGGTAAATTTGAAGCTGATGCAATCATTGTTGCAACAGATGCGACAACTGCGGCCCAGTTACTGGATTTAACACAAGTTCCACAATTAGTTGGATGTACGACGTGGTATCACTCGACAAAAGAGAGCCCAACAAAGAGCAAGTCTTTGATTATTGATAGCCAGAATAGGGGCCCAGTGGTAAACACGATGGTTATCTCTAACATGATGCCAGGCTATGCACCGTCTGGAAAAAACTTGATATCAAGTACAAGCATTCTTCCGGCAACTGAATCCGAAGTTCGCAGGCATTTAGCAATCTTGTATGCAACTGAAACTCGCAATTGGAAACTCGTTGCAAAGTACGACATTCCAAGTGCTCTGCCATTAGCTGGGTTGGATATGACACTTGTTTCAGGTGCGCACATAAGAGATTCGATATTTATAGCTGGTGATTACAAGAGTGCGCCATCTCAAAATGGCGCATTGCTTTCAGGGCGATTGGCCGCGCTCTCGGTTTTAGTCGACTAAAGCGAGAAGTGCTGGGGCAATATGCGGATAGTCAAAGACAAATCCAGCATCGAGAAGCGCCTGCGGAATAACTTTTTTGGAACCTAAAATCTCTGATGAAAATCCACCTAGTGCAATTTTTAGCGCAACGGCTGGTGCCGGAAAAAGCGCCGGACGGTGCAGGGCGCGAGCCAATCCAGCAGTAAATTCTTGATTGGTAACTGGATTAGGAGAAGTTAAGTTAACTGGACCTTCGATTTTGTTTTCTAATGCAAAGACGATTGCACGGATTTGATCATGCAGAGTAATCCAAGACCACCATTGCTTTCCATTGCCCAACTTTCCGCCTAATCCAAAACGAAATAGTGGAAGCATTCGACCTAGTGCGCCACCAGTTGGATCAAGAACTAAACCTGTACGCAGTTTTACTGTTCGCACATCCTTAACTAAGTCAGCTGCGCCTTCCCATTCGCGACATACGGCCGCAAGGAAATCTTCTCCTGCGCGATCTGATTCGATAACCGCACGGTTGCCAGTTTCGCCATACCACCCGATAGCACTTGCACTGATGAACACAGATGGCTTAACTGCGTTGACGGCATTTGCAATTGTTGTTGTGCCAAGAAGACGTGAATTGAGAATCTCGCTCTTGTATTTCTTTGTCCATCGCTTGTCGC
>JACCEE010095613.1_pt1 | contig 11736 bp, 10 predicted proteins | sample 7449931 | NCBI WGS metagenome assembly JACCEE01 (sample SAMN15323457, study PRJNA562643) | freshwater metagenome | isolation source: river surface water | place: USA:Blue River Watershed | collected 2017-08-19 | reverse complement strand
GTTATCGAGAACCGCAGCGGGGCGCGGGCTTTCGATGAAGCCTGTGCCGATGCGGGCAAACACAATGGCGAACGGCGCAGCACACAACCACGCCACCATCAAACGCGGAGCGCGTACCAATAACGGCGAAGTTACCGCGAACACGCCCCATGTATTGCCGAGCAAAGAAAACCCCGTCCACATTGCGGCGGGAAATAGCTGGCAGAAGGTGTTGATGGCGAGGAAAAGCTCGGCATTCCATCCATTAAGGGCGGTAATCATGGCAGGCATAAAAGCGAAATTCGGAAAGGGGATGCCCCAAGCGGGTTACGGTTTGGGTTTCTAGCAGTTGGCATTGCGCAAACGGCAAGGGTTCTGGCGATAGCAGTTGCGACCATTGCACCAGCAAGGCGCTACTTCCGGCGGGGAGTTTGCCCCACCAGAGTGTGAATTGATCCAATCCATCGGCTAATCCGCCATTCAATACATGCACGGGCAGCGGGCGGGCATACCACGCGATGCGGCTGGCAAGCGTCCAATTTTGTACTGCAATTTTGGATACATTCTGTTGGGCGGCGAGGGTGCGGGCGCGTATTCCGGCTTCCTCCCAGCCGTAGACATCGGCGAAGGGGTTGGAGGGGGCTTTGTCATTCCCCTCGCCCTGCGTATGGGTGATGATGGGAAAACCGCCCGTCAGCAGCAGGGTAATCAGCACCAGCGTGAGTCCGGTTTGCAAGGTGGCGAATGTGGCAATCAGGCGGTAACGGCCTTGCTTCAATGCGGTGGCAAGACCGATGCCGGCAAAGGGTAAAAGCGCCATCCACGCCGGAGCCGTCCAATGCGGCAAACTGGTTCCGCCGCCCGATAGGTAGGCCAGCACCGCGAACGGAATCGCAAAAAAGGCCAGCAATGCGCGGTGGGCGGGGGCGGTTCCCTTCCATCCCCAAAACAGCAATGCGCCGTACACCACAATCTGCACTACCAGAAAGCGCAGAAAATGCAGCCCCTGCCACCCCCCACCCGAACCGTGGGCGACTTGGTAGCGGAAGGAAATCCAGTCATGCGTGTAATTCCAATACGCTACCGGAACCACCAGCAGCAGCGCAATCACCAAGGCCAACCACAGCCCCATTTGTTGCACGATGCGCCAACCGTGTGCGCTGAACAGGCATAACGCCACCGCCAGCGCCGCAAAAATCGCCGTGTATTTGCTCAAACCTGCTAACCCCAGCGCGATGCCCAGTGTGATCCATAACGGCAGGTTTTTGAGGGGAGCGGAGGGGGAGGGCTGCATCAGTTCCAGCGTTACCCGCATGGTGAGGAGCGTGAAAAACATCAGCAAGGTATCCGGCAACAAACCGATGCCCAGAATGTGGAACAGGGGCGCGAGTGCCAATGCCATGAGCGTCCAAAATCCGGCACAGCCTTGGCGTAAAGTGGGCGGGGCAAGGCGTTCGGCGAGCGCGTGCGCAAGCAGTGCCGAACCCAGCCACAGCAATTCGGGCAATAAGCGCAGCATCCATACCGGAGCGTGCAGCGCCACCAGCGGGAGCTGCACCCAACCCACCAGCGGCGGATGATCGAAATAACTCCAATCCGGTCGCGCGGCGTAGAGGGCGTAATGGGCTTCATCGACCGAGAGTCCTAAACTCGCGCCCAGTGCCAAGTGCAAAAGCAGCATCACACCCACCAGCCATTGCGTGCGGCGCTGCAAGTTAAACCAATTTAACCAATGAAATAAGGGGAAAATAGCGTGCATAGCGCGACAGTCTAAACTCTACACACCCTTTTACGCCTGCTTTATGCCCACCTCCCCTATTGCTATTGACCCCAGCCGCTGCCCATTGTGTGGACAGCCCAACCAGTGTGCCAACGAAATCGAACGCGAAACCGGCATCCCCCAGCCGCCTTGCTGGTGTACCACGGCGGTTTTTGATGCCGCGTTGCTGGAATCGGTTCCCGCAGAGGCGCAGCGTAAAGCCTGTATTTGCGCCCAGTGCGCTCGTTCAGCCGCGCCATCTGCCCCCAACGCATGAACGCCAGTTGGCGAAAAATACTCGGCAATAGCGGTTGGCAGTTTGCGGATCGGCTTTTTCGACAAGGGGGTGGCATTCTTATCAGCATTGCCATTGCCCGCCACTTGGGGCCGCAATACTTTGGTGATTTGAGTTTTGCTATCGCGTTTTCGATTTTCTTTGCGGCGTTGGCGAAGCTGGGGCTGGATACGATTGTGGTGCGTGAAATTGTGCGTCAGCCGGAACGCAGCGGCGATATTTTGGGTGCAGCTTTTGTCCTGAAACTGCTGGGTGGGGTGCTGGCGTTGTCACTGGCGGCACTCACCATTCGCTGGATACGCCCCCACGATCCGGCACTTCAGGGGCTGGTGGTTATCGTGGCGGCGGGGATTGTGTTTCAGGCATTTGATACGGCGGATTTGTGGTTTCAATCGCAAGTGCAATCCCGCTGGACGGCAATCGCTCGCGGCTCGGCCTTTGTGGTGTTGGCGACAACGAATATCAGCTTGATTGTCATGAAAGCCCCCGTCGAAGCCTTTGCATGGACGGCAGCGGCGGAGGCGGTTTTGTGCGCTATCGGCTTCTCGGTAGTGGTGTGGCGTGCGCCGCGTCCGGCGGATTTGCGGCTGCGTGTGCGTTGGCAACAGATGGTAATTTTGTTGCGGGAAAGCGGGTATTTGATTTTTGCCGGCATCGCCGTCGCACTCTACCTGCGGTTAGATCAAATACTGTTGGCGGAATTTATGGATAATAAGGCAGTCGGTTTGTATTCGGCTGCCTTGAAATTATCCGAGATGTGGTACGTTATTCCCACCGTGATTGTTTCATCCGCAACGCCTTATTTGACAACGCTGTATTCTCAATCCCCGCAATCCCCCGATGCGTATCGCCAAAAATTGCAACAGCTTTTGAATATGCTGATGCGGGTTGCCTTCCTGATTGTGATCCCCATGGTGCTGCTGGCGCGTGTTCTCATGCAATGGTTGTATGGGGCAGCGTATGCGGAGGCGGGTTTGATTCTCTCCATTCACATTGTGGCGGCGGTATTTGTTTTTCAGGGTGTGGGAATTAGTGCCGCGATGGTGATTGAACAACGCACCCGCTTATTGTGGTGGCAAACTTTGGCGGGGGTATTGTGCAATATCGCCCTCAATAGCGTGTTAATTCCGCTCTATGGTGCAGCGGGTGCGGCGGTGGCTTTGGTGTTATCACAGTTGTTTGTCAATTATGGGGTGCTGGCTTTATGGTCGGAAACACGCCATTTATTCAATATGGAAACGAAGGCCTTTCGAGATTTGGTTGCATGGAGTTTGTGGGATTGGTAGAATAAAAAATGAAAAAAGTTTTGGTAACGGGTGGTGCGGGGTTTTTAGGCTCCCATTTGTGCGAACGTTTGGTCGAGCGTGGCGATGATGTGCTGTGCGTGGACAATTTCTTTACGGGCAGTAAGCGCAATGTCGATCATTTGATGGATCGGCACAATTTTGAAATCATGCGGCACGATGTCACCTTCCCGCTGTATGTGGAGGTGGAGCAGATTTTCAATCTGGCCTGTCCCGCCAGCCCAGTCCACTACCAGCATGACCCCGTGCAAACCACCAAAACCAGCGTTCACGGTGCGATCAATATGCTGGGGCTTGCCAAGCGTGTGAAGGCGCGTATCTTGCAGGCTTCGACCAGCGAGGTGTATGGCGACCCCTCCATTCACCCCCAAACCGAAGATTATTGGGGCAATGTGAACCCGATTGGCATTCGCAGTTGCTACGACGAAGGCAAACGCTGCGCCGAAACCTTGTTTTTTGATTACTACCGCCAGCACCAACTCCAAATCAAAGTGGCGCGTATTTTCAACACCTACGGCCCACGTATGCACCCCAACGATGGGCGCGTGGTGAGCAACTTCATCGTCCAAGCCCTGCGCGGCGATGACATCACGATTTACGGAACCGGTCAGCAAACCCGCAGCTTTTGCTATGTGGATGATTTGATTGAAGCCTTTTTGCGCTTGATGGATACCCCGCAAGACATCACCGGCCCGATCAATTTAGGCAACCCGGGGGAATTCACGATGCTGGAATTGGCAGAAAAAGTGATTCACTTCACGGGTTCACGCTCCAAACTGGTTTTTCAACCCCTGCCGCAAGACGATCCACGCCAGCGCCAGCCCGACATCACCTTGGCACGCCAGACCCTGCAATGGGAACCAAAGGTTGCACTAGAAGATGGTTTGAAAGAAACCATTGCCTATTTCAAAAAAATTATCAATGGCTAATCCAATGGCGAAGGCAATGGCGAATTCAAGCGATAACTGGCAACTTAATACCCCCGTCGCGCTGATTATTTTCAACCGACCCGACACAACCGAGCGGGTATTTGCCGCCATCGCCCAAGCCAAGCCGCCCGTGTTGCTGGTGGTGGCCGATGGTGCGCGTACCCACCGTGCCGGAGAAGCCGAAAAATGCGCCGCCACCCGTGCCATCGTGGATCGAGTCGATTGGGATTGCAAGGTATTAACGAATTATTCGGAAACCAATTTGGGGTGCAAAAAGCGGGTTGCCAGCGGTTTAGACTGGATTTTTGAACAAGTCCCCGAAGCGATTATTCTGGAAGATGATTGCCTACCCGACCCTTCTTTTTTCCGATTCTGCGAAGAAATGCTCGAACGCTATCGTGATGATGAGCGCATTAGCATGATTTCGGGGGACAATTTCCAATTTGGTCGTCAGCATGGCGATGCCAGCTATTATTTCTCCCGTTACACCCATATTTGGGGGTGGGCAAGCTGGCGCAGGGCATGGAAGGGCTATGATAAAGATATAGCATTGTGGCCCACGGTTCGTGATAATGAGCGTCTTGATGGCATTGTCAGCAATAAAAAAGAAAAAAGGTATTGGACGAAGATTTTTGAGAAAACCTTCCAAGGAAAAATTGATACATGGGATTATCAATGGATGTTCCATTCATGGATCAATGGGCGAATTGCGATTGTGCCCAATGTCAATATGATTTCAAATATAGGATTTGGCGTAGAGGCTACCCATACCCGAGGCGCTAGCATTTATTCTTGCATGGATGTAGAGGCGATGCAATTCCCATTGCAACACCCTAAAATTATGTTAGCAAATGCGGCAGCGGATGCTTATACAGCAGCAACGAATTTTAACGCTAATGTATTTTTCAGAGTGATACGTAAAATTCAATCCATTTTGATGCAGAAAAAATAAATCACATGGACAAATGTTTGGTATGTAATGGTGATGTCACTCCTGTTTTTACCGAGAAAATACTGGGTAAATACGATGTAGCCTACCATCAATGCAAAGATTGTTTATTTTTGCAAACGGAAAAGCCCTATTGGTTAGATGAGGCTTATTCATCTGCTATTGCTATTTCTGATACAGGTTTGGTGAGTCGAAATTTCTCTCTTGCCTCAAAATTAGCATCATTGCTGTATTTTGGGTTTAACCCACGGCTATCCTATATTGATGTAGCTGGTGGTTATGGCATGCTGACACGGTTGATGCGCGATTGTGGATTCGATTATTATTGGGACGATAAATTCTGCCAAAATACATTGGCGCGAGGTTTTGAATACGATAAAGCTTTCAATCCATTGGGTGGATTATCTGCATTTGAAGTGCTGGAGCATGTACACGATCCTCTGGAGTTTATAGAGGAACTGATAAAAAAACATGGCGTAACTACCTTCATATTTTCAACGCTGCTGTATACAGGTGATAGTCCACCGGATAAGAACTGGTGGTACTATTCTTTTGAGACGGGGCAGCATATTTCTTTTTACCATGAAAAGACGATCAAGAAAATAGGTGAACATTTTGGATTGGACTTATTTTCCATTCATGGAATCCATATTCTGACCCGTAAAAAGATACGAAACCGATGGCTGCTTCCCATTGCGGGGGGGCGGCTTGCCCCCATTTTTGCATTGTGGGCAAGGTATCGGTTAGGGTCACGGACATGGAAGGATAGTTTGCTTTTGAAGAATACCAATTCAAGCAACTGATTCACCGAGTAAATGAGAAAGTAAGAATAATAAATATATGACATTTTCCATTGTCACGCTAAAAGCATTTGGCGATTTTGTGATTGCCTGCCATAGCGCCCGTGCAGCACGGATGCAATCACCGGTTACTATTCATCATCCAGCCGTTATAGCGGGTGAATATATGCGTCCCCTTGCCGCTGCTTTGGGGGTTGAATCAGAAGTAGCGTTTATTGGAAGCAAACAGTGGACGGATGTTCCAGCCGTGTTTGATGTACGCAAACGTGGAATAGCGCCAGCGCTCCACAGTCTCATAGAATTGCGGGCGATATTGAAGAAATTCCCCCAAGATAGGGAGTTTGTGTTTGATAATGCGGGTATCCGAGAGTTTTTTCTTTGCCCCCATAGAAAACTCCACCATATTCCTAAAGCATCCGGCAATATATACCTTGGATACCAACAATTTTTCCAATCCGCACCCAAGCCTGCATCGCATCCGTTTTCTTTTACGTCGGTGAAAAAGGTTATCCTGATTCCGGGGTCAAGGGTTGCATCCAAGGTTATTCCAAAATCTGTTATTGATACGATTCACCATATACTGGCAGAGCGTGGTCATTCGCTCACGGTGGTTACGTTGGAAGGTGAGAGCATTGATTTTTCAAAAGGTATACACAGCGTGTGTATTCCCCGAACATTTGATAATCTGATTGCTACGATACGGGCAAGTGATTGGATGATTGCTGCGGATAGCCTCCCCAGTCATATTGGAGAGTATTTTCAGATACCCCAATTTATTTTCACACCCCATACAATAAATTTCATGCTGCCACAATCTGTGCATGAATCAGGCGCTTGGGCGATGTTTAATGATTCTCAAAAATTGGCACATTGGCTCGATGCCCATCCTTGATACGCCCTTTATATGCTCTCTTTCACCATTATTACGGTTTGCTACAACAGTGCCGCCACGATTGTGGATACCCTGCATTCGGTAGCGCAACAAACCTATCCACACGTTGAACACATTGTGATTGATGGCGGTTCGTCTGACGATACAGTGGCATTGGCACGGGCGCATGGGCGTGCTGGGTTGGTGCTGGTGTCAGAACCCGATCGCGGTATCTATGATGCAATGAACAAGGGGTTACGGCGTGCAACGGGTGATGTCGTCGCTTTTCTGAATGCCGATGATTTCTACGACCATGCCAACGTACTGGCCGAGGTCGCACGCTTGTTTGAAGCAAAAGATTTGGAGGCCGTGTTAGCCGATGCCGCGTTCTTTCACCCCCGCAACCCGCACAAAGTGGTGCGCCGTTATCGCTCGGATCGTTTTACCCCCCAGCGTTTGGCATGGGGGTGGATGCCAGCGCACCCCGGCCTTTTCTTGCGGCGTGATGTGTTGCAACAAGTCGGTGAATTTAAGACCAATTACCGAATTGCCGGTGATTTTGAATTGATCGTCCGTATTTTTTCAGGTAATAAACGGATTTATCGCTACCTCCCGCAAGTGGCAGTGCGAATGCGAACCGGTGGTGTGAGTACCGGTGGATTGCGTAATACGATATTGTTGAATCGGGAAGTGATGCGGGCTTGTCGGGAAAATGGTATTGCAACCAACTGGTTCAAAATTTTGAGTAAATATCCGTCAAAGCTTATGGAGTTTTTATGAAGCGCGGAATGGATATCGTATTGGTATTGGGAATAGGGATATTGGCGTTTTTGCCGATGTTATGGGTGGCATTGGCGGTGGCACTTACCTCACGCGGGCCGATTCTTTATTGGTCATCGCGCGTGGGGAGGAACAATGTTTTGTTTCAAATGCCCAAATTTCGCACCATGCGGGTGGATACCCCAGCGGTAGCCACCCATTTACTGGATGACCCTGCCCGTTATCTCACCCCTATAGGGAGCTTTTTACGCAAAACAAGTCTGGATGAATTGCCCCAGTTGTGGAGCATATTTCAGGGAAATATGAGTTTTGTCGGCCCCCGTCCGGCGTTATTTAATCAGCAGGATTTGGTGGAGTTGCGTACCCAGTACGGTATCGAGCAGTTGGTTCCGGGTTTGACAGGCTGGGCGCAAATAAATGGGCGCGATGAGTTGCCAATTCCCCAAAAAGTAGCGTTGGATAGAGAGTATCTACAAAGACAATCCCTAGCATTTGATATTAAAATAATCGTCCAGACCTTTTTGAAGGTAATTCGGCGCGATAATGTAGCGCATTAACCATTTTTTACATAGGTGTATACAATGACTACTTCATTGATTGAAATCCAGACCCAAATCGAACAACTCAAACAGCAAGAAGCTGACATCAAGGCGCGTGACTTTGACACGACCGTTGCCGAAATTTTGGCAAAAATGCAAGCCTTCAATATCACCGTGAAACACCTGCAACAAGCTGCTGGCGTTTCGGGTCGCAACAAATTGTTCTCGGTTGCTGCTGGTAGCGACAGCGAAAAAGCTGCACGTAAACAAAAGAAAACCGCTCGTCCTCCCGTAGAAGCCAAATACCGTGGCCCTAAAGGTGAAGAGTGGAGCGGCCGTGGTTTGACACCCCGTTGGTTGAGCGCCCTGATTGCCCAAGGCCACACTAAAGAAGAATTCACGATTGCCAGCTAATCTGGCGCGTTAGTCATTTGCGTTAGCCATTTGGATTCTGGATGCAAAGTACGGTTTTGGGCTGGTCACGTTCTGTCAAGCGTCTTACCGTACTTGCACTGGATGTCCTACTCTCTTTTTTGGCGACCTGGATCGCCTTTTCCCTGCGCCTTGATGTCCTCCACGTACCGGAAGACGCGCAGTGGTGGGTGTACGGTTTAGCCCCCCTCTTATCTACCCCGATTTTTATCCGCTTTGGTTTGTACCGTGCGATTTTTCGCTACACCGGACAAGCCGCTTTACTGGCAGTCGCCAAAGCCAGCGGTATCTACAGCATTCTCTTGCTGTTGATTTTGATGGGGGCGCAATGGTTCGGTGTTCCCCGTAGTTTGGGCATCTTGCAACCCCTGATTTTCTGTATTTTGGTCGGTTCCAGCCGTGCATTGGCGCGTTTTTGGCTGGTGAGTTGGTACTCTCGTTGTACCGATGCCGTTCCCAGTCGCTTTTTGATTTTTGGTGCGGGTCGGGCGGGCGTGCAAACCGCTTCGGCATTGGATGTGGAAGGCGCTTTCTCCCTTATCGGGTTTGTGGATGATGATGTGACCAAGGTCGGGCGCAGCATCAACGGTGTTCCGGTTTTTGCCTATTCCCACATCGTTGACCTGATCACCAAGCACGACATCACCGATATTCTGTTGGCATTGCCCCATACGTCGCGTGCGCGGCGCAAAGAAATTATCGAGAACCTGCGATCGTTTCCGGTGCATATCCGCATCTTGCCCGATTGGGCAGATTTAGCCAGTGGGCGCGTGCGGGTGCAGGATTTCAAAGAGCTGGATATTGAAGATTTATTGGGACGTGACCCCGTTCCACCCGATTTTCAACTGCTAGCGCACACCATCCAGAACCAAGTGATTCTGGTAACGGGTGCGGGTGGCAGCATCGGTAGCGAGCTGTGCCGCCAAATTCTGGGGCAACAACCGCGCCAATTGGTGCTATTGGAACAGTCGGAATTCAACCTCTACGCCATTCACCATGAATTGAGTCGTACCATTCAAACGCACCATTGGGCGGTGGATTTGGTGGCGGTCTTGGCGAACATCACCCATGCGCCGCGTTTAACCGAACTCTTTTGCCAATATCGCCCCCATACCGTTTACCACGCTGCCGCCTATAAGCATGTGCCGCTGGTCGAAGCGAATCCTGCTATGGGCGTAGAAAACAACACGATAGGCACGTTTTACGCAGCGCAGGCAGCGATGGCGGCAGGTGTTGCGAACTTTGTATTGATTTCCACCGACAAAGCCGTGCGCCCGACCAATGTCATGGGCGCGAGCAAGCGTTTAGCCGAATTGGTCTTACAAGCCTTTGCCCACGCCCAGCCGCAGGGAACGTGTTTTAGCATGGTGCGATTTGGCAATGTGCTGGGTTCGAGCGGGAGCGTGGTTCCGCTGTTTCGCCAGCAGTTGGCAGCGGGTGGGCCGTTGACGGTCACCCATACCGATGTCACGCGCTATTTCATGACCATCCCCGAAGCGGCGCAACTGGTGCTACAAGCCGGCGCAATGGCCACGGGCGGCGAAGTGTTTGTGCTGGATATGGGTGAACCCATCAAAATCATCGACCTCGCCCGCCGGATGATCGAACTTTCGGGCATGACGGTGCGCGATGAAGCCAATCCGCACGGCGATATTGCCATTCAAGTGACGGGTTTGCGCCCGGGCGAGAAACTCTACGAAGAGCTGTTGATTGGCGACAACCCCATCCCCACCGCCCACCGCCGCATCATGAAAGCGCGGGAAGATTTTTTACCGTTGCCGATTTTGCAGCAGCACCTCAACACGTTGCAGCAAGGCATTCAAGAAAACGATATAGCGAAACTGAAAACCGTGATGCAAGAATGCGTTCACGGATACGGAATTTGAATTATGAACATCACCATTATTGGAACGGGTTACGTCGGTTTGGTAACGGGTGCGTGCCTTGCCGAACTGGGCAACCATGTGCTGTGCTTGGATATTGATCCGCGCAAAATTGATTTGCTCAATGCCGGCGGTATCCCGATTTTTGAACCCGGGCTGCAAGAGTTGGTGGCGCGGAATAAAGCGGGGGGTCGGCTGCGTTTCACCACGGACGTGTGCATGGGCGCGACGCATGGCGCGATTCAATTCATCGCAGTCGGCACGCCACCGGATGAAGATGGAAGTGCCGATTTGCAATACGTTCTGGCAGCAGCACGCGCCATCGGCACGCACATGCCAGCCGATGAATTTCGCGTGATTGTGAACAAATCCACCGTTCCCGTCGGCACGGCGGATAAGGTGCAGGCGGTGGTAAATGCCGCTTTGCAGGAGCGCGGTGTAGCGTTGGATGCACCCTCGTTCTCAGTGGTGAGTAACCCCGAATTTTTGAAAGAAGGCGCAGCGGTGGATGACTTTATGCGCCCCGACCGTATCGTTTTAGGCACGTACCCCGACGCGGCGGGCGAGCAGGCATTGGCGTTAATGCGCGAACTCTACGCCCCTTTCACGCGCAACCACGACCGCATTTTGAGTATGGAAGTGCGCAGCTCGGAATTTACCAAATACGCCGCCAATGCCATGCTTGCCACGCGCATTAGCTTTATGAATGAATTGGCGAATTTGGCGGATGTGGTCGGCGTGGATATTGAACAAGTACGCAAAGGCATTGGCTCTGATCCGCGTATTGGAACCAGTTTTTTGTATGCTGGATGTGGTTACGGTGGAAGCTGCTTTCCAAAAGACGTTCAGGCGCTACAGCGCACCGCACGTCAAGATGCTGCTATCGAATTGGAAGTGCTAGGCGCAGTGGAGCGTGCCAACGCGCGGCAAAAGCGGGTGCTATTCGACAAAATCGTGCGGCGTTTTGGCGCGGATTTGCGCGGCAAACATTTTGCGTTGTGGGGTTTGGCGTTCAAGCCGAACACGGACGATATGCGCGAGGCGAGTTCCTTGGTGCTGATTGCCGCCTTGCTGGAAGCGGGCGCAAGCATCCGCGCTTACGACCCCGTGGCGATGGACGAAACGCGCCGCGTTCTGGGCGTTGATTCGCCCGTGCAATTCGCCGATAGCGCGATGGCGGCGCTGGAAGATGCCGATGCGCTGGTCATCGTCACCG
>JACCEE010011278.1_pt1 | contig 11736 bp, 9 predicted proteins | sample 7449931 | NCBI WGS metagenome assembly JACCEE01 (sample SAMN15323457, study PRJNA562643) | freshwater metagenome | isolation source: river surface water | place: USA:Blue River Watershed | collected 2017-08-19 | reverse complement strand
TCGTCTTTCCAGAAGGCCACGCCCATGATGGGGTTGACGATGCGGATGCCGCTGCTGAGTTCTTCCAGGTCTTTGGCTTCGTGGGTCGCGCCCAGCATGTTGCTGTCGGTGCTGTAGGCCTTTTCGGCACTCATCTTGTACCCGTGGCCGTGCTGGGCCATGAAGGCCGACATTTCTGCGCGGCCACCCAGTTCGTCAATGAAGGTCTGATCTAGCCAGGGCTTGTAGATGCGCAGGTTGGGGTTGGTCAGCAGGCCGTAGCGGTAAAAACGCTCGATGTCGTTGCCCTTGAAGGTGGAACCGTCGCCCCAGATGTGGACATCGTCTTCCTTCATGGCGGCCACCAGCATGGTGCCGGTCACGGCGCGGCCCAGGGGGGTGGTGTTGAAGTAGGTCACACCGGCTGTGCTGATGTGGAAGGCACCGCATTGCAGTGCGGCAATGCCTTCGGCAGCCAGCTGGCTGCGGCAGTCGATGAGGCGGGCTTTTTCAGCGCCATAGGCCATCGCTTTGCGGGGAATTTCGTCGTAGTCGGCTTCGTCAGGCTGGCCCAGGTTGGCGGTGTAAGCGTAGGGCACAGCGCCTTTTTGGCGCATCCACAACAGGGCTGCGCTGGTATCGAGGCCGCCCGAGAAAGCGATGCCAACCTTTTGGCCAGCGGGAATGTGTTCGAGAATGGTGTTTGACATGAAATGGGCCTTTTGTGCTTGCTGAAAAAGCGCAAGCAGCTATGAAAATAAATGCAATGAGAGCGCGGCAGATCAGCCGAAATGGCAGATGTAGTGGAAAGCTTCGGTCACGCGGATGTTGAATGCGCTGTTGCCGGGCACGCTGAAGCTTTCGCCCGCTGTGGCCGATTTCCATTCTTCGGTGCCAGCCAGCTGGTACTCACACGCACCGGCCACGCATTCCATGATTTCCGGCGCGCCGGTGTTGAAGGTGAGGGTGGATGGCAGCACAACGCCCACAGACTTTTTGGTGCCATCGGCCAGTGTGATGCCGTGGCTGACGCATTTGCCGTCAAAGTACACATTGGCCTGGGTGGTGACGCTGACATTGGCGATGGAGGTGGTGGTCATGGCTGGGGACTTTCAGTCTGGATAAATATGTTGGGCTGGCTTGAGGTGTGGCGCACACCGAATCAGTGGCTATGCGCTTGCAGACGGCAAAACGGCTGATTTTAGTTGCGCAGAGCTGCCAGATGGGTGGCCCACAACCCAGGCTCAAAGCCCACTGTGATGGTGTGCGGCCACACCATCACAGGCCGCTTGATCAGGCTGGGGTGGGCCTGCATCAGGGCAAAGGCGCTGGCCTGGTCGGTCACGCTGGCTTGCGTTTCAGTGGGCAAGCCGCGCCAGGTGGTGCCACGGCGGTTGAGCAGGGTTTCCCAGCTCGGGTTGTGGCTCCCGTGCTGCGCGACCAAATTCAGCAGTTCGGCGGCCACGCCGGGTTGTTTGAGATCGCAGAATTCAAACTCAGCACCTTGGGCTTGCAGCCAGGCGCGGGCTTTTTTGACCGTGTCACAGTTTTTCAGTCCATACATGTTCAGCATGTGGCTGATTGTGCCGGATGGTCAAAATTCACCCGGTTCGTGTGCAAACAGCCGTCCTGAGACAATCGGGGCATGACTTTGCATGCTGAACTTCCCGTGGCCCCTGGGCCGAATGCCACCTTGAATGACTGGTTGGCCCACTGCGAACGCATCCACCCCACCACCATCGACATGGGCTTGGATCGTGTGCGCCAGGTGGCCGATCGCATGGGCCTCGGCCCCAAACTGAATGCCACGCTGGTGACGGTGGCCGGCACCAACGGCAAAGGCTCCACCTGTGCCATGCTGGAGGTGATTTACGGTGAAGCGGGCTACCGCACTGGTGTCTATACCTCGCCGCACCTGGTTCATTTCGAGGAGCGTTGCCGGTTATTGGGTGAACCGGTCAATACGGAACAGTTGATAGCAGCTTTCGCACATGTAGAAAGCGCAAGAAATCAAATGGACGATGAAAACCAGGTTGCCATCAGCCTGAGTTACTTCGAGTTCACCACCCTGGCCATCGTGCAGGTTCTCAACCAGTCCAACCTCGATGTGATCATTCTGGAGGTGGGGCTGGGTGGGCGGCTGGATGCCGTCAACCTGTGGGATGCAGACTGCGCCGTCATCACCAGCATCGACATCGACCACACCGAATTTCTGGGGCCTGACCGCGAGTCCATCGGCTTTGAGAAGGCCGGCATCATGCGCAGCGGCACTCCGGTGGTGCTGAGCGATCCGGCTGTGCCACAGAGTGTGCTCAACCGGGCCAGCGAACTGGGGGCCGAGGTGTGGCGGGTGGGCCACGATTTCCATTTTTCAGGCGACAAGCAGCAGTGGGGCTGGGCCAGCACGCCTGAGCGGGGAGGGCGGCGCTACAGCGGCCTGGCCTATCCGGCGCTGCGCGGGGCCAACCAGTTGCTGAATGCCTCCGGTGTGCTGGCGGTGCTCGAAGTGCTGCGCCCCAGTCTGCCCGTCACGGCCCAGGCCATCCGCACCGGGCTGTCGCTGGTGGACTGGCCGGGCCGTTTCCAGATTGTTCCGGGCCAGCCCACGCTGGTGCTGGATGTGGCGCACAACCCCCATTCGGTGGCGGCACTCACGGTCAACCTGGATGCAATGGGCTACTTTCCCACCACCCATGCCGTGGTGGGTGCGATGGCCGACAAAGACCTGGATGCCATGCTCAGCCGGGTGGCCCCGCTCATTGACCGCTGGTATTTCACCGATCTGCCCACGGCAAGGGCCGCCACAGCAGCCGATCTGGTGCAGAGATTGAAGCGTGTGAATCAGGGCAAAGCGGTGGTGGCCGAGGCCTTTGCCACGCCGCAGCAGGCCCTGGATGCGGCCGTTGGTGCCGCAGACCCCACTGATAGAATCGTCGTCTTTGGATCTTTTTATACGGTGGGTGGCGTGCTGATCAATGGCACCCCCCGGTTGTCATCCAAGCATTCGGTGCCTTGATTCAGATCCACGTCGTGAGCACTCGACTGCTGGCAGCCCTAACTCCCTGATTCATTGCGCATGTTCAAGCCCCGTCAAGCCAAGGCCGCTGTGCCACCTGCCAATCCGCCTTCCATCGAGGCGGTTCGCGCACGGGCCAAGCACCGCCTGTTGGGGGTGTCGGTGCTGGTATTGGTTGGCATGGTGTGTTTTTCCCTGCTTTTCGATACGCAGCCCAGACCCATTCCGGTGGATGTGGCCATTGTGATTCCCGACCGCGACAAGGCACCAACCTTGTCTGCCAGTTCAGAAGATGCCGCTTCCCCTGCTGCAACGGTGGCCGTGCCTGGGGACAAACCGGCTGGAGGGGGTGATCGGTCGCGTGCTGGCGATGAAGAGGTCATCGGCGGCTCCATGCGTGCCGTCAAACCTGTGGATACGCCGACTGCATCGGTGCCTGCGCCCGCACCCAAACCAGCCGCAGCCACACCGGCTCCCAAGCCGCCTGCGCCTGTGGTTCCACCCAAACCGCCTGTTCCACCAACACCTGCGGTCAAGCCTGCCGAGACCAAGCCTGCCGAATCCAAACCGGCGGCACCTGCCTCTCCTGCGGCTTCTGATCCATTGGCAGAGGCTGCCCGCGCACAGGCTTTGCTGGAGGGCAAGCCCGTTCCTGCCCCGGTTCCCCGCCCTGAAAAAGCGGATGGCCAGCGGTTCATTGTTCAGGTCGGTGCTTATTCTGAAGATGTCCGTGCACAGCAGGTGCGCAATCAGCTGGAGCGTGCAGGACTCAAAACCTATACCCATGTGGCTGAAACTGCCGAAGGCAGGCGCATTCGTGTCAGATTGGGCCCGTTTACCACCCGTGCCGATGCAGACAAGGCCGCAGCAAAAGCCAAGGCTTTGGGTGTGTCTCCTGCCATTCTGACGCTGTGATCCGGCACGGCGGGTATTCCGGCTGCTGGCCAGGCGCGAAACCGGCGCATGTGCAGGGAGCGGTGGCATGAGCTACAACATGGTCGATCTGGGCGTGCTGCTGGTTGTGCTGGTCTCTCTTGCAGTAGGGGCTTGGCGTGGCTTTCTGTATGAGGTGTTTTCACTGGTTGGCTGGGTGGTGGCTTTTGCTTGCGCCCGCTGGCTGGCATCCGATGTGGTTCCTTTCCTTCCCTTGGGTGGTGCATCCGAGGGCTTGCGTTATGCCGCTGCCTTTGTGGCGGTATTTGTGGCCGCAGCTTTTGCTGCGGGACTGGTTTCCTGGCTGATTCGCAAATTGGCAGTCCAAGTGGGTTTGCGGCCTGTGGATCGCGTGCTGGGTGCCATGTTTGGATTGGTTCGTGCTGCTGCTTTGCTGGTCATTCTGGCTTTTGGGGTGTCACTCACCCCGTTGTCAAAAAATGAAGCTTGGACGCAGTCCAGCAGTGCGCAATTTTTGGCCGCAGTGGCCCAACAGGGTAAACCTTGGTTGCCCGAAGAACTCTTGAAAGTCTTACCGTAATGTGTGGAATCGTTGGCATCGTCAGTAACGCCCCTGTCAATCAGCTGATTTATGACGCACTGCTGCTTTTGCAGCACCGTGGTCAGGATGCGGCCGGCATTGCGACCCAAGATGGCCGCAAGTTCTACATGCACAAGGCCAAAGGCATGGTGCGTGATGTCTTTCGTACTCGGAATATGCGTGCCCTGCCGGGCAATGTGGGGCTGGGTCAGGTGCGCTACCCCACGGCAGGCAATGCCCACAGCGAGGAGGAAGCCCAGCCCTTTTACGTGAATGCGCCGTTTGGCCTGGTCATGTCGCACAACGGCAACCTGACGAATGCCATGGCACTGAAGGCCGAGTTGTTCCACACGGATCACCGCCATATCAACACCGAAAGTGATTCGGAGGTGTTGCTCAATGTGCTGGCCCATGAGCTGGAGCGAACCACACGCGGGCTGGAGCTCACACCATCGGATGTGTTTGATGCCGTGCGGGGTGTGCATCAGAGGGTCAAAGGCTCTTATGCCGTCGTGGCCTTGATTGCCGGTCACGGTATCGTGGCTTTCCGTGATCCGTTTGGTATCCGCCCACTGTGCCTGGGGCACGGCGAGGGTACGGTGGCCGTGGCCAGCGAGTCTGTGGCGCTGGAGGGCACCGGCATGGTGTTTGACCGCGATGTGAAGCCAGGTGAAGCGGTTTTCATTGACCTGAACGGCCAGGTGCATGCCCAGATGTGTGCCGATCACCCGGTTCACTATCCTTGTGTGTTTGAGTATGTCTATCTGGCCCGCCCTGATTCGGTGATGGACGGCATCTCCGTTTACCAGGCGCGGCTGAACATGGGAGAAACGCTGGCCAAGCGGGTCATTTCAACCGTGCCGCCCGATCAGATTGATGTGGTCATTCCGATTCCGGAGTCTTCCCGTCCCAGTGCCATGCAATTGGCGCAGTTGTTGGGTATTCCGTATCGGGAGGGTTTTGTCAAAAACCGTTATGTGGGCCGCACTTTCATCATGCCCGGTCAAGGGGTGCGCAAAAAATCGGTGCGTCAAAAGCTCAATGTGATTGCGAGCGAGTTTCGAGGGCGCAATGTCCTGTTGGTGGACGACTCGATTGTTCGAGGTACAACCAGCAAGGAAATTGTGCAAATGGCCCGGGATGCCGGTGCCGCCAGGGTGTACATGGCCAGTGCGGCCCCACCCGTGCGTTACCCCAACGTGTATGGCATTGACATGCCCACATCGAGTGAACTGGTGGCCCATGATCGGTCCGTTGAAGAGATCAGGCAGATCATTGGCTGCGATGCCCTGATTTACCAGGATGTGGATGCCATGAAGAAAGCCATTCTGGCGCTCAATCCCAAGCTCAGCGGATTGGACGCTTCTTGCTTCGATGGTGTCTATTGCACAGGTGATGTCACCCCAGCTGACATCGTGCGCCTGAATGAGAAGCGGGTGGATGCCCCAGATTCCCAGGAAGATACCTCACGCTTGGCACTGCCCAATGCCCAGGAAGCTTGAAGCCTTGATTGAAATGAGTCCGATGACAACGAAAACCCGCACCCGCTTTGCTCCGTCGCCCACTGGCTTCATCCACTTGGGCAATATCCGTTCTGCCTTGTACCCTTGGGCCTTTGCCCGCTCCACAGGCGGTGATTTCATTTTGCGCATTGAGGACACCGATCTTGAGCGCTCCAGTCAGGCGGCGGTTGATGTCATTCTGGAAGGCATGGCTTGGCTGGGGCTGACCCACGATGAAGGCCCCTTCTATCAGATGCAGCGCATGGATCGCTACAAGGCTGTGCTGGCCGACATGCAGGCCGCTGGTCTGGTGTATCCCTGTTACATGAGCATGGCCGAGCTGGATGCCCTGCGCGAAAAACAGATGGCTGCCAAAGAAAAACCCCGGTATGACGGTACCTGGCGGCCAGAACCAGGCAAGTTGCTGCCGCCGATTCCAGAAGGAGTGAAACCTGTGCTGCGTTTCAAAAATCCAACCAGCGGCGTGGTGACTTGGGATGACAAGGTCAAGGGACGCATCGAAATCAGCAATGCCGAACTGGATGATCTCGTCATTGCCCGCCCCGATGGCACACCCACCTACAACTTTTGTGTGGTGGTCGATGACATCGACATGCAAATTACCCACGTCATCCGTGGCGATGACCATGTGAACAACACACCTCGCCAGATCAATATCTTTGAAGCCCTGGGCAAACAGGTGCCCGTGTACGCCCATTTGCCTACCGTGCTGAACGAGGCTGGTGAAAAGATGAGCAAGCGCAATGGCGCAAAGCCCGTGACGCAGTACCGCGATGAAGGCTACCTGCCAGAAGCGATGGTCAATTACCTGGCTCGTTTGGGTTGGAGCCACGGTGACGATGAAATTTTTACCCGTGAACAGTTTGTGCAATGGTTCAATCTGGATCACTTGGGCAAGAGTGCTGCCCAGTTTGACGAAGCCAAACTCAAATGGGTGAATGCCCAGCACCTCAAGGCCATGACCGATGAGGCTTTGGTGGAGTTGGTGAGTCCGATTCTGGAATCCAGGGGTTTGCATCCTGACGCGCGCATGTCGGCTATTTGCGCCCTCTTTAAAGATCGCTGCGCGACCACGGTTGAGTTGGCCGATTGGGCCCAGGCCTTTTACACAGATGTGTCGCCCGATGCGACTGAATTGGCCAAGTATCTGAATGAGCCTGTTACGCAGGGCATCGCTTCCCTGGTGCAGGAGTTGTCAACTTGTCCTTGGACGCGTGCTGACATAGCAGCAGCTTTCAAACGTGTGCTTGCGTTGCATGGTTTGAAGATGCCTCATCTTGCTATGCCTGTGCGCGTGCTGGTGATGGGAACCGCACAGACACCGGCCATTGATGCGGTGCTCGAATTACAAGGACGTGAAAAAGTTTTGCAGCGTTTGCAAAACATCTGAAAAACACTCTATAATTCGAGGCATACCAGATGCGATGAATGATCTGGTAGAAATTGTAAACCTGTTGGGGGTATAGCTCAGCTGGGAGAGCGCTTGCATGGCATGCAAGAGGTCAGCGGTTCGATCCCGCTTACCTCCACCAAAACAGTGTTACAATGCGTAAGTTGCTTAGGTTTTGACCCTATCGTCTAGAGGCCTAGGACATCACCCTTTCACGGTGAGTACCGGGGTTCGAATCCCCGTAGGGTCGCCAAATTCGTGTAAACGAAAGAGGCAAATTCAAGACTGCAAGCAGTCTTGAGAGGAGTGGTAGTTCAGTTGGTTAGAATACCGGCCTGTCACGCCGGGGGTCGCGGGTTCGAGCCCCGTCCACTCCGCCAAATTGATGGCCTCACAGTAAATTACTGTGAGGCCATTTTCTTTTTCTGGCTTGTAATCGTGTTGTGGTGCGTTACCCGTTCCATGTTGCCTTTTGCCTCATGCTGTTCATGTGAGGCTCAATGGCCTATCTTGATCGCCATCAAGCAGAGACGGCGTTCCTCTGTGCATGACAGACCTACAATGCCAAGTGAATCAACTCATTCACAGCGAGGTTTTCATGCAAGTTACCCCATCTATCTTCAAGGCATACGATATCCGTGGCGTGGTGCCTTCTGCTCTGAATGAAGAGGTGGCCGAGGCACTTGGCAGGGCTTTCGGCACAGCAGCCTTGGCTGCCGGAGAAACCACGGTGGCAGTCGGGCGCGACGGTCGCTTGAGTGGGTCCATGCTCAGCCAAGCACTTATGCGGGGATTGGCTGCCACTGGTATTGCCGTGATCGACGTGGGCATGGTGACCACACCCATGTTGTACTTTGCCGCCAATGTTTTGTGCAAAAGCGGTATCCAGGTCACAGGCAGTCACAACCCGAAAGATTACAACGGGTTCAAGATGGTGCTGGCTGGCCGGGCCATCTACGGCGAAGAAATTCAGGGTCTGCGCCGCACCATGCAAGACGAGTCTTGGGTGACGCAACCAGGCGGCAGCATCCGCCAAGTGAGCGTGGATGACGATTATGTTGCCCGCATCGTTTCCGATATCAAACTCGCCCGCCCCCTGAAAATTGTGGTGGACAGCGGCAACGGCGTGGCAGGTGCTTCTGCGCCAGGCTTGTTCAGGGCGTTGGGGTGCGAAGTGATCGAATTGTTCAGTGAGGTGGATGGCAATTTCCCCAACCACCATCCCGATCCGAGCAAACCCGAAAACCTGAAAGACCTCATGGCCGCTCTGGCAGAAACCGGAGCAGATTTGGGGCTGGCTTTTGACGGCGATGGCGACCGGCTGGGTGTGATCACCCGTCACGGCAACAACATCTACCCTGATCGTCAGATCATGCTGTTCGCGCAGGATGTGCTGTCGCGGGTGCCGGGTGGCACCATTTTGTTCGATGTGAAATGCACCCAGCGCCTCGCTCCCGCCATCGAGGCTGCCGGTGGTGTGGCCGAGATGTACAAAACAGGTCACTCCCTGATCAAAGCCCGCATGAAAGAGATCAATTCTCCGCTGGGCGGCGAAATGAGCGGGCACATCTTTTTCAAAGAACGCTGGTATGGTTTTGATGATGGTACCTACGCAGGCGCGCGCCTGCTTGAGATCCTGAGTCGCCATCCAGACCCATCGGCTGTCCTGGAGGCGCTGCCCACCAGTCACAGTACGCCAGAACTGAATGTGGCTTGCGCAGAAGGTGAGCCCCATGCGGTGGTCGATAAACTGGTCGATCTGGCCCGCGTGCATCCTGCACTGGCTGCGCCCGCCAAACTCTCGACCATTGATGGTTTGCGTGTCGATTGGCCGGATGGATTTGGCTTGATCCGTGCGTCCAACACCACGCCGGTGCTGGTGCTGCGTTTTGAAGGTCATACTTCCGATGCTCTGCACCGCATTGAAGCTGCCATGTTGGATTTGCTCAAACAGGCCAAACCCGATGCGGTGGTGGGTGCCTCTGCACACTGACACAACAGGTCGGCGACTCGGATGGAGGCACATCCACGATTGAGCGATGACCCAGAGGTCATCGTTTTCAATTTGAAACAACGCTACACGGGTGTGTCTGCCACAGTCAATGCCTTGGTTCCCTTGCAGATGAAGCAGTGGCGACTGGGCTACTGTGGCACCACACAGTCCAATGGTGTAGTGGGAATGGGTTGGCGCGAAGCCATTTCGGTGTCGCGCAGGCCGCCACCAGGGCGGCCTTTTCGCATCTGGCATGTGCGCCGTGATCCCGAAATGATGCTGGGCTTGTGGGTGCGCGATGTGCTCCGCTTGCCCATTCGACTCGTGTTCACATCGGCGGCCCAGCATGTGCACGGTGCAATTCCACGTTGGCTGATCTCTCGCATGGATGCCGTCATTGCCACCACCCAAAAGGCGGCGGACTGTGTGCCCAACACCACAGCCGTGGTGCATCACGGTATCGATCTCGCGCGTTTTTCAGTGGTGGACAAATCGGCCGCCTGGGCTGAATCCGGATTGCCAGGTCGCTACGGAATCGGTGTGTTTGGCCGTGTGCGCCCCGACAAGGGGACGGATGTGTTTGTCGATGCCATGCTGGCGCTGTTGCCACGTTATCCCGATTTCACAGCGGTGATTGCAGGGCTGGCACAGCCCAAACATGCGGCATATGAAACGGCTCTCAAAGCCCGCATTGCCGCAGCAGGGCTGAGGGAACGGGTGGTGTTTTTGGGCGAGGTGCCTGCTGGCGATGTGCATCGCTGGTATCAGCGTTGCCTGGTGTGCGTGGCTTGCCCACGCTATGAGCCGTTTGGCTTGACCCCGTTTGAAGCGGCCGCCACAGGTTGTGCCTTGGTGTGTTCACGCACGGGGGCATTTGAGGAGTTGGTGACCCCGGGCAAGCAGGGCTGGCTGGTGCCGACTGACGATGTACCCGCTCTGGTTCATGCGCTGGAAACAATGTTGTCGGACGTGCAGCAAACCCAAGCGATGGGGATCCGGGCGCGCAAAGAAGTGGAAAGCCGGTTTTCCTTGCAGACTGAGGCCGATGGGATTGCTGCTGTGTACAGGCAAATGTGGGCGGCAACGCAGCCATGATGCGCCGAATGAGCGGTGGTGTCACCGCCGACACCATGCGGTGGTACGAACGGCTGACGCTGTGGTGTTACGGCATGGGCATGCGCTGGGCACGGCCATTGTTGAGGCGAAAATTGGCTCGCCGCGCCGTGGCCGAACCTGGCTACGCGCACGACGTGCCTGCACGGTTTGGCTGCTATGAGGCACCGGCCTTGCATTCCAGATCGCATGCAGATCAGCCATGCATTTGGATACATGCGGTATCACTTGGCGAGGCGAGAGTGGCCGCTTTGCTGTTGCCAACCTTGCGTGCGCGTTTGCCCACGGTGCGCCTGTTGTTCACGCATTCAACGGCCACTGGCTGGGCCGAAGGTACATGCCATTTGCGTGCGGGCGATGTACAAACCTGGCTGCCCTGGGATGACCCGTCCGCCGTGAGCGGGTTTTTGGCGCATTTTCGTCCGCATGTGGGCATTCTCATGGAAACCGAGGTTTGGCCGCAACTGGTGCAAGGCTGTGTTTCCCAAGGCATACCACTGGCATTGGCCAATGCCCGGTTGAATGAAAAATCCTGCCGACAGGCGCTGAAGCTGGCCTGGCTGTCGCGCCCTGCGTATGCTGGCTTGGCGGCGGTGTGGGCGCAAACTGCTGCGGATGCACAACGCTTGCAGGCTGTGGGGGCGGTCGTCCGGGGTGTATGGGGCAACCTGAAATTTGATGCCCAACCCGACCCTGCCCAATGTGACCAAGCCCGGCAATGGCGGCGCAACTTGACCCGGCCTGTGGTGATGCTGGCCAGCTCCCGAGCTGGCGAAGAGATTGAATTCATCAGGCAAATCAGCGCTTCGATGCTTGCTCAGGAAGCACAAAGACCAGCTCATTTTGATGTGCAAAAGGTGCAATGGCTGATTGTGCCCCGCCATCCACAGCGGTTTGATGAGGTGGCCCGGTTGATTGAAGACCAAGGCTGGGTATGCAGGCGGCGGGCTGACTGGGGAGCGCGTTTGGCTGCGGGTGAGTCAGCTTCGCTGCCAGTCTTGGCCGCCTGCGAACGGCCACAATCCGATCCAATGGGTACCAATGGGATCAATGGATCTCGGCCCCAAGTGTGGCTGGGGGACTCGCTGGGCGAAATGGCGCTGTACTACAGCCTGGCCGATGTGGCTTTGCTGGGCGGCAGTTTTGAGTCTTTAGGGGGGCAGAATCTGATTGAAGCAGCGGCATGTGCTTGCCCTTTGGTGCTGGGGCCACATACCTTTAATTTTGCCGAGGCTTCCGAACAGGCTG
>JACCEE011493090.1_pt1 | contig 11737 bp, 10 predicted proteins | sample 7449931 | NCBI WGS metagenome assembly JACCEE01 (sample SAMN15323457, study PRJNA562643) | freshwater metagenome | isolation source: river surface water | place: USA:Blue River Watershed | collected 2017-08-19 | reverse complement strand
TGCAGGCTGAACAAGCCGAGGGCCGCGCACACCAATGAACATAAAGCAGTTTTTTTCATAACCAGGTTCCATGGAAAACAAAATTGAACGGATATTAACGTGTTCGCGTACACTAAGTCGAACCGATCGCGTAAAAGTTGACGCACCAAGTGTAACAGAATGTGAGCCCCGAGATGGCTGAAAACAAAGCAATTAATTATCCGGCATTCGCTGCGAAAGATGTGGAAATTCACGGTGAACACACCGTTTTCCACGGTTTTTTTACCATGAAATCGTATCAGTTCCGCCACCGCTTGCTTCAGGGCGGCTGGAGTGACCTTGTTACAAGGGAGATCTTCGAACGCGGTGATGCGGTTGTCGTATTGCCGTTTAATCCGCACAGCGACGAAGTGGTGCTGGTTGAGCAATTTCGCTTCGGTGCTATGCGCAGTTCCGCAACGCCATGGTTACTGGAAGCCGTCGCCGGCATGTTTGGCCCTGCTGAACAGCCAGAGCAGGTTGCAAGGCGTGAAGCAGCGGAAGAAGCTGGGCTGTCGCTTGGACGGATGATCCCGCTATTAAGTTACCTCAGTAGCCCGGGGGGCACTACAGAACGTATCCATTTGTATCTGGGCGAGTTAACAGGCCCGGTCCAGGAGGGCGTGTTTGGTCTTGCGGAAGAACATGAAGATATCAAAGTCCATGTCATGCAACGGCAACAGGCGGTCGATTTACTGAATGCCGGTAAAATCGACAATGCGGCGACTGTCATTGCGTTACAATGGCTGTCATTGCACCTGGAGTCGGTACGAGAGCAATGGGCTGTACCGGCCTGAATTGACCAGAATGGGATCCTCGTCAACGATGAGTTTGAGCAAACAACGGCGATATCAGCCTTATGTGCCGGATTTTCTGAGTCTGTGTGAACGCAATTACGCACAGCTGCGCCATTTATTGCCGCGTTCCGGTCAGGTTGGTGATGCCGTGCAAATTCAGGTTAGTGCCGCAGATAAGTACCTGCTGAAACTGCAGGAGCTCTGCAAATTCACCAGCACTATCCGTATCGAGCATATCAGTGAACCTGCGTTTACCGGGCAGGTTGTCAGCTGGCTACGTCCGCAATTTGAGGTGCGGTTATATCACGACGCGCGGTTGGCTGAAGTGGTGGCTTGTCAGCAGATCAGGCAATTTAAAGCCGTCTACGACTATCCGAACACCGATATGTTACTGCCCGATGAAAAACGTCAGATTAATCTGTTGCTTCGTGACTGGCTCAGCTTATGTCGTGCGCAGGGGCTTTGCAGTGCTGTGGTGATGCAGTGACTAATGCTGTTTTTCACTGGCCTGTGTCTTCACTGGTCCAGATCACCGATTGCCATTTGTTAGCCACGCCGGATGCCCTGTATCAGGGCATCAAGCCTTATCACCATTTACGTCTTATATTGGATGAACTGCGGGCTGAAGCGCCGCTGTTGATCCTGACCGGCGATTTGACTGAAGATCACAGCGCTGACTCGTACACGTTATTGCAGCAGTTGCTGGCCGACTGGCCGGCACCAGTGTTTTTACTGCCGGGTAATCATGACGAACGGGGTGCACTTGATCAGCTAAGTCAGCAGCCACCGTTTCGGCCCGAGCGCCGGCTGGCGCTGCCCGGCTGGCAATTGTGGTTACTTGACAGCAAAGGCGACACGCCGGCCGGCAGTTTTCCGGTACCGCGGCTCGCCGAATTGGAGTACTGGCTTAACGAGGCCGGCCATCAGCAAATTTTCTGGTTCTGCCATCACCATTTGCTGCCGATCGGCAGTTTTATCGACCGGTTTGATCAGCAGGACAAAGCCGGTTTGCTGGCGATGCTCAAGCGTGAGCCGCGACTGCGCGGCCTGGCGCACGGTCATTGCCACCATGCCTATCAATATGACCTGCCGGAGTTTGTCCAAGTGGGCTGCCCGGCCAGCTCAGTACAGTTTTTACAGACGCCGGACTGGCAGACGCAGGATCAAGGTCCACGCGCCTGTCGCTGGGTGTTTTTGCCGGATGGCCGTCTGCAATGGGAGTTTTTACAGTTTTGACGTCACAACATATTGTGTATTTACATGGTTTTGCCAGTTCGTCGCAGTCAGAAAAAGCGCTGCTGGTGCGGGATTATTTTCAACAACATCTGCCACAGCATCGGTTGTCCGTGCCGGATTTGCCCTATACGCCGGCTGAAGCCTGGCAGGAATTACAACTGTTATGTGTCCAACAGCCACCGCAGCTGATCATTGGCAGCTCTTTAGGTGGTTTTCTGGCCACGGCATTAGCGGAACAATATGGCTGTCGGGCGGTTCTGATCAATCCAGCGGTGCGGCCGCATCTGTTATTGCAACAGCATCTGGGCCGTTATTATCATCCGGTGCGACAGCAGCATTACGAAGTACGGGCTGAACATCTGCCATTGCTGCAAGATTTACAGGTACAGCAACTGCGCCGGCCATCACAATATCTGGTGTTATTACAAAGCGGTGACGAGGTGCTGGACTACCGTCAAGCGCTGGATTTTTATCAACAATGTCAAACAGATGTACAAGAAGGCGGCGATCACAGCTATCAGAACCTGCAAAGCCGGCTGGCGGATATTGTCAATTTCGGCCAATTAGCGTAAAACACTGTGGATTGATACAGCCTCAGGTACAGTCCTGTTGGACCCGCGCCTTCAACGCAATTCAGACTCCGGAACCTATGCATGACAGAACAACAATATAATGCCGATTCCATTGAGGTCCTGACGGGCCTTGAGCCGGTGCAGCGTCGCCCGGGTATGTACACCGACACCTCGCGACCTAACCACCTGGCGCAGGAAGTCATCGATAACAGTGTCGACGAAGCGTTAGCCGGGCATGCCGACACAGTGCAGGTTATTCTGCATCCGGATCAGTCGATTGAAGTCATTGATAATGGCCGTGGTATGCCGGTCGATATTCACCCGGAAGAGGGCGTCAGCGGCGTCGAACTGATCCTGTGCCGGCTGCACGCCGGTGGTAAATTTTCCAACAAAAACTACCAGTTCTCGGGCGGCCTGCACGGCGTCGGGATCTCGGTAGTCAACGCATTATCCAGCCGCGTCGAAGTGTCGGTGCGCCGCGATGGTAACGTCTACGAAATGGCGCTGGAACATGGTCATAAAGTCAGTGAACTGGCGATCACCGGGACTGTCGGCAAACGCAATACCGGCACCCGCGTGCGCTTTTGGGCAGATCCGAAGTATTTTGATTCACCCAAATTTTCGGTCAGCCGTTTGCTGCATGTATTAAAAGCCAAAGCGGTGTTATGCCCGGGGCTGACGGTCAAATTCGAAGATAAAATCAATGATCAGAGCTACAGCTGGTGTTACATCGCCGGGATCCGCGATTACCTGATTGACGCGGTCAAAGAGTCAGTGACATTACCCGAGCTGCCATTTGTCGGTGCTTTTTCCGCCAGTACTGAAGCTGTTGACTGGGCCGTGTTATGGCTGCCGGAAGGCGGCGAGCTGCTGACCGAAAGTTATGTCAATTTGATCCCAACCGCGCAGGGCGGCACCCACGCCAATGGTCTGCGCCAGGGCTTATTGGAAGCACTGCGCGAATTCTGTGAATTCCGTAATTTACTGCCACGTGGCATCAAACTGACACCAGAAGACGTCTGGGACCGTTGTGCCTATATCCTGTCGCTGAAAATGCAGGAACCGCAGTTTGCCGGCCAGACCAAAGAACGTTTATCAAGCCGCCAGGCGTCAAGCTTTGTCACCGGCGTGGTCAAAGATAGTTTCAGCCTGTGGCTGAATGAGCACACCGAAGTCGCGCAGACACTGGCGGAGTTTTGCATCAATAACGCGCAAAAACGCTTACGTGCTGAAAAGAAAATTGTGCGGAAAAAAGTCACAGCGGGCCCGGCATTACCGGGCAAACTGGCCGATTGTAGTGGCTCCGATGTCAGCCGCTCCGAGCTTTTCCTGGTGGAAGGGGATTCAGCCGGCGGTTCCGCCAAACAAGCACGCGACCGCGAATATCAGGCGGTCATGCCGTTACGCGGGAAAATTCTGAATACCTGGGAAGTCGATTCTGAGCAAATTCTGGCATCGCAGGAAGTGCATGATATTTCAGTCGCGATTGGGCTGGATCCAAATTCAACAGACCTATCACAACTGCGTTATGGCAAGGTTTGTATTCTGGCCGACGCCGATTCAGACGGTCTGCACATTGCCACTTTGCTTTGTGCGTTGTTTATGCAGCACTTCCGCACGCTAGTTGATGCTGGCCATGTGTTTGTCGCAATGCCGCCTCTGTACCGCATCGACATTGGTAAAGACGTTTATTACGCGCTGGATGAGGATGAAAAAAATGGCATTCTCGATCGGCTGGAGGCTGAGAAAAAACGCGGCAAAATCAATGTGCAACGTTTTAAAGGCCTCGGTGAAATGAACCCGCTGCAGCTGCGGGAAACCACGATGGATCCGAATACCCGCCGGTTGGTACAGCTGACCATCGATGATGAACGCCAGACGCTGGAAATGATGGATATGTTGTTGGCGAAAAAACGCGCCAACGACCGTAAGGACTGGCTGGAGCACAAAGGCGATCGTGCCATTCTGGCTTAACGCACCGAAGGCGAATTTTTGCGACTGCTCTATCGCTTGTTTTTTGAACAGGATAGTGATCTGGGATTGTCAGCGCTGATCGGTCACGCTACTCTGAACCGCCAATTTATGCACTTTGGATGAATTATTATTACTATGAAAGTCTGTGCAGCAATAATACTGAGTTGTCTTTGGTGTTGGTCGGCATCTGCGCTGGCCAACAATGCCAATACTGCAGCGTTACCGGATTGGTTACTGCAAATTCAGCAACAGAAAAATATTCAGCCGGAAGCCATGTTGCAGCAGGCGTTGAGCCATGAAGCTGATTTTGGTAACTGGAATGTCACGCAGCAAGCCAGTTGGCTAAACGAATTGTCGCTGATATACGAGGCGCTCGGCCGGCATCGCGATCAATTAGCTGCCGCAGAACGCGGCTTGGCGCTGGTGCCGGATTTACTCAGTAAAACCCATGTTGAACTGCTGTTTAGTATGGGATACGCGCTGGAAATGCATCGGGAATATGCTCAGGCCAATGAATACTATAAAAAAGGCATGGCGTTAGCGACCGAGTTAAAAGATGAAAAACTGATGATCCTGGGACAGCTTAATCTGGCGGCGATGCTGGCGGAAGAAAGTCAGGATCAGGAAGCGCTTGAGACATTAAAACAAGCCTACGACCGCGCCGTGAAGCTTGGCGATAAAGAAGTGCTGGCCAGTGTGAATGCCGAATTGGGCTTAATGTACACCATGCTGATGAGTGATGAAGAAGCGCGCAAGCTGCTGGAAGAATCTTATCGCTTATTCGATGAGCTGGGCTGGGAGAAAAGCAAAGTTTCGGTCTGGTACAATCTGGCAATGACCTATCGCTACCAGAGTAAACCGGAACTGGCGCTGGAAATATTCGACAAGATGTTAAAAGCGAGCCTGCATGCCGAAGATCCGGTGCAATCGTATTATGCCTATCTTGGCCTTGCGACGACTCATCGTGGTATGAAAAAGTACGATGCCGCCGTGTCTTACATGGAGCAGGCTGATGCGTATCTACCTTATCTGCAATCGACGTATCAGCTTAGCGAGCATCATTTTGAAAAAGCGCTGATTTACCGGGCATTGGGCCAAACCAGCCTGGCGTTTCAGGAAGTGGATTTGGCGGCAGAGACGCTTGGTAATCAACGCAATGTGTCAGACAAATTTTTTGCACTGCATTTTGACCGGTTAAAGTCGCATTTGTATGCAGACAACGGCGACTTTGAAAAAGCCTACAGCCTGCTCGATCAATTCTTCAAAAATTATGTCAGCCTGCAAGACGATAAACGCGATTTACAGGTGCAGAAGCTGCGTTTGAGCTTTGATGCGGAGCGTCAACAAGCGAAAAACGAGTTGCTGCAAAAGGACAATGAGCTGCAGGCTCTGCGATTACAGGAAGTGGAACGTAAGCGTCAGATCCAATGGCTGTGGATTGGGCTGTTTGCCAGCACCAGTCTGATCCTGCTGACGTTATTGCTGTGGCAATGGCGGCGTCGTCGTCAGAGTCTTTCAGCCACAGAATAAGGCTAATTTTGCCGAAAAGGGTAATGCATGACTGATATCATCATCAGCGCCGACGGGATTGAACAACGCCCGATGCGGCATTTTACTGAAGAAGCCTACCTCAATTATTCGATGTACGTGATTATGGACCGGGCGTTACCGCATATCGGCGACGGGCTGAAGCCGGTGCAGCGCCGTATCGTCTATGCCATGTCTGAGCTCGGTTTATCGCATGTCGCGAAGTATAAAAAATCAGCGCGTACCGTTGGTGATGTGCTGGGTAAATTCCACCCGCATGGCGACAGTGCCTGTTATGAAGCCATGGTGCTGATGGCGCAGCCGTTTTCTTACCGCTATCCGCTGGTCGACGGTCAGGGTAACTGGGGTGCGCCGGATGATCCGAAATCTTTCGCCGCCATGCGTTACACCGAGGCCAAACTGTCGCGTTTCAGCGAGTTGCTGTTAAGTGAGTTGGGGCAGGGGACGGTCGATTGGATCCCGAATTTCGACGGCACACTGGATGAACCCAAAGTATTGCCAGCCCGGTTGCCGCATATTTTGTTGAATGGCGTGACCGGTATCGCAGTGGGGATGGCGACCGACATTCCGCCACACAATGTGCGTGAAATTACTGAAGCAGCTTGTCATTTATTGGACAACCCTGCAGCGTCAGTGCCGGATTTGCTGCAGTATGTCAAAGGGCCGGATTATCCGACCGATGCCGAAATTATCACGCCGCAGCATGAATTACAGACTATTTATGAAACCGGTCGTGGCAGTGTGCGGATGCGCGCGATTTATACCGTTGAAGATGGTGATATTGTTATTACCGCGTTGCCACATCAGACTTCCGGCGCCAAAGTGCTGGAACAGATCGCCGCGCAGATGAATGCGAAAAAGCTGCCGATGGTGTCAGACTTGCGCGATGAGTCAGACCACGAAAGCCCGACCCGAATCGTTATAGTGCCACGTTCCAACCGCATCGATGTTGAACAGCTGATGCAGCATTTGTTCGCCACGACGGATTTGGAAAAATCCTATCGGGTGAATTTGAATATCCTGGGTCTCGATCAGCGACCGCGGGTGAAAAACCTGTTGGAAATTCTCAGCGAATGGCTGGTTTTCCGTCGCGATACGGTGCGTCGCCGCTTGCAATATCGCCTCGATAAAGTGCTGGATCGGCTGCATGTACTGGAAGCCTTGTTAATCGCGTTTCTGAATATTGACGAAGTGATCCGTATTATTCGCGAAAACGATGAGCCCAAACCGGTGCTGATCGAGCGGTTTTTACTGACTGATCGTCAGGCCGAAGCCATTCTGGAACTGAAATTGCGTCATCTGGCGAAACTCGAAGAGTTTAAAATTCGCGCGGAACAGGACGAACTGAACAAAGAGCGTGAATATCTACAGGGCATTTTGGGCAGTGAAAACAAACTGACCAAACTCATCCGCACCGAATTGCTCGCCGATGCGAAAAAATATGGTGATGACCGTCGTAGTCCGATCGTCCAGCGTGAAGAAGCCAAAGCGCTCAGTGAAAAAGAGTTGCTACCGAGTGAAGCGGTCACCGTGATCCTGTCGGAAAAAGGCTGGGTGCGCTGTGCCAAAGGCACCGACGTGGACGGCAATAGTCTGCAATATAAAGCGGGCGATGGCTTTAAATCGGCCGCGAGCGGTCGCAGCAATCAATATGCTGCGTTTATCGATTCCAGCGGCCGCAGTTTTGCCGCTGAAGCACATGATCTGCCATCGGCCCGTGGTCAGGGTGAGCCGCTGACCACGCGGTTTGCTTTAGTGGCTGGTGAGAATTTCGAGCATGTGTTGATGGCCGAGAACCAACTGCAGCTATTGATCGCCAGCGATGCGGGTTATGGTTTTGTCGCTAGCTTCGAAGATTTGATCAGTCGTAATAAAGCAGGCAAGGCGCTGCTGAGTCTGCCGACTGGCGCCAAAGTGATGACACCGCAGCCGATTAAAGATCCGGCCACTGATCAGGTGGTCGCGATCTCCAATGAAGGCCGGATGTTGGTGTTCCCGGTGTCTGAGCTGCCGAAACTGGCCAAAGGCAAAGGCAATAAGATCCTCAGTATCGCCTCGGCACGTGCCGCCAGTCGCGAAGAGTATCTGAAAATTCTGGCCGTCGTGCCAGCCGACAGCGGCGTCACTCTAGTCGCCGGTAAACGTAAGATGACGATCAAAGCCTCTGATCTGGCACATTATGTTGGTGAACGGGGCCGGCGCGGGAATAAGTTACCCCGTGGGCTCCAGCGCATCGATGAGCTGCTGGTCGGCGAAGTCGGTGATTCCGCACTGTAAGACACAACAGAAACCACCTGCGGGTGGTTTCTGCTTTTTGCAGCAGAACAAAGTGCCCGCGATGACTGTTGTTGCAGGGAAGATCAGTTGGTGTTGCTGTGACCACTCAGTACACAGCTGTGCTCCGGAATTGCTGAAGATGGGGCTAACTTGCAACAAATCTGACGGAACACCGGCAATTCTGTACAGATCAAACCAGCGTACAGTTGTAAACAGTTTATACTGCCGGCCTGATTGAAGTGAGGTTATGCCGTGTTAGCTGTCATTCGAATTTTTTTACTGGCTGTATTTATTGTCGTCACAACGGTGGCGGGTTTGGTGTTATGTCTGGTCCGGCCTTTTCATCGCGAGAACGTAGGGGTCGTGTCGAGCTGGTATGGCAAAGCCAGTAAGATTTTAGGCGTGACTGTGGAGATCCGCCGTGATCCGGCTGTCACGGCAGCGATGCCTTGTGTATTTCTGGCCAATCACCAGAATAATTATGATTTGTTTACCATCAGTGGTGCTTTGGTACCCGGCACTGTCACCATTGGCAAAAAAAGCCTGAAATGGATCCCGTTTTTTGGCCAGTTATATTGGTTCCTTGGCAATATCCTGATTGATCGTAATAACAAAAGTAAAGCTGTTGGCACTATGCAAGGCGCGGTGGAGCGCATCACCCGCGATCAGCTGTCAGTTTGGGTATTCCCGGAAGGGACGCGCAGTCGGGGTCGCGGCTTGTTACCGTTTAAAACCGGCGCTTTTCATATCGCTCAGCAGGCGCAAGTCGGCATAGTGCCGATTTGTATGAGCAGCACCAGCAACAAGATCCGGTTAAATCGGTGGAATAATGGCCGAATCATTATTGAGTTGCTGCCGCCATTAAGTCCGGCCGAATTGCATGCGCCGGTCAGGGAAATCGCCAGTCAGGTGCGCGAGATGATGGCCGCAAAAATTGCTCAGCTTGATAGCGAGTTAAGCAGCGATTACACTGCGCAGACTACAACTGTCACAGGATGATCCAGATGTCTGAAAACTGGCAAGAATTTACCGAAGAAACCGTCAATGCCCTTTTAGAAGACGGCAGTGATCCGGATGCCGAGTACACAGTCGAGCACCATTTTTATCATGCCGATTTTGCTCAGCTGGAAAAGCTGGCAGTGGAAGTGTTTAAACTTGGGTTTGAAGTCACAGACGCAGAAGAAGTGGAGTTTGAAGACGGCGGCAGCGCTTGGGTATTTGACGCGATCCGCGAACAATCACTGAACGCGACAGATATCACCGCAGACGCGATCAAGCTGGAACAACTGGCACAAAAATTCGGTATCGAATATGACGGCTGGGGCACCTACTTTGAAGGTGACGAAGAATTTGACGAGGATGACGAAGAATAACTGCTTCGTTCTGAACTGACTGCAAAAAGGAGCTATGACCAGCTCCTTTTTTATTGTCGCCACAATTGTCAGGGAAAGTGGTATGACTGTCAGAAAAATTTACGGAAGTCAATTTAGGTACATTATAAATTACTGAATTAGAAAGAACTTTAATGTTGGTCCAGTTAATGCTTACATCTTCATCAGGACACCGAAGCCGTACCCAGATGTCTACAGTATCGAATTCGTTCTCAAGGAGAAGATCATGAAAAGATTAATCAAAACTACAGCACTGGCTTGTGCCTTTTTATTACCGCAGCTTGCTCAAGCGGCATTGGTCACTCAGTGGGAATATGAAGTTTCATCTGAATGGACTGGTGCAACCTTCCAGGAATCTGGAGATGGGACCACAGCAACCAGCAGCTCAGTACTGAGCTGGGGTGCTACAGACGGCACCTACAGCAGCGGCGCAAAAAACCGCAGTGCACTGGTGATTAGCAACAGCCCGCAAAGCGGCTCTGACTTAGTCACTAATAGTATGCTGCCGGTACTGACTAACGTCATTACGCACTTCAATAACATCCTGGCCGGTGGTACCAAAAGCCTCGAAACAGCGCTGTTAAAAACTACATTGACGCTGAAACCTTTCCTGCCAACGCCTGAAGCAGCGTTAGCGGCGAGAGTGTTAAATTTCACCATCCGGTTTATTGAAACACCAAATAATGGCAATTGCGGTTTTGACAGTGCGTCAAACTGTGATGATATCTTTGTCATTGAAATCGGTGATTTGGTTACTAGCTTTAACTACAATGGCGCTAAATACACCACGGCTGTGGTTGAAACGACTTCAAGCCTGACAGGTTTGAGCCCGGCGGCTTGCGCAAAAGCAGGTGCTGCTGCTGGTTGCCTTGGCTTCAAAACTATTGAACAAGCTGCGACTGCTGCAATGTTTGGTCTGCTGATCAACGGCGTGGAAGTGTCAGCACCTGCCGGAACCGGCGCGTTGGGTCTGGGCTTGTTATCTCTGTTCATGTACGGTCGTCGTCGCTCAGCGAAATAACTGAACACGTCGGATAAAAGCCTGCAACTGCAGGCTTTTTTGTTTTTTGGAACCTTGCATCGGCTGGAAATTTATTCCGCTTGCCGGATACTGGCTGAAATTAGAACTTCATAAAATCAACGCCAAAAAAAAAAGGCTCCGCAGAGCCTTTGTTTCGCCAGATGCTTATCAGGCTTTTTTACGCAGACGTGCAGACAAGCTCAACCCTAATACTGAAAACGCCAGTAAACCCAGTGTCGCAGGTGCTGGCACTGAGATTTTCTCGCTTTCAATGGTGAAGCCAAACTGAGCCGTGGTGTTTTTACCTTCAACAGTCTGGAAGCCAACACAACCAGGTGCAGAATTGGCTACAGCACAAGCTGCTGCAGATAAACCGCCCAGTGTTTGAGTGGTTTCCACCAGTTTCACTGTATATTTGTAACCGTCGTAAACGAACTTAGTGACCAGGCTGGCCGGGTTGTCGATAACAAAAATATCATCGCATGTACCAATGCTGGCAAAACCACAGCTCGCGGCTGAGTTTGTATTGGTCGTTTCTTTAAAACGGATATCAAAGTTCAGTACTTTAGGCGGGAACACAGGCCCGATGACCGGCGCCCAAGGCTGCAACTGCAGTGAAGTGGTCAACACCGCACTGGTTAAAGTTGAGTAGCTGTTCAGTACGTTATTGTAGTGAGTAATGGAATTGGTTAATGACGCATTGACTGCGTTGGTATTTACGGTTGCCGGGGCTGCCATACCAGCGATCTCGAGCGCGCTGCGGTTTTTCGGGCCAGCACCTTTATAAGAGCCACCTGTAGCACCCCAACTGATCACGTCGTTTGTGACTGAAGTTGTGCCGTTACCAGAAGCAGAGAACACAACAGGTTGTGACCAGTTAGAAGTTGCCAGATATTGCCATTG
>JACCEE012727248.1_pt1 | contig 11738 bp, 9 predicted proteins | sample 7449931 | NCBI WGS metagenome assembly JACCEE01 (sample SAMN15323457, study PRJNA562643) | freshwater metagenome | isolation source: river surface water | place: USA:Blue River Watershed | collected 2017-08-19 | reverse complement strand
GCAGCGCCCCGATTTTTTCGATGTGGTGGTGGCCAGCAACCTGTTCGGCGACATCCTCTCCGACCTGGGGCCGGCCTGCACCGGCACGATCGGCATCGCGCCCAGCGCCAACCTCAACCCCGACCGCAAGTTCCCCTCGCTCTTTGAGCCGGTGCATGGCTCGGCCCCCGACATTGCGGGCAAGGGCATCGCCAACCCGATCGGCCAGATCTGGTGTGGCGCCATGATGCTGGAGTTCCTGGGCCACAAGCACGCCCATGACGCCATCCTGTCGGCCATCGAGCAGATGCTGCAGCCCGGCAGCGGTGCGCCGCGCACGCCCGATCTGGGCGGCAGTGGCAGCACCGCCGATGTCGGCAAGGCGATTGCCGCCCTGATCTGAGGTCGCGGTTCCGACCGCTGCCGTTTTAGAGGCTAGAATCGCCAAGTGCACTGAACCGGCTTCGTGTTTCAGGTGGGGTGCTTAGCTCAGTTGGTAGAGCGGAGCCCTTACAAGGCGTAGGTCGGGGGTTCGAGCCCCTCAGCACCCACCAACCCCACGCAAGGCGAACATGGATGTTCGCCTTTTTTTTGCATCGAGAGACTGCCATGTTCGATACCGTCCGCAACAACTCCAAGATCATGATGGGGCTGTTGTTCCCGCTGATCATCCTGTCCTTTGTGTTGTTCGGCGTCGAGGGCTACACCCGCTTCACGGACAACGCCGCCGCCGTGGCGCGGGTGGACGGCCAGAAGATCACGCGGCAGGAATGGGACGAGGCGCACAAGCGCGAGGTCGACCGCATCCGTGCCCAGATGCCCGGCATGGACCCCAAGCTGCTCGACTCGGCCGAAGCCCGACGCGCCACGCTCGACCAGCTGATCAATGAACGGCTGCTGGTCGCAGCGGCACAACAGCAGCTGCTCGTCATAAGCGATGCCCGTCTGGCCCGCGAATTGCAGCAAAACCCGGTGATCGCCGGGCTGCGTGGCGCCGACGGCAAGCTGGACAAGGAGCGCTACCGCCAGCTCGCCGCCGGCCAGGGCCTCACGCCCGAAGGCTTTGAGGCCCGCATCCGGCAGGACATCGCCAGCCGACAGGTGCTGCAGCCCTTGCAGTCCTCCGCGCTGGCGCTGGCCAAGCCGACCGATGCCGCCCTGCAGGCCTGGCTGCAGCGCCGCGAAGTGCAGGTCCAGAAATTCCTGGTGCGCGACTTCGCCGCCAGGGTCCAGGCCACCGACGCCGACCTGGAGAGCCATTACAAGGCCCATTCCGAGCGCTTCCGCTCGGTCGAGTCGGCCGATGTGGAGTACGTGGTGCTGGACATCGCCAGTCTGTTGCCCACCATCACGCTGCCCGAGCAGGATCTGCGCACCTATTACGAGCAGAATCTGCAACGGCTGGCGGGCCAGGAGCAGCGCCGCGCCAGCCATATTCTGATCACCGCCGCCAAGGACGCGCCCGCAGCCGAGCGCGACAAGGCCCGCGCCCGCGCACAGGACTTGCTCATGCAGCTGCGCCAGCGCCCCAAGGCCTTTGCCGAGCTGGCCCGCAAGAACTCCGAAGACCCGGGCTCGGCCAGCAAGGGCGGCGACCTCGACTTTTTTGCCCGTGGCGCCATGGTCAAGCCCTTCGAGGACGCGGTCTTTGGCATGAAGGAGGGCGACATCAGCGATCTGGTCGAGTCCGGCTTCGGCTTCCACATCATTGCGCTGACCGGCATCAAGTCGCCCAAGGCGCCCAGCTTCGAGGCCATGCGCCCGCAGCTCGAGGCCGATCTGCGCAAGCAGCAGGCGCAGCGCAAATTTGCCGAACTCGCCGAAACCTTTAGCAACAGCGTCTACGAGCAGGCCGATGCGCTGCAGCCGGTGGCCGACAAGCTCAAGCTCAGCCTGCGTCAGGCCAAGGGCGTGACGCGCATGCCGGCCGGTCTGCCCGTCGAGCTGGGCAATCCCAAGGTGCTGCAGGCCCTGTTCTCGGACGATGCGGTGGGCAAGCGCCGCAACACCGAAGCCATCGAGGTGGCACCCAACACCCTGGTTGCCGCCCGCATTGCCAAGCATTACCCCTCGGTCGTGCGCCCCTTCGCCGAGGTGCGTGACAGCGTGCGCCTGCAGTTCGTGCAGACCCGCGCCCTGGAACTGGCCCGCGCTGAAGGCCAGGCCCGGCTGGCGGCCTGGAAGGCCAAGCCAGAGGCGGCTGAACTCGGCCAGGCCCAGGTGGTCTCGCGCGAACAGCCGCAGGGGCAGCCCCAGGCGCTGCTCGATGCCGCTTTGCGTGCCGACCCGGCCAAGCTGCCGGCGCTGCTGGGCGTCGATCTCGGCGCCGAAGGCCATGCCGTGGTGCGCGTCAACAAGATCGTGCCACGCGAGGCCCAGCCGCCCGAGCAGGCCCGCCTGATCCGCCAGCAGTTTGCGCAGCTGCGCAGCCAGGCCGAGGTCCAGGCCTACCTGGCCGCACTCAGGAAGACGTACAAGGTCGAGACGCTGGTGGCCGAGGCGAAAAGCGACGAAACCAAATAAAAAGCCCTGGGCTTCGGGCTATAATCTCGCCTCTGCGGTGGCTATAGCTCAGTTGGTAGAGTCCCAGATTGTGATTCTGGTTGTCGTGGGTTCGAGTCCCATTAGCCACCCCAAAAAATCAAAAAGCCCTTCCGGTTCCGGAAGGGCTTTTTTCATGGCTGTTCAACGGTTCAGTTGACCATCACCAGCTTGCCCATGACCGCGCGCGAGCCCATGCGGGCATAGGCCGCCTTGAGTTCGGCCATGGGCATGGTGCGGTCGATCACCGGCTTGACCTTGCCCTGGCCGTACCAGCGGGCCAGCTCGGCCATCATGGCCGCGTTGGCCTGCGGCTCGCGACGCGCAAAGTCGCCCCAGAACACGCCCACCAGCGCGGCACCCTTGAGCAGGGGCAGGTTCAGCGGCAGGGCCGGGATCGGCCCGCCGGCAAACCCGATCACCAGGTAGCGCCCGCGCCAGGCGATGGAGCGAAAGGCCGGTTCGGCCAGCTCGCCGCCGACCGGGTCGTAAATCACGTCCGGACCCTTGCCATCGGTCAGCGCCTTGAGGGCCTCGCGCAGGTTGTCGGTGCTGTAGTTGATGGTGGCGTCGGCGCCTTGGGCGGTGCACAGCGCACATTTTTCGTCGGTCGAGGCGGCGGCAATCACCCTGGCGCCGACCGCCTTGGCGATCTGGATGGCGGCCGTGCCCACGCCGCCGGCGGCGCCCAGCACCAGCACGGTCTCGCCGGCCTTGAGCTGGCCGCGGTCGATCAGGGCATGGTGGCTGGTGGCATAGGTCATGATGAAGGCGGCGGCGTCCACTGCCGGAAAGCCCGCAGGCAAAGGCATGCACAGCTTGGCGGGGGCCAGCGTGTGGGTGCCAAAGCCGCCAGTGCCCGAGAGGCAGGCCACGGCCTGACCGACCTGCAGGCCCTGCACCCCTTCGCCCACCGCACGCACCACGCCGGCGTATTCGGAGCCCGGCACGAAAGGCAGGGGGGGCTTCATCTGGTACTTGTTCTGCACGATCAGCAGGTCCGGGAAATTCAGGCTGGCCGCCTGGATTTCGAGCAGGACTTCGCCGGCGCCGGGTTGTGGGGTGGGCAGCTCTGTCCAGGTCAGGGCATCAACGCCCACCGGGTTCTCGCATAGCCAGGCGTGCATGGGGTCTCCTCTTGCTTGGTGTGAGCTGCGATCTTAGGCAGTCCGAATCGCGGGCGATTGTCCCGGGAGCGACGACCGCTGCGCAGGCGGTGCTTTTGCGCGCAGACCTACAATCGTGCTTTACCGGTGAACCCCATGCGCATTCTCATTTCCAACGACGATGGTTACAGGGCCGAAGGCCTGCAGGCACTGCGCGCGGCGCTCAGTGCAATTGCCGATGTCGAGGTGGTGGCGCCGGAACACAACAACAGCGCCAAATCCAATGCGCTGACCCTCCATTCGCCCCTGTATGTCCACACCGCCGGTGACGGCGTGCGCTACATCAATGGCACCCCCGCCGACTGCGTCCACATCGCGCTCACCGGCCTGCTGGGCTACCGGCCCGACCTGGTGGTCTCGGGCATCAACAATGGCGCCAACATGGGCGATGACACCCTCTACTCGGGCACGGTGGGGGCAGCGATGGAGGGTTACCTGTTCGGCATCCCCTCGATCGCCTTTTCGCTGGTCGACAAAGGCTGGGCCCACATTGAGGATGCGGCCCGCAAGGCGCGTGACCTGGTGCAGCACCTGCAGCGCCAGTCCCTGCTGGGCACCCGTCCCTGGCTGCTCAATGTGAACCTGCCCAACCGGCCCTACGAGCAGATGGGCGAGGTCCGCATGTGCCGCCTCGGGCGCCGCCACGCGGCCGAGCCGGTCATCACCCAGCCCAACCCGCGCGGCGAGACCATGTACTGGATTGGCAATGCCGGCCCGGCCATGGACGATGCCGAGGGCACCGACTTCCATGCCACCGGCCATGGCCACATCGCGGTCACGCCGCTGCAGGTCGATCTGACCGAGCACGGGCAGCTCGGCCACTGGGCGCACCGCCTGGCGGGCTTGCCGCCAACCGGGGCGCCGGCATGAGTCAGCGCCCAGGCTTTCCTGTCAAGCTCAACACCTCGGGCCCGCCCGCACGCGAGGGCCGCCCCGCCCCGGGCCTGGGCAAGACTGTGCTGGCGCCCCAGCGTGTGGCCACACCGGTGGGCGTCGGGCTCGATTCGGGCGCCGTGCGTGCACGCATGGTGCGCAAGCTCGCGGAGCAGGGCGTGGCGGACGCTGCCGTGCTCGAGGCCATGGGCCTGGTCGAGCGCCACCGCTTTGTCGAGAGCGCGCTCGTCAACCAGGCCTACGAAGACACCAGCCTGCCCATCGGCCTGGGCCAGACGATCTCCAAACCCAATGTGGTGGCCCGCATGATCGAACTGCTGCGCGAAGGCGCGTCCGGCAAGCTTGGCCGCGTGCTCGAAATCGGCACCGGCTGTGGCTACCAGGCCGCCGTGCTCAGCCATGTGGCCACCGAGGTCTACAGCATCGAGCGGCTCAAGGGGCTGCATGACAAGGCGCGCGAAAACCTGCGTCCCTTGCGTTTGCCCAATGTGCACCTGCTTTTTGGTGACGGCATGCTGGGGTACCCCAAAGGTGCCCCCTACGCCGGCATCATTTCTGCGGCCGGTGGCGAGATGGTGCCGCCGGCCTGGCTTGACCAGTTGGCCGAAGGCGGTCGCCTGGTGGCGCCCACCGTCACCGCTTCGGGCCAGCAGGCCCTGGTGGTGGTGCGCAAGACCCGGCATGGCGTCGAGCGCCAGGTGCTCGAGGCTGTTCACTTTGTGCCTCTAAAATCGGGCGTTGCCTGAAGGCCCATCCCCATGAAAACCCGATTCGCTCGCATCCCCGTCCGGACCCTCGCGGCGACGCTGCTGTCCCTGCTGGTCGCCTGCGGCGGCCCGCCCCGTCAGCCCGCCCCGGTGGAGGACCGTGGCGCCGGCGCCCGTCCCCGTGTCGCGGCCCCGGGCGAAGCCGTGGCGCAGCCCAGTGCCCAGCCCGGGCCCTTGCCCGGGGTTGAAAACAGCGGCAAGCCCGGCTACTACACTGTGCAGCGGGGCGACACCCTCATGCGCATTGGGCTTGACCACGGCCAGGGCTGGCGCGACCTGGCCCGCTGGAACAACCTGAGTAACCCCGACGTGATCGAGGTCGGGCAGGTGCTGCGCGTGGCCCCCCCCGGCGCCGCGGTCGAGAACAGCGGTGTGGTGGTCAGGCCGATCGCCCCTGCTGCGATGCCTGCCCAGACCGCTGCCAGCGCCCCGCGCGCAACTGCCTCTGCTGCGCCGGCGGCGGCCGCTGCGCCCTCACCGGCGGGCCCCCTGGTTGCGGCCGAGGACTTCAGCATCGCCTGGCCATCCAGTGGCCAGGTGATTGCCGGATTTGACGAGGCCAGGAACAAGGGCATCGACATTGCCGGCAAGGCCGGTGACCCGGTGCTGGCCGCTGCCGACGGGCAGGTGGTCTATGCCGGCGCCGGCCTGCGCGGCTACGGCAACCTGGTCATCATCAAGCACAACAACACCTACCTCACGGCCTACGCCCACAACCAGAAGCTGCTGGTCAAGGAAGACCAGCGGGTGCGCCGGGGCGAGAAGATCGCCGAAATGGGCAGCAGCGATGCCGACCGGGTCAAGCTGCATTTTGAGGTGCGTCGCCAGGGCAAGCCGGTCGACCCGACCCGTTTCCTGGCCCCGCGCTGACCTCAAGCCATGGCCTGGCCAGTCCTGGTCTTCGACATCGAGACCATCCCCGACATGGCCGGCTGGCGTCGTCTGCACGGCGGCGACCCCGGTGCCAGCGATGCGCAGTTGCACGCGCAATGGCAGGCCGAGCGCGCCGCGCAGGGCCAGAGCGACTTCATGCCCCTGTACCTGCAGCGCGTGCTGTGCATCAGTTGCGTCTTTCGCAATGCCGAAGGCCTGCGCGTGCACTCCTTCGTGGACCGCGACGGCGAGAGCGAGGGCAGGGTGGTGCAGGCCTTCTTCAATGCCATCGAGAAGCACAGTCCACAACTGGTCAGCTGGAACGGCAGCGGTTTCGATCTGCCGGTACTGCACTGCCGCGGCCTGATGCACGGCGCGGTGGCCGACCACTACTGGGACATGGGCGAAGCCGACCGTGAATCCAAGTGGAACAACTACATCAGCCGCTACCACCTCAAGCACCTGGACCTCATGGACTTGCTGGCCAAGTACAACCCGCGCGCCAATGCGCCGCTGGACGCGCTGGCCCGGCTGTGCGGTTTTCCCGGCAAGCTGGGCATGGACGGCAGCCAGGTCTATGCGCAGTACCTGGCCGGGCAGACCGAGGATGTGCGCCGCTACTGCGAAACCGATGTCATGAACACCTACCTGTTGTACTGCCGCTTCCAGAAGATGCGCGGTGGCCTGACCGAGGCCGAATACGGGCAGGAAATCGCCTTCGTGCAGCAGAACCTGCGGGCGCTGGCGCCCCAGGAGGCCCACTGGCAGGAATACCTGCAGGCTTGGGGCTGAGGCCCCCCTGAAACGGCCAAGGCCCGTCGAGGGGTCTTGTGCATGCTGGAGCGGGTGAAGGGAATCGAACCCTCGTATGAAGCTTGGGAAGCTGCCGTTCTGCCATTGAACTACACCCGCACTGGCTGGCGATTGTAGAGCAAGGCCAGTCAGACCCCGTGCAACGCCAGGATGCGTGTCAAGAATGCCCAGTTGCTTCCGATAAGGACAGGTGACGGCTTGCTCAATATCTATGAAAAGTATTCAATTCCATGCGGCCTTGGCCTTGCTGGGGATGCTGCTTTCTGTTGCTGGGCAAGCCCAGGCGCAGGGAAATGCGCCGAAGTGGCGGTATGCCACGGAGGAACAAGAAGCGATGATCGAAAGGGGCTTCGTTTTCTTTCCCCCTTTGCGGGTGCGGTCAGCGGAAGAAAGGCAAGCGCTGATCGATGCCGAGGCAAAGAAAGACCAAGACAGGCGTGCCCGACAAGAGGCTGAACAGCAGGCGCAGAGAGCAGCTGCAGAACAGGAGCGCCTGAAAGCTGAACAAATCGCCAAACAGCAAGCTGATGAACGTGCTCGCCAAGAAGCCCAACTGAAGGCTCGCATTGACGCTGCCAATGAAGCACAAGCAAAAGCTGAGGAAGCTGCCCGCAAGCTGACAGAGCAGAGGGCAAGGCTGGAAGCCGAGGACCTGGCGCGCCGGCAGGCGGCTGAGAAGGCGAAGGCCGAGGCAGAGGAAGCTGCCCGCAAGCTGGCGGAGCAGCGGGCAAGGCAGGAAGCCGAGGACCTGGCGCGCAGGCAGGCGGCTGAGAAGGCAAAAGCCGAGGCAGAGGAAGCTGCCCGCAGACTGGCCGAACAGCGGGCAAGGCAGGAAGCCGAGGACCTGGCGCGCAGGCAGGCGGCTGAGAAGGCAAAAGCCGAGGCAGAGGAAGCTGCCCGCAGGCTGGCGGAGCAGCGGGCCCTGCAGGTGACAAATCCCAAAGAACCTGAACCTGCAGTGCCATCTGCCATTGACAGGCAAACCGGCAGTTCAGGCAGCACGAGTCAAGGGCGTGCGGCAACACGCATTTCGACAGGTAGCAGTGCCGCTGATCCAAACGCTGGCAGGGTTTTTTCGACGATCCACAGCCTGGCCCAGGGGCGACTCGACATCGATATGGGCAAAGACAGGCTGACGCTCAGCCCCCAGTCATTGGCTTACGCCAAGCAAGAAGGTCCTGCGTCGAGGTTCAGCATCGGCATTGAATCGGGCGGGTCTGGACAAGCCCCATCGATCAGAAGCAGTGCGGCCGTGGCGTTTGATTCGACGTTGCTCGGGGGCTATTTCAGAGCCAAGCGCAATGACAGTGAGATAGGTGCGAATGCGGTCATCGACTTTCAGCCTTTTTTCCTGCAAGGGTCAATGGGCTACCAGTTTGGGCGAAAAGAATACGACTTCTTTTCCGGCCGCACGGGTGTAGATGTGTCCCAACGCTCGGGGCTGATCGGCATCGGCTTGGCGACCCAGTTCGATTTTCTTCAAGCGGTCTCCGTCAGGGGCTGGGGAACTCAGGCCCGTCAGCGTGAACTGTTGGCGCCTTTGACGGTCGTCAAGGAAACGGCGTCATCGATAGACACTTACCTTGATCAACGGTTGTTGTCAGAAGGGCGTCTGACGGGGTGGAGTCTGGGGGCGCAGGGGCTGCTGATCGAGGGATTGACATACAGGGCATCGCTGGGCTCTGAGCGCTTGTTACACCCCTACAGCGATGGCACATCCAACCTGTACAGAAAAAGTTACCATGACCTTGCGCTTGACTACCGTCTGGCTGGCGATGCCCGCTTGGGATTGACCTTCAGAGACGGGGTGACGGGCAAGCGCTATGGCATCAGACTGGGGCAGCCAAAGTGGCACCTCTTCCTTGAAAACGATCAATCTGCTGCGTATGGACTCCAAACATGGCGTGTGGGCATCACACTCAACCTGGGGGATTCATTCGCCCAAAGGACGGACACGGTAGGCAGAACCCAATGGAGTTTGCTGTCCGAGGCTGCGGAGATTGATCGCAAACCACGCGAATTTCCAAGTGCTTACCTTCTGAAGGTCGATCCAACAGCAGTCAAATTGCTGTCCAGTGTCATCAAGGGAACGATCAACTGGAACGTTGGTGGAAGTCTGGGCGAATTCAACGATACGGGGACACCCAACCGTTCGTCCATCAGCATTCAGCTGCAGGCCAGCGCCACCAATGCCAACCCAGTGGCTTACGCGCTCCATTCGGGCGCGTTACCGCCAGGCGTGAATCTGAGTTCGACGGGATTGATCGCGGGGGCGGCCAGTGCTGTGGCGGCCGACACGGTGTACCGTTTCCGCATCAAGGCGCAGTCGCTGGGGGCGCCCGATTTCATCACGCCAGAACTGACGATAACGGTCAAGGCGCCGCTGGCAAATCGAAATTCTTTTTCGGATAGCTTTGGAATCACTCAATTTTCGGAATTTTCTATTTCCGGACAAACACGGTATTACTTCACCCACATCGATGCGACCGGAAGATATTTGCAGATCAGTCCGGACGACCATGAATTGATCTTCGGGGCCTTTACCGATGGCTACACAAAAATGCACTTCTACGATGAAGGCAATTACTTCAAGGCGGAAATCGATGGCAGGGTCAATGGTATAGAGACCATTCATTTTTTCAAAAATGGACAGCCTTTTGCGACCGTCAAGAATCAAAGGGTGTCCCCAACAGATATCGCTGCCCAAATTCTTGGGAAAACACTCACCATTCATGGTGGTTGTCGCAGTGGCGCGAATGCTGTCATTCAATTCGATTTGGCGGGCAACTGGACCAGCAGTTGCGCAGAGCAGGGCAGATTTCTGGCCTCTACTGAAAACTGTCCCACACGCAACGCAGGGACCCGATACAAAATGGACAATGTGGGATGTTTTATCAACGAGACCAGAAAGCAAGTCCTGATGGTTGCCTTGAAAGCCGGGTCGCTCGCTTCGGGAGGGGAACTGTTCATCATCGGCAATGGTTCCTCCGCGTATGCTGAAAGCTGGACGTTCACTTTTTCCGTACCCTGACCCCGTGCAACGCCAGGGTGGTGATCAAATCTAGAATCACCCCCTTCATGCGCGAATCTTCCTCACTGCCGCCCAGGCTGTCCTGGCAACCCTGGTTCCTCTGCCTGCTGGCGGCCTACGCCGTGCTGCAGCTCTCCTTCAACCACCGCCTGCTCGAGTTGGCCGGGGGCATGCTCACGGGTGTGGATGCGACCCGGGTCCAGGCGATGGAGTACTGGGCACGCGTGGTCGCCGGCCTGGGGCTGGGCTTGCCCCTGATGCGTTGGCTCGATCGTTTCATTCCCTCGCGCTTCTGGCTGGTGATGTTGTGCTCGGCCATCGGGATTTTCCTGATGTGGCACCTGCAGAAGGCCCTGGTCGACGCCATTGTGGCCGGCGCAGACGAGAAGGACATGCAGATGAGCGTGCAGTCACACCTGAGCACCACCGAAGCCCTGAAGGGCCGCATCGAGCTGCGCGGGCAGCCCGTGCTGGAAGCACCGGCCCCGCCACCGCTGCGGCCGATCATGGCAGCGTTGTGGTCCTCGAGTGTGCTGGGCCTCAACCCCGACGACCTTGAAGTCACGGCCGGGGCTGCGCAACTGGCCCGCAGCTGGATGCTGACCTCGCCTTCGCACAAGCAGTTGCGCGATGCCTACCGCAAGGCGGTGATGATGCCCGTGTCCCTGGGCACTTCACTGTTTTTCGGATTGCTGAACCTGTGCCAACTCATGGTCGGCTTGGTCGTGTTGCTGCTGTCCCGCATGGGTGCGAGCCACTGGCGGCGCAACGCCGAGCGGGGGTTGCTGCCCGCGCTGTTCCTGGGCATTGCCGCCATCAGCTGGTGGTCTGGCAACGACTGGGTCGACTCGCCGGGCTACAGCCAGGTGGCGCGGCCGGCGCTCTGGCAGGACAAGCCCTTCCTGGCCCCGTTCGTCGAATGGAGCCTGCGTGCCGAACCGGCCTGGTCGGACCCGGTGGCCTGGGTGCACCGGGAACTGCTGGGCGACTTCGACTTCCGAGACACCTGGCAGGCCACGCCCCGACCATGAAAAAAGCGCCCGCAGGCGCTTTTTTCTGGTTCTGCAACATTCACTTGAGGATGTCGCCCAGGCAGAGGTACTTCATCTCGACGTAGTCGTCGATGCCGTGGCGCGAGCCCTCGCGGCCCAGCCCCGACTGCTTGACGCCGCCAAAAGGCACATGCTCGGTGGCCAGCACGCCCACATTGATGCCGACCATGCCGTATTCGAGTGCCTCGCTGACGCGGAAGATGCGGCCCACATCGCGGCTGTAGAAGTAGCTGGCCAGACCGAAGATGGTGTTGTTGGCCGCATCGATGGCTTCCTGCTCGGTCTTGAACTTGAAGATCGGGGCGAAGGGGCCAAAGGTTTCTTCGGTGGCGCAGACCATGTCGGCACGGGCGTCAGCCACCACGGTGGGCTCGAAGAACTGGCCCTGCAGCCGCTTGCCACCGGTCAGCACCCGTGCGCCCTTGGCGATCGCGTCCTGCACATGGCGCTCGACCTTCTCGACCGCCGAGGGCTCGATCAGGGGACCCTGGTTGACGCCGTCCTCGAAGCCGTTGCCGACCTTGGCGGTCTTGACCTTGGCCGCGAACTTCTGGGCGAATTGCTCGTACACACCTTCCTGCACATAAATGCGGTTGGAGCAGACGCAGGTCTGGCCAGCGTT
>JACCEE011849797.1_pt1 | contig 11743 bp, 16 predicted proteins | sample 7449931 | NCBI WGS metagenome assembly JACCEE01 (sample SAMN15323457, study PRJNA562643) | freshwater metagenome | isolation source: river surface water | place: USA:Blue River Watershed | collected 2017-08-19 | reverse complement strand
CTTTCCCCCTGGAGCCAGAACCCCTGGACGAGAAACCGGGTTTCTATAAAAAATCTTTGTTATTCCACCAAAATTGTCGCAGAAACCCGGTTTCTTTTGCGGGGTCAAGAGGCGATCGACCTTTCCCCCTGGAGCCAGAACCCCTGGACCAGAAACCGGGTTTCTATAGAAAATATCTGTGACTAGACCAAAATTATCGCATTGGGTCCCGGTTTCTTGGCTTGAAATTGGCTCAGTTGGTTAAAGATAATTTCCCCCTAATTTATTCAAAGATATTTTGTTCATGGCCTTACCTCAATGCGGTACACTCTCAAGGTAAAATAAGTTGATCGTTCTGTGCTATAATTCCAAATTTTGATATTGTAATATCCAGAGGACAAGTAAAAATTTCTTAATTCATCTGACGATCCGGAACTTGTCCTGAGTGAATTGTTTACAGTATTTCCTTGGGAATCTATGATTTCAAAATCACCATCTGCTTCCATATCTTTGAGATAAATATCAAAGCGACTGCTGCTAGGAACGTAAAGCCTGTAGAAAATGGGATTAGATTGGCTATTACTTGTGCTGAGGTATCCTCGATAGTTTACTTCCGAACCTGGTGGTATAGAATATGGATAAGCATTAAGAGCATTTTGGTAAAAATCTCTTTGGTTTTTGTAAGAATTTCGTTGATTTTGAAAGTTATCGCGTTGTGTTAGCAAACAATCAAGCTTTTTCTCAAAAACAGCAATTTTTTGTTCAAGGGGGGTTGGTTGTTTGATATTATTGTCGTTTTGGCAATTATCTAAACTGATTTTGCCACTTAACGCGGCAATTTTTGCCTCAATCCGATCGCGTTGCTGTTCCAGAGAAACAATTTGACTTCTCTTATCTGTATTTAGGGATTGAAGGCTTTGAATACGTTGGTATTGATCGTAAGCAAAGTATCCTATACCAGCTATTATTACTGGAAATAAATAACATAATGTTGCCAAAAATTTGATTTTTACATTGGTTTCCTCATTATCCTGAGTAAGGGAGCCAATTTTTCTCTGTTGGTTTGTAATCTGATCGTTAAGAACTTGAATTTCTGTTTGTAGCTTTGTTACATCACCCAATCGAAGGGTATGAGGAAACTCAGTGAGTGTTTCGGTTTGTTCGCAATGCCTACCTCGCATAGCTTCCCAACTACTATGTAGGAATGCTGATTTACATCCAGCACAGAAGACAATGCGATCGCCCGCTTTGATTTTTTCCTGAGTAAACGGATCTTTGCGTCCTTCACTCAGGAATGCTTGATGTCTGCTCTCATTCACATCATGGATATGCGGATTCATAATTCAAACTCATCTTTAACTTGAAGCCGAGGGCAGAGCCTTACTAGCCAACACATAACCTCTACATTCACGGGAGTCAGCGCCATAGAATGCACGCCATATCTGTTTATGTGGGTTTAACACAATCGCAAACTGCCAATCATTTCCAAATAAACGCTGTTGGGTTGTGCGATCGGTGCCTGACATAAAAACATCCAGATTATTTGGGTGGGTGTGATACCAGCCAATTACCTGTAATTGTGTACCAAGGCGATCAACATGATCGAGCATTTCTTTCCATGTCTCGTGAGTAACTTCTAGATAACCAGGGCTACCTATGGCAAGTCTTCCGGGAATTGCTTGTTCGGCAATTGCATAGACCACACCTGTATCTGGATTGCGAAAAGCATCACCCAAAAGAATGCCACCTTGCTCGACAACATTTTCAGAGGTGCGCTCTCCCCAACCAATATGATGTTTAATCACCTCAAAGGCATTCATTATTAAGTACAACTCATATCCCAAAGAAGAATATTGCTCCCATCTCCAATCTGAGTTTAAAGTATCGACAATTTCCATATCAATCTTTTTCCTTTCAGCAGGAGAGTACGGTGGCTTGGACTCCTTAATCTCAAACTTAACTTTCCTTGATAACTGGCCGCTTGGCATTAATTGAAATTTGGGTTGAAATTTGCGTTCATTTTGAACCTCAAAAGTTTTGTCAGACACTATGTGAAAGGTCTTGCCACTTGGCAATTGAACATCGTCAGTAGGAAATCTGCCTTGATCACGCGCATCTTTGTACCATTTTGCGGCTTCTTGGTTAGCGATCTTTTTAGCATCTGGTTTTACATAACCATCCTCATATTTAAGGGAGCGAGCTACCCGTAAGATATAGCTGCCAATATCTTGTTCTGGCGGTTTTTGATCAAGGTAATCAATCCATTCGCTTTGGTTCCATAGTTTTGCTTGGGTGAAATGAGGATGAAAAATCATGGGAAATTCCCCTAATAGTCTAATTTTAGGGAAATCACCTCTTATGGGAATTTCCCAAACAAGATTCAAAGGATTTTCAAATTTTTTGGAACTTTGACTTATTGGCAAATCAATACTTTTTGAATCAACTTCCAATAAAAAACCTTGATAAATATATGTAAACTTATCATCATAATCACTGATTACAAAACTTTTGATATTCATCTGAACATACAGTTTTTTCTTATAGATCATAAACTTCATGGCAGGCACTTCCACTTTAGGGATAGATATCGATAGTTCGGCATCTCTGGCTTGATTGCTTTCCATAGATATACTCAAAAAACTATATTTTTAATGATTGAATTACCCCTCTTTGATCTAATTCTCAAGAGGAGTAATTTAAACGTTGCTATTGAACCTGAAACTTTTTCTTAATCTCAGGCTGAATTGCGAATTTTGACTTGGTTGGATCTGGAAGATTTGTGCGATCGCAGGGAAACAGATCGCTTGTCCTCTTGCTTAAAAACCAGTCTTTTGCATCACTATTTGCAGGACTGTCAGGGTTGGTGATATCCAGATCGAACTGCAAAGTGCGAATCATGCGAATTACATGATGTCCCAAACCTTCAGAAATATCCCAGCTTCCATAGCACCAGTTGCCGTTACGATACCAGTTGGGATGGTAAGGAGGCGGACTGGTTCGCATATTGATTAATGGAGGACGGTTTGGGTAATCCTCCGATAATTCCAGGGAAATGATATGCTCATTGCGGTAGCTGGGTGTTGAGCTAACAATAGTCCGTATGTTCACAGTTAATTCGTATGCTTCAACATAGGGAGCATCGCCTTTAACAGCCTTCCACTGGATGAGATTACCCCTAATATTAACCATTTCGCTGTAGTCGTTTTTCAAACGAATTAAGCGCTGTTCTTGAGGTGTAGTCATATTTGTATCTCTGCTCCCTATCAAATTCCTGCATCAGTAGCAGGGAGAACACGGATCGTATTTTTGTTTGGTTCTTGCACACCAGCATCACGGAAAGTTTGACCAGGATCGAACATATTGCCGGCTTTAAGTGCTAACCCATAACCTTGAGAATTTGGGGTTATAAAATTAGCTGCGATTAGTTCAGCAACTGCTTCTTGTGCCGTCATACTGTCATCTAGGGTTACAGTGATTATTCTGCCATCTGTAGGATGAACGAAATTAACGTTAACGTCTGCCATTTTTAGTTTTGGGGGTAAACAACATTAAACTTGAGTGAATGGATTGTCCAGAGATAGTTCGTAATATTTGTAGTTGCGATCTGAGTCATGTACTGCAACTACATGACGTTGGGGTACACCTAATTGCCAAAGACTCATATTCAACAAGTATTCGGCTGTCTGAGTTAAATTAAACTCCGACACAGTAAGTTTGGCGGATACCTGCTCATTTCGAGTAGCATTTGTTTCATCACCTCCTTTGGCTATACAGTTTTTGCAAATAGTCTCTGTGTCAAATATCCGAAAGCTTGGCTTGTTCAATTCAATGTTTGCTCCGCATAATTTACACGATACAGACTGAACAAACGTGCGATCGGAACGAAAATCGAGAGTTGCTCCTGTTCCTGATAATTCTTCTTTGGATACAAATTTCAGAAATTCTCGTAATGACATAGAATTGCTTAATGGTAGTGAGATAATTTCTGGATAAGTCGCGTGTCCTAAGCAATTGTCATTTTTATTTAAAGTTAAGATATCAAAATCATTTACCCTTCCTTGAAAATAAATTTTTTTGCCGCTTTCCACCTTTTGCCCGCAGAGAAATTTTACAGCCTCCTGCACTTGAATAGCAGAAACAATAGATGATGTTACTTGTACAGTAGGCATTTTGCCTTCTTCAAACACAGTGCGTTTGAAATCGTCACAGGAGTATCGTATTCGTGCTGCCATTCGCTGCTCTTTTGTTGCTCCACACTCATAACAAGGTGCTTCTGGAGGAACAAAAACTGTCACATGACCTCCTAATTCGTAAATACCTGCATCAATCCAGGGCGTATTAGCTAACCAGCAACGCTTATTAACTGCCAATCGTGTTTCTATGTTATCCAGGCAGCCAAGCACTAAATTCATGGATCGAAATATCCCTGTTCCCAATTCCCAAACAACATCTCCGTGAAAATAGTGAATCCTTACATCTTTTTCCAAAGCAAGTTCCTTGGTTCGGAACGCCGCGATCTCTGCCTTCAGCTTGCCTTTATCTGTTTTGCGAAATAGTACAGTACGGCTCAAATTTGAGGTGGATATCGTGTCAAAATCAGCAATATAAATATTGCCAACCCCTAAAAGAGCAAGGTTTTTCAATGTTTCGTTACCAATCGCTCCTGCTCCAATAACAAAAACATGGGCATCTTTCAGTTTTTGTTGATCCCATCCAGTAATACGCTCTTGCCGATCGAAAGGATTCTCTTCAATATCAGTAACTTGACGAATAGAAAATTTCGCGATCATATCTAACTTCTCCAGGTGTGACCACAAGCTTTGCACTTCCACGAACCGTTCTCTAGCTTCGTAATATTTCCTGGTTTGGATTCTTCAGAAGTTCCACAATAACTGCATTTCCTCGGTCTAGTTTGAGCTATGGGAGTGAACCCGCCCCTACTATTAGTTTCCGTTGGTTTAACCACAGGGGTTTGGCGTGTTGAAACTACATCAAATTTTTTTCTCTGCGATTGCTGAGAAAACGCATTGATGATAAATTTTTGTGTCCATTGATACAAAATTTGAAATTTTTTTAGCATCGATTTTAAAATTGATTCATTGTCAATATGGTATGGATCTGCTACTGCCTGAGATTTAGATTCTCTAAAGAGAAGTAGTAAGTTATGAATTGAATTTTTCAGGGCTAATAATTTGCTATAAACCATAGGTGTTCCTTAGTAACCTTACTTAAACAGCCTGCATCCATCTAATATCAGTTACTAATACCAATATGATAACACAAAAAATAAAAAATTAAACTATTTATTTTTCGTGCTTGCATAAATTTCCCACTCACCAATCCAACTCCTCATCACAGTCTGCCAGTGGGGTCTCCAGTCCTGACTGAATAGATGCACGCATCCCAGGAATCGCCAATAAATACAAAGTTTCTTGAATCCCCCGCCAATCTGCCTCGGCAATTATCCTGATGTAAATTACCCAACATTCCCTCACTCCCCCTCCTCAGACAACAACATTTCTACCATCTCTTTCATCAAAGATTCAATTTTTTGCCGCTTATCAGAGTTACCCCACGCCTTAAACTTACTGAACCTCCGGGAAATGCCTTCCATTTGCGCGTCCATTTCCCCATACTCTCTGGGCGCTTTTTTCTCCTTCACCAGTTTTTGCACCTGGCGCAGGCTTAGAGGTTTGTCGATCGCCTCCCACAACAACGCCACCCGCTCCGCCTCCGACTTCAACTTGGCAATCTCCTTCGCTTTCGTGTACTCAATCCGACCCGATCGCAGCGCTTCGAGAATCTCCGGCGGTAGCTTCAGCAGCGGGAGCCTACTGCTGACGAAAGAACGCCAGTTGATTCGTCCCACCTCCGCAAACACCTGCTCGATGATTCCCCGGTCAGATGTCACCAAAGCGCTTTGGGTAACTCCTCCCTCAGTTTGACCCAAAGCGCTTTGGGTAACTCCCCCCTCAGCTTGACCCAAAGCGCTTTGGGTAACTCCCCCCTCAGCTTGACCCAAAGCGCTTTGGGTAGATTTCCTTTTCGCTTGATTATCCAACTGGTAAAGCCGGGAGATAACTTGCTCCAAGCTGCATCCCAGACGCACAGACAACAACTGCACAATGCGATCGGTTTCCTCAATTGGATTCAAATCATCCCGCTGCAAGTTTTCCATCAGAGCGCACTGCAGCGCTTCCGAATCCGTCAAAACCCTGACGGTGACTGGGATAGAAGTTAAACCCAACTCCAGAGCGGCTCGATACCGGCGCTCCCCACATACGATTTCATACTTATCCCCAAGTGGCCGCACCACCAACGGATGAAGGATGCCTCTTTCCCGGATGCTGGAGACTAGCCACTGCATCGTCACCGGATTAAAAGAAGACCGGGGTTGCTGGGATAGAGGCAAAAGCTGCTCTGGAGGGAGCAACTGCACGGCTGCAGATGGGGGCGACTGTGAATCCATTTCTGGCACTGGCGCAAACTTTTTTCTATCGTAATTCAATATTTATTCACTTGAGCGTTAATTTAACAAAAATTAACACTCATATCCGTGATATGCCTGAACAAAAGCTGGGCATAAATAAATCCCACATAGAACCCACCAAAAAGCTGTCATTTCCGCGTTGGCGTTGGCGGCGCCTGCGCGTCAGCGGGAATCCAGTAGCTTCTGGGGACCACAATGGCAATTATTAACGCTCACCTACTTATTTATTGGGAGCAGTGGGCAGAAAATATGCAATTTGGGGCGAAAAAACCCCAAATTTTGATTGTTTTTAATGAAAAATTAACAATAGCCTTTTTTTGCTGACAAAATAAATGATTGCCAACTAACAACTATTTAGGCCAAGTTTGACCAGCGCCGAAAATTATTTTGTGTGTTATATGAATAAAAATATTTTTTAATTATTCATACATCAAAAAAATTTGACCATTTTTCGTATAATCTTTGATGTAATCGATACATTCTAAAATATGTTGAACATAAACCGCATCTCTTTCCTGATTCATAATGATTGTGCTTCCTTTAAAACTCGTTCTCTAATTAAGGGACTCAAACCTTTATCGGTGACAATATCAACTTTGCATTGCAGTAATTCTTCTAAATCCATCAATAATCCCCCGGGAAACCAAGGAGAAATTTTCGCAGAATCGTAATCGATTAAAAAATCAATATCACTATTTTCTGTTTCTTCACCTCTAGCCACAGAACCAAATATCCGCACGTTCAAGGCTCCATGCCGATCGGCTATTTGCAGAATCGCCTCTCGTTTGTCCTGTAAAATCTGCTTCAGTTTCATTTTCCGGCCTAGTCATGGTCAAGACTATCGCTCAATTATAGCAGCCACCTTATCCAATATCAACTGATGATACAGCATTTTCTGAAAAAATGTGGGACATCTTCAAAGTCCCTCTCCCTCTCTGGGAGAGGGATTTAGGGTGAGGGCGGGATAATCAATGTGTTGAGTCACTGTTGAACAAGCTGTAATTACTTAATTTGTCAAAAGTCCTTGGTCATTTGTCCCTTGTCCCCAGGCAGCTTGTCCCTTGTCCCCCCCGATTCATTGGGTGGGGGGAGGTTAAGCCATGACTACGGAAAGTATCTGTAAATCTCTTTCCGGTGTAGTATCCTGACGAAAGAAACCACACCATCATTGACTTTGATACCGATTCGGTAGTCCCCCACTCTCATGCGATAGGAGTCTGTCGAGCCTTTTATTTTTTTCATATTGCTGATTTCACTTAATTGTTCTGCCTGCTCAAACAGGAAAATAGCTTCTTGAATCCTTAGCAGCAAATCCGGATCCATAATTTTGAGCAAATCTTTTTCAAAGCTCTTTTTAAATTCAACATTCATAATTTTTGTTAAGAATTTGAAAAATTTGTTCCCGGCTGACAATCTCAGTATTTTCGCCTTCTTTGATGGCATTTTCCATGCCAATATCTTCTAGGGCTTCTACTAAAATTTCCGAAAACACTTCTTTTTGCTCTTGCATCAGCTCCAAAATCGCAGTTTTGAGCAATTCTTTGAGCTGGGTTTCGTTGAGGATAATTTCAGTCATGGCTTTTGGGGTAAGGTTTTACCTAAATTATAGTATAATGGAAACACAGTAATTTGACAAGTGACGGTTTAATAGAGGTTTTAGATTATTTTTGCCAAACCTTAACTAAAAAAACCGTATTGGTGATGAACTAGGCTTCAATCTATCCAAGTGACGCCGTGATATACAGGCAGAGAATCATAGCGGGCTGCTGGTATCGCTGAATTATAGCAGCCACCTTATCCAATATCAACTGATGATAAATGATTGACCAATCGCCAATCATTTATGCTTAATCTTCAGTTCTTCTGGTGCGAGCCAGACTACCTTTCCATCCCTCCATACAGCCACAGGATTTCCCACCTGTTGATGTTCCCAGACTGCTTTCTCAATGGCTTCTTTTATCGCTTTGTCAATTAAGACGCCTTGGGCAAAAACTTCGTCAATTTGGTTATCGTTGATTTCCGTCATTATTCCCCTCCAATAATTTTCCAAGTTTCTGGAATATATATTATCTCATCCAATGCCATTCCGCCTGTCGCTATGAGGCGAGGTTCTGTGGCATCTGAATTGTCATAAAAACGCCAAGTATCTGCTAGAGCTTGATATAACTGAAAAAAATTGCGAATTCCTGCATAGTAGCGACGACGAATCGTTTCTTCTGGTACATGATGACCACCTCGGCGAACTCGTTCTCGGACACGAGCGATCGCTAATTCAGGAGTCGCCAGCCACAAAAAAATTAAATGAAATCGATAGGTTGGTTTTAAGGAAGCAATCCAAGGCGCAAAGCTGCGGGTAGCTAAAGTAGTTTCAAAAGCAAAGTTAACTTGATCGCCAGCTAATTCCTCTAAGCGGTTTAGCATAATTCGACCAGCGCTAAATGCAACTTGTTCAGGATTAAACCCCGATAATCCTTGGGCAATAACGTCAGCATTCACATACTCATTCACCTGTAAAGTTTCTTGGAGTAAAATCGGGGCAGTTGTAGATTTACCGGCACCATTTGGCCCAGCAACAACAATTAAATGTGGCATATCCGCAGGATATAACAGTTAGTTTAAGTCAATTAACCCATTTTGTCAATAAATGATTAACAATAAGCAATACCAATCATTTATCAACCGATTAATTACGGTGATTATTGTTGTAACGAATTCGCGCCCCAGCCCACATCAGTTTTTCCCGCAAAGTCTGGTAATAAGAATAATTTTCCCGCAAAATGATAAACCGGGCGTCACAATCAGCCATCCGCACATCCACGCGATGTCCGGGCCAGATGGAAGTACCCAACACCCCATCAGTCCACAGTTTGGTACTCAGGTCATAATCTTTCAAAGGCCAAATGCTGACGACAGAACCGGGAGGTAAAACTAGGGGACGACTGGATAAACTCAAAGGACAGATGGGAGTCACCGCGATCGCCTTCATCCCGGGGTGCATAATCGGTCCGCTCGCCGATGCCGTGTAGCAAGTCGAACCGGTGGGAGTCGCCACAATCAACCCATCTCCCTGATACTGGTCCACAATCTCCCCATCGATTTCCATCTCTAAAATCGAAGTCGGCATCCGATCGACCGAAGCCGGTTTCACACACATTTCATTCAAAGCCAGAAACCGATCGCTCGCCGGTTCCTGATTTTCCCTTCCCCCCTCAAACACCGACGCTTGCAGCATCATCCGCAACTGCACCGCATACAAATCCCGCTCCAGACGGTCCCAAACCGCCTCCGTATCGTGAAACAACTCCGTCGGTTCCGTGAGAAACCCCAAATGTCCCCCCACATTCACCGCCAAAATCGGAATCCCATCACTAGATAGCTGACGAGCCGCCGCCAACGCCGTCCCATCTCCACCCAGGACGATCGCCAAATCAATCCGACCCGCCGCCGACGCCAAAAATACCGGATAAGGATTATCCTTTAACCCACTCGGACCCATCAACACATTACAGCCGCGCTTTTCCAACTGCCTAGCGCACTCTTCCGCCCGCCGTTTGCTCAGAGGGTCCCCCGCCTTATGCGCAATAATAACCTGTTTTAGTTCCACAACTATATAAATATAATTAATTACTTTTGGAAGAGAAACCGGGTTTCTTAACCAAGTCTGGTTGATGATGCAGAAATTGTCGCAGAAACCCGGTTTCTGCACTTGTCCCAAGGCTGCTTGTCACCCTCACCCCCTACCCCTCTCCCAGAAAGGGAGAGGGGAGTTGAGAAACTTGTCACCCTCACCCCCTACCCCTCTCCCAGAAAGGGAGAGGGGAGTTGAGAAACTTGTCAATTTTCCATCCCCCTCCCCCCACTTGGGGGAGGGGGTAGGGGGTGAGGGGCTTCAGTGTGGTGACAAAGCCAAGATTTGTACAAACAGTATCCCAAAAAGGGACTGTTCAGAAACCGGGTTTCTTTGAAAAATATCGGTTGATGACGATAAATATCGAGAGAAACCCGGTTTCTGACCGACCAAGGACAAATGACCAAGGACAAATGACCAAGGACAAATGACAAATGACCAACTCCCTACCACTTCAGCAGATTAAACTGCTCCATATCCACCGTATAGCGGTTGCGATAGATAGCCAACAAAATCGCCAAACCCACGGCAGCTTCAGCCGCAGCCACAGTCAGCACAAACACGGTAAACACTTGGCCTTTAATCCCATCCCCATCGAGATAATTGGAAAAAGCCATCAAATTAAGATTAACCGCATTTAACAGCAGTTCAATCGACATCAAAACTCGCACCGCATTACGGCTAACAATCAAACCGTAAATGCCGATACAAAACAAAGCAGCGGCCAACACTAAAAAATACTCAACTTGTAAGTGCATTTATCCTCCCAGATGAAGAATGTATAATTGTCCTTTGTCCTTTGTCCTTTGTCCTTTGTCACTTGTCCCTTGTCCCTTGTACCTTGTACCTTGTCACTTGGTGTGGGCACGGCATCATAAATATCTCGGTCAAGATGATAAATCCTGATGACGCCGTGCCCCTACAATCCCTTGTCAAAGGACAAAGGACAAATGACCAAGGACAAAGGACAAATGACCAATGACCAATGACCAATGACCAAAGACATTAACTGTCGCTGCTGCCACCGAGGGAGCTTACCGGTTCCCGTGGACGCTCCGGTAAGGTTAAAACAGTGGGTTCCTGGCCGGGTAATTCTCCCTCATTCAAAAACTCACGACGAGCCAGGACGATCGCCCCCACCATTGCAATCAACAGTAGCACCGAAGCCAATTCAAAGGGGAGCAAAAAGTCACTGAAGAAATGCTGGCCGATCGCCTCCGTGGAGTTGTAGCCAGCAGGGGGAACCGGACCGATCGCCCAAGGCGTAGAAAACACCATCGTTACCAGGAGTGTAAACAAACCGGCGCAAACCACCGCCGTCAAACCCTTGCGGATCCAGGCATTGGGAAAAGGCTTAAACTCCTCACCCTTGTTCACCAACATAATGGCAAACAAAATCAGCACATTCACCGAACCCACATAAATCAGCACTTGCGCCGCCGCCACAAAATCAGCATTCAGCAGCAGAAACAGCCCAGCCATACTGATAAACACGCCGCCCAGCAAAAATGCACTATGGACGATATTAGACAACAGCACCACTCCCAGAGCTGAGCCAATCATCATCAAGGCTAGCAAGCCAAACGAAACAATTTGAACGCCTTCTGCTAAATTCACTTTCTTGTCCTTTCTCCTATTTCTGCAAT
>JACCEE010099217.1_pt1 | contig 11743 bp, 11 predicted proteins | sample 7449931 | NCBI WGS metagenome assembly JACCEE01 (sample SAMN15323457, study PRJNA562643) | freshwater metagenome | isolation source: river surface water | place: USA:Blue River Watershed | collected 2017-08-19 | reverse complement strand
CTGCTTGTCGAGGTGGCCGTACATCAGCACGGTCTCGCCGCTGGCGGGCGCAGGACCGCGGCGCCCCGCGCTGGCCGGAATCTCGAAGAACAGCACCGGGGTGCGCGGCGCGCCGGCCGCGTCCTGCAGCCGCACGATCTCGAGCTGCAGGCCGTCGATGCACTGCGCCTGCACCCAGTCGGCTGCCTGCTGCAGCACGGTGTCGAGGTAGCCATGCGCGGCCCAGGCCGGATCGAAGGCAGGCGACTTGGCCGGCACCGCGATGTAGCGCTGCAGCTCAGGCACGATGGCGCGCCAACGCTCCGCGACGAGCGAGCCGACGGCCTGGGAATCGAGTACGGGAATTCGGGCGTTCATGCGCCATTCTCCCATGCAGGGCATGGCCCGCGCCAAGGCGGGCTCAGTGGGCGCCGAAGCTCATGAGTGCGTGGACCGGCAGGCCGGCGGCGCGCAGATGCCCGGAGCCGCCGAGATCGGGCAGATCGACGACGACCGCAGCCTCGATCACGCGGGCGCCGAGCCGCTCGAGCAGGCGCTTGCCCGCCATCATGGTGCCGCCGGTGGCGATCAGGTCATCGACCAGGAGCACGCGCTCGCCCGGGCGGACCGCGTCGGTGTGCAGCTCCAGCGTCGCGCTGCCGTATTCGAGCTGGTAGGTTTCGGAGATGGTGGACCAGGGCAGCTTGCCCTGCTTGCGTATCGGCACGAAGCCCAGTCCCAGCGCATAGGCCAGCGCCGCGCCGACGATGAAGCCGCGCGCGTCGAGACCGGCGATCCGGTCGGGCCGCAGCGCCGGATCGCGGTAGCGGCTGGCCAGGCGCTCGGTCAGCTCGCGCAGCAGCGCGGCATCCTGGAACAGCGGCGTGACATCCCGGAACTGCACGCCGGGTACCGGCCAATCGGGTACGGTGCGGACATGGGACTGCAAGTCTGTGGCATTCATGGTGGAATTATCGTCCGCTGACGAGCTTGTCCTCGGCCAGCGCGAGTGCATCGGGCTTGCCAGACAGCACCAGCGTGTCGCCCCCAGCCAGCACCAGCTCGTCCTGCACTTCGACGGTCTTGCCGCTGGCGCGGCGCAGGCTCACGACCTGCACGCCGATGAGCGGCAGCAGCATGTCACCCAGCTTGCACCCATGCGTCCTGCCTGCCGGGGGCAGCGTCACGGTGACCAGGCGCTCCTGCTCCGGATCGCTGGGCGTGCTGTCGTCGGCGCCGTGGAAATAGCCGCGCAGCAGCGAATAGCGCTGCTCGCGCTGCTCCTGCACGATGCGGATCACGCGCCGCATCGGCACGCCGACCAGCGCCAGCGCGTGACCGGCCAGCATCAGGCTGGCCTCGAACGCCTCGGGAATGACCTCGGTCGCGCCGGCCTGGCGCAGCTTGTCGCTGTCCTGGTCATCGACGGTGCGCACCATGACCGGCACGGTCGGCGCATGCTCGTGCGTGAGAGCCAGCACCTTGAGCGCGCTGGCCGTGTCGAGGTAGGTCACGACGACCGCGCTGGCCCGGTTGAGTCCCGCCGCCCTGAGCGCCTGCACGCGCGCGGCATCGCCATAGACCACCGAATGGCCGGCGGCAGCAGCCTGGCGCACGCGGTCGGGGTCGAGGTCCAGCGCCATGTAGGGGATGCGCTCGCGTTCGAGCATGCGCGCCAGGTTCTGGCCACAGCGGCCATAGCCGCAGATGATCACATGCTTGTCGGCGGCGATCGCGCGGCTGGCGATCTGCGTCATCTGCACCGACTGCATCAGCCAGTCGCTGCCGACGAGACGGCTGACGACCGCGTTGCTGCCCATGATGACGAACGGGGCCAGCAGCATCGAGATCACCATCGACGCCAGCACCGGGTTGAACAGCTCGGGCGGAATCAGGCGGTTCTGCGCCGCGAGCTGCAGCAGCACGAAGCCGAACTCGCCGGCCTGTGCCAGATAGAGTCCGACGCGCAGCGAGGTGCCGGGCTGGGCACCGAACATCCTCGCCAGCCCAGCTATCACGACCAGCTTGAACAGGAACGAGACGGCCAGCAGCAGCAGGACCAGCGGCCAGCGCTCCCAGACGATATGCCAGTCGAGCAGCATGCCGATGGTGATGAAGAACAGCCCGAGCAGCACGTCATGGAAGGGCCGGATGTCGGTCTCGACCCGGTGCTTGAACTCGGTCTCCGAGATCAGCATGCCGGCGACGAAGGCGCCGAGCGCCAGCGACAGCCCCGCATGCTCGGTCAGCCAGGCCAGCCCCAGCGTGAGCAGCAGGAGATTGAGCATGAACAGCTCCTCGCTCTTGCGCCGCACCACCAGCGTGAGCCACCAGCGCATCACCTTCTGGCCGCCGGTCAGCAGGATGCCGAGCAGTACGACGGCCTTCAGCAGCGCCAGTCCCAGACTGGTCAGCATCTGTTCGGGCGGCGAGCCCAGTGCCGGGATCAGCACCAGCAGCGGCACCACCGCCAGGTCCTGGAACAGCAGGATGCCGACCACGCGCTTGCCGTGATCGGACTCGAGCTCGAGCCGGTCGGCCACCAGCTTGACGACGATAGCCGTCGAGCTCATGGCCATGACGCCGCCGAGTGCCAGCGCGTTGTACCACTCGAGTTTCCACCAGCGCGGCAGCCACCAGTCGAGCAGCATCGAGCCGGCCGTGGTCAAGGCGATCGTCAGCACCACCTGCAGCAGCCCGAGGCCGAAGACATGACGGCGCATCGCGCGCAGCTTGGGCAGACTGAATTCGAGGCCGATGACGAACATCAGGAAGACGACGCCGAACTCGGCCAGGTAGCGCACGCCGGCCGAGTTCTGCGCCAGCGCCAGCGCGTTCGGACCGATGAGCACGCCGACGGCGAGATAGCCCAGCATCGGAGGCAGCTTGGCCAGGCGGCACAGCACCACGCCCGCCACGGCGGCAACGAGATAGAGCAGTGCGATGTCGAGGGACTTCATGCGTCGATCTTATCGGAGCGCAAGACGAGGTCCGCGGACGGCGCATGTCCGATAATCCGGTCCATGACAGCCCACACCCTCATCGACCCGGATGCCACGCTGGCGCTGGCCCGTGACACCCTGGCCATCGAATCCCAGGCCATCAGCGCGGCCGCCGTCCGGCTGGATGCCAGCTTCGTGCAGGCGGTACGGCTCGCCCTCGCTTGCAGCGGCCGCCTGGTCGTGACCGGCATGGGCAAGAGCGGCCATGTCGGACGCAAGATCGCCGCCACGCTGGCATCGACCGGTGCGCCGGCGATGTTCGTGCATCCGGCCGAGGCCAGCCACGGCGACCTCGGCATGATCACGCCTGCCGACGTCGTGCTGGCGATCAGCAACAGCGGCGAGAGCGAGGAGCTCACCGCCATCCTGCCGTTGATCAAGCGCATGGGCGTGCCGCTGCTGGCGCTGACCGGCCGCGCGGACTCCAGCCTGGGCCGGCATGCCGACGTCGTGCTCGACACCGGCGTCGAGAAGGAGGCCTGCCCGCACAACCTGGCACCGACCGCCAGCACGACGGTGCAGCTCGCCATGGGTGACGCCTTCGCGGTCGCGCTGCTGAGCGCGCGCGGCTTCCGCCCCGACGACTTCGCGCGCTCGCACCCGGGCGGTGCGCTCGGACGCAAGCTGCTGACCCTGGTCAGCGACGTGATGCGCCCGGCCGAGCAGACCCCACGCGTCGGCCTGCAAGCCTCATTGAGCGAGATGATGAGCGAGATCAGCGCCAAGGGCCTGGGCGCGACCGCGGTGGTCGATGCGGCCGGCCTGCCGGTCGGCATCTTCACCGACGGCGACCTGCGGCGCCTGATCGAGGCCGGCGCCGACCTGCGCAGCGTCACTGCCGAGCGGGTGATGCACCCGAAGCCGCTCAGCGTGCGCCCCGACGCGCTCGCCGTCGAAGCCGCACAGCTGATGGAAACGCACCGTGTCAACAGCCTGCTGGTGGTCGATGCCGACCGGCTCTGCGGCGCGATCAACAGCAACGATCTGATGCGCGCCAAGGTGATCTGATCCGACAAGCACATGAACTCCCACGCCACCCTGCCCGGCCTCAAGCCGGCACTGAACTTCCCGCCCGAACTGCTGCTGCGCGCGCAGCCGGTCAAGATCGCGTTCTTCGACATCGACGGCGTACTGACCGACGGCGGCCTCTACTTCACCGACGAGGGCGAGACGATCAAGCGCTTCCACACGCTCGACGGCCATGGCATCAAGCTGCTCCAGCGCGCCGGCATCACGCCGGCGGTGGTGACGGGGCGCGACTCGGCACCGCTGCGCCGGCGCCTGGCCGCGCTGGGCGTGACGCATTGCCGCTTCGGCACCGAGGACAAGCGTCCGGCGGCCGAGGGCATCATGGCCGAGCTAGGCCTGGACTGGAGCCAGGCGGCGGCGATAGGCGATGACTGGCCCGATCTGCCGGTGCTGCGCCGCTGCGCGCTGGCGGTCGCCCCGCCAGCGGCGCATGCCGAGGTGCTGGCTGTCGCCCATCACGTGACCCGGGCTGGTGGCGGGCTGGGCGCGGCGCGCGAATTCTGCGACCTGATGCTGGTTGCCAGCGGCCGCTACGCCAGCCTGCTGGAGGAAGCGGGAACATGAAGCGGCATCCGCTGCGCCAAGGCTGGGATCGCGTCGTGATCTACCTGCCGGTACTGACGATGGGGCTGCTGGCGCTGGGCAGCTACTGGGTGCTGCGCAGCACGCCGGGACCGCAGGAGCCGGCACCGGAGCGCGCGGCGACGCACGAACCCGACTACCGGATGCGCGACTTCTCGGTACGCAGCCACGGCATCGACGGCAGCTTGCGCAGCGAACTCAAGGGCAGCGAGGCCAGGCATTATCCGGACGACGACTCGATCGAAGTCGATCAGGCCAGGCTGCGCAGCTACGGTACCGGGGGCCGGATCACGCATGCCTCGGCGCTGCGCCTGAATACCGACGGCGCGCAAAGCGAATACCGGCTCGAAGGCGACGTCATCGTCGAGCGCGACGATGCCGACCAGCCCCTGCGCCTGACGGGTGAACAGCTGCGCGTGCACGGGGACGGTCGCTACCTGGAATCCGACCTGCCGGTCGAGCTGGTGCGCGGCGCCCACCGCGCGACAGGCGACACGCTGCGCTACGACGACGAGACGGGAGTGGCCGAGCTGCGCGGACAGGTGCATGCCAAGCTGATGCCCCGCTGAATGCAAAAGCCAAGCCCCGGACCTTGCGGTACCGGGGCTTGGCGGGACCGCAAGCGGTCCGGATTCAGGGGCGCGTCGCGCCCTGGCGATCAGTAACCGCCGCGGCTGCCGCCGTCACGGCGACCACCCGGGTTGCCGTAGGGGCTGCGGAAGCCGCTATCGCCGTAGCCGCCGCCTTCGCGACCGCCGCCGAAGCCGCCACCGAAACCGCCTTCACGACGGCCACCACCGAAGCCACCGGTGCGCGGCGGGCGGGGTTCCATCGGACGCGCTTCGTTGACCACCAGGCTACGGCCGCCCAGCGACTGACCGTTCATGCCTTCGACGGCTGCTTGCGCTTCGGCATCGCTGCCCATTTCGACGAAGCCGAAACCCTTGGAGCGACCGGTGTCACGCTCCATCATGACCTTGGCGCTGGTAACCAGACCGAAGGCGCCGAAAGCCTGTTGCAGATCGTTGTCGCGCACCGTGTAAGGCAGGTTGCCGACGTACAGTTTGTTGCCCATCAAGGGACTCCCGAAAAAAAACACGAAACAAGAAGCGATGGAGCCCCGGTAGCACGACGAAACCGCAAGTCTTGGCCGCTGTGGCGCACGAAACTGACCTATCACCCAATACACCTGACGTGCAGGTGCATCCCATTATGCGCTGCGGCGATGAAGTTGGGGGATTTTTTTCTTTCGTTGTGGCCACGCAACAATTCCTTCAATCGCGCTGACTGCGGCGGTAGATGAGGTGATAGGTCAGCGCGACCAGCACGCTACCGCCGAGCAGGTTGCCGGCAATCACCGCCGCCCAGTTCGCGAGCATGCCCGCCCAGGTGATGGCCGGCGCTGCCGGCACCGCGCCGGACTGCTGCTGCAGCCAGGCCAGCGGCATCAGGTACATGTTGGCGATGCTGTGCTCGAAGCCGGCGGCGACGAAGGCGCTGATCGGAAACAGCACGGCAACTGCCTTGTCGGCCACGCTGCGCCCGGCCATCGCCATCCAGACCGCCATGCAGACCAGCAGGTTGCACAACACGCCGCGCAGCAGCGCCTCCTGCCAGGGCAGCGCCTGCTTGGCCAGCGCGATCCTGAGCACTGTCTGCCCGATCGCGCCGCCGTTGAGTTGCGCGTGGCCGCTCAGGTGCACGAGCAGCGCCAGTCCGAACGCGCCGGCCAGGTTCGCCAGGCAAACGACGACCCAGTTGCGCAGCAGCTCCGCGCTGCTGATCTGGCCGGCAGCCCAGGCCATGGCCAGCAGGTTGTTGCCGGTGAAGAGCTCGGCGCCCGCGACCACGACCAGCAACAGGCCGAGCGAGAACACCAGCCCGCCCAGCCACTGGCTGGCCGCGTAGCCTAGCGTGGCATCGGACTTGACGACGACGAAGCCCAGCGCTCCGAGTCCGATGAAGGCACCCGCCAGCAGGCCCAGCAAGGCCAGCGGCAGCAGCGGCAGGCGCGCCTTGACCACGCCCACCGTCTCGACGCGCTGCGCGATCTCGCGCGGCGCATAGGCATCGAAGCCGTAAATCTCGCTCATGTTTCACCCTTCCCGCAGCAGCCCGGCGGACGATCAACTTATACTATGTGCAGCGCCGATTTGCTTTCCGGATTGCGGGCGCGTTAGAAATGCCGCTAAAGAGGGGACCCCGGTTTCGCGCCCGTCTTCTGCTTGTCCGACGGTTTGCGGCGCCGGGTTTTTTGTTTCGGGACAGGAGTCCCTGGGGTGAAGCCAGTGATCGTCACGCCACAAACGATGCGATTCGACCAGCTGCCGCTGCAGAGCGGCGCGGTGCTGCCCAGCTACGAGCTGGTCTATGAAACCTATGGCGAGCTCAACGCCGAGCGCTCCAACGCGGTGCTGATCTGCCATGCGCTCAACGCCTCGCACCATGTGGCGGGGCTGAAGGCCGACGCCAGCGGCCAGCCCATCCCCCGCAGCGAGGGCTGGTGGGACAACATGATCGGGCCCGGCAAGGCGGTCGATACCGACCGCTTCTTCGTCATCGGCGTCAACAACATCGGCTCCTGCTTCGGCTCGACCGGCCCGACGCATGTCAATCCGGCTACAGGCCAGCCCTGGGGCGCGGACTTTCCCGTCGTGACGGTCGAGGACTGGGTCAACGCGCAGGCCCGGCTGGTCGAGCGCCTGGGCATCACGCAGCTCGCCGCCGTCATGGGCGGCAGCCTGGGCGGCATGCAGACGCTGAGCTGGACGCTGCAGTACCCGGAGCGCGTGCGGCACGCGGTCGTGATCGCCAGCGCGCCCAACCTCAACGCCGAGAACATCGCGTTCAACGAGGTCGCGCGGCGCGCCATCATCACCGACCCCGACTTCCACGAAGGCCACTACCTGCGCGCCGGCACGATTCCGCGCCGTGGCCTGCGCATCGCGCGCATGATCGGCCACATCACCTACCTGAGCGACGACGTCATGAACGAGAAGTTCGGCCGCCAGCTCAAGCCCCTGGCGATCGAGGCCGGCGACACCGAGCGCCTGGCCTACCAGTACAGCACGCAGGCGATCGAATTCCAGATCGAGAGCTACCTGCGCTACCAGGGCGACAAGTTCAGCGAGTACTTCGACGCCAACACCTACCTGCTGATCACGCGCGCGCTCGACTACTTCGATCCGGCGCGGCTCCATGGCGGCAGCCTGAGCACGGCGCTGGCGCGCGCGCAGGCCAAGTTCCTGCTGGTCAGCTTCACGACCGACTGGCGCTTCTCGCCGGCGCGCAGCCGCGAGATCGTCAAGGCCCTGCTCGACAACCGGCGCGACGTCAGCTACTCGGAAATCGACGCGCCGCACGGCCACGACGCCTTCCTGCTCGACGATCCGCGCTACCTGGCTGCGGTGCGCGCGTATTTCGAGCAGACCATCGCCACCGACATCAAGGGAGCAGCATGAGCGACCCAACGATCATGGCGGGCATCGCCCGGCTCATTCCGCGGGGCGCGCGCGTCCTCGACCTCGGCTGCGGCGACGGCACGCTGATGGCCTACCTGCAGGCCGAGCATGGCTGCAGCGGCTACGGCGTGGAGATCGATGACGCCAAGGTGCAGGCCTGCCTGCGGCGCGGCGTCAACGTGCTGCAGTTCAACCTCGAGGAAGGCCTGAGCATGTTCGGCGACGACAGCTTCGACTTCGTGCTGCAGATCGACACGCTGCAGCACCTGCGCAACGCCGAGACCATGCTGCGCGAGACCGTGCGCGTAGGCAAGCGCTGCATCGTCGCCTTCCCGAACTTCGCGCACTGGCCGAACCGCCTGAGCGTGCTGCGCGGACGCATGCCGGTCACGCCACGCATGCCCTACCAGTGGTACGACACGCCCAACATCCGCGTCGGCACCTATGCCGACTTCGAGCTGCTGGCACGCCGCAACGGCCTGGCGGTCGAGGACAGCTTCGGCCTGCAGGACGGCCGGGTGGTGCGCTGGCAGCCCAACCTGCTCGCCAGCACCGCCGTCTTCAAGCTCAGCCGGGGCTGAAGCCGCAAGACCCGGCAGCCGCTGCGGGCTTTGTCAGTCTCCGCTGCCGTCTCGGCGACAATTCGCAATGGATTTCCGGCCATCCGGCCGGCATGGCGCAGCGGCAGGCCGCTGGCCTCATCTCACCGAACCAGGACAACACCATGCCCGTCTACCGTTCCAAGACTTCCACTGCCGGCCGCAACATGGCGGGCGCCCGCTCGCTGTGGCGCGCCACCGGCATGAAGGACGCCGATTTCCAGAAACCCATCATCGCGATCGCCAACAGCTTCACGCAGTTCGTCCCCGGCCATGTCCACCTCAAGGATCTGGGCCAGCTGGTCGCGCGCGAGATCGAGGCCGCCGGCGGCGTGGCCAAGGAATTCAACACCATCGCGGTCGATGACGGCATCGCCATGGGCCACGACGGCATGCTGTACTCGCTGCCGAGCCGCGACATCATCGCCGACTCGGTCGAGTACATGGTCAATGCGCATTGCGCCGACGCGCTGGTGTGCATCTCCAACTGCGACAAGATCACGCCCGGCATGCTGATGGCGGCGATGCGCCTGAACATCCCGGTGGTGTTCGTCTCGGGCGGCCCGATGGAGGCCGGCAAGGTCAAGCTGGCCGTGCCCGGCACGCAGACGATCCAGATCAAGAAGCTCGACCTGGTGGACGCGATGGTGATGGCCGTGGACGACAAGGTCAGCGACGCCGACCTGGCCGAGGTCGAGCGTTCGGCCTGCCCGACCTGCGGTTCCTGCTCCGGCATGTTCACCGCCAACTCGATGAACTGCCTGACCGAGGCGCTCGGCCTCTCCTTGCCGGGCAACGGCACCGTGGTGGCGACGCACGCCGACCGCGAGCAGCTGTTCAAGCGCGCCGGCCGCCTGGCGGTCGAACTGTGCCAGCGCTACTACGAGCAGGACGACGAGTCGGTGCTGCCGCGTTCGATCGGCCTGAAGGCGTTCGAGAACGCGATCACGCTCGACATCGCGATGGGTGGCTCGACCAACACCATCCTGCACCTGCTCGCCGTCGCGCAGGAAGCCGGCATCGACTTCACGATGCAGGACATCGACCGCCTGTCGCGCGTCGTGCCGCAGCTGTGCAAGGTCGCGCCCAACACCAACAAGTACCACATCGAGGACGTGCACCGCGCCGGCGGCATCATGGCCATCCTGGGCGAGCTCGACCGCGCCGGCAAGCTGCACACCGACGTGCCGACCATCCACGCCAGGACGATGAAGGACGCGCTGGACCAGTGGGACATCGCGCGCCAGCCATCCGAGGCGGTCAAGACCTTCTACATGGCCGGTCCGGCCGGCATTCCGACCCAGGTCGCCTTCAGCCAGTCCACCCGCTGGCCCAGCCTGGACCTGGACCGCGCCGAGGGCTGCATCCGCTCGGCCGACCATGCCTTCTCGCAGGAAGGCGGCCTGGCGGTGCTGCACGGCAACATCGCCGTGGATGGCTGCGTGGTCAAGACCGCCGGCGTGGACGAGTCGATCCTGGTGTTCGAAGGCTCGGCCTTCGTGACCGAGTCGCAGGACGAGGCAGTCGAGCAGATCCTGGCCGACCAGGTCAAGGCCGGCGACATCGTGATCGTGCGCTACGAAGGCCCCAAGGGCGGCCCCGGCATGCAGGAGATGCTGTATCCGACCAGCTACATCAAGTCCAAGGGCCTGGGCAAGGCCTGCGCGCTGCTGACCGATGGCCGCTTCTCGGGTGGCACCTCGGGCCTGTCGATCGGCCACTGCTCGCCCGAGGCGGCGGCCGGCGGCGCGATCGGCCTGGTGCGCAACGGCGACCGCATCCGCATCGACATCCCGAACCGCAGCATCGACGTGCTGGTCTCCGACGACGAACTGGCCCGTCGCCGCGCCGAACAGGACGCGCTGGGCTGGAAGCCGGCCAAGCCGCGTCCACGCAAGGTGTCGGCCGCACTCAAGGCCTACGCCATGCTGGCGACCTCGGCCGACAAGGGCGCGGTGCGCGACCTGTCGCTGCTCGGCGACTGATCGTTTACGGCGCGGGCTGCGCGCTCAGCGGCCGGTGAAGACCGGCCGGCGCCGCTCGGTGAAGGCCTTGCGCCCTTCGGCGAAGTCGGCGCTGCGCGTGCTGGCATGCTCGCGCTCGCGCAGCACGACCGGATCGTGGCAGCCAGCCGCGATCTCGTTGAGCGAGCGCTTGATGCTCTCGGCCGCCAGCGGCGCCAGCGACAGCGTGTCCTGCACCAGGCGCTGCAGCTCGGACTCGAACTGTTCCGGGCCAGCCAATGCCTCCAGGCAGCCGGTCTGCCAGAGCTGATCGGCGCTGAACGGGCGGGCGGTCAGGAAGGCGCGCTTGGCCGCTGCCAGCCCGAGGCGCTCGACGTAGCGCAGCAAGCCGCTCGGATAGAAATGCAGACCGAGCGCGGTGGCCGGCATGCGGAACTCCACCCCCTGCAGCGCGACCCTGAGGTCGCAGGCCAGGAACAGGTCGGTGGCACCGCCATACAAGCTGCCGTTGAGCGCGCAGATGGTGACCGGACGCAGCGCGGCGAGCGCGTCTGGAACGCGCTCGAAGGCGCTCGAAGCCTGCGCATCCTGATCGAAACCGCCGATGTCATAGCCGGCGCAGAACACCGGCCTGGGCTGGCCGGCGGTGTTGGCGCGCAGCACCAGGACGCGGACCGACGGGTCGGCATCGGCTTGGGCGAAATGCGCCAGCAGCGTCTGCAGGTCGGCATCTTCGAGCCGGTTGCGATGTGCCGGCCGGTTCAGCGTGATCGTGGCCACGCCGTCGTCGATGGCCAGCAAGGGCGTGGAGGGAACGGTGATTTCTGCCTGCGTCATGCCTGCATTGTGCCGCAGCCATGCACTGGCTCAGCCACAAGTCGGCTTTTGTTGCCCATTCTGGCATGATATCGAGCCGATACAGCCTGTCACATGATCAACCAAGACTTCACCCCGCCGCAGCAGCGCGCCGCCTGGCAGCGCCTGCAAGCCCTGGCGCAGACCCTGCCCCACCTGCGCGAGCTGCTCGCCGACCCCGATGCACGCGCCGCCAGCCTGCAGCTCGAGGCCGCCGGCCTGCGCCTGGACGCCAGCCACCAGCAGGTCACCCCGGAGGTCCTGGACGCGCT
>JACCEE012740067.1_pt1 | contig 11748 bp, 11 predicted proteins | sample 7449931 | NCBI WGS metagenome assembly JACCEE01 (sample SAMN15323457, study PRJNA562643) | freshwater metagenome | isolation source: river surface water | place: USA:Blue River Watershed | collected 2017-08-19 | reverse complement strand
CTCTGGTGACCAGAGCGAAGTGGAACCACCCGGTCCCATTCCGAACCCGGAAGTGAAACGCTTCAGCGCCAATGGTAGTGAGACGATAGGTCTTGTGAGAGTAGGTCGTCGCCAGGTATATGCCCCGTATGCAGAAATGCATGCGGGGCTCTTTTTTTGCTCGGTTCCCCGTTATCATTTTTGAATGACTCAGACGATAGCATTCCCATTTCATACGATTGCACATTTTTTAGACGAATATTTCGTGCTAAATTCATGGAATTGCATTACGCTCTGTGCATGTCTTATCCCGTCCTTTATCTCATCTTAGGAGGCTTGTTCGTGATCGGTGTGCTGTTGGTGATCGGTGTGCTTATGATTGTTCTGAGAAACAACTCAGGGCAAACAACACATAACATTCACGACGAAGCAATGTGGTCAGGACACTCTGATGACGTAAGAGATCGTGCTCACGCCATTCCATCTGCCACGGATCATGACCTCAGCAATGGAGATGGCGGCGATGCGAGCAGCGATAGCGGCTCGAGTAGCAGTGACTGAATCTCGACGGCTCCTTAGAGCTGATATGCCACTCCCGGCTCGGGCACGATGGCCTCGGTGGTGGGGAGTTTTTCTTTGAGCTGCGCGGCAAACCACGCAACTGCATCGTCATCACCGTGAACGAGGAAGGTTTTCTTCGGTTTGACCTTAAGAATGTAATCTAACAATTCCTCGCGCGCGGCGTGACCGGAGAAGTCGAACGTATCGACATCACAAAGAAGAGGAACGGCGGGGAGGCGCTCGTCCAGTTTCACGAGATCGCCGCGCTGAGCAGCTTTGATACGCGCGCCGGGAGTGGCGGAATCAGTGTAGCCTACGAAATAAATCGCATTCTTCTGATTCTCCATGAAGCCCTGTGCGGCAAAGGTGTTAGACACGGTATTTTCCGACATCATACCGCTGGAGAGCGCGTAGATACAACCAGGATGAAGCGGGATGGGACCGCGGCGTTTGCGATTGCCTGTTTCCAGATCCATGTCTTCGAGAATTTCGAAATCGGGAAAATTTCGACGTGATCCGTTGATGTGTCGATCGTAGATCATCGTCATTTTGGTGCTAAGACCGCCAATGTAGACAGGAGTCTTGCGCGGGATCAGTTTCTTTGACTTGAATTGATGAATCATGGTCAGCAGCTCCTGCGTCTTGCCGATGGCGAATACGGGGATGAGAACAGAGCCGCGGCGATCGATGACCTTGCGAATTTGCTCAGCGAGACGTTGTTCTTCTGACTCACGCGAGTAATCGGCACGACGTTCCTGTGCACCGCGAGTCGTTTCGATGATGAGGGCATCCACGGGTGTTTCCGGCATGACGGCACCTTTGAGAAGCGTGTGTCCGCCAAAGCATAGGTCGCCGGTGTAGAGAATTTTTTTTCCTTCCGCTTCCATGGTGATGCCCACCGAACCGAGAATGTGGCCGGCATCGTGAAAGGTCCCTCGAATGGTTCCTTCGGAATCAAGATCGAAAGGGCGCTCATAGCCACGAGTTTCGAAACGTGGTTCAAGCTGCTCCAGTTCCTCGTGAGTGAAAAATGGATAGTCGGTGATACCGAGCTCGATCCGTTTGCTGTTCATCACGTTGACCGAGTTGTGAAGCATGGCCTTAGCAAGGTCTGCAGTGGCAGGGGTCATGAAAATGGGTGCACTGGGATGGCGACGTAGCAATAGTGGCACCGTGCCGGTATGGTCGAGGTGGGCGTGAGTGAGCACGGCTGCATCCACGGAGCCGTCTTCCACGAATTCGAAATGTGGTGTTGCTTCAAGCCCCTCGTGTTTAGGGTGCATGCCCGAGTCGAGCACGATGCGAGCTTTTCCTGTATCGATCAGATACGAATTGGCACCAATCCCTGCGTGCCGACACAAACTTTTGAAAATCATTCGATAAGAGTCCTAACTGCAGCCACAGTGGGTTATTGATGTGTCCTTGTCAACTGCGGAAAAGTTTCCCAGGAGGATCTGCGATGCGATTGCAAATGACAAGGAGCATAGTCACGATACTTGTGTTCCTCTTTCGACTGAGAAACACCATTTTTTGCTTTTCCAAGAGTGCTATTGTGAAAGGATGAATGCATGGAAACATTGACAATTGCACAACTCAAACAGCAGGCGGGCGAGTCGCCTTTTTATGCCGAGATCGATGTGCAGTTGCAGTCGCGCCAGGCAAAGATGACGAGAACCAATAAGCCCTATCTGGAGCTTGCGTTCGCGGATTCCACGGCGAGTTTTTCGTTAAAACTGTGGGAAGACCGACCCTTGTTCTCCGCCGCGCGCGATTGGCCGGAGGGGGTAATGATACGACTTGCGGGGAAATGGACGCAAAATCAATACGGTCTCGAGGGCAACGACCTCAATGCACGCGTGCTGAGCAAGGAAGAACGTGAGTTGTTTCTCTCTGGTGATTCTGATTTGCAACTGAAACAGCACGAGGACTGGCAAAGCATTCTCGAATACTGCCAAAGTTTGCAAGACCCGCGCTTGGCCTTGCTGACGCGGATGTTTATTGAAAAATTCGGCGATAATTTCCGTCGCACGGCTGCAGCGCGCAGAAACCATCACGCGCGGCGTGGTGGTCTGGTAGAGCACGTTGCGCAGATGATGCGGGCCGCCGAGGCATTGTGCCGAATTTATCCGCAATGGCATCGCGATTTGCTTATTGCCGGAGTGCTGTTTCACGACTGTGGTAAGCTCTGGGAGAATTCCTATCCGCGCGATGGCTTCACACAAATCCACAGTCTACGCGGAGAAATGTTAGGGCATATTCCCATCGGTATCGAGGTGGTCAATACCCTTTGGCGCGAGATGATGGAATCGGAAACGGCATCGGATTGGTTGTCCATGGATCCGCACTCCGAGGAAGTGCGGTTGCATTTGCTGCATCTGATCGCCAGCCACCATGGCCAATATGAATTTGGTTCGCCCACCCTGCCACGCACACCCGAGGCGTTCGCATTGCATTTTATCGATAACATCGATGCCAAAATGGAAATGCTGAAAGATGCCTATGCGAACGCCAACGAAATCGCGCCGAACATTTACGAAAAACAATTCCCCCTTCCCGCGAATCTCGTCACGCCGCTGCGGGGGTATGAGGTGCCATTGATGGCAGAAGAAGTGCAAGATAGGAGTTCCGCCCTGTCGACTGAGGGCTCGGATGATACAGAGTTGGTTCCGTAAATTTGGGATCGCAGTATCACTCCACCATCTCAAACACGCCACCGCCTAACAATCTTCCGCCATCGTAGAAGGCGCAGATTTGGCCGGGGGAGATGGCGCGTTGGGGAGTGCGAAATACGACCTCACAGGTGCCGTTTTCTCGTGGGGTGACTTCGCAGGGCTCGGCCTTGGCGCGGTAGCGCGGCTGGGCTTCCATCAGCGTTTTGCCCGTGGGTGAATCGTTGATCCAGTTGAGCGTGCCGACGATGCATTTTGTGGCGTAGAGACCGGGGGAATCCTGGGTGTCCCAGCCGACAATGAGGTGGTTGTGTTTCAGATCTTTCCCCACGACCACATAGGCCATGCCTTCGCGCGGAGAGGCGACGCCGTGCCCTTTGCGTTGGCCGAGAGTGTAGAGGTGTAGACCTTGGTGACGGCCACGCAGTTTGCCGTCGGTATCGACGATGTCTCCAGGTTGATCGGGGACATAGTGGCGAAGGAAGTCACTCATTTTCACCGCGCCGATGAAACAAATCCCCTGGCTGTCTTTTTTCTCTGCGACCGGCAGAGCTAGTCGTGTGGCGATGGCACGAGCCTCAGGCTTGAGCATTTCGCCTACGGGAAACAATGCGTGGGCGGTTTGCTGCTGCGTCATCATGGCGAGGAAATAGCTCTGATCCTTATTCGGATCGGCACCGCGCAAGATCGCGGCACTGCCATCGCCCAATGTCCTACGGCGAGCGTAATGTCCCGTGCCAACAAAGGAAAAACCCTGCGCCAGAGCATAGTCGAGAAAGACACCGAATTTCATTTCGCGATTGCACCACACATCGGGATTCGGCGTGATGCCATTGCGGTAGCCCTCGATCAAATAATCGACGATGCGTTGACGGTAGGAATCGATCAGATCGATGACGCGAAACTCTATGCCGAGATGTTTTGCCACCGCGTGAGCATCCTCGATATCCTGTTCCCATGGGCAGTCACCGGGAATGCCTTCTTCATTGATCCAATTTTTCATGTAGCCGCCGACCACTTCGTGACCTTGTTCTCGCAACAAAGCCGCAGCGACCGCGCTATCCACTCCACCTGACAATCCGACAAGTACCCGGGCCATAACGCGATGTCAGGTGGAAGAACCGCTCAGGAATGTTGGCAGGGAACGGGTGATGCGTGCCAGCTCGTCGCTCGCGAGAGCGCGGGAGACGATAAATGCCAGCACGACGATGCCATCATGGGTTTGGCACGAGATCATCTCCAGAAAATCGGATGATCCGATACGCAATTGCACGTGTTGATGAGAGGATGAGTTGCGCGTTTTGATCCAGTCGCGTGCCACAAAGTAAAGGTGTTGATGCTCGCCATCATCATAGATCACCTGCGCCTCGCTTTGAAGCGCGAAGAACCCCTTGTAAGGTATCGGCGAAGGCAAAGCTTCACGGAAATTTTTGAGCTGTTGTGATCGATCTCCCTGTGCGCCCACGGGGACCGTTTGCGATGGCGCGCGCCCGTTGTTAGCGGGCAATTGGGTATGATCGCGAGCTTCCGCAAAGCCGACAAAATGCTTGCTGTAGGTTGCGTCATCGGATGGCGCATTCGCACGCGCCACGGGGTTCATCAATGCCTCGGCGAGGCGCTTCACTTCCTGGGGGTCTACCCATGATTCGATCGGGTCCATTAGGCGAGAATGTTCGATTTTTCCCATTTTGTCTCCACTTCGGAGCGCAGGCTGTCAAAGACGGATTGTGCGATGTCGCCATCTTCGAGAATGCCCACCGGCAATCCTTTGGCGCTGGCCTTCACATAAATGCCATCGCGCGGTATCGCGGTCTGGAAGACCATGCCCTCGGGTAAGAGTTGGCGCAGTGCCTGTGCGGCTTCACGGCTTTCCGTTAGGTCATCCTGAACCATGGTCAAAACCACTCCCAACACTACGAGGCGAGGATTCAGCACGCGGATGCGATGCAGACCTTCCAACATTTTCGGCACCGATCGCACGCCCAGCGGTTCGGATTGTTGGGGAATGAGAGCCGCGTCGCAGCAGGCAATGACGTCTGCCGTCACTCCGAACAAGCCGGCGGCGGTATCCATGAGGCAAACTTGGAAGCCATGGGCGGCCACGGAGCGCATGAAGGACCGGCTGCGTGCCAGGTGGGTTCCTGCGAGGCCTCCGCCTGCTTCGTAATTGCTCGCCTGACCCGCGGCTACGAGAGAGAAGGTCGGCATGCGTGTCGGCACCACCAGTTTTGCCAGATCCAGGCCAGGATCCTCAAGGAAATCATAGAATCCCGGCAACATCCTCGATTGGCGGGTGAGGGAGAGGCCCACGGAGCCTTGTGGATCCGCGTCCACGAGCAAGGTACGCATGCCAGCGCGCGCGAACGCGTGCGCCAGATTGATGGCCACGGTTGTTTTGCCGACTCCTCCTTTTTGACTGGTAACTGCTATGCTGATCACAGGAAATGATATGGTTGCTGCGGCCAGCATACTCACGCGGAACTATTGCGAAAGTCTTTTCTTTGTGGTGGGGAAAATCGATTTTCCCCCAATCAAGGCTCTCTCAGCTTGGTCTTGCTTCTGCAAGGCATCCTGTCATAATCGTGCTCGCAAGCGCGGTTGCGCAGGCACAAAATCAGTTATGGCACGCACATCATCACAAAAGCGCAAGACGGCGGAGACGGACATCGTGTTGTCCCTCGACCTCGATGGCTCGGGCAATTCCACGATTGAGACGGGGATCGGCTTTTTCGATCACATGCTCACGCTGTTTTCCCGCCACAGCCTGATCGATTTGCAGGTGAAAACCATGGGCGATCTGCACATTGATGCCCACCACACGGTGGAGGATACCGCGATTGTGTTAGGCGATGCCTTGCGCGCGGCGCTGGGCTCGAAGGAGGGTATCACGCGCTATGGCCATGCGTATCTGCCGATGGATGAGACGCTCGCTCGCGTGGTGATCGATCTTTCGAACCGCCCGCATCTGGAATTCCGCACGCCGCCGAATGCAGCGTCGGCACCGAATTTTCCGCTCACACTGACCGAGGAGTTCTGTCGCGCCTTGGCCAGCAACTTGCGCTGCAACCTGCACGTCGAACTGCTCTACGGTCGAGATGGGCACCACATTGCCGAGGCGATTTTCAAAGGGATCGCGCGCGCGCTGCGAGTTGCAGTCGCGATCGATCCACGCGTGAAAGGCGTGCCCTCCACCAAAGAAGCGCTCTAACAAAAACATGTCCGCTACCGTTCTGATCGATTATGGTGCAGGGAATTTGCGCAGCGTGGCGAATGCTTTGCACAGTCTGGAGGCTGAGGTGCTGATCGTCAGCAAGGGTGAGGATTTCCCGGAAAATCCGGCACGCGTGATTTTGCCGGGCGTGGGATCATTTGGTGATTCGATGGAAGAACTCACGCGTCGTGGACTCGCCGATCCTGTGCGTCGGGCCATTGCCTCAGGCGTGCCGTTTTTGGGCATCTGCGTCGGCTACCAATTGCTTTTTGAGGGCAGTGAGGAAAGCCCCGGTATTGCTGGATTGGGCGTTCTCAAGGGCCAGGTGAAACGGTTTCTGCCGGGAAAAAAAATCCCGCACATGGGCTGGAATGCCGTTTGCCCGACTCACGCGGAGCATCCTTGTTGGCATGGTATGGAAAAAAATCCGTATTTTTATTATGTTCACTCGTATTTTCCAGACCCTCAGGACAAGAGCCTCGTCGCCGCCACCACCGAGTATGAGGAAACATTCGCCGCGGCGGTGATTCACGACAATCTCTGGGCGGTCCAGTTCCATCCGGAAAAAAGCCAGGATAGCGGCATTCAGTTGCTACGAAATTTTTTGGCGCAGTAGTCATGAAGATCCGGCGCGAAGTCCTCTGCTTGGCAAGGGATTTTTCTCCACTCAGACTGTGCGAGGATGACCGCTTGCCTGCGGATATCCAACTGGTCATGGGCTACGAGGGACTGCTGTCGCCGGAGGCGGTTGCGGCATCGTTGCGCCGAGGATTGGAAGCATTTCCGCATCTTACGGGAGGGATACAGTGCGAATGCGTCTTGCCTGCTACCGGTGAAATTGGATGGGAGGTGGCGGAGTGCGATGAAGAGGATTCGTGGGAATCTCTGAAACAGTGGTCTCTTGAGAAACAATCGCGGCTCTGGATTCCTCAGGGTTTGACAGCAGGTTTGCCTGGTTCGTTATGGCAAACACGGCTGACACTCATGCCTCAAGCGGGAATTTGTGTGATCGGCATGCGTGTCTCTCATGCGGTGTTGGATGGCGCGGGGTTGGCGTGGTTCATTCATCAATGTACGGCTGTCACGCGTGAGGTAGAGACCGGAATGGTGGTGCATGAGAGGCCGAAATATGTGGATGTCAATGCGGATCCAAGCGAGCCACCACCGCAAGGTTATGGGGCCTCGGCCCATATCACGGAAAGTGTGTGGATCGGTGATAAGCTCGCGCGGGGTCAACCTCTGATCGTGGCGCTTCGCGTGAAGGAGTTGGTGGCCGCCATGCAGGCCACATCGGTGCTCGATGCCCGACTGCGCCTCGCGGCTCTGCTTTGTTCGTGGGTCGCGCAGTGCCAACCGCAAACACAGGAAGTGGCGTTGTGGTGTGATGCCCGCGGCACCGATGATCTGCCACCCCATTACACCGGAAACGCAGGATGTTTTTTGCATCTTCCGCTCCGTCACGAGGATCCTCAGCTTCTCACACGATTGTTGCGGAATGTCGCCACGCGTGGTGGATTCGCCCGCATTTCAGAGACCTTCCGCCGATTGAAAGAGGCGGAAGCACGCGGTGAGCCCTATCGCTGGCTGGGATTGGAGCAGCAGGCCTTGCAGCTCAACCTGGTGCCCCATGCCGTTAAGGGCACGGATTTCGGTATCGGTCTGCCGCGCTACGCCATGTTGCTCTCGCGCAATTCCTCTGGCATCCGCATCGCCTTCACTCCTGATGCCGCGCATTTGATCATCGAACTCAGCCTATCCGCACCAACGAATCAATTTTTGTTAGCGAACATGCTCTCCGGGTTTCCGGATTCGGAAGTCTGGTGCACGGGTGATGGATCGTGGTCCGAGCAGGTAGATCATGGATTGCCGTGAGTCGGCATTTTTATCATCCGATCGAGTGCCGTGATCGCGTCACTCGCAACCAGCGTTTTTCAGCGTCGGAAGAGAGCGAACACTTGAAACTCGCCTGCGCTGCAGGGTGCCTCATTGACTCCGAATCGAGTAGCCATGACGCGAAAATTTTATTTCGGACAACACTGACCCCGATGCGGAATCAATTCCGCGCTCTCTTTTGTTGATCTTCGCTTGCTCTTGTCGGTTGGCTATGCCTTTATGATGATGATATGAAAATTTCTACCGCCCTTTGCTGCAGCATTGTGCCTAATGGAAGCAAAGAGACCAGCCATTCGTTTTGTGAGAGAGTGGCAAATCAAATGGGAACTCCCAAAAACTGTGAAGAGCACTCAAAAAATGTGGCTATGCGATTATTGACGCTTTGGACTCGAATCTATCTGTCAGTCATCTTCATATTAGCTGGATTGTCGTCGGCACATGGAGCGACACAGGTCAATTTGAACCTCGCATCTCGGGACGAAATGACGAGCATCTTCAAACTGATTCCATACCGAGATGCGGTAGTCGTTGTGTCGTATCATTGGTCAACGCTGAGAAAATCTGTAAAGCATGCGGAATTTTCTTCCAATAAAACGAGTGATTTGAAAATCGAAGGAATGGATAGGATTCTCGATGCGGAGACTTTTGCTGATGGCATTTTTTTTCTTGGCATGCGCGCGAACAAGCTGATTTTGAAGTCAGAAACGAGGGCAGGAAAAGAAATGACGATCGAGGTTCCTGATCCATTGCTCAAAGTAGCACCGAAAGATATTCACTTGATATCCACTTCGAACAAAGCCGCCATGATCACAGGGCGTACCTTGTGGTGGTTCGAGGGTGAATGGAAGAGTTGTGACATTCCAGAACCGCCACAATTTTATTATGAGTTCAAACCAATGCATTTGGGTAATGTTCAATTTCTGCAGGGTTCTATTCTCTATGCAGGATGGAATAGAGGCGAGTGGGGCGGAATGTTGGCTTCCATTGATCTGAAACAAAAACTGCCGAAATGGCTGCACCTGAGCGGCAAAAAGAACGGTGATTCATCGGGTGTTCCGGGAAACAAGCCGATTCTTGAAATGATATCTCCGAACGGAGACGATATTTGGGTGACTGCTGGTACTGATCACCTGGATGGAATGTCGCGCGGTATGTATCATTGCGATTCAGAGAAAAAGTGGGAAATCCTGATTGATGGCGAGCGCGATACTGACAGGGGTTTGATTATGCCTTCGCCGAGAAATTTCATCAGAAGCTTGACCTGCGATCCTCACGGTAGGGTCTACGTTCTTGCAGGAGATGCGGTATTCAATGTATCCAACAACAGCTTGGCTAGCATCGTTGAAATTTGTGTTAAAATAGGCTATGGTGGAGCGATGGCGGTGACGAAAAACGGTGATATATTTATATCAACAGGTGGTTTCGGTATATTGACATTTCGAAAAGAGGGCAACAATTGGCAAGGAAAACAGATACTACTGGATAACTGACAACACCTACGGATGGCAGTCATCCGTAGGTTCGGTCTTCGCATAATACCATTTTTTTTTACGAAAAAATTCTATGACAGGAGCTGAGAATGTGGCAGTTGGTTCGATAATGTGTTTTGAGGAATGAGTGATGTAAGGTTGTTTCCTCCGCCTGACGCTGCGCTGCAATTTTACTTGGGAAAAGCCATGCGCCAGGCTGGCGCGGGGAGGCGTGAAGTGTGATGGGACTGCCCCTCCCAGTTCGTTCAATTCACTCCTTTGAAAGAATGATCCGGTCCCTGCGTAGTGGTGGGGATATGAGCAGCGAAGACAAAGTGGCGGTGGACCGGTTGCATGAGGTCTATGGTCGGATGAAGCAGGAATTGGCCCGAGTGATCGTTGGTCAGGACCTGGTGGTGGAGCAGGCCTTGATGGCGATTTTTTGTCGGGGGCACGCCTTACTCGTCGGTGTGCCGGGTCTGGCCAAAACCTTGCTGGTTTCGACGCTGTCTCGCGCGCTGGATTTGAGCTACAAGCGCATCCAGTTCACACCCGACCTGATGCCTACGGATATCACCGGCACGGATGTGCTGGAAGTGGATCCGGAGACCGGGCGACGCGGATTCCGTTTTGTCAACGGACCGATTTTTGCGAACCTGGTGCTGGCTGACGAGATCAACCGCACACCGCCAAAAACCCAAGCCGCCTTGTTGGAGGCGATGCAGGAGCAGCACGTCACCGTGGGCGAACATACGCTCGCGCTGCCGAAACCGTTTTTTGTGCTCGCCACACAGAACCCCATCGAGCAGGAGGGAACATATCCGCTGCCCGAGGCCCAGCTCGACCGCTTTTTGTTCAACATCATTGTCGAATATCCCACCGAAGCCGAGGAGCGCGAGATCATCCGTCGTGTGACCAGCCCCGGTGCCGCCACGATCAAGCCGATGATGAACGCGGCGGAAATTTTGCATTTGCAGGACATTGTCAAACGGGTGCCGGTGGGGGACCACGTGATCGACTTCGCCTCCAAGCTGGTGCGCGCCACGCGACCGAAGGATGCCTCGGCCCCGGACTTTGTGAAGGAAATGGTCGGCTGGGGCGCGGGACCGCGCGCGGGCATCAGTCTCATTACCGCAGCCAAAGCCCATGCCGTGTTGCGCGGACGCTTCCATGCCACCACGGGGGACGTCGCTGCTGTGGCCGCGCCGGTGATGCGGCACCGGGTGATCACGACCTTCAATGCCGAGGCCGCAGGCGTGAACAGCGACGATGTGATCAAAAAATTGTTAGAAAAACTCGCGCCGCGCGAAGAACTGGTCGTCTGAGTCCGATGTCCTCCTCGCTGCAACTGCCCGACTGCATGAAATTGCTGCCCCAAGAGACCATGGGGGTGATGAAACGTCTCGAATGGTATGCCCGCAAACGCATGCTCGGCACCCTAAGCGGTCGCCACAGTTCGCCGGACAAGGGCTTTTCGGTGGAGTTCGCGGAGCACCGCGAATATGCGCCTGGTGATGATCCGAAAAATCTTGACTGGAAGGTGATGGCGAAAAGCGATCGCCACGTGATCAAACAATACATCGAGGAGACCAATTTGCGCGCCATGATGGTGGTGGATGTTTCCGGATCCATGGACTACACGGGCGATGCGGCGGCGATGATCGATGGCGTGCGTCTATCAAAACTGAGTTATGCCAAGCACCTCGCGGCGGCGCTTTCGTATCTCTACATCAAACAACGTGATGCGGTGGGCCTGGCGACATTCGACCAGAAATTGCGTGGTTATGTGCGTGCGGGCAGCCGGCCCAGTCAGGTGCGGCGTGTGTTGCAGGAACTGCACGACACCGATGCGGGCCAGGACACTGCCATCGGTCCGGTCTTGCATGAAATTGCCGAGCGCATTCCCAATCGCGGATTGGTGGTGTTGATCAGCGACTTGTTCGATTCGCCCGATGCCATCATCGAG